>Ga0180436_10002550_pt1 | contig 17225 bp, 14 predicted proteins | sample SS_ome_2_FD_132434 | JGI IMG/M metagenome (GOLD analysis project Ga0180436, IMG submission 132434) | Hypersaline lake sediment archaeal communities from the Salton Sea, California, USA - SS_3_S_2 metaG | ecosystem: Environmental > Aquatic > Non-marine Saline and Alkaline > Hypersaline >...
CGAGTTTCTGACCGACTATGTCTTTCCCACCCTCAAGGCCGGCGCCATCTATGAGCGCGAGTATCTGCTGGGCACCTCCTTTGCTCGCCCGATCATCGCCAAGCGCATGGTCGAGATTGCCGAGATTGAGGGCGCCGACGCCGTAGCGCACGGCTGCACCGGCAAGGGCAACGATCAGGTGCGTTTCGAGTTGACATTCAAGGCGCTCAACCCCAAGCTAAAGGTGATCGCCCCCTGGCGCGAGTGGGACATTCGCTCGCGTGAGGATGCGCTGGACTATGCCGCAGCCCACAACGTACCCGTCGTCCAGTCGCGTCGCTCGATCTACTCCCGCGACCGCAACATCTGGCATATCTCGCACGAGGGCGGCGAGTTGGAGGACCCCTGGTGTGAACCCCAGGAGAGCATGTTCGTGCTCAGCACTTCCCCCGAGAATGCGCCCGACGCCCCCGAGTATGTCGAGATCGATTTCCGCCAGGGCGTGCCGGCGCGTCTCAATGGCGTCAGCATGGGCGCCGTCGAGCTGGTCAGCGCGCTCAATGAGTTGGGCGGCAAGCACGGCATCGGCCGCGTCGACATGGTCGAGAACCGACTCGTCGGCATAAAGTCCCGCGGCGTGTACGAGACCCCCGGCGGCACCATCCTCTATGCCGCGCTGCGTGGTCTCGAAAGTCTGGTCTTTGACGGCGAAACGATGCACTATAAGGATCGCATCGGCATGCAGTACGCCGAAATGGTCTATGCCGGACGCTGGTTCACGCCGCTGCGCAAGGGCTTGGACGCCTTTGTCAGCGAGATCGCCCAGGCCGTCACCGGCACCACCCGACTCAAGCTCTACAAGGGTAATTGCAGCATCGTCGGCCGCAAGTCCGAGAACAGCCTCTACCGCGAGGACTATGCCACCTTTGGCGAAGACGACGTCTATGACCAGTCTGACGCCGAAGGCTTCATCAACCTCTATGGTCTGTCGATGAAGGTACGCGCCCTGCTATCCATCGAGGGGATGGGGCCACGCGGCCAAGAGCCCGACTATTCCGAATTCAAGCGGGACTAGAGCCGGCGCGCAAGGCTAACGTGGTCGAGGGCGTCGCCGGTCGGCGTCCTCGGCCGCGTCAGGAGGGACGAGATGGCCAAGCTTTGGGGTGGCCGCTACAGCGGCGTCACCGACGAACTGATGTGGACCTTCAACGCCTCGATCGGCTTTGACCGCCGCCTGGCGCAGGCCGACATTCGCGGCTCGATCGCCTATGCACACGCTCTTGCCAATGCCGAGGTGATCTCGAAGGAGGAGGCGGGTGCGCTTGAGCAGGGCCTCCTGTCCATCGCAGACACGTTTCGCCAAGGCACATTTGCGTTCCAACCGATGGACGAGGACATCCACACGGCCGTCGAACGCCGACTGGGTGAGCTGGTCGGGCCGGTCGCCGGCAAGCTGCACACCGGACGCAGTCGCAACGATCAGGTGGCTACCGACGTCCGACTGTTCCTTCGCGAGGCGCTGCAGGACCTCGACGGCGCCATCGCCGAGCTCCAGCGCGCCATCGTCCGGCGCGCCGAGGAGCTGATCGATGTGATCATGGCTGGCTATACGCACATGCAGCCGGCGCAGCCGATCCGCTTTTCTCATTGGCTCATGTCGTTCTTTTGGATGCTGCAGCGCGATCGCGGGCGCTTGAGCGACGCCTGCACGCGCTGCGATGCCTGCCCCCTTGGCGCCGGCGCGCTCGCCGGCAACGTCTATGGCATCGACCGCCAGGCCATCGCCGACGAGCTGGGATTCACGCGCATCACGGCCAATAGCATGGACGCCGTCAGCGACCGCGATATGCTCCTCGAGACACTCAGCGCCGGCGCCATGCTCGGTCTGCACCTCTCACGCCTGGCTGAGGACCTGATCATCTGGTCGAGTCGCGAGTTTGGCTTTGTAGCGCTGGCCGAGCGCTATACCACCGGTTCCTCGATCATGCCGCAAAAGCGCAACCCCGACAGCATGGAGTTGGTCCGCGGCAAGAGCGGCCGCCTGGTCGGCAATCTCAACCGACTGCTGACCGTCTGCAAGGGCATTCCCTCGACCTATGACAAGGACCTTCAAGAGGACAAGGAACCACTCTTTGACACGCTGGACACGCTGGCGATGCTGCTGCCCATCGTGACGGGCGTCGTGAGCACGCTCGAGGTGAACGAGACGGCCATGGCCAAGGCGTTGGATCAGGCCATGCTGGCGACTGATCTGGCCGATTACTTGGTCAAGCGGGGCATGCCCTTCCGTGAGGCCCATGGGGTGGTCGGACGGGCCGTATTGCTGAGCGAGGAACGTGGGCTGGCGCTCGGAGAACTGACCTGGGAGGCATGGGAGGCACTCTCACCCCTCTTTGGGCGCGACGTGGGCGCGCTGTTCGATTTTGAGGCCTCCGTCGAGCTACGCGATGTGCCCGGAGGCACCGCCCGAGCTGCTGTGCTCGCGCAGATCTCAGAGGCCAAAGCGCTGCTCTAGTAGCCGAGCAGTTCGGAAACGTCCAAGCGCAGCATTTGGTCGGACAGCGTGCCTCCCTCGGCATCGAGGGCCTCAAGACGCTCGCCCGTATCGCTGCGATACAGCCCCACGCCCAGCGTACAGTCTTGGAGCGAGACACCCTCGGGCAGCGCAAGATAGCGATGATCGTCAATCCGCTCGCCTGCCCGCCAGGCCGACACAGCATAGCTGTTGCCCAGCGCGGCGCCATCGGCCTGCGCCACCAACGCACCATCCGGCCCATAGCAATGCACAAAGACCGTCGTGAGCTCCTGGATGCCCTCCGCAACCCACCAGAGCAGCGAGAGCCGCGTTGCCCCATCCTGTACATGCAGCTCTGCGTTCGCTAGGCAGACCCCTTCGAACGTGGCCAGCGCCTCGCCCTCCCAGTCCATGCAGTTATCCACACCGCCGACTGGCCGATAACAGAGCCGATCCTGCTCGTAGCATAGCAGCGCGACTTGATCGACATGCCGAATCGCGGCCACGGGATCGCTTTCGGTGGCCATCTCGGGATGATAGCCCACCAGCGTGTGCCACTCTTGGCGTAGCGCCTCGATCGAAATAGTTCGCACATCGGGCCGCTCCCCACGGTTTGCATAGATCCAGTCGGCGGGCGAGACCCCATAGTAAGGCGGTAGTACGGTATAACCTTCGTGCCCCAGGCAAAAGGCGCTCTCGGACGGCGCGACCCAATGGGGCACGTTGATCAGCAACCACGACGTCTCGCCCGTTCCAGTCGTCAGGTCGGCGGCATCCTCCAGCGCGGCAGCGCCTCCCCCGACCATCTGCATCCGGGCTCGACCGAACGCGAGCCCCCACCCAACCATCAGCAGAGCACTGATAATCAGCAGACCGCGCGGCAGCCACTTGCTGGTTACCTGATCCCACGTCCAGGTGGCCTCCTCCGACCACAGCAAGGCGAATCCGACGGCAGCGCCATACAATAGACGCGGCCCGTCGATCACATAGCGAAACGAGAGGGTCAGCCACTGTACCAGCAACACGGTGGTCGCCCATAGCAAGCCAAAGAGCGCCTCCGGCAGTCGACGCCGCATTCGCGCCACCAGCAGCAACAGACCCAGCGTGCCGATAGCGACGACTGCGGTCCAGCCCAGATCGCTGCCCCCATAGCGCCTCATCCAGGACTTGGCGATGAGAGCCACCGGCCAGGTCAGCCCCTGCGCGAAATAGACGCTACTCTGCATCAGCGCCTCAAAGCCGGGGAATCCGATAGCATCGTAAGAGTTGGGCACCAGCCGCCACACGATCAGGAACGGCACGCCCAATGCCAACAAGACGAGGCGTTTCCAGAGGCCTGCCCTGGGCACGCTGCCCCGCAGTAGGAGCAGTCCCTCGACCAGCAGCAGAATCCCGCCACCGGTCACCGCCCCTTCATAGGCGAACGGCGCGCAGGCCGTCCCCAGCAGAGCCAATCCCACCCGCCAACGCGTACGCCGCAGCCGTCCATCCCAGTAGCAAGCCGCACTCAGCAACAACAGAAACGCCGAGAGGGGTTTGCCCAGGGATCCAGGCGAGGGCATCACCTGATAGGAAAAGGGAAAGGTTGCCAAGAGCGCCACGGCCAAGAGCGCAGCGCCCCGCCGACGGGTCATACGCCAGGAAAGCCCGCCGACCAATAGGGCGTTGGCCGCGTGCAGCAGCAGCGTGACCCCATGCAAAGGCAGGGGATTCTCTGGACCGAACAGTCGCCAACTGACCGTCCAGAGTGTAAACACCAGGGGACGATAGTGCTGCAATCCGCGAACGTCGCCCCAAACGTCGCCCAGGTCGTGCGCCGCGAGCCAGCGAACGTGGATTGGGTCGTCGAACAGATAGGGGAACGACAACACGCGCCCATACGCCAGAACCACCAACAACAGCGCAAGTGCCGCCATGAGCCACAGCAGCTTGGCGGGAGGTCTTGTCGGCGGCGCGCTCCCGTTGTCGGCGTGGGTCTCCTCGCTCATCGCTCACGCTCCCATGCCCACATGGCCTGTGCGTCGCGCGAGGTCAGCGCATAATCGCGCAACGGTTGTTCGCGTAGCGTGGCCAGCGGCACGGACTCGCTGTGGCTCTCATATCCCAGCGCCACCACGCGAATGATCAATGCCCGACAGTCGGGGCAATAGTCCTCCGGAACCACCAGGGTATAGTCACCCTGCCTATCCGTTGCAGCCGTGAGGGGGAGTTGCGATCCCTCACTCTGGACCTGTACCGCCGCACCGAGGATACCCCCTCCCGGTCCCGCACCGGCATCATAGATCCGGCCGGCAAGCACCATTGCCTCAATCGCCACGGTCGGCACCGGCGCCGGCAGCGTGGCCTGCACCGTGGCAGGCACAGTCGGCTGCACCTGGGCAGGATGCAGTCCGACATTCCGTTCGGGTTGGGCGTAGAGCGTGGCCACCGACACCGACTGCAGCACGGATTGATAGCCGTCGGCGGTCACCTGGAGCAGAACCCAGTTGCACACATCCAGCTGCGGGCGCGGCAACGACAGCCTATAACGGCCGTCGGCGTCGGCACTGGTCGACCATACCGTATCGCGCTCCTGCACACAGTCCAGGACGGTGACCCGGGCTCCCGCGATGGGCGCTCTGATCCCGCGGCCGGCATCGTAGACCGTGCCCTCTATGATATGCGCCGACGCGATTGTGGGTTCGGACGGCAACGTGGGGACGCCGGAGGCTTCGCTCAGCGTCAACGGTAAAAAGAGGCTGCCGGCCAAAAGGGCGCGAAGTGGGAGAATCAGCAGCGCGAGACAGTAAAGAACGACAATGGGAAGAAGACGACGTCTCAAGGGGTCACCTCAGAGCGGATGGCCGCTCCTGCGACGTTCGGTGCCAATGGGGGCCGCCGCAGGATGCCTCTAGCGTTTGCAGCCGACGCAAGAACTGGCTGAACATCCAGCGCAGGTGCCGCCTGCCGATGCCGGCGCGCGCGCTGGTTCCGCTCCGCCGGTATGCGCGCAGAACCGGCTCAGCAGCCGCTCGGCCTGCTCGCTCGAACACTCGGGACAGGCCGTCGGAGCATCTGCCTGGCTATAGGGACGCATACGCTCGAACTGGTGCTCGCAATTGGCGCAACGGTACTCGTAGATCGGCATGATCCCCCATCAGTCCAATCCAGGACAGATCGATTCTAGATCAGCCATCTGCGGAGGTCAAAATGCCCTGACACGACCTAGTCGTCTCGGCCCATGATCTCGTCAATCTCGCGCCGAAGCGCCTTGAGATTGGCGAACGAGCGATATACCGAGGCAAAGCGCACATAGGCCACGTCGTCCAGTTCTCGCAGCCGCACGATCACCATCTCGCCGATCGTATTGCTGGACACCTCCGCCTTGCCCAGTCCATAAAGCGCTGTCTCGATCTCAATGACCATCTCTTCGATCTGGTCCGTCGAGATGGGTCGCTTGGCGCAGGCCCGCATGATCCCGTCGAGCAGTTTCTGTCGGTCAAAGCTTTCCCGCCTGCCATCTCGCTTGACCACCTGCAAGTTGACCTTGGCAACTCGCTCATAGGTTGTGAACCGCTGGCCGCAGGCCTGGCATTCGCGCCGGCGACGAATGCCATCGCCCACCTCGCGGGTGTCCAGCACCCTCGAGTCATTGTCGCCGCAGAAAGGACATCGCATGGTCTAGCCGCCTATCAGCGTCGCTTGTTGCGCAAAAAGGTCGGAATCTCAAGTTCCTGGTTGCGCGCGGCCGGCTGACGAACACGTACCGGAACCGGCGTGCCACTGCTGCGGACTGTTGTCTTGTGTCCATCGTCAGAGGGCTGCCCATCGAAACCGGTAGCGATCACCGTGATGTGCACCTCGTCCTTGAGCGCGGGATCGATGGTCGCGCCAAAGATGATGTTGGCCTGCGGGTCGACCATCTGCCGGATGATCTCGGCAGCTTCGTTCACCTCGAACAGAGCGAGGTTCTCGCCACCCTTGATATTGAACAGCACACCTTTGGCGCCGTCGATGCTCACGTCGAGCAGTGTGCTATTGACTGCCTCGGAGGCCGCCTTGACCGCACGCGACTCGCCCTCGCCGTCTCCAATCGACATGAGCGCCGTGCCGCCATTCCCCATGATCGTACGCACGTCGTTGAAATCGACATTGATCAGGCCCGTGCCGGTGATCAAATCCGATATCCCCTGGATACCCTGTCTCAACAGATCGTCGGCGGCCAAAAAGGCCTCTTTCATCGACGCCTTGGGGCTGACCACCTCCAGAAGGCGATCATTGGGGATGACGATCATGGTATCGACCGACTCGCGCAGTTTTTCGATCCCTTCCATAGCAATCCGCATGCGACGCGTGCCCTCAAAGGCAAATGGTCGCGTCACGACGGCCACTGTGAGTGCGCCGAGGTCTCGCGCGATCTGGGCCACCACCGACGCCGCGCCCGTGCCCGTGCCGCCGCCCATGCCGGCGGTCACAAAGGCCATATCGACGCCTTGGAGCAGCTCGGCGATCTCTTCCGCCGATTCCTGCGCCGCCTTTTCGCCCATACTGGGGTCGCCTCCGGCGCCCAGACCCCGTGTCATCTTGTCACCGATGCGCATGCGCAGCGGCGCCTGTGACTGGGTCAGAGCTTGCGAATCGGTGTTGAGTGCCACAAACTCGACACCCTTGAGGCCCACAGCGATCATGCGATCGACTGCGTTCGAGCCGCCACCTCCGACCCCAATGACCTTGATCTCGGCGCAGTTCTGGAATCCCGTGATGCTCCCCATTGCCCGTCTCCTCTCTCTGTTTGGCCGCTGCATCAGGGCAGCAACGCCTTGAGCCAGCGCTTGATTCGTCCGCATAGGCTGCCGCCATGTGCCTGGAAACTCAGTTCCCGGTTGGTGCGCTCCTGCCCCAGCCCCCACAAGAGCAGCCCTACCGACGCCGAATAGGCCGGGCCACCCACCGCTTCGACCAGACCGTGCACCTTGCCCACGCCCGGCACATCCGAGGCCACAACGTCCAGCGGCTGCCCGACGCGCACCGGTATCCCCAGCCTGCCTCGGGCGACCTGCTGAATATCGCGCAGTGCCGCCGTTCCGCCGGTGAGAACCACGCCTGCCGGAATCAGGCTGTCGTTCCCCGACTGGGTGAGATAGCGCCCGATCATCTCGATGATCTCTTCCACACGTGCCGCGGCGATCTCGCACAGCTCGCGACGCGACACTTGCCGCAGATGCTCTCCGCCGAACGTTGCCATTTCGATCAGTTCGCTCTCGCTCACCTTCTCTGGATTGGCGCACGCATAGCGCACTTTGCACTCTTCTGCGACCGGCAGTGCTGTCTTGAGGCCGATGGCGATGTCGTTGGTCACATGCCAGCCGCCGATCCCCAGCACCTTGGTGTCCCAGACGCTGTCATTGACATACACGGCAATATCGACGGTTCCTCCGCCCACATCGACCAGCGCCACACCCATCTCGCGCTCCTCAGGGCGTAGCACAGCCTGCGCCGAGGCGATAGGCTGCAGTACCAGACCGAGGACCTCGACCTTGTTGGCCCTGACGCACTCGCGCAGGTTCTTGACCTGGCCGGCAGCACCCGTGACGATGTGGGTCTCGACCTCGAGGCGAAAACCCATCAGGCCAACCGGATTCCGGATATTCCCCTGGCCATCGACCATAAACTCCCGAGGAAGCGAGTGGATGATCCGCCGGTTGTGCGAGACAAAGAGCGTTTGGGCTGACTCCATGGCCCGATCAATATCATCGCGATCCACCGCCCGGTCACCCTTGCCAATGGCGGCCACGCCGCGGTTGTTCTCCGAGGCAATATGGGCGCCCCCGACGCTGACGTACGCCTCGGTAATCGGCACCCCCGAAACGTGCTCTGCCTTGGCAATGGCATTGCCGATTGACTCGGTCGCAGCCCGAACGTCTGTGACGACGCCCCGGCGCAGGCCTCGCGCCGGCTCGATCCCGACGCCGATGATGCGCAGCTTTTCCTGGGCCTCCCCATCGACCGTGTGGATCTCTTCAACCCGCGCGACAAGGGTGCATACTTTGGTCGATCCGACATCGATGCTGACGATTGTCCGTTCCACAGGCCGATCCTCTCTTCTCCCCCCAGAGCCGCGACCTCGCCTGATGCCCCCATCAGGCCGGCCACACGCTTGCCAACCTTCCCTCTTTTTGGCTAGTCAACCGCCTTGTAGAGCGGCCGTGATTCATGGCGCATGTCGATGTAGGCGACCGACACGCCTTCTGCCAGCAGCTCCTCCGCCAACCGACGCATGATACCCACCTTGGTCGGCGCATCGCCATCATGCCCCAAATAGACCGGCCAGTGCTCCCCAGTGACGCGCACCACCAGACCAAAAGCCCGCGTATACTCGTATTCGCGAGCGGCCGGCAACACCTCGCCCAGATCGCGGAGCAACTCCCAGGGCACGCCGGCGATGTACCCTTCTGGGTCCGTGGATGCCCCGTCAACATCGCGGATCAGTATCACGGACTGCCCGTGGCTCGTCTCAGGACGTTTGGCCGCCTGTCCCAAGACCGTGCCCTCGATATCCACCCACCAGTAGCGCCCGGCGCTCTCCCAAATGAACACGTCCTGTCGTTCGCTGATCGTGACGATCACACGTCCCGGCAATTGGCAGCGCACGTTGACTCTCTCAACCTGAGCAGCCGTCTTGGCGACACGCTGGGCCACCTCGGCGCCGTTGATCAGGAACAGGCTCGCATTCCCCCCAACATAGCGCGGATGCACCTGCTCCTGCACCTGGATGACGTCGACGGTCTCGGCGCCCACTACTTCTATGTCTCGAACCGCAAACCGTGGGTCGACCAGCAGAGAACGGAACATCCATACGGCCACCAGCATCAGCAGGGCCGCCCCGATCTTGTGGGACCAAAAAGCTGCCGTGGCCGCTCTCTCCGCTCTCCGCTTGGCCAACTCACCGGTGTCGCCCAATCGCAGATGGGATCGCTTGGTTGTCGCCCGTGTGCGCATCACCATGTCACACTCCAAAGCTAGCCAAAGGACGTCTCGGTCTGCTCGCGATCAGCTCGTCGCTCCAGGGCCAGATCGATCAGCCGGTCGATCAGTTGGGCATAGGGCAAGCCGCTGGCCTCCCACAGCTTGGGATACATGCTGATCTCGGTAAAGCCAGGGATTGTGTTCAGTTCGTTGATGCAGACCGCTCCGGTCGTGCGATCGAGGAAAAAGTCCACCCGCGCCATGCCGGCGCAGTCCAGAGCGCGGTAGGCCTCGACCGCCATGCGCCGCATCTCGTCACTCATCTCTTGGTTCAGGTCAGCTGGAATGACCAGCTCGGAGGCATTGTCGAGATACTTGGCGGCATAGTCATAGAACGCATTGCAGGGGACGATCTCGCCCAGCACCGAAGCCTCTGGATCATCGTTGCCCAGCACACTGCACTCGATCTCCCGCCCGTCAACCGAGGGCTCGACCAGAACACGTCGGTCAAAGCGAGCTGCCTCGTCAATGGCCGATGCCAGTTCGGCGCTGGCATGTGCGCACGAAATGCCCACACTCGATCCCATGTTGGCTGGCTTGACGAACATCGGGTAGGCGAATCGCGCCTCGGCCGCACGGATAGTCGCTTCCGGATCGCGCCGCCAATGGCGCCGGGTAACGGCCACATAGTCCAGAACCGGTAGGCCCCGGGCCTTGAGCACGTCCTTTTGGGCGATCTTGTCCATGCCCAGGGCCGAACCCAACACCCCGCAGCCAACATAGGCCACATCGGCCAGTTCCATGAGCCCCTGCACCGTCCCGTCCTCGCCAAAAGTGCCGTGAAGCACCGGAAAGACAACATCGACGGTCGGAAAGCCCCCGCCTGCCGCTCCCGGCACCAGCTCGCCACGCGGCACATCCTCGCCGGGCACCTCCAGCAGCCCTGCCAGGCTCTGTTCACCTGCGGTCAGTACCGCCATCGGGTCGCCCTGGGTGATCCAGCGACCTGTCTTGTCAATGCCGATCGGATAGATATCGTACTTGGCCTTGTCGACGGCTCGCATCACCGACATGCCCGAGGCCAGCGACACACGGTGCTCCCCGGACCTGCCGCCAAACACTATTGCCAGTCGGGTCTTGTCGCCCCTAGCCATGGTATTCCTCCTGCGCTGCGCCCTCCCGATCCTTGTCCATCGGCCATGCGCCGATCAGTTCGATCTCGGGCTCCAGACGTTGCGCGTACTGCTCCCAGATGGTCGCTTGAACCTGCTCGATCAGGCCTTGCACATCGGATGCCGAGGCCGATCCACAGTTCATAATGAAATTGGCGTGTTGCTCCGACACCTGCGCCCCGCCTAGGCGCATCCCCTTGAGCCCGGCCTGGTCGATGAGGAACCCTGCCGGAAACTGCAGCGTACGCTTGAACACGCTCCCGGCGCACTGACCACTGGGCGTGCGCTGTCGACGCTGCTCGTTGTATCCAGCCGCGATGCGAGAGAGCACCTCAGGATCACTGGCTGAGAGTTGGAGCTCGGCCCGCAGCACAATCGGACGCTCTGCACGATCCGCTATCATCTTGATGCGGCTGCTGCGGTAGCGATAGGCCATATCGGCCACCGACCACCAGGCCGCGTCTCCACCCGAGGTCAGCACCTGCACCCGTTCGACAATCTCGGACATGCTCCCACCATAAGCGCCGGCGTTTCCCACCAGTGCCCCGCCCAGCGAGCCGGGCACGCCGATGGCCCACTCGAGGCCGGCAAGCCCCTGTGCGATGGCCCAGCGCGCCAGTTTTCGCAGCGAGGTGCCCGACTGCACCGAAACCCGCTCTTCTCCGGCCAAGCGCTCAAAGCCTACGGCCCGGTTGAGAATGACCAGCCCCCGGATCCCCTCGTCGGCCACCAGGACATTGCTGGCCCCTCCAAGCACCGTCACCGGCACCCCAGAGGAGCGCGCAAGACCGACGGCGCGCACGATCTCGTCGACCGAGACCGCCTCCAACAGCAGGTCAGCGGGCCCACCAATGCAATAGCTGGTGTACGGCGCCATCAGAGCATTCCGCCGCAACCGCTCCGTCCAGCCCGCGCGATCCAGGGCTGTGAACAGCTCTGCCATGCCCATCAGCGGTTCTCCCGCTCGCTCAGCGTGTCGAGCACTCGCTCGCCCACGGTGTACCCATCGCCAGCGCCCAAGGTCAGCAGCACGTCACCCGGCTCCAATCGCTCCAACAGCAGGTCGCCCGCCGATTCGAGATCGGCGCAGTAGTAGACTTTGCGACCGCTCAGGTCCTCGCGAATGCGCTCCACCAGCGCCTCGGCCCCATAGCCCGGTTTCCGCGTTTCCTTGGCTCGCGCCGCATAGATGCCCGTCACGATCACTGCGTCGGCATCACGCAGACACTGCGTAAAGCCCTCAAAGAGCGCCTCAACACGGCTGTAAGTGTGCGGCTGCACCATCGCCCACAGCTGTCGGCGCCCATAGCGCGCCCGAGCCGCCGCCAACGTGGCTCGAATTTCGGTCGGATGGTGCGCATAGTCGTCAACCACGGTGATCCCCTTTGCCTCCCCTTTGACCTCAAAACGGCGTCGGACCCCCGAATAGGTCGCCATGGCCAACGCAGAAACCTGTCGCGGCACGCCCAGGTGCTCGGCCACGACTGTCGCCGCTGTGGCATTTAGCGCATTGTGCCAGCCTGGCACGCGCAGCGACGCCTGCAGCCACAACGCATCGTCAGCATAGACCACTAGATCGGCCCCGCCCCGCTCATTGGCACAAACCGGCCCCAGCCGAAAGTCAGCGCCACAGCAGAATCCATAGGTCACCACGCGCGGAGCCTCCCACGAGCGCCCCGAGAGCAGCCGCATCAGCACGGGGCTATCGGCGCAGGCCACGATGAGCCCATCGGGATGCACACCGTCGAGAAAGGTGCCAAAGGCTTCGCTCATCTCGACCAGGTCACGATAGCAGTCGGGATGGTCCATCTCCATGTTCGTCACAACCGCAATATGCGGCTCGAGTCCCAAAAAGGCGCGATCATACTCGTCGGCCTCGATGCAAAAGTGCTCCCCTTGGCCGGCCGCAGCGTTGGTACCCAGTTCTTGGATGATCCCACCCACCACATAACTCGGCGAGAGCCCCGCTCGGCTCAGGATGATCGTGGTCATCGAAGTGGTGGTCGTTTTGCCGTGCGTCCCAGCCACCGCCACGCCACACGAGCCAGACAACAGACGCCCGAGCATCTCGCGACGATGCACCACCGGGATGCCCGCCTCGCGTGCCGCGACCACCTCCGGGTTACCCTCAGGGACCGCCGAGGAGACCACCAGCATCTCAGCGCCGGCGATCTGCTCCGCCTTGTGGCCCCGATAGGTGGTCACCCCCAGAGCCCGCAACTCGGCCGTGACCTTGGTACTGCGCATGTCAGAACCTTGCACCTCATGGCCGCGTTGGGCCAAGACCTTGGCAATCGCCGAGAGCCCAATGCCGGCGATCCCCACCAGGTGGATGCGCTTTGGGAGCGGTCGCTTGTCGCAGGATGCGTACATCATCTGTTCCCGCCTACCGAATCACACGCGCCAAGAGCAAGAGTAGCGCCAGATAGAGCAAGAGACTCTGACCAAAAAGCACGGGCTGGCCCAAAAAAGTGATCGGCAGAAACTGCAGCATCTGTTGCGCCAGCGGACTGAGCTTATCGGGCGCAAACCCGAGCCAGCGCAGAGGGTAGCCAAACTTGTCCATATAGAACCAGATGCTGCCAGCGATCAGATACCCATTCAGCAGCCCGCTCATCACTCCCAGCACGATGCCTTGCGTCCCTCGCGGCGCCATGCCGCCATAGGCCAGCGTCTCGCCCTCGTAAGAGACAAAGGCAGTCCCGATGATCACAAAGATAAACACCCAGCATTTGAGTAGCTCGGTACTGCTGTTGGCCAGTACCGCTGGACCCATATCCATCACTTTGACCAGCCCGGTGTCCAAAAACGGCTCGAATCGACTCAAAAAGTACAACAAGAACATAAACACCAGGGTCACACCCAGCTCCCGTAAAAAGCCGCGTATGATCCCGACCAAACCAAATATAAAGATGATGACGCCGACAAAGACTTCAATTGGAGCCACTCGGCTACTCCTCTTCCCTCACGTCCGTACCTGCCCTAGCGAGAGTCATCGCGCGCTGGAAACTGCCGATCCTTCGGCCGGCGCGCGCCATAGAGCCCAAGCGCCACCAGAACGATGACCATCACCAAGACGACGCGCGCAATAGTCTGCTCGCTGCTGAGTGTCGCCTGTACCTGGGCGCTGGGCACTGCTATCAGCGCCGTGTGCTGCGGAAAGACGATCGGTGCCAAGTAGGACGCCACCATGAACCCGTTGACGCATCCGCACAGCAGACCCAACATGGCCAACATCGGCCCAGAGGGCGATGCACAGCGCAACTGGCCAACGGCATAGGCCATCGCCACGATCAGGGCGAAAACCGCCAAGCCCAGCAGTCGGATGTCGTTGGCGTTCTCCAGTAGCGGCGCCTGGCCCTCAAGCGCCTTCCAGCCGCTGACTGGATCGCCGCCAGTCAAGCCGCCGCTCACCGCAAACCGGCCCAAACGATGGAAAAGGTTCACCTGGGGCGCGACCGCCTGGGCGATTCGCTCTGAGAGAATGATCGCGATGGCCACGCCGATAGCCACAACCAACTCGCGATTGACGCCCCGCCTGAGCCCGACCAGGCCAAAGACGATGCCCACAACTCCCAGGACGATCCATTGACTGACTGTCCAGGTCACCATCTACTCTGTGCTCCCCAGGGCGCTCCCAATTCATGCGACATGCTGTGTCCCTCGAGCCAGCTCCAGCATCCTATCGGCCAGCCGACGCGCCGCATCAGGCCGCGCCAGATGCAGAGAAGCCTGCGACATGGCCTCAAGCCGCTCGGCATCGACCAGTAGATCACACACGCTGTCTCCGAGTTGCGCCAACAGATCACCGTCACGCAAGACGATTCCGGCCCCCGCGTCCGCCAGGAACCTGGCATTGCCAAGTTGATGCTCCCCCGCGTGGGGGTAGGGCACCAGAATTGCGGGCAGGCCCGCCGCTGGGAACTCTCCCAGCGTCGCCGCGCCGGCGCGCGCCACCACCAGGTCGGCCGCAACGAGGGCCGCCGGCATCTCTTGATTCAGATAGGCCACCGGCCGATAGGCCGCCCGCCCGATCCGATCCAAGGCCCCGGCAAGCTCTCGGGCCGCCTCCAAGTCGCGCGGGCCCGTGATGTGCAACACATTGGCCTTTGGCAGCCAGCGCGGTAGGCTTTCCCACACCGCCTGGTTGATCGAATGCGCCCCCAGACTTCCCCCCATGACCAGCAACACGGGCCGCTCCGCCGCCAGGCCAAGTGCTTGGCGCGCCGTTTGCCTGTCCATGGCCAGTATCTCGCCGCGCACCGGATAGCCGCTGACCAACACATCCCGCGCAAAGTGCTCCGCGACGCATTCCAAGGTCACCGCCAGTACGCTAACGTACGGGGCCAAGCGCTTGACCGCCAGTCCCGGCTGCATGTCGGGCAAATAGAGCAGGCTGGGGATGCCCTCCAACCGCGCCGCCAAAACCAGCGGAACCGAGACATAGCCCCCAGTGGCCAGAACCACATCCGGCCGCCATGATCGGATCAGACGACGCCCTTGCAATACACCGCGGGCCTGCTGGAACAGACTCTTGAACAGCGTCAGCGGATTCGCGCCGACAATGGGTCCCATCGCGAGGGCATGGAAGGGGATGCCCTCGCGATGGGCGATATGTTCCTCGACACCGCCGCGACGCCCGACCCAGGCCAAGACCGTCCGAGCCCGCTCCTCATCGGTCAGCGCGCCCATGATCGACAGCGCGGGATAGACATGGCCTCCTGTGCCGCCTCCGGTCAGCAGTGCTCGCACGCCTTTGGCAATCCGAGCCGACTCAGGCGCCATCCAGCCCCCCACGCTCGCCATCCGCCAGGCCGCCTGCCGCGGAAATGTTCAGCAGGATGCCAACGGCGGCTAGATTCGAGACCAACGACGAGCCACCCGAACTCATAAAGGGCAGTACCGTACCGGTGGGAATCAGCAGGTGAGCCGACACGCCTATGTGCATCGCGCTCTGAAAAGTCACCCACACCACAAGCCCCAGCGCCAGCAGACACGAAAAGGTATCGGGGGCAAAAGTAGCCACGCGAAGACCTTGGATGGTCCACAGCGCAAACGCGGTCACCACCAGGAGTGTACCCAGCAGGCCCAACTCTTCTCCGATTACGCAAAGCAATAGGTCGCTGTGGCAAGCATAGAGTCGAAACTTGACATCCCCCTGTCCCAGGCCCACACCGGTCAGGCCGCCGCGCCTGAGAGCAACCGTCGCGTGGCCCATGTGGATATTGCTGCCAACCGGATTCTAAAAGGGATCCAGCCAAAACTCGTTCCAGCGGTCCAGGTTGTACTCCATGACAAAAACCACAAAAGAAGCTGCCAGCGCCGCCAGCAGCAAGAGCACTCCGATCTGCCACCACTTGGCGCCGGCGACATAGAACATCGCCAGAGCCGAGAACACCACCAGGACGGCGGATGACAGGTCCGGCTGCGCCAGCACGAATCCCGCCATGACGCCCAGCAGCAGACCAAACGGCGCCAATCCGAGACGCACCGTCTGAATGTGCGATCCCTTGGCGGCCAGCCAAGCCGCGAGATACACCTGAATCCCAATTCGTAACATCTCGGTCGGCTGTACTGAACTGCCACCACCGGCCTGCATCAGCCAGCGATTGGTGTCCCCCACGGCACCACCCTTGAGTAGGCCCCACGTCCACATGCCGCCCAGAACCAGAACCACCAGCAGTACGATGGGAACGGCAAGCCGCTGGTACAGCCGATAGGGGATCAGGTACCCTGCCACCAGAGCCGCAACTCCCAGCGCTAGAAACTGGAGCTGGCGCACAAGAAAGTGACTGGGATCGCCTCCCTCGCGCTCTATGCCATGGGTGGAGGACGCGCTGTACATCATGATCAGGCCGAACGCCACCATAAAGGCCACGATACACAGCAGAGGCCAATCGATGCGCCATGTTCTCTTGAGCCGTGTCCGTGCCATGCTCGCCATCAATCTAGCTCTCCGATCCTAGCGTTTCGACCAGGCCACGAAAGGCCACACCGCGCGCCTCGAAATCCGTATAGGCATCAAAGCTGGTTCCTCCCGGCGAGAGCAGCACAATCTCCCCAGGTCGCGCCTCCTCAGCCGCCAGCGCAACGGCAGAGTCCAGAGTTTCGACCTCTCGCAGCCTCACTCCAGACTGCCCCGCCAAGGCTGACGCCACAACCGGGCACAACTCGCCAAAGGCAATGACCAACCGGGCCCTCTCCTGGACCAGCTCGGCCCAGCGATCCCAGGGCAAGTGCTTGTCGCGCCCTCCCGCCAGCAACACCAGGGGCTCATCATAGGCGGCCATCGCGGCGATCGCTCGCTCTGGGGAGGTCGCGATCGAGTCGTTCACCCATCGCACGCCGCGCCAGGTCCGCACCGACTCCAGTCGGTGCGGCACACCCTCGAACGACACAGCCGCCTGACGAATGGCCGACAGCGGCGCCCCCGCCGCCAATGCGCAGCAAGTGGCAGTCAGCACGGTGGCCACATTGTGCCGCCCCCGCAGCCGCAGATCGGTCGCCGAACAGAGCCGCCTCTCCCCGTCCCAGCGAACCATCAGGTCGTCGCCCCAGGCATAGGCGCCGCGAGCCACCTGCTCTTGCAGGCTAAAGGAAACCTCGCGTCCCGC
>Ga0180436_10002551_pt1 | contig 17223 bp, 16 predicted proteins | sample SS_ome_2_FD_132434 | JGI IMG/M metagenome (GOLD analysis project Ga0180436, IMG submission 132434) | Hypersaline lake sediment archaeal communities from the Salton Sea, California, USA - SS_3_S_2 metaG | ecosystem: Environmental > Aquatic > Non-marine Saline and Alkaline > Hypersaline >...
GAGGGACCGCGCTCATGGGCCGTGTCCGGCTACAGGCGATCATCGCCGCGGTCGCCATCATCCTACTCGTGGTGGTGATGGCCTATGTGGGGTTCAGTGTTACCACGGTGATCGTTCCTGATCGCGGCGGGACCTATGTGGAGGGTGTGGCTGGCAATCCTCAGGCCATCAACCCGATCCTCTGCCGCAGCAACACCGTCGATCAGGACCTGGTGGCGTTGGTTTACTCCGGCCTCACTCGGGTCGACGACCGCTTTCAGATCGTACCCGACCTGGCTGAGAGCTGGGAGATCAGCAGCGACGGCACGGTCTATACCTTTCATCTTCGCCCCGATGTCACCTGGCACGACGGCGCCCCCCTGACGGCTCACGACGTTGTCTTTACCGTGCAGTCGATTCAGGCCCCCGACTATGCCGGCGATCCCTACCTGTCCGATCTCTGGCGCACCGTGGTGGCCGAGGCCCCTGACGATGCGACCGTGCGGTTTGTGCTGCGCGAGGCCTACACCCCCTTTATCGAGTACACGACGGTCGGTATTCTGCCGCAGCATATCCTTGGCAGCAGTTCCTCGGGGGCGCAGGCGGCGCAGTTCAACGCCTCTCCGGTGGGAACCGGTCCGCTGCAGGTCGCTGAGGTCAGCGCGCAGTATCTGGTGTTGATCCCCTATCCCGACTATTACGGCGAGCGCTCCTACATCGAGCGTTTCGAGTTCTTGTTCTACCCCAGCCTGTCGGCGGTCTATGATGGCCGGCGCAACGATGAGGTCAAGGGAATCGCCCGCGTCCTACCAGAGCATCTGGAGGATGTGCGCGATGATCCCGATCTGACCCTCTACTCGGCACCGCTCTCGGGCTATAACCTGGTCTTTTTGAACCTCGACCGCGCCATTTTTCAGGACCGCCGCGTGCGTCAGGCGATGATGTGGGCGCTCGACCGACAGGATTTGGTCGATGAACTGCTCGGTGGGCAGGGCATCGTGATTGACAGTCCGATCCTACCCAACTCGTGGGCCTACAATCATCAGGTGACGGCCTACCGCCACGACCCCAAGCGGGCGCGGGCGTTGCTGGAAGAAGCCGGGTGGTATGACGATGACGCCGACGGCGTGCGTGAGAGGGGACGACTGACTCTCGAGTTTACGTTGGCCACCAACGAGGACGATCCGGTGCGCACGCAGATGGTGCGGGCCATCGCCGAGCAACTGGACGCAGTGGGCATCCGGGTCATCCCCGAGACGATGCCATGGGAGACGCTGGTATCGGAGCAGTTGCGTTTGCGGCGCTATGATGCCGTGCTAAGCGGTTGGCAGAACCTGCCGGTGGACCCCGACCTCTATCCCTACTGGCACTCGAGCCAGGCCGACGAGGATGGGCTCAATTTCTGCAACTATATCGACGAGACCGCCGATGACCTCTTGGCCGAGGGGCGCTCGACGACCGACGAGGAGCGTCGCCTCAACCTGTACCTCGATTTCCAGGATCTCTACGCCGAGGACGTGCCGGCGCTCTTGCTCTACCAGCCGGTCTATTCCTACGCCGTCGACCAGTCGGTCAACGAGGTGCAGCTCGGGGCCATGCGCAACGCCGGCGACCGCTTTGCGACCATCAGCGACTGGTACATTGCCACGCAGCGCATGCTCTACTCTGAGGCGCGCGATCAGGGGCTGATCGAGCAGCGGTAGGCCCGGGCGTATCGTTGCCGACGGACAGCCGGGTGTATGGTGGCGAGGGATCCCTCGCTGCCGCTCGGGATGACACAAGCATTGTACGCAGAATGCTTCGCTCAGGATGACATAACGCAATCATGTCATCCTGAGCGCGGAATGCGGGGCACTCGGCTTGCCAAAGCATCTCTCGGTCACGCCATGGAGATTCCCACGAGAGCGTTCCCCTTTGCGCCTCTCTTCCCTCCCCGCTTTTTTGGGCGCGTCTGGTCGCGCGCCTATAATGGTTTCATGCACGAACTGGCTGTGACGGAGAGTATTCTGGACATTGTCAAGCGCCATGCCACGCAGGCCGAGGCCGAGCGGGTGTTGCGCGTCAATCTGGTGATCGGCGAGCTTTCGAGCATCGTCGACGACAGCGTCCAGTTCTACTGGGACTATATCGCCCAGGACACCGTGGCGCAGGGGGCGCAGCTCAGTTTCCGACGGCTGCTCGTCGAGGTGGCCTGCCAGGCGTGCGACCACAAATGGCATCCCGAGTCGGCCGACTGGATCTGCCCGCAGTGCGGCGAATCGCAGGCGCGGGTGGTGGTCGGACGCGAGTTTTTTGTCGATAGTATCGAAGTGGAGTAACAGCATGGCCAAGACCATTCCGGTTATCGAGCGGATCATGGGGGCGAACGACCAGCAGGCGCTGGCCAATCGCGCCCGGTTCGATCAGGCCGGTGTCAAGGTGATCAATGTCATGGCGTCGCCCGGAGCCGGCAAGACCAGCTTTATCTCGGCGACGCTCAAAGCGCTGGACGGGCGTCTGCGCATCGGCGCCATCGAGGGCGACCTGGCCTCGACGGTCGACACCGTCAAGCTGCAAAAAGAGGGCATTCCCGCGGTACAGATCAACACCGGCGGCGGCTGCCATCTGGACGCCAATCAGGTGGCCGGTTCACTGGACGGGCTACCGCTGGACGATCTGGACCTGGTGTTCATCGAGAACGTGGGCAACCTGGTCTGCCCTGTCGGATTCGCGCTGGGCGAGCATCAGCGCGTGGGCATCTCGAGCGTTCCCGAGGGCGATGACAAGCCCTACAAGTACCCAACCATCTTTGCCAACATTGACGTTCTGGTCATCAACAAGGTCGACCTGCTACCCTACCTGCCCTTTGACGTGGACGCGTTCATGCGGGTAGTACGCAGTCTGAATCCCGACATCCGCTTTTTCCCCGTCTCTTGTGTGACGGGCGAGGGGCTAGAAGAGTGGGCTACATGGCTCGTCGAGCTGGCGGGCGACAACTGAGCGATCCTGCGTCGGGCCGCTCGGCTCGGCGGCTGCGAATCCAGGGCGTGGTGCAAGGGGTGGGTTTCCGCCCCTTTCTTTACCGTCTGGCGCAGCAGTGTGGGGTCAGCGGCTGGGTGCGCAACACATCCTGGGGCGTCGACCTGCACATTGAGGGACTGTCCGAGGCGGTGGCACGGTTCGAGCGCGAGCTGCCGGGTCAGGCGCCAGCGATTGCGCGCATTGTCTCGATCGAGAGCGAGGAAGAGCGGACGGAGGGCAGCGAGCGGTTCGAGATTCTCCACTCGCAGGCGCAGGTCGGGGCCTACCAGCTCGTCTCGCCCGACCTGGCCACCTGCTCGCAGTGCCTGGCCGAGATTTGCGATCCCTCCGACCGGCGCTATCGTTACCCCTTTGCTAACTGCACCAACTGCGGTCCGCGCTTTACGATCATTGAGGCCGTACCCTACGACCGGCCCAAGACGACCATGCGGGCCTTTGCGATGTGCCCCGCCTGCCAGGCCGAGTATGATGATCCCCTGAACCGGCGCTTTCACGCCCAGCCGAACGCCTGTCCGGTCTGCGGGCCGCAGGTGACGCTCTGCGATGCGCAGGGAACCGTTCTGGCGCAACGTGATGCGGCCATGCGCGAGGTCGCCGACCGACTGGTACGCGGCGAGATCGTGGCCATCAAGGGGCTGGGGGGATTCCAACTGGCCTGCGACGCGCGCAACGGCCAGGCTGTGGCGCGACTGCGCGAGCGCAAGCGTCGCCCCGACAAGCCGTTCGCCGTGATGGTCGCCGATCTGGATGCGGCCCAATCACACGCCACGCTCTCGGATGGGGAGCGATCGCTGCTGGCCTCGACGGCAGCCCCGATTGTGCTCTGTCGCTGGCAAGAGGAGAGCGACCTGGCGCGCGAGGTGGGTCCCGATACGCGCCGCCTGGGGCTGATGTTGCCCTATACGCCGCTTCATCATATCCTCCTGGGCGATGTCGACTGTCCCCTGGTGATGACCAGCGGCAACCTGAGCGAAGAGCCGATCGCGCGCGACAATGACGAGGCATTGCGTCGTTTGGGGAGCATCGCGGACGTCTTTTTGCTGCACAATCGCGACATTCGCGCGCGCTATGACGACAGCGTCTGGTTCGTTCCGGCGACAGGCCCGCAGCCTCTGCGACGGGCGCGGGGCTATGCCCCCTTTCCGATCCGCCTGCCGGAGCCTGGGTCGTCGATTCTGGCCTGTGGTGCCGAACTCAAGAACACTTTTTGCCTGACGCGCGACGACAATGCCTTTTTGAGCCAGCATATCGGCGATATGGAGAATGTCGAGACGCTCGAGCACTGGGAGCGGTCAGTGACGCTCTATCGCGATCTGTTCGATATCGCGCCAGAGGTCGTGGCCTATGACATGCACCCCGACTATGCCGTCAGTCGGCGTGGCGCGGCGCTGCCCGGGCGCAAGGTGGCGGTGCAACATCATCACGCCCACCTGGCCGCCTGTCTGGTGGACAATGGCTGTCGCGAGCCGGCCATCGGCGTGGTTTTGGACGGCACCGGCTATGGCCTCGACGGACAGATATGGGGCGGCGAGTTCTTTGTGGGCGACTGCGCTGGTTTTCGGCGGGCGGCCTACCTCGAATACCTGCCGTTGCCGGGCGGCGATCAGGCGGTACGCCGGCCCTATCGGATCGCTTGGGCCTATCTGCAGTCGCTGTTGGGCGAGGACGTGGCGCAGAGTGTCTTTTCCTGGGTGCCCGAGGCTGAGAGTGAGAACCTCTCGCGGATGATCGCGCGGGACATCAACACGGCCCAGACCTCGTCCGCTGGTCGCCTGTTCGACGCGGTGGCCGCTCTTCTGGGGCTGGTGCGCCGAACGAGCTATGAGGCGCAGGCCGCGATTCGACTGGAGATGGCCGCCGATGGCGCGCGGGCTTCTGGCGTGTACCCCTGGACGACTCGGGGCGCCGAGGGGGAGCAGAGCTGGGGTCGCCAGGCGAGCTGGGTGCAGGGCAGCCATGTCATTGATCTCGAGCCGATGTTCGCGAGAATGCTGGACGAGGTCTCCCGGGGCGTATCAGTGGGCGAGATCGCCTATCGCTTCCACGCTACCTTGGCGGCGATGATCGTCGAGGTCGTGGGGCGGTTGCGTAAGGAGAGCGGTCTGACGCGCGTCGCACTGAGCGGCGGCTGCTGGCAGAATCGGCTCTTGCTCGAGCTGACGGTGCCTCGACTGCGTGACGCCGGTTTGGATGTCTTGCTCCACAAGCAGGCGCCCGCCAACGATGGCGGGATAGCGCTGGGGCAGGCGGCCGTAGCTGCTTGTTGTGATGCGACCGACCAGACGTCGGTCTGGGAATAGGAGTGGGATATGTGTTTGGCCATTCCGCTACGTGTAGCGGCGATTCAAGATGACAAGGCCAGCGTCGAGCTGGGCGGCGTGCTGCGCGAGGTGAGCACTATGCTCACGCCCGAGGTGCAGGTCGGTGACTATGTGCTGGTGCACACTGGATTCAGCATCTCGGTGCTGGATGAGCAAGAGGCCCAAGAGACGCTGGCGCTGTTTGCCGAGCTGGCCGAGGCAGAACGCGAACTGCTGATGCAAGAGGCGCAGCAGAAGAGCGCCCCGGCATCGCAGACGCCATGAGCCAGGCGAACGCCTATCGCGAGCCGGATGCCGCCCATCGTCTGATCGCCGAGATTCGCGAGGCAGCGAGCGATACCGTGCGCATCATGGAGTTTTGTGGTGGGCACACCCACGCCATCATGCGCTATGGGCTGCGGCAAGCGCTGGCGCCACAGGTGCGCATGCTTTCCGGACCGGGCTGTCCCGTCTGCGTGACAGACGACCGCGAGATTGATCATGCCATCGCACTGGCCCATTTGCCCGGAGTGACCGTGGCCACTTTTGGCGACATGATGCGTGTTCCAGGAACTCGCGAGAGCCTGCTGGACGCCCGCGCCCACGGCGCACAGGTCGAGATGGTCTATTCGGCGCTAGACGCCATCGCCCTGGCCCAAAAGGACCCCCAGCGGCAGGTGGTGATGCTGGGGATCGGATTCGAGACCACCGCGCCCACGGTGGCAGCCTCGATCCTTCAGGCGCAGCGGGCGGGCTTGAGCAACTATTCGGTGCTCTCGCTGCACAAGCTGACGCCGCCGGCCATGCGGGCCATTCTGGACGCCGGCGAGGTGCGCGTGGACGCTGTGCTGGGTCCGGGACATGTCTCTGCGATCACGGGCGTCGCGGCCTGGCGATTCCTTCCGGAGCAGTACGGCATCTCTTGCGCCGTCTCGGGGTTCGAACCGTTGGACATGCTGCGGGCCGTGCGCGAGCTGGTCCGAGCGGCCAACAAAGCGCCATGCGTGAGCAATGCCTATGCGCGCGGCGTCGCCGAGGCGGGTAACCCGGTGGCGCAGCAGATTATGGGGCACGTGTTTGCCGTCGGCACGACGGCTTGGCGCGGTCTGGGCGAGATCCCCGGGAGCGGCCTGGCGATCCGCGAGGAGCTTGCCGCATTCGACGCGCGTCGGCGCTTTGATGTCTCCGAGGCATTGGCCCGGACCGGCAGGTCGGCCCACGAGCGAGGCTGTCGTTGTGGCGAGGTACTGCGGGCGGTGATCGAGCCGGACGAGTGTCCGCTCTTTGGCACCGCTTGCACACCGGCGCGACCGGTTGGGCCCTGCATGGTCTCGGGCGAGGGCGCCTGCGCGGCATTATACCGCTATGGGGGGGATCTGGAGGCATGAGCGACTTTGTCATGCTGGCGCACGGCAGCGGCGGAACGCTGGGGCACGAGCTGGTGCAGCGGGTGTTCCTTTCGCACTTTGACGACCCGGCGCTGGGCGCTCTCGAGGACGCCACGGGTCTTGATCTGGGCGACCGCCGCGGCCCGGTAGTCTTTACGACCGATTCCTATGTCGTGCAGCCGCTGTTCTTTCCAGGCGGCAATATCGGCAAGTTGGCCATCTGCGGCACGGTCAATGATCTCTCTGCCCGGGGTGCGCGGCCGCTCTATCTGAGCGTGGGGTTTATCTTGGAGGAGGGCCTGCCGCTGGAAGAGTTGGAGCAGGTGGTGGGCGCCATGGCGGAGACGGCCCGGCGGGCGGGCGTGCGCATTGTGACGGGCGATACCAAGGTCGTTGAGCGGGGCAGCGCCGACAAGCTGTTCATCAACACGGCCGGCATCGGGGTTGTGAGGTCGGGGGTCTCGATCTCGGCACGCAATGCCCGACCGGGCGATGCCGTGCTGATCAATGGCGCGGTCGGCGATCACGGCTTGGCCATTATGACCCAGCGCGAGGGTCTCCGTTTTCAGAGCCCACTGCAGAGCGATTGCGCCCCGCTCAATGGCCTCGTGGCAAAGTTGCTGGATGACGGTATCCAGGTCCACGTGCTGCGCGATCCAACGCGCGGTGGCCTGGCGACGACGCTCAACGAGTTAGCCGAGTCCTCTTGCGTGAGCATCGAGATCGATGAGACAGCCGTTCCGGTCCACGAGGCGGTGCGCGCGGCCAGCGAACTACTCGGCCTGGATCCACTCTATGTAGCCAACGAGGGCAAGATGATTGTCATTGTGCCCGGCGAGGCAGCCGATGCGGCCTTGCAGAGCCTGCGCGCCCACGCGGAGGGCGCCGAGGCCGCGATCATCGGGCGCGTCGGAGACGGACCGGCGGGCCGCGTGACGCTACGAACCGTGTTGGGCACCCATCGTCTGCTGGATATGTTGGCGGGCGAGCAGTTGCCGCGCATCTGCTGACGTTACGCCAAATAAAACAAGGGGAGACGATGGAGCAGAGTAAACGACGGGCACTGATCGGCGTCAGCATCGGACACGGCGCGCATGATACCTGGTATGGTGTCGCCGCCATCCTGATGGCCGCGCTTAGTGGCACCTTGGCCCTCAACAACTCGGACATTGCCCTGGCGCTGCTCCTCTACCAGGGGTTCTCGTCGCTGACGCAGCCCATGTTCGGACGTCTGTCCGAGCGGATTGGTGGACGACCGCTGGCGATGGGTTCGATTCTCTGGACCACGCTCTGCTTTTCGATCCTGCTCTTTGCCCAGACCAAGTGGTTGCTGATGTTGCTGATGGCGCTCTCGGGGATCGGATCGGGGGCCTGGCATCCGCAGGGCGCGGCCAACGCGGCCATCGCCGGGGGCAAGCGCTGGGGTGCGACAGCCAGCGCGATCTTTTTTCTGGGCGGCACGCTGGGTAGCGCTGTGCTGGGCGCCGCGGCTGGTGGCTTTTTGCTCGATCGCTATGGCCCGCGCTCTCTGTTGATCATCTCGGGAATCACCGTGATTTTGGCCCTGGGCTTTGTGCGCACGATGGTGCCCCGCTGGCTCGACGTCCCTCAAGTTGACGCCCACGATGTGGCCCAGAGCGAGAATGGCAACGGGCGCATGTTCTGGACGCTGATCGTGGTGCTACTGGTGGGTACGGCTATGCGACGCGTGGCCAACGAGACGCTACAGACCTTTGTGCCCAAGTTGCTGGAGGATCAGGGGGTGGCGACCGTCGCCTATGGCGCGCTCATGTCGCTGTTCATGATCGCAACGGCGGTAGGCGGAGTGCTGGGCTCGTACCTATCGGATCGGATCGGTCTGCGGCGCGTGCTGGCGGCCTCTGTGCTGTTAGCGGCGCTGGCAGTGTGGGGATTTGTCAACACCGGCGGTATGCTCAGCTATGCGCTGTTCATTCTGGTGGGACTGTTGCTGAGCCCGTCGCACACCCTCTTTATGGTGGCCTGTCAGCGGCAGTTCCCGCAGCGCATGGCCACGATGACGGGGTTCTTTTTGGGATACGCTTTTGTTACGGGCGCCGTGGGCGCCTGGCTGGTGGGCCTGGCCGCTGACCGCGTCGGGCTGGCGACCATGTTTGGCTATCTGCCCTATTTGCTGATGGGCGCCGCAGTCCTGGCCTGGTTTGGTGTGCCCAAAGCACAGGATCGGGTGGTGGGTGCCGGGGGGTAGGCCTCGGTGTGCGCTTGCTGGTGGACGCAAGGCCTTTTGAGCGCAGAGGGTGCAGAGATCGCAGGGAGAGCGAATCCGCGCCTCTACTTCTGTGTCATCCCGAGAGTTCTCGTTCAGAGAGAACGCTCTGTCGTCTGACCGTAGGCGCGCCATTTGGGCGCGCAGCGAGAGTACTCGTTGTGGGCGAACACAGAATAGGCGTAGCCTTTCCTCAGGCAGAAGCGCAGCTTTTGGACACACGGTTCGCCCCTTTTTCATCGGCCGCCTACCCAACAGGTCGCAGTATGTCCTGTTCGCTCATCCTCCGCAGGAACCTTGCGCCCACTCGATCACGGTCCCTCCAACCCCTCGAACGGCCCCAGTCTTTCGGCGACCCACTGCTGCAAGCGTTCGAGCGCATCCCGCGCGGCTTGGGCATCCTCGGGCGAGAGGTCTAGCTCGGCAAACTCGTCCTCATCGAGCACGCGTGTGCGTCCGTCGGGCAGCACCAGCAGGTCGAGCGCCAAGTCGCTCCAGGAGATGGTTCTCTCAGAGATGACCGCTGGTCGCGTGATGTTGCAGTACCAGCCTTTGAGTGTGCCGTCACCGCTTTCGATGCGCATGACATTGAACCATTCACGCAGGTAGTAGCTCTCATAAAGGACGTCCCCGGGGCCGATCACCAGGCCGTCGAGATCGACGGTCTTGCTGTGGGGCCAGGGGCAACGCGCCAGAGCCAGATCATCATCGAGACGGACGAGACGGCCGGCATAGGACAGCACGAACCGTCCGTTGGCGTCGCGCTTGGTGATCGTGATCCCTTGTGGGTCTATCATGCGCTGGCTACTCCCAGTAGGGTCAGCATGCGCTGGCGGTACGCGGCAAAGGCGGACTCGGACAAGAGGCACTCGTGGCGGGGACGCGGTAGCTCCACAGCGATGGTGGCCGCGATCGTGGCCGGTCGGGGTGACAGCACCACGACGCGGTCCGAGAGCAGGATCGCCTCGTCGACGTCGTGGGTCACCAGCACGATCGTGTGGCGGAACCGTCGCCAGACGTCGAGCAGCCAGGTGCGCATCGTGCGGCGCGTGAGGGCGTCGAGGGCGCCAAACGGCTCGTCCAAAAGCAGCACTTCGTTGGCGGCCAAAAAGGTACGCAGCAGCGCCGCGCGCTGTCGCATGCCACCCGAGAGCTGCGATGGATAGCTGCCCTCAAACCCCTCCAGCCCAAAGAGCGGCAGCAGCTCGTGTGCGCGTCCGCGGGCCTCTGACATGTCGTGCCGCTGGATCTCGGGCCCCAGGACCAGGTTGTCCAGCAGGCGACGCCAGGGGAGCAGCAGGTCGTTCTGGGGCATATAGCCGATGCGTCCCAGTCGTTCTGCGCCTGGATCGCCGTGCCAGAGCACCTCGCCTTCGTCGGGGGCCATCAGGCCGCAGGCGATCTTGAGCAGTGTGCTCTTGCCGCAGCCGCTGGGGCCGATCAACGAGACAAACTCGTGCTCGCCGGCCTGCAGCGATACGTCCCCCAACGCCGCGACGATCCGCGCGCGCTCGCGATGGCCGGCGGGGGCCACGCGAAAGGCCTTGGATACGTTGCTCAGCGCCAGAGGCGGCGCACTAGAGGCCGTCATGTCTCGACTCTCCAGGTTCAGTCGGGAAGGTAGGCATTGGTAAATGCCTGGTCGGTGTCGATTGCTTGGGGCAACAGATCGTTCTCGAACATCCAATCTGCAAAGGCGGACCAGATGGCGGGATTCTGCTCGCCCCAGCGGGCGGCGTCGTCCTGGTAGCGCGGGCTGATCCAGGCCTGGCTGGCGCGCACCAGTTCGGGGCCGCTCTCGGGCGAGTATGTGAGCAGGATTTCAGCGGCCTCCTTCGGGTGCTCGGCGGCGTAGGCATAGCCGCGGGCCGTGGCCTTGAGAAAGGCCGTGACCAGTTTCTCGTTTTTGAGCGTTTTTTCACCCGCAATCAGTACTGGCGTGTAATAGTCGGGAACGCAACTGCCATAGAGCGGCACGGTGTTGAGGTCGATGCCCTTGATCTGGGCTTGGATGCCGTCCCAGCCCATAAAGATCCAGGCAAGGTCGACCTTGCCGGTGAGCAGTGCTGGAAAGGCGTCGAATCCGACGTCGATGAACGTGACCTGGGAGGGATCGGCGCCGGCGCAGGCCATCAGGCTATCCAGGATGGGGCGCTCGATGGGTAGGCCATAGCTGGCATAGGTCTTGCCCTCGAAATCGGTTGCCGAGGCAATGCCCGATTCGGCCAAGGCGGCATAGGCCGAGGTATTGTGCTGGATGACGGCCGCTATCGACACCACCGGGATGTCATTGGCGCGGGCCAGTGTGACCTCCTCCTGGAAACTAACGCCAAAGGCGGTGTTGCCCGCCGCGACCTGTTTGATCGCCGCCGAAGGGTCTGCCGGGATCTGCACCTCTAGCTCGATGCCCTCCTCCTGGTACCAGCCTTTGTCGAGGGCAACATAGATGCCGGTGTGATTGGTATTGGGCACCCAGTCGAGCGAGAGCACGGTTGGGCCCTCTGGCGCGCGTTGGCAACTCGCCAGTGGCAAGAGCAGGGCGAACAGAATAGCGATGATCAGCAGACGATGGGACAACTTCACAGAGACCTCCAGTGACTATAGCTCTTGCCAGTTCTCGGCACCGGACACAAACCGCCAGCGCAGCAGGATGCGCTCGAGCAGTAGCACGATGCCAAAGAGCAACAGGCTGAGAATAGCGGTGATACCGATGCTGGCGAATACCCAGTCAGTGCGAAAGGCATTGGTGGCGCGCAGCATAAAGATACCCAGACCGTGGCTGCCGCCGACCCATTCGCCCAGGATGGCGCCGACCACTGAATAGGTGATGCCGATCTTGATGCCGGCCAGCACCATCGGCAGGGCGCCCGGCAGGCGCACCTTGAGCAGGATGTCACGGGGGGTCGCACCCATGGTGCGCAACAGGGCGATCTGCTCGGGATCGGCCGCGCGCAGGCCGTCGACGGTGTTGACCACGATCGGAAAGAAACAGACCAAGCCGACCACAATGATCTTGGGCCAGATGCCATAGCCCAGCCAGATGACCAGCAAGGGTGCGATGGCAATCGTGGGGATGGTCTGCGAGACGACCAGCAGCGGATAGAGGGCGTTGCGGGCCCAGGGCGAGCGGTCGATCAGGAAGCCCAGTCCGAGCCCAACGAGCAGCGCCAACGCAAAGCCCCACAGCGTCTCTTGGGCCGTCTGAAGAATGTGCTGGCCCAGTAATGTCCGTGCCTCGATGGCAGCGCGCACGATCTGGCTGGGGGCGGGCAGGATGTAGGCCGGTAGATCGCCCAGTCGGGCGGCCAACTCCCACAGCACCAGCAGGATGGCGATCAGGACGAGCGGCGCACCGATGCGTCGCGTGCCCGTGATATCCAGCCAGGACCGGCTGTCGCGCCTGGCGTCAGCCATCGGAAGGCTCTGGCGTGTCGTGTGGCGGCAGCGGACAGGCGTTCGAGACTGTCAGTGTGAGGACGGCGCCTCCCAGCGCCGTCGCCCGGCCAAAGCCGTCGCGCAAGGCCTCCCAGACGACCTCGTCGTCGCCCCACACGACCGTGCTCATGGGCCCGACTTTGTACTCCAGGCTATGGTCGCTGAGCGCAGTGAGCAAGGCATCGATGGCGGGTGACAGCTGCTGCTGACCCAGCGGGTAGAGGCTTACTTGGGCACTTGTGATACTCATTTGTCAACCCTCGCTACCAGGAGCGCGCCACGTGGACGGGCGCAGCAGCGGCCGAGGTATTCCCAGAGGCCGGCGATGCACAGTCCGCGACCGCTGGGGCCAAAGAAGACCGAACTGCTCCAGCGGACCGACTTTGGATTCAGGTCTCCAAGCGCCGCCAGCAGCGTCTCGGGCGTGTAGAATCTGGTGCGTGCGAACAGATCGTTGTCGTTCTCAGTCGCCTGCTGTCGGTAGAAGCGTCCCCAGGTGCTGTCGGCGTTTAGCGTGGCGACAACCAGCCGGCCGCCGGGACGAACGACGCGCATCATCTCGCGCAGTGCCCGAGCCTGGTCAACCATGAACTCGAGAGCGGTGACCGAGAGGACCAGGTCAAAGGTGCCGGCGTCATAGGGTAGCACCTCGGCCGAGCCCTCCCGCCAGGCAATGGCAGTGCTTTTTGGGCGGGCGACTGACAGCATGTCGGGCGAGGCGTCCAGGGCATCGACCCGCAGACCGAGTTGTCCGAGCCGGAGGCTGAACTGGCCGGTACCACAGCCAACGTCGAGGGCGCGCTCTCCGGATTGTGGACGCGCAAGGCGACGGATCAAATCCCACTCGAGTTGGTCGGCGCGAGCACCCACCGGCGTGTCGAACCAGGCGTCATAGCTGGCGGCGACCTCTGCGGTATAGGCATTGTCCATGGTCGGACCTCCTGTATTGGTCGGCGCTAGGCCTGTGGGGTGTGGATCGCCAGCAGGGCGCCGCCGCAAAGGGTGACGCGGGCAATCGACGTCGTCATCAGGTTGCTGACGCCACGCGCCGGGCCGAGGTGGAGCGTCTCGTCGCATAGTGGATACTCGAGGCCCTCAGTCGTGATCCCTTGGGCGTCACCGCCCCAGGGAATGAGGGAGACAGTGTCGCCGGGTTGACCGCGCAGCGCAATCCTTTGCCGGACGAGCCGCAGCCAGGAAAGGCCGTCAAAGATCGCGACGTCGCGTCCTTCCAGCGATGGCAGGGCCAGCAGGCCGATGTTGGCCAGAGCGTGGTCGATGCGTCCACCGAGCGCGCCGATCAGCGTGATCCGCGCGGCGTCCATTTCGACGGCGCGCAGCAGGGCCAGTTCGGCGTCGGTCTCGTCCTTTTGGGGCGAATGCTGCTCGATGGTCACCCCCCGATGTCGCAGAGCGGACACCAATGGTGCGTGGATCGAGTCGAGGTCGCCGATCAGCAGGCCGGGCTCTAGACCATGGGCAACCAACCAGTTGGCGCCGCCGTCGGCGGCGACAAGGCGGTCGGCCCTACGCACGATTTCCAGCAGGCGAGGTTCATGTTCGTACGCGCCGTTGAGGGCGATGATAAAGTGGTCTGCGCTCATGCTCGGTCTACCTGTTCCCATATGCCCAAGATGGATGGCCCTTGGCCAAACACACAAAACCGCCGACCCAATGGATCAGCGGCATTCGGCTTTCCTACGCTGGCATGATCCAGATCAGGTCAAGGGTCGACGCTTGGCATCCTCTCAGCCCGGGATGGGCTCCCCTAGCGGTGTGTATTTGGATGTGAACCCATAGTAGCCCGGGATGCGCTTTCCGTCAAACGCAGACGCTTGACAGGGCTGCATGGCCAGGCGAGAATCTGTCACGCGTCACAGCAGCGAGGAGGAAAAGATGACGACGGTGGGAATCCGCGGGACTGACTTTGTGATCGACGGCCGGCCGACCTATGCGGGGCGGTGGTTCCAGGAGCATCGTATCGAAGGGCTGCTTTTCAATGTGCGTGCTGTGCAGGCGACGTTCGACGACGCAAATCCCAAAACACGCAAGTTGTGGACCTATCCGGACACCGGCGTCTGGGATCCGCAGCGCAATGTCGACTTGTTCTGCGAGGCGTTGCCGGTCTGGCGCGACCACGGTGTCCTGGCGGTCACGCTGAACTGGCAGGGCGGTGGACCGCTCTATATCCCGGGAGTCTATGATCAGTATAGCAACAATGGATTCGAGCCAGATGGCGCGCTCAAGCCGGACTATACGCGGCGCATGGCGCAGGCTCTGGATCGAGCCGACGAGCTGGGCATGGTGGTGATGCTGGGGTTCTACTACTGGGTGATGCTCAAGCAGATGAACGGACCCGAGGCGGTCTATCGCGGTTTTGACGAGGGGCTGCGCTTTTTGGAGGAGCGCGGCGACCGGCACGTGCTGATCGAACTGGCCAACGAGGTCGACGTAGTAGTCAATCACACGGACTATGGCATGTTCGGCTGGGATCGAGCCCACGAGATCGTCGAGCGTCTCCGCGCCGATCACCCTGGATTCCTCTATTCCACCAGCGGCGGCGGCATCACGCCAGAGGGCGAATGCATGCCCAGCGAGCAGTTTATGGAGGCGGCCGATTATGTGCTGTTCCACGGCAACGGCAGACGACCCGATGGGCTGGCGCGGTCGATCGAGGCGCTCAAGGCGCGGAAATCCTATCGCGCCAACCCCAAGCCGCTGATCATCAATGAGGACTCGCCGGCCGTGGCCAATATGGAGGTCTGCTGGCCGCACCGGGTCTCCTGGGGCTACTATGACCAGGGCTGGGCGGGCCAGGGCGATGACCCCTATGAGCCTTACGGTCCCAATCCGCGCTATGTTGATGGGCCGCTCGAGACGCTGACCGGCTTTCAGACCCCGCCGACCTGCTGGGAGATCAACTCGCCCTACAAGCGGGCGTTCTTTGATCGCGTGGCCGAGATCACGGGGTACGGGGGCTAGATGCCATCACTCAGTCTATCTGCAATACCTTGACCCGCCAGAGGTATACGGCACGACCGGGCTCGCCCTGGTAGCGAGGATAGTGCTGAGAGAGGTCGATCCAGCGTTCCAGCCGCAACCGACGGTCGTCACCAAACTGCTCCAGCGCCCGAGCTAGTTCCAGTTCGTGTTCGATGAAATAGCCGACATTCTGCTCTTGTAGATAGCGAGGAAAGGCCTGGCTACGCAGGGCGCGCGCTGACTGGGGATTAACCACGCCGTCCAGATTGAGTACGTCGTCCTCCATGACATAGTCATAGATGCCCGTGTTGAACGCGGCGATCCGATTCCCGTCGTCGATGCCATCGAGAATCTGACTTGCTACTAACGCGGCGTGGTACTTGTCGTATTCCTGGGTGGCAACGGGGCCGGGATAGGCCGTGAAAGTCACCAGTGCGGCGAGACCCAACCCTACCCAGGTCGCCTGGAGCTGCGGCAACCATCGAGACATCGTCGCCATCAGTAACGGTATGAAAATCGTAAAAGAAATGAGTGAGATATAGGCGAGATACCAAAAGCGAAGGCCGCCTTGGTAATAGACATAGTAGCTGCCCCAGAGGGTCATGCCGATGAGCGTGAGAGCGGTCATCCAGAGACGCTGCCTAGAGGCGGGCGATCGCTCTCCGATCTGACGCCACAGGCCGGGGAGGGCGCAGAGAACCAGGGCTCCAAGAACGGTTACATACAACCAACTGGTGCCCGCAACATAGAATTCTGCGATTCCCCGCAAAAACGCTCGAACCTGGGGCCAACCCGCCCAAAACGGTAGCCACTGACCCGGCGCATAGCCGCTGAGCGTGTGGAGCGCTGCAGTGCTGGTTGGCAGCGCGCTTCCGGTCCAGACCCATATCAAGATCATCCAGACCACTGGGAGGGCGACGGTGGTCATGATGGTTACCATCGCTGCCCGCCGCTCGCCATGTCGCCAGAACAGGAGGATGCAGTGCGCGACGCATGGGCCTAGGATGAGTGGCGTGTCCATCCGCGCCCAAAAGGCAATCCCCGTAAGCAAGCCCAGGGCCAGCGCGCTGCGTACCGGTTCAAGGTATCTGCCCCGAAGCAGACGCACGTATTGGTGGAGCACGAGCAGAACAAAGGTCAGGGCGATGATCGTCTCAACACCCATCATGGCGATCGAATAGAGCTTGCCGCTGCTGGCCCAAAAAGCGGCGCAGACCAGGGCCGTCGGGGCGTCCCACAGGTCGCGCATCAGGGCATAGACGATCCATACAGAGGCGGCTAGACAGAGGACCAGCAGGACCAGACTGAGGGCGATGGCTGGCTCTGCGGGCAAGCCCCTGTGGATCGGCGCGATCAGAATCGCATAGAGCGGATGGAACCCGCTGGTGGGCACGCCGCTGTTAAACTCGGGGATGTGGCGGGCGATCTCGAAATAGTAAAAGGCATCGTCGACCAGATAATGATAGAGTAGGTAATCGAGACCCCTGACGAGATCGACGACTAGGCGGATGAGGGGTATGGCAGCCAGCAGCGTGACGGCGGCTCGTGTTGCCCTAGCATGGGGTCTGCCGTGGACACCTTGAGGCAGATGGATACACAGTCGATCGCGCCGGTCCGCCACGTCCTAGCTCTCTCCCGCCAGCATCTGGACGATGCGGGCCAAGATCTGGGCGTGGCTGCTGGGCACGAGCTGTAGGAACTCGCCTTGCTCGCCGGTGCTGCGCACCAGCCAACTACCTTGCTGGCCCGACAGCCAGGCTTGCGTACTCTCGAGGGTGACCTGCACTGTCTCGCCGCCGTCCGATTCCCCTCGCCGCATGACGCTGGCACTGCCCCAGGCGCCGTCGTTCTGCAATGCGGCGGTTAGGGCGGC
>Ga0180436_10002552_pt1 | contig 17219 bp, 11 predicted proteins | sample SS_ome_2_FD_132434 | JGI IMG/M metagenome (GOLD analysis project Ga0180436, IMG submission 132434) | Hypersaline lake sediment archaeal communities from the Salton Sea, California, USA - SS_3_S_2 metaG | ecosystem: Environmental > Aquatic > Non-marine Saline and Alkaline > Hypersaline >...
CGCGCCAGGGTTCGCGCTACCGCCGCCGCATCCGAGGCGGTGACGGTAATGACGCCGCTCAGGATCGATCGATCCAGGACGGGCGGGACAAAACCCGCCCCGATCCCCTGGATCGGATGCGCTCCGGCCGTTCCGCCGGACAACACCGGCGACTCCGCCGGTTCTACCGCATATAGGGCCACCCCGGGATTGCGTGCCCGGAGAGCGCGCCCCACGCCGGTGATCGTGCCGCCGGTCCCAACACCGGCCACGAAGATATCCACGGATCCTCCCGAGTCGGCCCAGATCTCAGGTCCCGTCGCTTCTTCGTGGGCGGCGGGATTTGCGGCGTTGGCGAACTGGCGCATAAGGACCGCATCGTCCCGCCGTCGTGCGATCGCTTCCGCCTGCTCTACCGATTCGGCCATTCCGTGGTCGCCGGGGGTGAGAACCAGCTCGGCACCGAGAGCCGAGAGCAGCCGTCTCCGTTCCACGCTCATCGATTCGGGCATAGCGAGCACCACGCGGTATCCCTTGGCGGCCCCCACGTACGCCAGGGCGATCCCGGTGTTACCGCTGGTAGCCTCGACGATCGTACTCCCCGGGGAGAGCCGACCCGCGCGCTCCGCGTCCTCGATCATCGCCAGGGCGATCCGGTCCTTTACGCTTCCCAGGGGGTTGCGGTTCTCCAGTTTTACGAGGACGCGGGCGTCCTCGATTCCGTGGAGCCGGGACAGTTCCACCAGCGGGGTCGTGCCGATCGTGTTCAGAACCGTCATGTCAGATCACGTAGGTCAAGGCGTTCCGTCGCGCCTGCTCGTGCATCAGCGCCTCCGCTACCGTTGCCGTCTCGAGTCGCTCCCGCAGATCCGCGGTGATCGAATCGAGCAGAGCCATGGACGCCCCGGGCGCTTCCGTCTCCAGCGTATCAAACACCCCCGAGAGTCTGATGGTGGAGGGATCAACGGCGAGGGTATATCCCCCGCTGGGGCCCTTGCTGCTCGAAACAAACCCCGCCCGTCGCAGAATCGTGAGGATGCTCTCCAGGTATTTATGCGGAATCCCGCTCTCCTCGGCGATCCGCGCGGAGGAAAGACGCGCGCCTCCGTGGGCCGCAAGAAGAACCAGCGCGTGTACCGCATATACAAACCGTTGTGGCCACATTTCCTAATACCCTACCTGGAAATATGTATTATACGAACAATCAGAAATTGTCAAGCCCCGGTGCGATTGTTCCCGATATCTGCACACCTGTTGGTGCCGGTCGTTGTTCATTGCGACCGCTGTAAGTACCTTGTATCTCGACTATGAGAACACAACAGCTTCATACCGCGGCCCTCGTCGCGGCGATTGTAATTCTGTTTTCCCGGCCGGCGTTTGCCACGGGGAGCCGTGAGGCGGATCCGGTTCCGTCGGTCTACCAGGATATCCGGGCGGACCTGGATCGTGAGGCGCTTCTACCGTTTAATCCGGCGGTTCGGAGCGGTCGTCTCGGAAACGGGCTGCAATACTACCTGCTTCAGCACGGCGAACCGGAGAATACGGTAGCGTTGCGGCTCGTTGTCGACGCGGGCAGCGTCCTCGAGACCGAGTCGCAGCTCGGACTCGCCCATTTTCTGGAGCACATGGCGTTCAACGGCACCGAGAAGTTTGGGGAAACCGAACTGGTAGCATACCTGGAGAGTCTGGGTATTCAGTTTGGTCCCGATATCAACGCGTACACCAGTTTCGACGAGACCGTATACAAGCTCGAAATCCCCAGCGACGATCCGGAGGCGTTGGAGATCGGGTTCGAGGTGATGCGCGAGTGGGCCACGGCGATCACCTTTGCCCCGGAGGCGATCGATCGCGAACGCGGCGTTATCGTCGAGGAGTGGCGCACCGGGCGGGATGCCGGGCGCCGAATGCTGGAGGAGCATATTCCCGTTCTCCTCGCACGCTCACGCTACGCCGAACGCCTCCCGATCGGCGATATGGATATCGTCCGCACGGCGCCGCGATCGGATTTTCTTGCGTACTACCACCGATGGTACCGGCCGGACAATATGGCCTTTGTCGTGGTGGGCGATCTGCCGCCTCACCGGATGGAACGCCTCGTCCGAGACTATCTGGGGCGCCTGGATCGACCGGAGGACCCGCTACACCGCCCGGCGTACATGGTACCCACGTCCCAGGGACGACGAGTCAGCATCGCCACCGATCCCGAAGCGACGCGCAGCACCATTTCGGTCTATATCCCGGGAGCCCCGGCCCCCTTTGAAACGGTGAACGACTATCGACACCTCCTGCGCCGGTCGCTCTTTGCGTCGATCATAAACGAACGAATGCGGAATCTCGCTCGGGATCCGGAGAGCCCCATCCAGAGCGGCGGTATCGGCTGGAATCGCTTCCTCCGTGGCACCGACATCGCCGTTGCAAGCGCGGTCGTTCGGGACAGCCGAGTAACCGACGCATTGGGGCTGCTCGCGACCGAGCTCGAACGGGCGCGTCGCTACGGTGTTGGAGCGGAAGAACTGGATCGCGCCCGCGACCGATTTCTCGAGTCGATCGAAAACTCCTACACCAACCTGGAGACGAGACACTCCGCGGTTCTGGCGGACGAGTTGGTCCGCCACTGGATCGAGGGCGAATCGGTACCGGGCATACCCTTTGAGTACCGCCTGTATACGGAATTGCTCCCGGGGATAACCGTTGACGAGGTCAACGAGACCGCCCGTGAGTTTACCGATCAGGACGGAGAGGTCGTTCTCGCGAGCGTCCGGGAGGGTCGGGACGGATTGCTCCCCAACGGAGCGCCCCTTCCCACGGCGGAGCGGCTCTTGGCGGTGCTTGATCGCGTTCGGACCGCCGAGATAGCCCCCCCCTCGATCGAGGATACCCCGGGTCAACTGATGAGCGAACCTCCATCCCCCGTGGAGGGTGCCGTCGTAGACCGCCGGGAGTTTCCCGCCATCGATACTACCGGATATCTCCTGCGGAACGGTATGCGGGTCTATCTCAAACAGACCGATTTCGCCGAGGACGAGATCCTCTTCAGTGCATTCAGCCCCGGCGGGAGCTCCCGTCTGCCGGACTCGCTTGCTCCGGCGGCGGCGATCGCCGCACAGGTCGCGCTGGAGAGCGGCATCGGCACCGTGGACGCGGCGGCACTGGAGCGGATGCTCTCGGGATCCTCCGTATCGATGAACGCGTCCATCAGCTCCGCTGCGGAGCGTCTCGGCGGCAGCGCCCGCCGGGCGGACCTGGAGATGCTGTTTCAGATGATCAACCTCGCCTTTACGCACCCCCGATTTGACGAGCGAGCACTCGAAAACGTGCGACGGCAAAACCGGGAAGCGATCGAGGGCGCCCTGGCGTCGCCTCAGGGGCAGTTTGTACGGCGCTTGCGTGAACTCTACGCCGCGGGAGATCCCCGGCTCACTCCCCTTACGGTGGACGCTCTGAACGGCATTACGCGGGATCAGATCGAAGCGGTCTATCGGGATCGCTTTGCCGACCCCGGCGATTTTGCGCTCTTTTTCGTGGGCTCCTTTGAGATCGACCGGATGGAGGCGCTGGTGGAACGGTACCTGGCCGGGATTCCCGGTGGCAGCACGGAGGTGACCGGGAGCCTGGAGTCGGCGGCGTTTCGGGAGACCCCCGGAGACAACGGATACCGCCTGCCGGAGGAAGGCGTTCTCGAGACGGTTCGGGCTGGCTCCGAACCGGTTGCCCAGGTCGCGATCGTTCTCCACAGCGATTACCAATGGTCCCGCGAGGAAAACCAGCGATTCACCAGTCTCGGCGATCTCCTGGACATCCGCCTCCGCGAGACGATCCGCGAAGAGGCCGGCGGCAGCTACAGCATCGGCGCCGGCGGTTGGCGGGAGCGCTATCCCCGGGAGCAAGCGTTTATGCAGATCGGATTTGCCATGGACCCGGCGCGAGCGGACGAGCTGATCGACCGAGCCCTGGAGGTGGTTCAGGAGTTGCGGAGCGAGCCCGTGTCCGATGATTACGTCCGGAGAATCACGGCGCAACAGCTGGAGAGCTGGGAACAGGGTCTCCGGGAAAACAGCTTCTGGCTCGGCACGCTGGAGTTTTACCTCTATCACGGCCGTGATCTCGAGTCGGTCCTGACGATGCCGGACCTTATCGAACGTCTGGACGCGGAAGAGCTCCGCGAAACGGCGGAGCGGTACCTGGACCCGGAGCGACGACTCCAGGTGTTACTCCTTCCCGCGACGGAGTAACGGTGCGGACGACGATTCTCGTCTATCCGCACCAGCTCTGGTCCCGGCATCCGGCGATACAATCCGTACCGGATGCGGAGGTCCTCCTTGTGGAGGATCCTCTCTTCTTCACGTTGTATCCCTTTGCGTCGGCGGTGGTAGCCTACCGCCGAGAGACGATGCGGCGCTATCTGCAGGATCTGCGCCGGCGGAATATCACCGCTCGCATCGTGTCGTCCCACGATCTATCCGACACCGAGGCGATCATCCGCCACCTCCCGGCGGACACCGGAACGGTCCTCGTGGCGGACCCGGTGGACGACTGGCTGGAGCGGCGCCTTCAGCGGGCGTTCCCGGACGAACCGGGGTCGCCGTCATTGCGGATCCTGGACGGTCCCGGATTTCTTCTCACTCGGAGGGACCTGCCGGAGGCACTGGGAGGCGATCACCGCGATCGAGGAGGACGCCCTTCCATGGCGTCGTTCTATCGCAGACTCCGGGAACGACGGGGTATCCTTCTGGATTCCGACGGATCGCCGCTCGGAGGGCGTTGGAGTTTTGACGCCGACAATCGGCGCCGCATTCCACGAACACTGGAACCACCGGCTCCCTTCACGCCGGTGGATACGGGAGCGTTCCCCGTGCCGGTCACCGCAGCGGCCACCTCCTCGTGGTTCCAGGAGTTCCTGCGGAGGCGGATCGACCGTTTTGGGGACTACGAGGACGCGATCGATCGGCGGGATGATCGCTGGTTTCATTCACTCCTGAGCCCGATGCTCAACGCCGGTCTCGTCACGCCCGGCCAGGTGATCGACGAGACGCTTCGATACGCCGAAAATCGTCGACGCAGCGGTTCCGCTATTCCTCTCAATTCGCTGGAGGGATTCGTTCGGCAAGTCCTGGGATGGCGTGAATACGTTCGCGCCACCTACGTGCTGTACGGCGGGACGATGCGGACCGGCAACGTCTGGAATCATTCAAACCCGATGCCACACTCCTTCTACCGGGGTACCACCGGTCTTACCCCCTTCGATCGAGTGGTGGAGAAGGTCCACCGCCTGGGCTGGGCGCACCATATCGAGCGGCTGATGATCGCGGGCAACCTGATGCTGCTCTGTGAGATCCACCCCGATGCGGTCTATCGATGGTTCATGGAGCTCTTCCTCGATGCCTGGGACTGGGTCATGGTCCCCAACGTATACGGCATGAGTCAGTACGCCCACGGCGGTTCGATAACCACAAAACCCTACATAAGCGGATCCAGCTACATACGCCGCATGAGTGACAGTCCCCGGGGCGACTGGGAGGAGGTCTGGGACGGTCTGTTCTGGCGGTTTGTCGATCGCCATCGGGAGCGTTTCGCGTCCAATCCGCGGACCTCGATGATGGCGGTTCAGCTCGATCGCCTCGATCCGGACCGTCGCACGCGCATTACTGCCGCGGCAGACCGGTTTCTCGCGACGCTGTGGTAGGATTTAGAGCAGCTCCGCCGAGAGATCCCGTCCGATCGTCGTCAGGATTTCCAGCGCGTTGAGATAGAGGTTCGCCTCCGCCTGCCACGCTTCGTTCTGCCTGGATACGAGATCGAGTTCGACTTCGTCCACGGCCAGCTCCGTGCTCACCCCGGCGTCGAGAAGGGTCTGTTCGTTCTCCAGACGCTGTTGCTCGTACTCGATTTCAGTCTCCAGCAGCTGGAGACGCTCCGTGAGAAACCGTCGCTCCGCCAGAAGCGTTTGCAGTGCGTTAGCGACCTGCCGTGTCGTATCTTCCGCCGATATCGCTTCCTGCTCCCGCGTGAGCGAGTCGATCCGTTCTCGGGCTTCCCGCTCACGACGCGTCACCAGTGGAACGGTAAGCTCCAGGGCAAAACTGCTCTCCCACCCGGACCCGTTCTCAAAGTAGTCCCCGATCGACGATGCCGCGTCATCCGGATCCTGCCGCGTCTCGGGATAGAGCGGTGTTGTGCGAAACGAAAGCGACAACTCCGGACGATCGGTGAGTTCGTTCAGCAGGGACTGCTCCCGCGCCTGCTCCAGTGCGAGTTCCTGGATCGCCCGTTCCGGGCTTGCCGACGCCATGTCCGCCGCTGCATCCGGGAGGGGCAGCGGGAGCGGCGCCATCCGATCGTCCAGCAGGACACCCGCCACCGTCTCAATACCGATCGCGCGAGCCAGGGATTGTTCCGTCGAGAGGAGCGCCAACTCCGTGTCAAAGAGCGTCGACCGGCGGTTGTTCCGGGACACCTGTAGCGCCAGAAGCGCGCTTTCCGAGATAAGCCCCTGCTCGCGATCGAGGCGGGCGCTCTCTATCTGCCGATCCAGAAGCGCTATCGTCCGCTCCAAGAGGTCCACGCTCCGCCGTAGCGACGCCACCTGTATGTACAGGGATAACGCCGTATCGATCGACCGGTTGCGAGTGATCAGGTCCGAGATTGCCGCCTGTTCGTAGGATATCTCCGCGCTTCGAAGTCCCGCTCGAAACACCGTTGTATCAATCACATTGCCGTTAACAAAGAGCGGCTGGGTCAGCGACAGCGCCAGCTCCGGGACCTGTTCCACCGTCTGCTCGGAACCGTCGACAAATCGCAGCTCATGATCGAGAGAACCCACCAGGGCTCCGCTGGTCGGTAGCGGTTGCTGCACCGAGAGACCCACCCCGGCGCTGTGCGTGGTCTGTTCCACCTCACCGGCTCCACCGGGGACCCGGCGCCGGTCGTACCCGTAGGGGCGCAGCGACAGATCCACGTTGGGAAGGGTGGCGCCCCGGGTCCGGTCGTAGCCCGCCCGGGCGATCCCCACGGAACGCCGGGAAATCCGGATCGTCGGGTCCGAATTGAGCACACGCTCAATGACACCGCGCAGATCGAGACGATCCGGCGGTGATCCGGCGGCACCACCGCCCCCGGGGTCGTTGAGCGCAGTTGCCCCGTCCTGTGCCGACGCACCGGCCGCGATGAAGAGGCTCAGTGCGATCGTTATCCATCGAGTCGTTCCGGTGTTCACGCTCCCTGCTCCTCCTGCTGATCCTCGGCAGCCTCGCCGTTTTTTCGGCGACGGCGCGCGGCGCGACGGGCATCCCGTCGCGAGTGATCGTAAAACACGCCGTAAAAGCTTGGGACGATGATCAGCGTTGTAATCGTCGAGAAGATGAGGCCGAAGATGATCGTGCTCGCCATGGGGCCCCACACGACGGAAGCTCCCCCCAGTCCGATCGCCGTGGGAACGAGCCCCGCGATCGTGGTGAGCGACGTGAGGATGATCGGTCGCAGACGGGTGATCGACGATTCGGTAACCGCCGGTCCCACCGCCATTCCCTGGTCGCGTCGCGACTCGTTGGCAAAGGAAATCAGGACGATCGCGTCGTTTACCGCGATTCCCGCCAAGGCTACACTGGCATAGATGACCGTTGTCGACAGAGGGGTTCCGGAAATCAGCAGAAAGAGAACCACCCCGACAAACGCGAAGGGCACGGTGATCAGGATCAATAGCGGCTGAGTGTAGGAGTTGAACTGCGTCGCCAGGATCGCGTAGATCAGCAACACGCCGATTACAAAAACGCGCAGAATATCCCGCAGGGTGTCACCGAACTCGGCAAACTCGCCACCCACGTTCAGCACCACTCCCGGATACAGAGCCTGAAGCTGTGTTTCAAACAGCTCCGAGATCGCTCCGTTTATGGCGGGTACGTTTTCCTCGGTGTAGGCCTCCGCCGATACGGAGACCTCCCGTTTTCCGTCAATACGCCGAATCGAAGAGATCGCGTTTCCCTCCTCGATACTGGCCACCGCGGTAAACGGAATCGTCCGACCGTCCGCCGTGGGAATCTTGAGCTGCAGCAGCGAATCCGCTCCGATCGGGCCGTCTTCGGCGTACCGGACGATCACGTCGGTTTCGAGATTCTCGGTAAACACGGTACCCACGTTGATTCCGTCAAAGGTTCCGCGGATAAACTGGCCGACGCTCTGTGTGCTCAGACCGAACTCCGCCGCTCGATCCTCGTCTACACGAATCCGGAGCTCCGGGGTACCGGCGTCGAGGTTGTCGTCAATATTGAAGAGTTCCGGGTAGGAAGCAAGTTCCGCCCGCATCGCCGCCGACACCGCGCCGAGATCCTCGAAGCTATCGCCGAACAGACGAAACGCCACGGGCGGGTCCGTGGGCGGTCCGCCCTGCTGTTTGCGAAAGCGAACGCTCTCCGCCCCGGGTATGTCCCGCGTCATCTCCCGGCCCTCGTTCATGATCTCCGTGATCGACCGCGTCCTGCCTTCATCCTGCTCGGTCAGGTCCACCACGATCTGCGCCACGTTGGCCTGGCGAACGTTCTCGGTCTCTCCTCCGGAGAACCCTACAAAGGCGTTGATCGCGTTTACTTCGCCGTTGCCTACCAACGTCACCAGCCGGTCCTCGTAGGCGCGAACGAAGCGGTCCGTGCGCTCGATCGGCGTACCGGCGGGCATCTCGATATCCACGTAGTAGAGCGAGGCGTCCTCCGAGTTGAAGAGGTCCGGACGGATGCGGCCGATCTGCGCGAAGGTGAGCGCCATCACCGCTACGGCGCCGAGCGCCACGAGCCCGCGCCGCCGGTACAGGACCGTGAGGAACGACCGGAATCGATCGCGTACCGCGTCAAAGCGCGATTGTTTCCCGCTCGCTCGTTTTCCGCCGGGCCAGTCGGCGAAGTGCGACGGAATAAACACCGCCGCCTCAAAGGTTGACGCCAGCAGGGCGATACTCACCGTCAACGGGACCACCCGAAGAAACTTACCGATGATGCCCGGTAAAAAAGTAAGCGGCAGAAACGCCGCCACCGTGGTGGCCGTGGCGGCGATTACCGGGACGATCACCTGGTTGACCCCATGGATCGCCGCGTCGTGGCGGCTCAATCCTTGTTGCTGCTGGATCCGAAAACTGTTTTCCACGATCACGATCGCGTGGTCCACGATTAGCCCCAGCACGAGTACGAGCCCGAAAAGGGTGTTTCCGTTGAGGGTCTCTCCCATGAGGTCCAGAACAAGAAACGTCAACGCAAACGTGATCGGTATTCCCAGGGCGGCCATCAGGGCGTTCCGCACGCCGATAAACACCAGGAGGATCAGAATCAGCAGACCGAATCCGAACATCGCGTTGGTGACGAGCACGTCGATACTCTGGCGAATCTGAACACTGGAATCGTTGAAGTACGCCACCTGGATACCCGGGGGGAGGGAGCTCTCGTAGGTCCCGACCCGTTCCCGCGTTTCGTCGATAATCCCCACGGAACTCCCGCCGGGAACCTTTGTTATCTGCAGGCTGATCGCCTGGTGGCCGTCAAATCGCGCCTGCGTCCCATCTTCGTCGTATCCGAACGATATCGTTGCAATATCGCCGAGTCGAATTCCCGTGCCGGTTCCCGCGGATCGGGAGCGGATGACGATATTTCGGAACTCCGAGGCGCTCTCGAGTTCACCGACCGTACGCAGGAGAAACTCCCGCGACGGTGTCTGCAGCGCCCCGGCGGGAACGGTGATATTTTGAGCGCGAACCGCCCGGACCACTTCGTCGAGAGAGACACCGAGCGCCTCCATTCGTTCCCGGGAGAGCTCTACGCTCACCCGGCGGTCGCGGGACCCGATCAGGTTTACCTGCGAAACATCACCAACCGTGAGAAGCTGGTCGCGCAGGTTTTCCGCGGCCCGGTTGAGATCGTCGTAGGGCACCTCGCCGTACAAAACCACCTCGATTACCGGGAGAAAATCGTTGGTGGAAAAATCGTCAATCGTTTCCTGCAGCGTGCCGTCCGGAAGATCGATGTTGGCAAACCGGTTCTGGACCTCCTGATAGAGCCGGTCGAACTCATCGTCGCTGATTCCCTGGTCAAACTGCAGGGTCACCCGGGATAACCCCTCGCTGGTCAGCGAGGAGATCTCGTCGAGATTCTCCAGTCCGGCCATCTCGTTTTCGATCGTGACGGTAACGCTCTGTTCGATATCCTCCGCGGAAACCCCGGGGTACGGAACGATGATATTGACGAAGTAAAACGGGATCTCCGCAAACTGCTCCCGTGGGAGCCGGCTGAGGCTGAAAACCCCAACGATCAGCACGAACACCATGAGGATGTTTATCAGGACCGGATTTTTGACCGAGAACGATCCGATTGTCATAGGACCTCCGCGGTTCGCCCGATCACGGAGGTCTCCACTACGGACCCGTCGGAGACGGCGGAGAGCCCCGAGACGAGTATGATCTCGCCGGCGCGTACGCCCGCGAGAACTTCTACCCGCTCACCCAGGCGATCGCCCAGCTGGATCGACCGGCGCTCCACCGTATTATCCGCCACGACGTAGACGTAGGTACCGTCCGGGTCGTCCCGGATCGCCGCGCTCGGCAGAATAAGCCGATCGGCGCCACCGTGAGCCTCGATTGTTACGCGGGCGCTCATACCCGAGCGAACGCGGTCGCAGTTGTTGGGCCATTCGATGACCACCGGGAAGCTTCCGGTTCGGAGATCGGCGCCGGCGGCGATGGAGGTTACCGTCGCCTGGATCGGCTCGTCCCCGCAGACCGGGACAACCACCGACGCGGCGGACCCGGTCTCGATCGATCCGAGTTCGCGCTCTCCCACGGCGATCTCCAGGCGGAGCGCACTGAGGTCCACCACGCGTGCCACCGGGGTCCCCTGCGTGAGGTAGTTGCCGCGACCGATGTTCTCGCCACGGGAGGCCACAAATCCGGAGATCGGCGCCCGTATCGCGTGGTTACGGAACGCCTCCTCCGCCGCCTCAAACCGCGCAAGGGCACCGTTCGCCACGGTTCGCGCCCGGGAGAGCTCCGCCTGGGAGGCACTCCCGTTCTCAAAGCGCCGCTCCGTGGCGCTCAGATCGAGTCTCGCACTCTCCAGAGCCTGCCGCGCCTCCTCGAGGGAGAGTCGCGATACCGTATCGTCTACACGCGCGAGAATAGCACCTTCCTCGAGGTAATCTCCGAGCTCAAAACTCACCTCGGTGATCGTCCCCTGTACTTCCGCTACGATCGTTGCCTCATTGATGCCCTGGACGTTACCGGCACCCTCGACCCGTTGCAGAATCGACCCGGCCGAGACTTCCATGCCCTCTACGGCGAGGGCTCTGACCTGCTCCGCCTCCTCCTGCGCCCACTGTCCCGAGGCAGCACTCCCGCCATCGGCGCCACCGCGGCCACATGAGGAAAGAACTATTACCAGGCCTGCAAGCGCAGCAGCGCCACGTACACGATGCATCGTCACCTCCGAGCGAGAATGTACGGAGGGCCTTTTGAGAGGTCAAGGAAAAACTACCGACCGATCGTTAGGCTTCGTTGATCAGACCGGTCGTCGGCAAAAACACGTCTCACTATCACTGAGGACGATCTGTACGGGTACATCCGTATCGTCGTGCGGTACGCTTCGGAGAACCTGTACGGAATAGGCAACCCCCACGGTGACGACTCGCGGGTCGAGCCCCCCCAGGAAGCGGTCGTAGTACGCTCCGCCCCGACCCAGGCGCGCGCCGCTTCGATCAAATCCGCGACCGGGCACGAGGATCAGCGTGGATGCGTCGGCGGATACCGTCGGCGCAGACTCACGGGGCTGCCGAACCCCGTAGGGGTGTGTCTCGAGCTCTGAGCCCGGCTCAAACGCTGCGGATCCTACGAGACGAAAGGTGAGTCCATCGGCGTCGATCCTGGGTAAGGCGATCCGTTTCCCGGCGCGGTGGGCGGACCGAAAGACCGCGTGCAGGTCCACCTCGTCCTCCATGGCGATATATCCGAACACCGTCGTCGCCTCGCGCCACGACGGAAGATGCGTAATATGAGTTGCGATCTGCGCATCCAGAACGATCCGCAGTTCCCCCGAAAGCGATGCGATCGCTGTACCGGCTTTTTTTCTGGCGTGCTGTTTCTCGGTCATCTGTTCCTGCATAAAAAAACCGTCCCCGGATCGATACCGGGGACGGTCCGTTACGGACGCCGGGCGTCCTTATTCTCCGCTCTGTCCCGCCTGCGAGGGGCTGTCGGCGGTTACGCTATCGAGATACTCAAGCGCCTGATCGGCCTTGAACTCGGCGAACGCCGCGTCCTCGTTCCGCTGGAACGCTTCCTCGGCAGCTTCCATAAACCCGTTGAGCGGGTAGCTCACGAGGGCATACACGGAGCCGTCGTTGGCCGCGTAGACTTCCTCGGTACGGGCACCGGAGAGCGTTGTCTCCGTGACCTGGCGAGAGATGTTCTCCACAAAACTCACCACCTGGGTGTTGTCGTCAACGCCGGCTTCCTGGAAGTAGTCGACCACGGCCGCCTGGATCTGTGCGTTCATCTGGAAAGCGATGTCTTCACGAGCCCGGGAGACCGCCATGCGGCGAGAGGTATCGAGGGACGACATCTTGGCCGAACCGACTCCATAGATCGCGTCGTCCGCGACCGGCGGATTGAGATAGAAATCCGGCAGGTCCATCTGCTGCTGCGGCTGCTCCTGCGGCTGCGGCTCCGGCTGCGGCGCAGGTTGCGGCGGCGGCGGGCTGGAACACCCCGCGAGTACGACAAGAACAAGAGCGACGGTAATTGCTACTGCAAGTGCTTTTTTCATCGTTATCCTCCTATCGATGACAATAGACTAACGTCCACGCAAAGTATACGCAATGATACCGCGATTTCCAGTCCTCGGCAAAGAAATAGCTTTCTCCTTCGACCGATACCGACTATTATTCCGTGATGCCGGAATTCGATGCTCTTGCCCTGATCAACACCGTCGCCGACCTGGCAAACCTGGTGGGTCGCCGAACCTCGCTCGAAGAGTTTCTCGACGGACTCGTGGCGAACGTCGCGCAGCATCTTTCCGCCGATGTCTGCTCGGTCTATCTCTATGACGTAGAAGAAGACCTTCTCGTACTCCGCGCCACCTATGGCCTCAACCGCGCACTGGTGGGCGGGGTGCGTCTCGGCCCCGGCGAGGGTTTGACGGGCATGGCGTTCCTCGAAAACCGCACGATCCTCGAGGAGGACGTACTCCACTCGGAGCTGAACAAGGCGGTCCCCGATCTCGGCGAAGAGGAATATCCCTGTTTTCTCGCGGTTCCGATCAAGCGGAGCGACCTCGGAATTGGCGTTCTCACCCTGCAGCAGTCCCGGGCGGAGACGATCAGCACCGACGCGATACGGTCGCTCCGGGCGATCGCCTCTCACCTGGCGATTACTCTGGAGAACGCGGCGGCGCTCTACGAGCTTGCGGATCATCGTGACGCGGCCCACGCGGCCACCCGCAGAAACGATCTCACCTCCGGTCTGATCCATGGTCGCAGCGCCTCCCGGGGCCTCGCGATCGGACGGGTTGTGCCGTTTCTCGAACGTAACTCCGCCTCCGCCTCCGAGGGCGACGGCGACCTCCGCGGAGCGATCGAACGGAGTATCTCCCAGCTTCAGGAACTGCAGCGCCGCGTGGACGATACCCACTCCGACGTAGCCGCCATGATCTTCAGCTCGCACCTGCTGATGCTCCAGGACGACAGCTTTATCGGCGAAATTCTGCGGGCCGCCGAATCGGGAACCCCGCCGGTGGCCGCGGTCGAACAGGTCGTTGAGGAGTTCTGCACGCGGTTCAGCCGCATCCCGGACCCCCGTTTTCAGGAGAAAGCGCAGGATGTTCGCGATATCGGGCACCGGATCGTTCTCAACCTGGGGAGTCTGGAGGACCAGAAGGGCGACTACCGGGGAGCCGTGGTCATTTTGGAGGACCTTTTCCCGTCGGAGCTGGTCAAGCTCTATCTGCAGAACGTGGAGGGGATCGTCTTTGGCGGTGGCGCCGCCACCGGTCACGTAGCGATTCTTGCGCAGTCACTGGGAGTTCCACTGGTGGCCTCCGCGGATCCCGCGATCTTTACGATTCCGCCGCAGACCCGTCTCGTGGTGGACGCCGAGGACGGCAAGATCGTCGTGGAACCCTCCGACGAGGTTCTCGCGGCGTACCGAACGCGAATTCAGAGTATCGCCCGGCGTCGGAGCGCCGCCCACGAGCACCGTATTCCGGACGTGACGGCAACCGCCGACGCCGTACCGGTGGCGCTTCTGGCAAACGTCAACCTGGTCAAGGATGCCCGGGAAGCGGCCTCCCTGGGGGCGGCGGGAGTCGGGCTCTATCGCAGTGAGTTTCCCTTTCTGATACGGAACGGATTCCCTACCGAGGAAGAACAGTACGTGGTCTACCGTCGTGTCCTGGAAGCGATGGACGGCCGCTCCGTCGCGTTGCGAACGCTCGATCTCGGCGGCGATAAGCTCTTGAGCAGCCAGGTAGGGACGGAGGAAAACCCCTTTCTCGGGTTTCGGGGGATCCGGTTTCTGCTGGAACACCGTGATTTATTTCGCGACCAGCTGCGCGCAATGCTCCGCGCCGGCGCGGGTCACGATCTGGGGATCCAGTTTCCCATGGTGTCGGGGACGGAGGAGCTCACGGCGGCGCGGGACGAAGTGGAGCTGGCGATCGAGGAGCTTGCGCAGGAGGGGCTTCCCCACAACAACACCCCACGCCTGGGCGCGATGATCGAGTTACCCTCGGCGGTGGAACTCGCACCGGAGATCGCGCGACTCACGGATTTTCTGTCGGTGGGCACCAACGACCTGGTGATGTACCTTCTCGCGGCGGACCGTGGAAACCATCGGGTCGCCTCTATCTATCGGAGTTTTCACCCCTCGGTTCTGCGTGTTCTCGCCCGACTGGTGAGTTCACTTCCGGGAACGGAGCTATCGGTCTGCGGAAACGCCGCGGCGGATCCGGCGATGGCGGTGTTTCTTCTCGGAATCGGGGTTCGCCGACTGAGCGTAGATCCGGGAGAGCTGGTCCCGCTGGCACGGACGATCGCGTCGATTCGTATCGATGAAGCCCGGGAGATTGCCACGGCCATGCTCGCCACCGCCACGGTGGACCGGCTGGCAGACCTGGCCTCGGAGGTGCGGGCCCGGTTTCGCGGCATTCACGAGGAAACCGAGGGATAGGCCGATGCATCACCGACCGTCGATACTCCTCTGCGACATGGGCGACACCCTCATCCGCTGGACCGGGTACGATCGGGAACGGGGACTGCGATCGCTCCGTGAATACTGCGATCACCCGGAGCGGTTCGACCTCGCCACCCTGGTTGAGCGGGGAATCGCCCTGGACCGTGAGCTCGAGGAGCGCGCCGACGCAAGCCTTCTGGAGTTCCGGGAGGCCGATTTTCTTCACGCGATTTTCGGTACGATCGGCATCATCCTGCGGGGCAGCGACGACGAGGTCGAGGCACGATACTGGAGCGAGGCCCTGACCTTTGATCCGGAACCGGGAGTGGCGTCGGCGCTGGAGCGAATCTCCGCCGCGGGGGTTCGTCTCGGTGTGATCAGCAACACCATCTTCGGTCCCGGGGTGATCGAACACGAACTTACCCGGCAGGACCTGCTGCGCTTCTTTGAGCGCCCCCTCCTGACCTCCGCACGCTACGGAACGCGCAAGCCGCACCCCTTGCTGTTTGAGGTGGCGCTCGGTCTGTTCGGCGTCACCCGGGAGGAGAGCTGGTATATCGGTAACAGCCGCTACCACGACGTGGGAGGCGCCACGGCGGCAGGTCTCACGGCGGTGTGGTACAACACCGGCGGGCTCGCGGCGGGCATGCCCGATGAGGCGGCGCACCCCGATGCGGCGGCGGCTCCCGATGCGGAGCCGGCTCCCGGCGCGGAGCCGGAACGGAGCCCCGCCCCCGTCCCGATCCACGAGGTCGCCTCCTGGGCCGCCTGTGCGGAGCTGATCGAAACCCTATCGTGATATCGCCGCGGCCAGCGCGATCGAGTCGAGTTTGGCCGCCTCGGAGTCGGCGCGACTGGTAAGCACGATCGGTGCCCGGGCGCCCACGATCACTCCGGCGTGACGGGACTTGGTCAGAAACGCCAGCGCCTTATAGAGAACATTCCCGCTCTCGATCGTCGGCATCAGGAGGATGTCCGCATTCCCAGCCACCGGTGAGGAGATTCCCTTGGTTTCCGCCGCCCGCCGGTCCACCGCGTTGTCCAACGCAAAGGGGCCGTCCACAACACAGCCGGCGATCTCGCCGCGTTCGTTGGCCGCCGCCAGCTCAGCCGCATCCACCGTGGCGGGCATTTTGGGATTCACTTTCTCTTTTGCCGCCAGGACCGCGACCCGCGGTTCCTCGTATCCGAGACGGTGGAACGCGGCTACCGCATTCTCCAGGATCGCTCGTTTGGTCTCGAGATCGGGGGCGATATTCATCGCCGCATCGGTGATGCCCAGGGGGCGCGTGTACCCCTCGAGCTCAAAGATCGCCAGGTGGCTCAGGACCTGGCCGCTCCGAAGGCCGTTGTCGCGATCGAGAACCGCCTTGAGGAGCACCGAGGTATCCACGAGCCCCTTCATCACCATCGCCGCGTCGCCGTGAGCCACGAGCGAGACCGCACGGGAGGCCGCGGCGGCGGGATCGGCGCAGTGTTCGATCTGCATCCCCTCGAGGGAGATCACCCCGGTGTCACTGAGCTTGTGTATGACGTCACGATCGCCGCAGAGCAGCGGTTGAACGATTCCCAGGTCCGTAGCCTGTCGCACCGCGGTGAGCACGTCGAGCTCTTCCGCAGCAGCGACACTCATCACCACCGGGGCGTTGCTCCCACCCCGAATCGAAGAGAACGAAAACCGTGACATGGCGCCCTACCCGGCAGCGTGCGCGACGATCCGGGCTCCCTCCTCGAGGGCGGTGCGGTTGAGCGGCAGGAGCGTCTCTTTCTTCGGTCCGAACACCTTTTTCAGGGCGCCGAACACGGACTCCAGCGAGAACAAACCGCTGTCCGCCAGGTACGCACCGAGCATCACCATGTTGGCAACCTTGGCGTTTCCAAGATCGAGGGCGGTCTGGTTGGCCGGAACTTCCACCACGCGGAGGTCGTCACGATCCGGCGGTGCATCGATCAGCGATTTGTTTACCAGCAGCAACGCTCCCGGCAGCAGATCGATCTCGAACTTGCGCATGCTCGGCAGGTTCATCGCGATGAGCGCGGTGGCGTCCCG
>Ga0180436_10002554_pt1 | contig 17216 bp, 11 predicted proteins | sample SS_ome_2_FD_132434 | JGI IMG/M metagenome (GOLD analysis project Ga0180436, IMG submission 132434) | Hypersaline lake sediment archaeal communities from the Salton Sea, California, USA - SS_3_S_2 metaG | ecosystem: Environmental > Aquatic > Non-marine Saline and Alkaline > Hypersaline >...
GTCTTCGTGCCGGTTGCTTCGCTTCCGTTGGCGTTGAGGATTGCGGCGCGCCTGATGCCGCTAACGTATGCTGTGGAGGCCCTGCGCGCGGCGCTGGATGGCGGTGCTGCAGGTCCTGCGCTATTGGATCTGGCTGTCCTGGCGCTCTTCACGTCTGTCCTCTTCGCGCTGGCTGTCCGCCTGTTGGCAAGGCGTGTGGCCTAGCCTGCAGGCCAGCTGCTCCGGATTCGCGCTGGGGTTCACGCCGGTGCTGTCCCTCGGTGCCGACTCCGACGACCTCTCCTCGCGCCCTGGTCTTCAATCTCCACCAACAGGGCCAAGTTGCCAAACCTCGTGCCCTGCCCCACAATGGGAATCCTTTCCTTGACCCGGGCGACAGGCATGGATCCACTGCTCAGCACGAAGACCGCAGTACCTCAGGCACGGCACGAGATCGTGCACCGTCCGCGCTTGCTCGCCCTGCTCGACGAAGGGTTACGGGGTCCCCTGACGCTGGTCTCTGCCCCTGCGGGCTTCGGCAAGACCACGCTGGTGGCTACCTGGGCCGCCGGCTCAGGAGTGCCGGCTGCTTGGGTTTCCCTCGATGGGACCGACAGCGACCCGACGCGCTTCGTGAGCTACATAGTCATGGCTCTCCGGCGAGCCGGCGTTGAGATCAGGACTGCCGGTGATTGGCAGCCGGATGGGACCGCGACCGCGGGACGATCGAACCCGCGGGCTGAAGTGGCGCAGGTTGTCAACGGAGTGCAAGCCTTCGGTGCCGACTGCCTCCTCATCCTTGACGACTACCACCTGCTTTCCGGAGCCGAAGTCCACGGGCTGACCCGCTTCCTCCTGGAGCACGCACCGGCCAACCTGCATCTTGTGCTCGTCTCTCGCGCAGATCCGCCCCTGCCCCTGGCCCTCCTGCGTGGACGCGGTCATCTCGCGGAGTTGCGCTCCGCAGACCTGCGCTTTTCCCAGGGTGAGGCGCTGACCTTTCTCTCCGAAATCATGGGTGTGGAGCTCTCGTCGGCCGATGTGACGCGGCTCAATCGACGGACTGAGGGATGGGTTGCGGGCCTGCAGATGGCCGCTGTCTCGATGCGCGGGCGCGGGGACGTCTCGGCGTTCATCAAGGCCTTCGCCGGCAGCCACCGGTACATCATGGACTATCTTCTGGAAGAGGTGTGGAGCCGCCAGACACCTGAGGTGCAGGCCTTCCTCTTGAGCACCTCCATCCTCACGTCCATGTGTGCGTCGCTGTGCGATGCGCTTGGCGAGGCCGACTCTCAGTCCGTGCTGGAGATGCTGGACCGGCAGAATCTCTTCATCGAGCCCCTTGATGAGCGCCGCCTGTGGTTCCGCTACCACAGGCTCTTCCGAGACCTACTGCAGCAGCGTCTGACGCGGCTGCAGCCCGGAGACGCGTCCGCCCTCCACGATGCCGCCAGTAGATGGTACGAGGAGCACCAGCGGCCGGCTGAGGCCATCGAGCATGCGCTGGCAGCCGGCGGCGATGACCGGGCAGCAGCCCTGATCCTCGATGCCGCTGAAGCCACGCTTGCCCGCAGCGAGCTCACCACATTCCTGTCCTGGGTGGCTGCGCTGCCGGATGACTACCTATCTCGTTGGCCGGGCCTAGCCGTCTATGTGGCGTGGTCGAGCCTCTGGGGCGGCACCTCACCTCGCGCCATCCACGCGATCCTGGATGACTTGGAGGCTGCACCTGACGTGGCAGCGGGGCGTGCTGCTGCTCTCCGTGCCACCACCGCGCTCTACTGCGGCGACATCGACGCGATGGCCGAGCATACGGCCCGCGCGCGGCGGGAGCTTGCCGCCGACGATGTGCTCTTCCGCGGCATGCTGAACTTCCTTGAGGTGCTGCAGGGCGTCGATGCGGGCGGGTCTGCCGAGGACGCCCCTCACCTGAGGGAGGTGGCTCGGAGGAATGCGGAGCGGGGCAACCTGCTGGCCGCGACGATGACACTGGTGTCGCTGGCAGAGATCTATATGCGGCAGGGGAGGCTCTCCGAAGCCGAGCCCGTGTACGAGGAAGCACTGGCCATGGCGCAAACGGATCGAGGGGAGCCGATTCCCGTGGCCGGGCAAGCGATCATCGGTCTGGGCACGATTGCCTATCTCCGCGATGATCTGGAGCGGGCCTGGCCGCTTGCCAAAGAGGGTACGGCCCTCGCCAAGCTCGCTGGCGAGGCCTTTGCCCTTGACGGTGTTCTCCTGCTTGCCCGGCTCAACAGGGCAACCGGCGACGACCGAGCTGCGTCGGAGCTGCTGGAGCAAGCCCGGATGTTCGCCGTGGCTTTCGACGCTACCGACCTGGATGACGAGATGGTAGCCATTGAGCTGGCCAACCACTCGGTGATCAGCGGCGATCTGGCCGGCGCACGGCGCTGGGCCGAGAACGCCGGGCTTCTGCCTGTGGCGCCGGCTGCGTGGAAGACCTCTGTGGACGGCGGCCCGTTTTCCCGGCTGCGCAAGTACCAGATGGCTACGGTGGCCCGCCTGCTGTTGGCTGAGGGGGACGCCACTGCGGCCCTGGAAGCCGCGTCCTGGGCGGCAGATTGTCTGGAGCGCAGGGGGCGCGTCGTGTACCAGGCTGAAGCGCTCGCGCTGGCCTCGATTGCGCTGGAGCGGCTTGGTCGCCGAGCGCAGGCAGTGGACACACTTGACCGGGCGTTGTGGTTGGCCGAGCCGTGCGGCTACGTGCGTGGATTCGTCGAGATGGGTCAGGAGCTGGTCCCTCTGCTGGGCGCGGTATTGGGCAGGCGTGGGGCAGGCGCAGCCGGTCTCCCGCTGGCAAGCCGTGTCCTGGCGGCGTTGTCCGGTCAAGACGCCGGCGCGACTCCCTCTCACAGGGGGCCACCTGTCGAGCGTGGGCCACTTCTGGACCCGTTGACAGACCGCGAGCGAGCTGTTCTCGGCCTGTTGCCCACCCATCTTTCCAGCTCTGAGATTGCCCAGCGGCTCGTCGTGGCCCCGAGCACTGTGCGCTCCCACATCAAGCGGATCTACAGCAAGCTCGGCGCCCACAGCCGCGATCAGGCCGTGCAGATAGCCAGGGACCAGGGCCTCCTCTAGGGGAGCCGGGATCCCTTTCGCCTCCTCGTACGGATTCCCCCAGTGTGGGGGATGCGGTCTCCCCTACCTGCCGCGTATCCTGTAGTTATAACCCCACGGGCCAAAGGAGTGCTTCGGATGAGTCGGGATGATGACTGCCTGACCGAGATCACTGTAGCCGGCGCATTTGATCCAGATTGGTCGTCCTGGCTGGATGGCGCCGTTGAGCCGGCTGGGTCGGATGCATCCCCAGTGACGGTGATCACGGGATCGATGGACCAGGCAACACTGCGCGGCGTCCTGAACCGCCTGTGGGACCTGAACCTCTCGCTTATCTCTGTGGTCCGCCGCGATACCCCGCCGACGGGAGCGACGCCACGTCACGGACAGGAGGACGATCCATGTATGCTTACACGCTGACACTCGGAGACTCGCGCGCCAACCTCGAAACCGTTGGTGGCAAGGGAGCGGCTCTGGCAGAGATGGTGGCTGCAGACCTGCCGGTACCGACCGGTTTCCACGTGACCACCGAGGCCTACCGAGCGTTCGTCGCTGCTCACGGTCTTGGCACTGTGATCGATGCTGCGCTTGCCGACGTCGACCCCGGCGTACTCAGCACCCTCGAAACCGCGGAACGGGCGATACGTGCTCGGTTCGAGGCCGAGGCCATGCCTCCTGACATCGCTGCCGCGATAGCGCAGGCCTACGCCCGGCTCGAGGGGATAGCCCCGGTTGTTGCGGTGCGGTCATCAGCTACCGCCGAGGACCTGCCGGACCTCTCATTCGCGGGCCAACAGGACACCTACCTGAATATCAGCGGCGTGGACAACGTTCTGGCGGCAGTCAAGCGATGTTGGGCGTCTCTCTGGACCGCGCGTGCGATCGGCTACCGCGTACGCCACGCCGTGGCACCCGACCGGCTCGCCCTGGCCGTGGTCGTTCAGCGGTTGGTCCCGGCCGAAGTGGCGGGCATTCTCTTCACTGCGAACCCGCTCAATGGACGTCGCGACCAGGTCGTGCTCAACGCCGCCTGGGGACTGGGCGAGGCCATCGTGAGCGGTCTGGTGACGCCGGACACGTTCGTGGTCGACAAGGTGTCCGGCCAGGAGAGCAGCTCTGAGATTGCTGACAAGGTCTCAATGACTGTGCGCGTTGACGGGGGGACTGAGACCCAACCGGTGACAGACGATCTGCGGCGGGCACGGTCTCTCAGCGACGGTCAAGTCGCTGCGCTGGTGAAGCTGGGAAACAGGATCGAGGCCCTGTACGGCTCACCGCGCGATGTGGAGTTCGCTATCGCCGATGGCGAGATCGCCGTGGTCCAGGCGCGCCCCATCACCGCCCTTCCGCCGGTGCCCCTGGCCACCGAGCCCGCGCCTGCGATCGAGTGGGTCTTGCCCAAACCCGAGGGCAAGTACATGCGCTCTAGCATCATCGACCTGATGCCGGACCCACTGATGCCGGTCTTCGCCACGCTGGGGGTCGATACGATCAACGAGACGATGCACGTGCTCCTCGACGAGATGTTCGGGGCGCCCGTCGGTACGCTGCCCGGCGACACGGTCGTCACGATCAACGGGTATGCCTATATGGGCGTCAACTACACCTTCAAGCAGACCCTGCTCCTGCTGTGGTACACCATGCCAAACTACGGCAAGCTGATGAGGACCGGCATCCAGTACTGGCAAGAGGGGGCCTACCCCAAGTACAAGGCCACCACGGCCGAGTGGGAATCCCGGGATCCCGTGACGCTCGCTCCGGGCGAGCTGGTGACCGGCATCCACGAGATGTCGCGGATCGCGATGTACCATCTGGCGGCGCTGATGGGAAGCACGATGGGTCCCGCTGCAGGCGTCGAGCAGCTCTTCACCACGGTCTACGAGAAACTGATCCGGAAGGAGGGGGACCCGCCGGCGACAGACTTTCTGCTGGGCTTTGACAATCTCCCTCTGACCGCAGAAAAGGCGCTCCACGACCTGGCGGTATGGGCGCGGGAGCGACAGGACCTGACGGCCTACCTGAGGGCGACACAGGCAACAGAGGTGGTGGCTGCCGTGCGCGGTGGGGAGGTTGGGACACCTGATGGTGTTGATACAGACACCTGGTCGGCCTGGTGCGATGGCCTGGGCGGGTACCTCCGGCACTATGGCTACGCCATCTACTATCTGGACTTCGCGCGCGAGCTTCCGCTGGACAATCCCGCGCCAATCGTCGAGATGCTCAAGCTCTTCCTGGATAGCAGGGCGCAGAGCCCCTACGACCGCCAGGCTGAGTTCGTGGCGCGACGAGAGGCCGCGCAGGCCCGCATCCGCGGCAGGATCAGAGGCCTGAAGCGATGGGCGTTCGAGAAGACGCTGGCAGGCGCACACAGACGCGTGCCGCTGCGCGAGACCGGTATCGCTGAGATCGGCATCGGCTTCCCGGTGCTACGGACGATGCTACGCGAGCTGGGGCGACGCTTTGCCGCAGCCGGCACCATCGCTGAGATAGACGACATCTTCTGGTTGAAGTGGTCGGAGATTGAGGCGGGCGTCGAGAGCCTGAGTACTGGGTCGCCCCTTGTTGGTCGCCACCAGGGTGTAGCCGCGAGGAGGGCCACGTGGCAATCGCAGAAGCGGCTCACGCCGCCGCCGGCGCTCCCGCCCAAGACCAAGTACATGGGAATCAACATGGCCGGTCTCTCTGCCAAGGATGACAACGTCGCGGGTAGCTCCGTGGTCAAGGGCGCGGGTACGAGTCCTGGACGCGCTACCGGTCCCGCGTGCGTGCTGCTCGGCCCTGAGGACTTCGACAAGATGAAGATGGGAAGCATCCTGGTCGCCCCCGCCACCACACCGGCGTGGACGCCGCTCTTCGCGATGGCGGCAGGGGTCGTGACCGACATCGGTGGTCCGCTGAGCCATGGCTCCATCGTGGCCCGTGAGTACGGCATCCCGGCGGTGATGGGGACCGGCTCCGGTACCAAGATCATCGAGGATGGCCGGACGATCACGGTGGTTGGCGAGACCGGTGAGGTGTTACTGGCGTGATGCCGCATCGCGGGAGGCAGGGCTCCCTGCCTCCCCGACGGCCCCCGTGCAGCAAGGCCCGGTGACGATATGAAACTGACAAGTGCTCGCAAGACCCTGTACACACTTGCCTTTGCCCTGGTAGTGGTCACCCTCGGCTACGGCATCGTCATCCCCGTCTTCCCCTTCCTGATCGACGGGCTGGGAGGTGGTGGGCGTGAGATGGGACTTCTCATCGCGCTGGCTGCCTTCACCGAGCTGCTCTTCGGTCCGGTGTGGGGTGGCATCTCTGACCGGCTGGGGAGGAAGCGCGTGCTGATGGTGGGCATCGGCGGCTACGCCGTTTCCCTCGCCGCCATGGGGATGGCCAACAGCATGGGGATGCTGATCCTGGCCCGAGCGCTCTCGGGCGTGCTCACGGCAGCGACGACGCCTTCGGCGATGGCCTATGTCGGCGAGACGACCAGCGAGGATGACCGCGGCGGCGGCATTGGTGTCTTGGGAGCTGCCTCCGGATTTGGTATCATCCTGGGGCCGGGGGTGGGGGGCTGGCTCGGTGGGGCATCGCTTTCGCTCCCGTTCTATGTCGGCGCGGGCCTGGCCGTGGTGGCCCTGGTTCTGGTAGCGGCCTTGCTGCCCGAACTGACTCGTGCCGAGCCAGCAGTGCAACGTCGGCCTGAACGGCCGAAGCCACTCCCGGGTGTCGGCGAGGCTCCCCGAAGGCTGTGGCAGCAGGTGGTGGGCCCTGGTGCCCGTTCCCTGGTGCTGCTCTTCGTGGCCAGCCTTGGGCTGGCCAACTTCGAGGCCGTCTATGGTCTGTATGCTGCCAACCGGTTCGGCTTTGGCCCGGAGCGTGTGGGAACGATTTTAGTTGTCATGGGTGTCGTGACCACGCTGGGGAAGGGCCTCCTAACCGGGCCCGTCACCAAGCGATGGGGCGATCGGGCTGTTGCCGAAGCCTCTATGGTGGCTGGTGCCGCCGGCTACCTTGTATTGCTGGCCGCTTTCGACTACCCTACGGTCCTGCTGGCCACCGGCCTGTTCATCCTCTCAAAGACCACGTTGCGGCCCGCACTTCTCGCACAGCTCTCCAAGGAGACAGTCGGCGGCCTGGGCAAGACCATGGGGATCGGGAACACGGCGGTGAGCATGGCACGGGTGATCGGTCCAATCTGGGCGGGCTTCGCGTTCGATCTCGACGCTCGTCTCCCCTACCTCACCGGTGCCGGTGTGCTGGCCCTTGGGTTTGTGATGAGCTTGCTGTGGCATCAGAGAACCAAACGCAGATGACATGGCCTGTCGATGAGATGAGTAATAAATCTTGACAAATACTCCTCAATCGTGTACAATTGCATCAGTAGATCGGATAGGTACTGTACCATTGGAGGATGCTATGAAGAGCAAAAGGTTGAGTTCGCTGGCCGTAGTGAACATTGTCATAACTCTCGCGGTGATTGTCGTCAACTTCCTCGCCACATCATTGCCGCTCAACGGCCTTGATACCGGCGAGATCTCCGACCGATTCGAGATTTACTTCGTGCCTGCCGGGTACGTGTTCAGCATCTGGGGGCTGATCTATCTCGGCCTGCTAGCCTTCACCGTCTACCAGGCACTACCTTCACAACGGGACAATCCTCACGTGAAGCGTATTGGCTTGCTCTACACACTGAGCGGCATCGCAAACATCGTCTGGCTATTCCTGTGGCACTACGAGGTCTTCAACTTCACGCTGGTCGCTATGCTGGGCATATTGGGATCGCTGATTGCGATTTTCCTGACCTTGTGGTCAGGACGGGAAGAGATGACAGCGGCCGATCGCTGGGCGATTCTGGTCCCCTTTAGCGTCTACCTTGGATGGATCAGTGTAGCCACCGTGGCCAACGCCACACAGCTCCTGTATTACATCAACTGGCGTGGTTGGGGGATCAGCAACGAGGCGTGGGCAGTGGTGATGCTCGTAGTCGCCGCAGCTATCGCGGGTGCGATGGCCCTGCGGCATGGGAATCTGGCGTACGCGGCAGTCTTCGTTTGGGCCTATATTGGGATCGCTGTGAAGCACAATTCAGTCGCGGTCGTGGCGGTGCCGGCCGCCGTCCTGGCCGGTGTAGTGGGCGTCGTCGGTGTCGCGGGGGCGCTCAAGAACCGCCGGCGCGTGCCGGGTACGCCCTAGCACCTTCCGACCTCCCAAGGACTGAACTAGCCTCAGGAGACCAGGTTGCCGACAGGCAGCCTGGTCTCCTGACTTGTATGCCGTGCCCGTTTGCGCCACCACATTCCTGCTTCTATACTCCAGTCAGGCGGCTTCATGACGGAGGTAGAATGAATCCCTATGACGGATTGACCTCATACTACGGCGACCTGCACAACCATTGTGGTATCTCATATGGTCACGGCGATCTTGAGGATGCACTGCTCAACGCCCGTGAGCAACTGGACTTCTGTTCGATCACGGGCCACGCTCTGTGGCCCGACATGCCCGAGCCTGACGCAAACATCCAGTACATCATTGACTTCCACGAGGCGGGTTTCGCGCGTCTGGCCCGGGGGTGGGAGGATGTCCAGAGCACCATGGCGGCCCATCACCGAGACGGCGATTTCGTCACCTTCCTCAGCTTCGAGATGCACAGCTGCGCGGATGGTGACCGCACGATCCTCTACAAGGGCGACCACGGTCCGCTGTTGGCCGCCACCGGCCTGGACGACCTGCATGAGCAGCTCCGCGCGCTGGCGGAGAGGGGCGTGGATGCGATCGCCTTCCCCCACCATATCGGCTACAAGAGGGGCCAGCGCGGCATCAACTGGGCCACCTTCGACCCCGACTATGCGCCTATCGTGGAGATCATCTCGATGCACGGATGCAGCGAGAGCGATTACTGCCCTCGCCCGTTCCTCCACTCAATGGGGCCTTCTGACCACGCGAGCACCTGGCAGTACGGGCTGTCCCAGGGCCATGTCGCCGGCGTCGTGGGGAGCACAGACCACCACAGTGGCCATCCCGGCAGCTATGGCCACGGTCGGACGGGCGTGTGGGCCACGGACAAGACGCGCGATGCGATCTGGGAGGCGCTCGGTGCCCGGCGCACCTACGCGCTGACCGGCGACAGGATTCGCCTGGGCTTCACCCTCAATGATGTCCCGATGGGGTCCGTCCTGCCGGCGACGGATTGCCGTGAGTTGGCCTTCGACGTCGTCGCCGGCGCACCGATCGACGGTGTCGACGTGATCAAGAACGGGGCTCTGCTGCGCCGGTTCTCGCCCGGCGCCCAGCCTCCTCAGACGGTGTCGGACCCGGTCCACACGAAGCTGACGCTCGAGGTCGGGTGGGGGGCCAAGGGCCGCAGGGCAGACTGGGATGTGCGCTTTGGCATCTCGGGCGGCAGATTGCTCGACATCGAGCCTCGGTTCCGGGGGGCCGAGGTCGTAGCGCCTCAGGAGGCCGTCGACGGGACGCCGCCACCCGCGCACGCGTCGCACTGGGAGCCGGACGGGGATCGGGCCGTCTGGTTCCGAACCATCACCTACGGCAACCCAAACAACCGTACGCCGTCGACCCAGGCCATGTGCCTCGAGGTAGAGATGCCCGCTGACGGTGAGGTGTGGGCCGAGCTCAATGGGCAGCGCATCGTCCACAAGCTCTCCACGCTTAAGGCCGGTGCCCGCGCCGGACGACTGGCCAAAATCGACTCACCCTCCTATCTCTTCCACCGGGCCCCCGCGTGGTCGGAGCTCCACTGGACGGGCCGCCTGATGGATGAAGTCACCATTCCTGACCACGCGTCGCCCACGACTCGCGACTACTACTACGTCCGCGTGCGCCAGACCAACGATGAGTGGGCCTGGAGCTCCCCCATCTGGGTGGCGACGACGCCGTGACCGTGCTCAGCTACGAGACACTGCCCGTCCCCGATCGCATCGTGCGTCTGCGGAGGGAGCTGTTTGCCACCGAGACAACATGGTGCTTTGAGCGAGCGCGCCTGGTCACAAAGTCCTACCAGGCGACCGAGGGAGAACCGACGGTGCTGCGGCGCGCGCGGGCGCTCGCCAAGGTCTTCGACGAGATGCCTATCCTCATCCGCTCCGGCGAGCTGATCGTGGGCCAGAGGGCAGGCGTGCTCGCGGGACGGGCCGTCTACCCGGAGTACCGGCTCAGCGGTCTCACCGAGGCGACGACGCCGCCCGAGATCTGGAACTACTGGCGCGGCAGGACGATCGGCGGTCACACGACGGGCCAAGCCTGCGCGGCTGCATCTCGCCGAGCGTGAGATGGCGGCGGGGTTTGTCACGGGATCGGACAGCGGCTTCGGCCACGTCATCGTCGACTACCAGAAGGTGCTCGACTGCGGATTTCGCGCCATTGTCGAAGAGGCCATTCTGCTTCTGGACCGGGTGCCCGTGGATGACGCGGAGGGCCGCGCCTTCCTCGAGGGTGTCGTGATAGCCTGCAATGGGATCATGCGCTGGGCTGTGCGCCACGCAGAGCTTGCCGAGCGGATGGCCTCGGAGTGCGAGGACCTCTCGCGGCGGGCGGAGTTGCTGGCCATAGCCGGGCGTTGCCGTCGCGTACCCGCTGAGCCGGCCCGCGATTTCCCCGAGGCCCTGCAGTCCTTCTGGTTCACTCATCTTGCGATGCACATCGAGCAGTACGGCTGGTCGATCTCCGCAGGTCGCTTCGACCAATACACCTACCCGTACTTCCGCAATAGCTTGGATTCGGGGGCGCTGACGACGTCCGCCGCCTGGGAGTGGCTGCTCAGCCTTTGGATCAAGTTTATGGAGAACGTGGGCTCCGAGGTCAAGGAGACCGTCTTCCAGAACCTGACCCTGGGTGGACAGGATGCTGACGGTCGGGACCAGACCAACGAGCTCTCGGCTCTCTGCGTTGATGCGACGGTGGCCCTGCGGGTCAACCAGCCTGCGATCTCGGTGCGATGGCACCCCGGCATCGATCCGGCCTTCTGGCAGCGCGTCCACCGTGCGCTCGCACAGGGGCTGGGGTTGCCCGCTATCTTCAACGACACAGTCATCATCCCGGTACTGGAGGCCCACGGCGTTGGCGCTGCGGACGCGGTCGGATTCGGCCTCGTCGGCTGCGTGGAAGCCAGCGTGCCCGGCAAGCAGCAGGGCGTCACGGCCGGCGGTCACATCAACACGGCCAAGGCGCTGGCACTGTCGCTCAACGACGGGCGATCATTGATCACCGGCGAGCAGGTCGGCCTGCGCACGGGTGACCCCGCGAGCTTTGACAAGTTCGACGACGTGTGGGCTGCCTATGTCACCCAGGTCCGGTACCTGGCGGGCCTCAACATCCTGGCAACCCATATCGCCGGCGAGGCACAGAAGCTCTACGGCCACTGCCCCCTGATGTCGTCACTGCTCGACGACTGCCTCGTGCGACGTCGTGACCTGGTCTATGGCGGGACGCGCTACAACCTACCGGGCATCGCCATCTATGGGCCAACTAACGCCTACGATGGATTGCTGGCCATCAAGCGCTGGGTCTTCGAGGAGGGTCGCGTGACCCTCTCCGAGGTCCGTCGAGCGCTGCTCGACGACTGGGTGGGACACGAGCATATCCGCGGGCTCTTCGCGCGGCGCACCGATCGCTTCGGCAACGGCGTCGCGGAGATCGATGCCTTCGCCAATCGTGTCAACGCAGTCCACGCGGAGTTCTGCTGGAACCAGGTCGATTCCCGCGGTGGTCGTTACACCTGCGGCGTCTGGCCGGTCAACGGCCACGTCGGCGCCGGTCGCCGCACCGGTGCGACACCTGACGGCAGACGGGCCGGCGAACCGCTGGTGGATGGCGTTGGCGCGTGCCAGGGCGCCGACCGCAGCGGACCGACTGCGCTTCTCCAGTCGGTCGCCAGGCTCGACAACGTGGCTCATTGGCCTGCCGGGAACACGTGCAACATCAAGTTCGTCCCAAGGTCGGTCCAGACCGACGACGACGTAGCGCGACTGCGCGAGTTGGTCACGACCTATCTCGAGCTGGGCGGACAACAGCTCCAGATCAACGTGGTTGATGCTGAGACGCTTCGTGATGCACAGGCTCATCCGGAGGCGTACGAGGACATGATCGTGCGTGTTGCCGGGTATAGCGCCTACTTCACGCGGTTGGGCAGCGACGTTCAGGATGAGATCATCTCGAGAACCGGGCAGACGATCTAGAGGAGGTGACAGACATGGATAAGCGTGATGTGGTGCTGGCTCTGCTGGATGAGGAGAAGGCTCTGCCATATGTGCCGGCTGCGTTCTTCATGCACTTCGGTGCGGCCTACCGGATGGGTCAGACCGCCATCGACCGCCACCTGGCCTACTTCCGGCACACGGACATGGACTTTGTCAAGGTTCAGTACGAGCACGAGTTCCCGAGGATTCCCGAGATCCTGCGCCCGACCGATTGGGGTAAGATGCCCGTCTACGATGCCGGCTTCTTCGCCGCGCCGCTGGAGGTTGTGAAGGGCTTGGTTGACGCGGCCAAGGGCGAGGCCCTCGTGCTGATGACTCTCTACTCGCCCTTTATGTGCGCGGGCCACGCTACTAGCGATGCGCTTGTCACGGCGCATCTCCAGGAGGATCCCGAGGCTGTGAAAGTGGGCATGGAGGCCATTACCGAGAGCCTGCTCAACTTCGTCGGCGCCTGCGTCGATGTGGGCGTCGATGGCTTCTACGCTTCGACACAGGGCGGTGAGGCGGGCAGGTTTGTCTCCGACGGCTCACGAATCTTCGAAGCCTACATCAAGCCCTACGACCTGGCGGTCTGGGAGGAGATCGATGCTGCGTGCCAGTTTAGCATCCTGCACGTTTGCGACTACCACCGCGGGTACGACGATCTGACCCCCTTCCTGGACTATCCGGGCCAGGTCGTCAACGCGAGCCTCGATGTGGGCGGCGAGACACTGACACCTCGACAGATGGTTGCATGCTTCGGGCGCCCCTTCATGGGCGGCATGGAGCGTACCGGTGTTGTCGCATCCGGCGATCAGGCCCAGATCGGCGCCAGCGTCGATGAAGTGTTGGCCAGCGCGCCGGACCGCTTCATCCTCGGTGCGGACTGTACCGTCCCCGGCACCACGAGCTGGGACGACATCCGCGTCGCTGTCGACACGGCGCATGCGCACACGCACGCGCACGCGCCCCAGCGTCCATCGGAAAGATGACCATCGATCGCACAGTCACCTTCACCCTGATCGGGTACGTCAGGCGCAGTGAGCCTCCGGCGCAGGCGGAGGACATGATCGCGGCCCTCCGAGCCCAGCTCGTCGGCCTTGTGCTGAACGATTCGGTCGCAGATGCGCTCCTCGGCGTCGCGCCCGGTAGCGACCTCGTCGTGCTCACCTACTTCCACCTCGGCGAGCGCGACGCGCGGCGGGTCCATCCACGCGGCGATCTCTCCCGCCCACTCAGCGGGGTCTTTGCCACCCGTAGCCCGCATCGCCCCAACCCTATCGGCCTCGTGACCGTGCGTGTCGAGCGCGTCGAGGGCACCACGCTCTGGGTTCGCGGTATGGACGCCTTTGATGGCACGCCTATCCTCGACATCAAGTCCACTGCCGGCGGGTTTGACGCTCCCTACCACTAGCCTCCGGCGTCCTACATGCGGGCGTTCTGTTGTTGCTCACGGCCTTCGTTTGCGTTCTGCCCATAGTCTGGTAGACTCATTCGGGTTTGGGGAGACCCAAGCCCGGCAACGAGCCATATGGCAAGACGCACAATCAGGCTACCGGGTTTGGCTGACGCCCACGTGCATCTCCGCACTCCTGGCGGCGAGCACAAAGAGGACGTCCGCACTGGAACCGCCGCTGCCCTGGCAGGCGGGTTCACGACCGTTCTGGCCATGCCCAACACGCTTCCTCCCCTCGTCACGCCTTCCACAATGGTAGAAGCTCAACGTCACGCCGGCCGTCACGCTCTCTGCGACGTGCACTACTTCGCTGGCGCGTCCGCCGACCATACTGAGGACCTTCCCGCGCTTGCCCGGAGCGCGGTGGGCCTGAAGATCTACATGGACCATACGTATGGTCCCCTGCGCATCGATGGCATTGCGACTTTGCTGACCTGCTTTCGGCGCTGGCCTGCCGGCAAGCCCATCGCCGTGCACGGCGAGGGGGCCAACGTGGCCGTCGCCATCGGACTGGCAGCTGCTCACCGCCGCGCCGTGCATATCTGTCACGTGAGTACAAGGACCGAGATCGAGCTGATCGCCCGCGCCAAGGCTGCCGGCGTGGCCGTTACGTGCGAGGTCACGCCACATCACCTCTTTCTCACCGAGGCGGACGCTGGGAGGTTGGGCCCCTTGGGCGACATGCGTCCCCGACTGGCTACCCAGGACGATGTCGATGCTCTCTGGTCGCACATCGACACCACTGTCGATTGCATCGCAACCGACCACGCTCCACACACGCTCGAGGAGAAGCGCTCAGATGCGTCTCCGCCAGGTGTGCCTGGTCTGGAGACCGCGTTGCCGTTGCTGCTGTCCGCGGTGGATGGGGGCAGACTTAGCCTAGATCGGCTGATTGAGCTTATGGATGTGACGCCGCGACGTATCTACGGGCTGTCTCCCCAGGCCGACACATGGGTGGAGGCTGAGCTAGGCGGGGCCACTGTTGTCCAGGAGCAGGGACTCAAGACCAAGTGTGGTTGGAGTCCGTTTGCCGGTATGGTTGTTCGGGGGGCGGTGCGCCGTGTGCAGTTGCGCGGACGTATCGTCTACCAAGAGGGGGAGTTTCCCGGCGCTGGATTCGTTGTCTAGCAGAGGAGCCCGCATTGGCGGGCTTTTTTTCTGCACATCACCCAAGGAGGAGCGATAGGATGGAGTACGTGAAGGACTTGCCGCGTCTGTTTGACCTTGCCGAGATGCCGGTTGAGGAGCCCAAGAGTAATGGGTTCTCCGGTCAGGATGTGATCTCGGTCGATCAGTTCGATCGGGATGGGCTATCGTATCTGTTCCATCGCGCCCACGAGATGCGCGAGATGGTCGAGCGTGTGGGCAGCTGCGATCTGCTCAAGGGCAAGGTCCTGGCCTGTCTCTTCTATGAGCCGAGCACCCGCACCAGCGCCTCCTTCATTGCCGCCATGGAGCGGCTCGGGGGGAGCGTGATCCCGATCACGCAGGGCGTCAAGTTCAGCAGCGTCAGCAAGGGCGAGAGCCTGCCCGATACGATCCGTACGCTGGAGCAGTACGCCGATGTGATCGTCTTGCGCCATCCCGACATGGGGGCCGCGGCGCAGGCCGCCGACGCCGCTCACGTTCCCGTGATCAACGCAGGGGACGGGACCGGCGAGCACCCCACGCAGGGTCTGCTGGATCTCTTCACCATCCGCGAGGAGCTCGGCATCATCGATAGCCTCAAGGTAGCGATGGTCGGAGACCTGCGTTTCGGGCGTACCGTCCACTCCCTGACCCGGCTGCTGATGCAGTATGACGTCAGTCTGCGATATGTCTCGCCCGAGATACTCCGACTGCCGATGGCCTTGATGAACCAGCTGATTGACAAAGGGATCAAGGTGCGCGAGACTCACGATGTGGCGGACGTGATCGAGAATGCCGATGTGCTCTACGTGACGCGCGTGCAGAAGGAGCGGTTCAGCGATCCCGCGCAGTATGAGGACGTCAAGGACTGCTACAGGCTGACGCCGGAGATCATGGCCCACGCCAAGTCGCGGATGGCGCTGATGCACCCGCTACCCCGCGTCGGCGAGATCGATCCCGCGCTGGACGCTGACCCCCGCGCGGCCTACTTCCGCCAGGTTAGGAACGGAATGTATGTCCGCATGGCGCTGCTGGCTGCCGTCCTCGGCAAGGCATAGCCGCTGCCCGAGTTCAAGGAGAGACAATGAGCTTCATCGACAAGTTGACGACCTCCATACGATCCAATAACTCGTTACTCTGTGTGGGACTGGACCCGGATCCGGCACGCATCCCAGGATCGTTCCTGCCCGGCGCCGACGAGGCCACCCGGCTTCGCGAGTTCTGTATGGAGATCATCAAGCAGACGTCGGACCTGGTCTGCGCCTACAAGCCCAATGCTGCTTTCTTCGAACAGGCCGGCCCCGAGGGGATGGCGGCGATGCGCGATGTCATCGCGTCCGTGCCCGCGGAGGTTCCGGTGCTGCTGGATGCCAAGCGCGGCGACATCGGCAACACGGCCAAGGCCTATGCGCGCGCAGCCTTCGAGGTCTGGGGCGCTGACGGCATCACCGTAAGCCCATACCTGGGTCAGGATAGCGTCACGCCGTTCCTGGCCTACGAGGGGAAGGCCGTTTTTCTGCTCTGTCACACCTCCAATCCGTCTGCAGCCGACATCCAGCATCACGGGACCCCCCAGATGTATCAGCACGTGGTACGCCAAGCACAGGAGTGGGGGGATCTCACCCAGTTGGGCTACGTCGTGGGGGCGACCCAGGTCGGGGCGCTGAAGAGCGTGCGGCGACTGGCACCCTTCCACTGGCTGCTGGCACCCGGTGTTGGCGCGCAGGGCGGCGATCTGGCCGAGGCTCTGGAGGCCGGCCTGGACGAGAACGGCCAGGGTATGGTCGTGCCCGTCTCGCGGGCGATTCTGTATGCTGAGGATGCGCGCGCCGCGGCGCAGGGACTTCGCCGCCGCATCAATGCCAACCGCGGTGTGGGCGAGGCAAAGCGCGACTTGGTGCTGGCGTTGTTCGAGACGGGCTGCATCCGCTTTGGCGACTTCACGCTAGCCTCGGGCCGGCAGTCGCCTATCTATGTCGATCTCCGCCGCGTGGTCTCTTTCCCGGATCTCTTCCAGCAGGTCGTCGCGGCGTATTCGGAGCTGGTCGCGCCGCTCAGCTTCGACCGTATCGCGGCTGTGCCCTACGCAGCGTTGCCTGCCGCCTCGGCCCTGGCGATGCAGCTCCATCGACCGATGGTCTATCCCCGCAAGGCCGCCAAGGCCCACGGGACCGGCAACCTGGTCGAGGGTGTCTTCGAGGCTGGCCAGACTGCCGTGGCGATCGAGGATGTCGTCACCAGCGGCGGTAGCCTGGTGGAGGCCATCGAGACGATGGACTCGGTGGGCCTGCGCGTGCGCGACGTCGTCGTGCTGGTGGACCGCGGACAGGGCGGGCGCCGGCGACTGGCGAACGCCGGCTACCGGCTGCACGCAGTGCTCTCATTGCGGGACATTCTCA
>Ga0180436_10002556_pt1 | contig 17211 bp, 11 predicted proteins | sample SS_ome_2_FD_132434 | JGI IMG/M metagenome (GOLD analysis project Ga0180436, IMG submission 132434) | Hypersaline lake sediment archaeal communities from the Salton Sea, California, USA - SS_3_S_2 metaG | ecosystem: Environmental > Aquatic > Non-marine Saline and Alkaline > Hypersaline >...
CAAATAGCATAGGCAACCTCCTTGAGAGTAGAAGAATTTGGCGTTCTTCAAAAATACCATCTCTCTTGGGCGTTGCCTATCTGTTTCTCTAAAAAGTGTATGATTTGTATTTGGTCTCCACAATTTGAGATTGACAGATGACTTGACAATGCAACCAGAGGGCACTAAATTGAATCGAATTGACAAAGTCGAAACCTGGGCCCGGCACTCCGAGTTCGATTGAGGAGGATAAGAGATGAAAACGTTCAGGAAATTCGATACCGCGCTGCGGGACAATCTATCCGAGCGGATAAGCAAGCTGGGAGACGCGGACCTTTTGGTGGGAATTCCCAGCTTCAACAGCGAGGATACCATTGAGGCTGTGGTGTCGGCATGTGGATTGGGCTTGAAGGAGCATTTTCCGGGAAAGAAATCTGCCATCATAATATCTGACGGAGGCTCTCTGGATGATACCAGGGAGAGAGCCAACCAGGCTAAACTTCCTGAGGGCGTCACGCGTATGGTGGCCATCTATCGGGGAATGCCCGGGAAAGGCACCTCTTTTCGGGCCATATTTGAAGCCGCCGGATTACTCAAAGCGGACTGCTGCGTGGTGGTAGATTCGGACGTGAAGAGCATCACCCCGGAGTGGGTGAAGCTTTTAGCTTCCCCGGTCCTGGAGAAGAAGGCCAGCTTCGTGACGCCCAACTACCTTCGGCACAAATACGACGGATCGATCACCAAACATATCGTTTACCCCCTGACCCGGGCCCTGTACGGGAAGCAGATAAGACAGCCAATCGGAGGCGATTTCGGATTCTGCGGGGAACTGGCGGCCTTCTATGCCGCTCAGGACGTCTGGCAGACCGACGTGGCCAGATTCGGAATCGACGTCTGGATGACCACCTCCGCCATAAACGAGGGCTACTCGGTGGTTCAAACGGATCTGGGAACCAAGATACACGAGGCCAAGGACCCCTCCGTCGACTTGGGTCCCATGTTCCACCAGGTGATATCGACGCTCTTTTTCCTGGTGGGAAAGTATGAGAAAAACTGGATGAGCGTTTACGGGAGCGAGAAGGTTGAAACCGTGGGTAAGGTCACGCAGACTTCAAAATTAGAGTCAGTTCCGGTGAGCTTAAACAAGCTGAAAACCGAATTCGTGGAGGGCTTCCATCATTTCGAGCCGTTATACCAACAGGTGGTCCACAATCAGAATTTCTCGGAACTGAAAGGCAAGGTGAGGAATCTGGAGAAGAAGGGGGAACTTGATTTTCCCTGCGAACTCTGGGCCAAGATACTCTACGATTTCGCCTTCATGTACCAGACCTGGAGCAGAAACCGAAGAAGATTGGTGGACATCATCACCCCCCTCTATTTTGGGAGGGTGGGGGCCTTCTGCCAGCAGGCGGCGGAGATGGACTCGGAACAGGTCGAGGAGTTGATCGAGAGAGATGCTGAGGAGTTTGAAAAGCTCAAGCCCTACTTAGTCGAGAAATTCAAGAGATGGGAATAGCACCAGAGCCGGGCTTTGCTTTGAGGCTGTGCCGCGGACGAGAAGTTAACTTCTGCAAATACGAAGGGGCGGGATCGAGTCCCGCCCCTTCGTATTATCCGGTTTTTTGAGACGCCGCAGATCGGTCGATCTGTTACTGCGCGGAAGTCTCCTCTTGTCCTCTCAGCTTCATCCCGCACTTCATACAGATGCCCGCCTTATCGGAAGTCTGATCGGGGTGCATGGGGCAGACGTACTTGGCTGCCTGCTGGGGTTCCTCCTGCAGCTTTTGCACGGTCCTCATCTCAAGCTTCATGCCGCACTTGGAGCACTTTCCGGCCTCGCCCGAAAGCACCTCGGGATGCATGGGGCAAGAGTATTCGTCCTGCAGGTTGGCCAACTGATAATACTCGTCCCTGCTCATCAAAGCCTTCTGAAGGTCCTTGCCGCAGCACTTTCCGGCCTTTGCCTTGATGTCGGGACACTCCTTCATATGGCATCTGTAGACCTCGTAGAAGTCCTCCTTCACCAGCTTCATCCCGCACTCCGGGCATTTGCCGGCCTTCTCGGATCTCACCTCGGGATGCATGGGGCAGGTGTACTGCTCTGCTTTGGAGAAGGAGTCGAGAGTTAGAAACTGGGCGGCAGCCGATTCTTTTCCGGTCGATCCTTCTTCGGACGAAGCCTTCATCATCATGGGGCAGGTGGCTGCGGCTTTTTTGTGAGGGCAGGTTTTGGCACAGCCCTTTTTCTCGCCGGCAAAAGCTCCCAAAGCGACCATCATGAAAACGAAGGTCAAAACGCAGATTAAGCCCACCAACACGACCCAATTTCCTCTTTTGAATGGGTAATTCATCTTTCCTCCTTTATTCGCTTAAGTGCCCCTGCTTCCGTTTTTCGCGACCCTCAAGCCCCCTAGTCGCGGCTTCAGTTTTCATGCCTTGCGATCCAATAATTCGATAGGGTCCTCACCTCCTCACATTTTCGTTTTATACGATTCTGTGTCCGCTTTTCGTTGTCCGTCATCGGGATTGATTCCCGAGAATGGGATTAGCTGATTCTTACATGATGAGCCTCCGTGAATCATTCCTGTTTCTCTTCCTTGGTTTGCGTTACCTCTTTCAGTCCCCAGCCTTTGACGATGGCGTATATGGCCGGTATGATTATCAGGGTCAGAATGGTGGAACTGATCAAACCTCCGATCATGGGCGATGCCATACGCTTCATCACCTGCGAGCCTGTGCCGTGGCCGATCATCAGAGGCAGCAAGCCGATCATGGTGGTGGCCACGGTCATGAGCTTGGGCCGGACCCTCTCCACCGCCCCCTCCATGATGGCGGAGTGCAGGCCGGAGAGACCGGTCAATCTTCCTTCCCTCCCGTATCGACGATAGGCTTCCTCCAGATAGACCAGCATCACAACGCCGGTCTCGGCGGCCAGCCCGACCAGGGCGATGAACCCCACGTAGACCGCCACGCTGGTGTTAAAGCCGAAGATATAGAGCAGCCAGACCCCGCCCACCGCTGCGAAGGGCAGGGAGAGCATGACTATCAGGCTGTCGGTCATGTTCTTGAAATGGAAGAACAGAAGCAGAAGCACGATGATGATGGTGATGGGGATGACCAACCGGAATTTTTCCGCCGCCGCCTGCATGTATTCGTACTGCCCGCTCCAGATGATGTTGTATCCGGGAGGAATATCCACCTCGTCCGCCACCACCTTCTGGGCCCTCTTCACGTATGTTCCCACGTCGATTCCCCTGATGTCGACGTAAACCCAGGCGGTTCGCCGGGCGTTTTCGCTTTTTATCCCGGCCGGACCCTTACTTATCTCGATATCCGCCACCTGGGCGATGGGAATCTGCGCGCCGTGCGGTGTAGGTATCAAAACCCTTTTCAGGCTTTCGACGTTGTCACGCAGCTCTCTGGGATAGCGGACATTGACAGGATAGCGCTCCAGCCCCTCCACGGTGTAGGTTACGTTCATGCCCCCGACCGCGGACATGATCACGTCCTGAATGTCTCCCACAGTCAGTCCGTAGCGGGCCGCCTCCTCTCTTTTTATCTTAAAATCCAGGTAATTGCCTCCCACCACCCTCTCCGAGAAAGCCGACAGGGTTCCGGGAGTCTTTCTGACCGCCGCCTCGATACGCTCTCCTATGGCCGACAGGGTATCCAAATTCGCGCCCATTATCTTGATTCCCACCGGCGTCTTGATGCCGGTGGCCAGCATGTCGATCCGGGTCTTAATGGGCATGGTCCAGGCGTTGGTCAATCCCGGAAACTGAATGGCCCGGTCCAGTTCCTCGACCAGCTTGTCCGGAGTCATTCCCGGGCGCCACTGGTCTTCCGGCTTGAGCATGATGGTGGTCTCGATCATGGTCAGAGGCGCCGGGTCGGTGGCGGTTTCGGCGCGTCCGATCTTGCCGAAGACCGTCTCCACCTCCGGGAAGGAGGCGATGATCTTGTCGGTCTGCTGCAGAAGCTCCTTGGCCTTGGTCACCGATATGCCGGGGAAGGTGGTGGGCATGTAGAGCAGGTCACCCTCGTAAAGGGGCGGCATGAACTCCGAGCCGAGCCGGGAGGCCGGATACAGGGTTATGGCCAGTATGAACAGGGCCGCAAGAATGGTAAGCCATTTGAAACGCAGCACCAGGTCGATGACCGGCCTGTAGACCCTGATGAAAAATCTCGAAAGGGGATTCTTCTCCTCAGATCTTATCTTCCCCTTTATCACCGTCACCATCAGGGCCGGGACCACGGTGATGGAAAGAAGAGCGGCCGCAGCAATGGCAAAGGTCTTGGTGTAGGCCAGCGGCTTGAAGAGTCTTCCGGACTGTTCTCCCAACACGAAGACCGGCAGGAAGGAGACGGTGATGATCAGCAGGGAATAGAAAAGCGCCGGCCCCACCTCCTTGGCAGCATCCATGATGATCTGAGCGCGCTCCTTTTTGCCCCGGTCCCGTTCCAGGTGTTTGTGGGCATTCTCCACCATGACCACCGAGGCGTCCACCATCACCCCTATGGCGATGGCGATTCCGCCCAAGGACATGATGTTGGCATTTATGCCCAGGGCGTTCATGACGATGAAGGAGATCAGGACTCCCGCCGGCAGGGTGAAGATGGCCACCAGGGCGCTGCGGGCGTGGAGGAGGAAGAGAATGCAGATCAGTGCCACCACCAGCATCTCTTCGATCAGCTTCTCCTTCAGATTATCTATGGCCCGATAGATCAACCCGGAGCGGTCGTAGACCGGTTTTATCTTGACTCCTTGGAGAAGGCCCGCCTTCAGCTCCTCGATCTTCTGCTTGACGTTTTTAATAACCTCCAGGGCGTTCTCGCCCCAGCGCATCACTATCACCCCGCCCACCACCTCGCCCTTGCCGTCCAACTCGGCGATTCCCCTCCGCAGCTCGGGGCCGATCTGGACCCGGGCGATGTTTCCCAGGAGGATGGGGGTGCCGCTCTTATCAGCGCCAAGAGAGATGTTCTTGATATCTCGAATCGATTTGATGTATCCCAGTGCGCGAACCATGAACTCGGTCTCAGCCATCTCCAACAGACGCCCGCCCACGTCCCGGTTCGATCTTTGGATGGCCATCTTCACCCGAGAAATGGGGATGCCGTAGGCCAAGAGCTTGTTTGGATCCACCTCCACCTGGTACTGCTTCACAAACCCTCCCACCGACGCCACCTCGGCCACTCCGGGAACCGCGGTAAGCTCGTATTTCAGATACCAATCCTGTATGCTTCTCAGGTCAGATAGGTCCAACTGGCCGCTCTCATCCTCCAGCACGTATTCGTAGACCCAGCCGACGCCGGTAGCGTCAGGTCCCAACTGTGGGATGACTCCCTCCGGCAAACGACCGGAGACGAAGTTCAAATACTCCAGAACCCGGGAGCGGGCCCAGTAGAGGTCGGTTCCATCCTCAAAGATTATGTAGACCAAAGAGAAGTTGAAGAAGGAATAGCCCCTGACCACTTTCGCGTGAGGCACCGAAAGCATGGCGGTGGTCAAGGGATAGGTAACCTGATCCTCCACCACCTGAGGCGCCTGTCCCGGATAGTCGGTCACTATTATCACCTGGACGTCGGAGAGGTCCGGGATGGCGTCCAGGGTCATGTTCTGCATGGCATATATGCCGCCTAAAAAGACGAATGCTGCCAGAAGGAAGATGACCAACTTGTTTTCGATCGAATACTCGATGATCTTCTGAATCATAGTTTCTGCTCCTCCCCTCTTACTTGCCTTCGCCTTTGGGCTCTAACGGAACCAACTTCATCCCGCACTCCGGACAGTCGCCCGGCCTGTTGGAGAGGACATGATGATGTTCCTCCATGGGGCAGGTATAGACCTGCCTGCCGGTCTCGGTGATCGGCACCAAATACATGCCGCACTCCGGGCAATCGCCGGGGCCCACCTGAAGGATATGACTATGCTCCTCCATGGGGCAGGTGTAGACATCGTCGGCGTGGTGCGCCATCTTCTCCGGCGTCAGATTCAAGTTCCGAACTTCCCCATGATTATGCTCACGGCTCTCCGGCTGCTCGGTCATCTCAGGGACAAGATGCTCATGCGATTCGGTCTGAGGCGAAGCTTCCATTTTGGCCTTGATCATCTTTTGGATGGCCTCCTGGGTTTTGCTCTCGCTGTCCAACATGAACTGGCCGGATACCACGATCATCTCGCCGGCCATTAGCCCCTGCTTCACCTCCACTAAGTCTCCCCGTCCGCTGATTCCCGCGGTGATATCTCTGGGGGAGTATTTGCCCTCTCCCATATCGACGAAGACTATCTCCCTTTTCCCCGAGCGGATGACCGCCTCCTCCGGGATCAGGATTCTCTGGCCGGAGAGCTCCGACTCGATCACCAGGTCGGCGTACATCTCGGGCTTGAGCCTGTATCCCGGATTGGGGAACTCCAGCCTGATCTTGACGTCCCGGGTCTTCTGATCCAGGTAAGGGTAGATATAAGTAACCTTGCCATCGAAGGTCTCTCCGGGCAGATAGGAGAGGCTCATCTTTGCCATCTGTCCCAGCTTTATGTAGGGAAGCTCATATTCATAGATGTGTCCCAGAACCCAGACCGTGGAGAGATCGGCGATCCGGAAGAGATCCGATCCCGCCTTGACGTGCGCTCCCTGGACCGCGGTCTTGTGCAGGACCACGCCGTCGGCGGGGGAGTAGAGGGTAAGAGTCTTCTTTATCTTCCGGTCCCGCTTCAGAGCCTCGATCTGGCTCTGGTCGATGTCCCAGTATTCCAATCGCTTTTGGGTGGAATTCAGAAGCTCCAGAGCGCCGGCACGTGCCTCCTCATAGGGGCTCTCCTTCAGCTCCGAGTAGTTCTTCAGGGCGGTAAGATACTCCTCCTGGGTGCTGACCAGCTCCGGGGAGTATATCTCCAACAGCGGCTGGCCCTTCTGCACCACCTCTCCGGTGGTGTTAACGAGGAGTTTCTCTATCCAGCCGGTGATCTTGGTGTTGACGATGTATAGTTTCTTTTCATCGTAGTCTACGTGTCCTACGGTTCGTATGGTCCGGGTCAACCGGCCGGTCTTGACCGGTGCGGTTCGCAGGCCCATGTTTTGGACCGTGACCGGATCGATACTGATGGCGCCCTCCGCGATCTGGTCCTCATACACCGGGACCAAATCCATTCCCATGGGTGACTTCCCCGGCTCATCCGAGATATAGGTGGGGTCCATGGGCGCGCGCCAGTACTTTATCTTGCGCTCCCCCTCCGGCTTTGAGGCGGCGGCGGTCGACTTTATCGGGGTCAGCTTCATCCCGCATATGGGGCAGTTGCCCGGTTCCTGGCTGATGATGTCGGGATGCATGCCGCAGGAATAGAGCTGCACGCCGGCGATCTCCTGGCTTTCCGGACCGGGGCCGGAGGGGCCCCCTCCGATGAGAAGGCCGATCGCAATACCCAAGACCAGGGCGACCGCCGCGACCAGTATGATTAGCTGTGATTTTGGTCTCTTATCAGACATGGCTTATTCTCCTTGCGCCAACAACGGTTTCCCGACCATCTCCTCAAGTTTGGCCATGGTCATGAAATAGGAGCTTAAGGCCTGATGGTAGGCGATCTCATAGTTATAGAGGGTCAACTGATTGTTCACCAGCGTCAGGAAGTCTACCTTGTCCACCTGATATCCGGACCTGGCGGATTCCAAAGACTGCCGGGCCTGAGGCAGGATGGCGGTGCGGTAAAGCTCCACCTCCTGTGCGTATTTGTCCAGGGAGTAGAAGAGTCGGGAGACGTTGAATTTGAGGCCATTCTCCTTGCTCTCGTACTTTTGGCGGACAGACTCGAGACTAAGCTCCTTCTCCTGAACCTTCTTCTTCTGCTTTGACCAAAAGTAGAGCGGAAGGTTTATGCCGGCTGAAGCCGAGAAGAAGTTCACACCCCTCACCGGATCCATCTTCACCTCGTCCCGCAGCCGATAGCTGACCGAGAAGGTGAAGTCCGGGAGGTATTCCCGGCGGGCCAGACGATAAGCTGATCGGGAGGCCTCGACTGAAAATTGCATCCCCATGAGAGCCGGATTGTTCGCGACCGCCAGATTCTGGAGCTCCTCCTCGGTGTAATCCAGCCGCCGAAAGGTCAAGTCATCCGTCTCTCCCAACGGATGCTGAGGCTCGCGATTCAGAAGGACGTTTATCCTTGCCCGGACCGTATTGTCCATCTCCTCTAACGAGATGAGCTTGTCGGTCATCTTGGAGACCTCCACCTGGGCTTTGAGCACGTCATGCTGCACGCCCTTCCCGACCGAGTACCTGGTTGCGGCTATCTTGGCGAAATCCTCCAGCAGAACCTTGTTCCTCTCGGTTATCCTAATCGACCTTTCCAGCAGGTAGAGCCGGTAGTAGTTCTGCTTGAGTTGGCTGATGATGAAATCCTCTGCAGACTGGTACTCCTTTTCCGCCCTCCTGGCCATGCTCCGGCTCGCGTCCTTCTTGAGCCCCAACTTTCCCGGGAAAGGGACCTTCTGGGTGAACATCAGCTCGATGCCGCTCATGGGGGTCCGGTCCATGGCCCAGGAATCGGTGGGAAGGTTGGAGAAGACGGTCTTGAGCATCGGATCGGGCCACGACCCGGCCTGGGGCACCCTGGCCTCAAAAGCCTGGTAGCGGCTCCTGGCGGCAGCCAGGTCCGGGTTGGCTCGCAAGGCCTCCGATACCAGAGAATCCAAGATCAGCTCCTCCGCCGCGCTGGAATGCGAAAGCGGCATCGACAGGCTCAGAGAGGCTGCCAGCAAGGATACTAAAAGTGTTTTTCTCAATTCTACCTCCCATAGTGAGAAACAGAAATTCGCCCCTTATGGGCCAACCAATGGGTTGCCGCATCTATTGTCGATTTTCCGACAAAAAGATAAATCTCTCCCCGGAGGATGGCAACCGATTAATTGTCTGCAAGCTTGACTATGGGAATTAGATCAGAAAGGCTGAGTGCAGAATGTACAGGGGGTGGTCTCTGCTGGGTAGAGATAGACTTGAGAATCGTTCAGCGATAAAGGGGCTTTGGTAATGGTTGGTCTCTTCATGGGTGCTGGTGGCTTCAAAGAGAATTTGCGCTCCGCCGGACCGATTGGAAAAGATCAGGGCGGGCGAGCCTTCCGACTCCTCGGCTTCGCTCATCTCGCAGGGGCAGCCGTCTTTATCGTCCTCCGTCTCCTGCTGAGGAGATTTCGCGTCCTGACAGCAGGGGCAGCAACAGCAAGACTGCTCCGGCGCCTCGGTAGTCTCGCATTGCCCCACCGAGACGGGGGCAAGAAAGAGCGCGCACATTACAAATAGCGATATGGCTGCTTGCGCGTTTTTGTGTCTCATGTTCACAGTCTATGTCTCGCTCCGATAGAAGCGTGTTTTCGTTCTTGAAATCCTAACATTAATACGACCAAATTTGTCCTGTTTGTTTGATCTTGTATTCGAATCTGTGATCTGATTTTGCGCATTTGTGTGAATCAAAGTGCGGTGAGGAAATAAAAAAGGAGCAGGTATCTGAATAAAGGGGGTTTTAAGGGGGGTAATAAAGGGAAACTCAGATAGCCCGCTCCTGGGCTTTTTATGTCGTCTTGTTTTAACCTAGGTCATTGACCATCCTATCTAGTTCACGGGAGGAGGTCCCCCGTGGAAGAGGTAATTCACTAAATACACGATATCGCCCACGTTTATTTGACCGTCGCTGTTAATATCTCCTGCTACCATGGGATCGGGGGCAGGGCCCTCCTTGTAAAGATAGTTGACCATCCACACCACGTCGCTGAGGGTTATGACCCCGTCGCCGTTAGCATCTCCCCGGGTGAAGCTGCCCGATTGGACCACCGCGCCCTCGGTGTTGCTCCAGGCGCCCCATTGACCCTCTTGGTCTCTTGCTCTGGTCTTGTAGAAGTAGGTTCCCTCCTCCTGCCCCGAGATCAGATAGAAGGTGTCTATTATGGCATCCGACAGCGTCACCAGGCTGGCATACCCCTCGACCGGATAGATATCGTCTGCGTAGAAACCCTCTTCTGTCACGTAACCGTCGGTCACGTAACGGAGGCGCAAATATATCTGCTGCCCGACGTAGTCGGAGAGATCGAATTCTCCTTCCACCCAGTTGGAGTAGCCGGTGATTCCGTTCCCCAGGTTATTCCCGTTGGGATTGTAGTTGGTGGTGATGTTTCCGGGAATGGAGAAGAAACTGCTTCCACCGTTCGTGGATATCTCCACATAGGCATAATCCCAGTTGTTCTCGATGTTGTACCAGCACCAGATCTTCAGGCTGTCGCCGGGCTGAACGCTGATGCTGTTGTTCCCGGTGACCGTATTGTTCAGCCGGTCATCCTCCCCGGAGTAAAAACTGTGAGAAGGCGAGTGGTTTCTGCTGGTGGAGACCGAGAAACCGTCTAAGTCCCAGTCGCCATAGTCGCCTTCCACGTCGTAGGTGGTTCTTTCAAATCCGGACATTTCCACCAGCTCGAACACGGATGCCGGGTTGAAATCGTCGGAGTGAGACCAACGGACGGCGTAGTCGGCCGGAACGGTATCGATCGGCGCCAGGACCGGAGAAGCGGGCGGAAGAATCTTGCGCGGATTATCCGCCACCTCGGCGAACAGCAAGTTCGGTTGAAGGTTCAGGTCGCACAAGATTGGGATTCTCCACACGGGGGGCCAGAACCCGTCGTCGCTGTTCCCGATCTCCGGGGAAATGGCGATGATGCCCAGCTCTCCATATTCCCAATCGAAGCTTCCGCCGTTCACAGGATACATGGCCTCCCAGCAGGTCGCCGGAATGTATCCGTTAAAGACCGCCATGGATTCTGCGATGGCCCGGAAGAGGTCGTGATCAGGAGTATAGATGTAATCGTAACCCCACGGAATGAGAAGCCAGTCCCCGTGGGTATGGTTGTCCAGCGACATAACGAAATTCCTGCTCAGTATGAAATCCCGCATCACCTGGGTGGCCGGCTCGGAGAAGGCCGAGTCTCCGCGGTAGGTGGGATCGTCACAATACGGACTTGAGCCCTCATTATCGTATCCCCACATGTAACCCCAGTTCCGATTCAGGTCTATGCCGTAGTCCGTCCCGCAGAATCGCCGGTTTTTCCTCCACATCCCGCCGCCTCCCGGGTTCTGGTACTCGTTATAGCAGTAGCCGTCCGGGTTGACCACCGGAACGAACCACATCTCCCGTTCGTCCACCAGATGGGTTGCCATAGAATCGACGCCGTAGTTGTCCAGAAGATGCCACATGAAATAGAGCAACACCTCCAAACCTGCCGGCTCGCGGGCATGAATCAGACTGTTGTAAAAGACCTCCGGCTCTTCCTCATCCACGTCCGGGTTGTCCGAGATCTTGAAAGCCCAGATGACGCTGTCCTCCAGGCTGTGGCCGATGTCCATCCTCTCCGTGGTGATGGAAGGATAGAGCGCGTGCATGGAATCCAACACCGCCAGCACCTCGCTGTAGGTGTGATATCCGCCCATGTCCTTGGTCCTATCCAGCCTGCTCTGATAGAAGGCCACCAGATCTTCGTGCACCACCTCCACCTGGTATCCCATTGCGCGGAGCTGGTCGACCTCTGCCTGGTGGCTGACGATGTCGACGTATTGCCCGTATTCGACGTAAGCAACGTCCAGATTCAGTCGGAGCACGTCCCTCATCTGCGCCTTTTCAACCAGATGTATTCGGGCCTGCATGACCTGCTGCGCGGCTGCAGCCGGCAGGGCAAAAAGGATGCAGAGCAGAATCACCACACTCAGCACAACTCGCGTCATCTTCATTTTTCGCCTCCGTTAGGCTTTTTTGGAGTATTCTCAACCAATCAGTGATAAAGGCCTGTCAGCCGGGATGGATCGGCAAGTTTCCCTAAGAAGCAGTGCTGCTTCAGAACAGACACCTTGCTTGGATGAAGCATCAACTGTTCTTTGTTATCAATATAATGCCTTTCGCCGATTTGTCAATCAAAAGTGGTGTTCAATATACGACCACGGACCGCGGCAACATCTGCCGGGTCGAGTGATACCGATAATTCCCGGTCTTCGGAAGATCCAGATGACTGGCCAGCCCCTTCCGATGGCGGGTAAACCTTACCCCATGACAGCCGATAAGAACGCTCTACGAGTCATTCAGGAGAGACCGGTCGGATCAGTTGCGACAACCGGTCACTCTCGCTCGGCCCTCTCAACAGCTAATTCTTTCCTTTTTCCTCGGTCTTGGAGGCCTTCTCCGCCTCGGCTCCCTTTTCCTTCTCCTTGGGAGGGGGCATAGGAATTCCACCCTTTATCAGAGCCCTGGAGTTGTCAAACACCGGAAATATGCTCTTTACCTCCGGGGTGACAAACTTGAGCACGTTCATGGGTCTGACCCAGGTGGTGTCCATATAGAAATCCTGGAACTTGGCGCCCTTGGGGATGGTGAAGTATATCTTGGCCACCTCCCCGTCTCCCTTCTTCATGGGAGGCTTCTGCCCGGACATGTCGGCGATGAGCCCGATCAGCACCGCCTGCCTGGTGGTGTCGATCAGGTTGGTCTTCATGTCGAAAAACATGGTCCTGGTATCCCAGAATTTTATGGAGTCGCATCTCAGCGGGCTTTTGCCGTCGCCATACCGAAAGGGAAGGGTCATGGCAGCCAGTTCCTCGTCGTTGAATACCGACACCGAGGCCATCACCTGATTGCTTTTCTCCTCCTGGAATACCGTGATCCGGCAGGTATCCGGCTTGCCAAACTCATCCCTCTGAGCGAAAGATGAGGATGAACAAAGGATCACACAGAGCAGTACTGCCAATAGTGCAAAGGTTGCACTGACATGAGGGCGTCTAAACCTCATCAGTTCCTCCATTCTTTAGCGGCCTGAAGCCTTCTTTTTGATTTTTGAGTTGAGAGATTTTGCATCACCTTAGATGATATCCTCACGCATGGCGCAGAACTGGCCGCACATGGTGCATTTCTTGAAGTCCGATTCGACGTCTCCCCTTTTTTTCCTTGCCCTCTTGGGGTCCAGGCTCAGGGCGATGATCCGGTCCCAGTCGAAGTCCTTTCTGGCCTGCGAGATGAGGGCATCCTGCCTGTCCGCCATCTTCACCCCTTTGGCGATATCGGCGGCATGCGCGGCTATCTTCGAGGCGATGATACCTTCCCCCACGTCCTCCAAATCGGGCAGGCCCAGGTGCTCGGACGGGGTGACGTAGCAGAGGAAATCCGCACCGGCGGACGCGGCCACCGCACCGCCGATGGCGGAGACGATATGGTCGTATCCGGGGGCGCAGTCTATAACCAGGGGACCCAGAACATAGAAGGGCGCGCCGGAGCAGAGCTTCTTTTCCAACAGCACGTTGGCCTCTATCTCGTGGATGGGAATATGGCCGGGACCCTCCACCATGGCCTGCACGCCCTTATCCCGCGCCCTTTCCACGAGCTCTCCCAGCACCAGAAGCTCCTCCACCTGGGTTCGGTCGGTGGAGTCGGCGATGCTGCCGGGCCTTAAGCCATCCCCCAGGCTCAGGGTGGCATTGTACTCTTTGGTCATCTCCAGAAGCTCGTCATAGAACTCATACAGGGGGTTTTCGCGGTTGTTGTGTTTCATCCACCGGTACAGGAACGATCCTCCCCGGCTGACGATGCCGGTGGCCCTGTTCTTCTGGTCGATTATGGGAAGAGCTCTTCTGGTCAGGCCGCAGTGGACGGTGAGAAAATCGACCCCGGATTTGAGATGATCCTCGATAACCGAGAAAAGAGAATCCTTGGTCATCTCCAGGAGCGTCTTTCCATTTCTGGCCAGCCCGCAGACGGCCTCGTAGATGGGGACGGTCCCCACCGGAATCTTCGATTCCTTCAAAACTCTCACTCGCAGTTCCCGGATCTCTCCGCCGGTGGAGAGGTCCATCACCGTGTCCGCGCCCATTTCCATGGAGAGCCGAACCTTCTCCAACTCCAGGTCGTAGTCGATCTTATCCGGTGAGGTTCCCAGGTTGACGTTTATCTTGGTCTTCAGACCCTTGCCCACCCCCACCGGCTTGCACCATTCGTGGATCTTGTTCTTGAGGATCACGATGGAACCTTCCGCCACGCCCTGCTCTATGAAAGCGGGAGCCAGCCCCTCCTCCTTTGCCACCCTTTTGACGTCCTCATCTACCATCATGGTTACGGTCATTGACGCTCTTTCTCTGTTTGCTCTGAATGAAAAAGGCCTTGCAACAAGACCGGCTCTCGGAAGGATCGAAAACCTTCCACATCCTCGGCTGCCTGAGTTTCGTCCCTCGGTGCTCTGCAGGCGCGAGACATTTTGGTTTCAAGCTTAATATAAGCTATCGGTTTTGTCAAGCAATTGTTTATACGTCTCGGCCTTATTGCCATACGGCGATCGAAGTTGAAGCGTTGGGAGACGGAAAGCTCCGAAGATTCATTCAAATCAACCATCGTTCACGCGAGGCAGAGAGTATTAGAGACGGTCGCTCAAGGTGCCGTCATCCTGCGGACTGCCCACAGGTTGCCGGGGCAGGCGAGACGAGATCGGACATAATCCCGAGTTTTTTACTCCTGAATGGATAGGGTGACAATGAAAAGAATCGAAGATGCCCGTCGATTTTGCTTGACACGACAGGGAAATGGGTTAAATTGCAGGGGGGTGATTATACTTATCTTCCGACATCAACTGCGCCTGTCCGGAATGGCTCTGTAGTCATCCGATCGGAGTTGAAGTCCCCTGGCCACCTCCGCCTGCGCGGTTCTGAAGAGGAATGATGAAGAAGCTGATCTCGGCCTTGGCAGTGGGGCTTCTCTTGGTTGGATTGACGGGCATGCTCCGGGCACAGGATAACGGAGTCCCTGACAGCCTTTACATCACCTGCCCCGATTCATTTCAGTACCACGATCCGCCCTGGGATGTTCACATCTCGCTTTTTGTCACCAACGACATCCCAAATCCGGTTATCGATTCCATCGCGGGCATCGTGGTGATTCTATCTTACAGACCCACCAATCCCTCCGCCAACGTTCGCGCAGACGTGGCCAAAAACACGGTAGACCTGTATCCGTATCCGAACCTTAACGCCAGCATCTTCCGCCACCTGCCCAGCATGGAGGATCCCCAGATCCGCAACTGGATGATGGATTACTCTGAGCCGGGCCTGGGTCTGGAGTGGGACACCAGGATATTGGACATCACGAGCGAGGAGGAACATTTCTTCCTGTCGCTGGTCCCCACCGGGTACTCGGATCAAAGGTTCTGCGGAGGAAGCAGGGTTCTAGCGGCAACCATGACCCTAACACTGGAAGATACGACCACCATTCGAATCGACACCTGTTTCTGGCCGGTGGGCAGAACGTGCTTCTCGAGATCCGATGCCGTGACTTACATGCCCTGGCACAACGGCCCTTTCTATGTGAATATTCAACGTTCGGAGTACGGTGATGCCACCGGGGACGGAACGATCAACATCGGGGACGTGATGTACATGGTGAACTATCTTTACAAGAGTGGTCCCTACCCGGCCTCGTTCGAGGCCGGCGACGCCAACTGCGACGGGGTGCACGGGATTCTGGATGTGCTCATTTTGGTCAATTTCCTTTACAAGGGGGGACGACCCCCCGGATGCATCTAAACAGGAGGAAGCGGCATGAAAAAGCATGTCTTGTTCTTGGCAGCAGCAAGTGCCATTCTACTGCTAGCAGGTTCTGTGGGGGCGCAGTGCCCGGAGCAGCCTAACGACAACGGTGTATGTGATACGTTCTATGTTGATATCTTTGAAGGTGACGAGATCTTCGTCGACGGCCCCCAACAGATACGATTTCCTCTTCGCCTGACCAATGATATCCCTGACCCGTCCATAGACTCCATTGCAGCAATGTGTATTGCGCTTTGCTTCACCTCCAGCAATCCCGCCGCCAATCCGACAATCGAGGTCTCCCACAACAATACCAACGTCTTTCCTCAAGCTAACCTGGAAGGCAGCATCTTCCGTCATCTGCCCAGCATGGATGATCCCCAGGAGCACAACTGGATGATGGACCTGGGGGAGCAGGGGTTGGGGGAGGAATGGGACAGCAGGATTCTGGATATCGGCGGAGGGACTCACTTCTGGTTGGCCATGAATCCCACCGGTGCGCCGGATCCGAGGTTCTGCGGCGGAAGCCGGGTTCTTGTGGCAACCATGACCATCACCCTGGACGACACCACCACCCTGTGCATAGACACCTGCTGGTGGCCTCCCACGCACGGCCAGCTTTTTGCCAGGTCGGACGCGGCATGCTACATCCCGCGGGATAACGTGCCTTATTGTGCCACCGTGGTAACTCAATGCCCCGACCAGGACCCCAACGACAACGGCGATTGTGATTCCCTTCTCCTGGAGGCCTATTCTCCGGACCGGTATCAGGTCTCATTCCCGGCGCAGGTGCGTTTTCCCATGCACGTCACCAACGACATCCCAAATCCTGTGATCGACTCTATCGCCGGGATGGTCGTTATGCTAGGATATAACTCGAGCAACCCGGCGGCCAACGCTCGGGTGGAGATCGCTTATAACAACACTGACCTTCATCCCTTCCCGGATCTCGAGAACAGCGTCTTCCGTCACCTGCCCACTATGCAGTTCCCGCAGGAACGCAACTGGATGATGAATCTCTCTGAACAGGGAATGGGGCTGGACTGGGATACCAGGATACTGTATTTGGGCTTGCCGGGCAGGATAATGTGCTCCCTGGTTCCCACCGGAACACAGGATCAGAGATTCTGCGGGGGTAGCCGGGTTCTCGTCGCGACATTCACGTTTACCCTCGAGGATACCACCACGATCTGCATTGATACCACCTGGTTTCCTACTGGCCGGCCCTGTTTCTCACGGGCGGATGCTGTCAGCTATCTTCCACGGGACAACATGCCCTACTGCACCAGCATCGTGCTGTCGGAGTACGGCGATGCCAACGGGGATGGCGTGATAAACATCTCCGACGTGATGTACATGGTAAACTATCTCTACAGAAGCGGCCCCTACCCGGCCTCCTTTGAGGCCGGAGACGCCAACTGCGACGGCGATCACGGGATTCTGGACATACTGATCTTGATCAATTACCTTTACAAGGGCGGACGCCCCCCCGGATGTATTTAAATAGGAGGTGGCGACGTGAAAAATGTAATGACCGGATACATTTCGGACACCCGAGAGAGTTTTTTGGAATATAGTTTATTGAGGGTTGAGTTTCAATTTTAGTTTTTGGATAGGAGTCATTTTGTTGATACCTCCATGGGG
>Ga0180436_10002559_pt1 | contig 17207 bp, 17 predicted proteins | sample SS_ome_2_FD_132434 | JGI IMG/M metagenome (GOLD analysis project Ga0180436, IMG submission 132434) | Hypersaline lake sediment archaeal communities from the Salton Sea, California, USA - SS_3_S_2 metaG | ecosystem: Environmental > Aquatic > Non-marine Saline and Alkaline > Hypersaline >...
CCACGCCCGCCGCCCGCATCCGCGCGTCGGTTAAAGAAACTGGAGGCGGAAGCCGCGGATCTGAGGGAACGGCTCAATCGGCAGTGGAGTGAAAGCGGCAAATAGAGTGGGTCGGGGAATCTAGAACAGCCCTTCTTGTGCTGAATCCGAGGCCGGAACGGCGAAGGGGTCAGAGTCGTCGCGGGGATCGCGGTTTTTGATCACGCGCTCGCGGATGGCGGCGAGTTCGGGGCCTGCCGTGTAATGGCGTCCGCGGCGTTCGCCGTGAGCGACGAGGAGCCCATGGTTGGTGAGGCTCTGCAGGTCGCGGGTTGCGGTCTGTTCACTGACCGGGTCATCGCTTTGGTTTTCGAGGATCGCGCGGTAAACGGCCCGCCGCACTCTGAGCCCGGAGGTGGCGTCGAAGAGGGCTTCGAGTGTTCGCTCCGGTAGTCGGTAGCGGGCGACGAGGCGTTCGAGTTCGAGATACACCGTCTCGATCTCTTTGGTCCGGCGCAGAACGGTTTTCGCTTGGCGAAGATGAGCGGTGAGCACGTAGCGAATCCAGGGCCGCGTGTCCCTGGTTGGTTGCCATGAGCCCGCCCCGACCGCCGCGAGCACGTCGTAGTACGAGCGCGTGTCCTGTCCGAGGTATTCCTCGATGCTGGAGAAGACGGGGGAAACGATTCCTTCCCTGGCGAGCACCAGGGTTTGGAGGCAGCGAGCCATCCGGCCGTTTCCGTCCCGGAAGGGATGGATCAATACGAGGTTGAGATGGGCCATCGCGGCTTTGACGACGATGGGGATGTCGCCATCGGATTCCAGGTAGGCGACGAGTTCGTGCATGAGGCCGTCGATGGAGTCCACGTCGACGCCCTCATAGACGATTTCGCCGGTCTCTTCTTTCTGGACGTAGATAGGGCCCGTGCGCCACCGACCGGGGCGGCTCTTCAGGTCGTAGTTCGTCATCATGAAGTGAAGGCTCTTGATGAGCTGCTCTTCGAAACGAAACCGGGGCTCCTCGGCAAGTTGGAGGACATAGGTCATCGCGTCGCGGTAGCCCTTGATGGCCAACGCAGTCTCTTCGCTCGCGTCCAGAGCCTCTTCGCCCATGTCGATGGCCAGCGCATCATCGAGTTTGGCTTCGTAGCCCTCGATGCTGTTGGAGCCCTGGACTGCGCGGGCGAATTGCTCCCGGCGCAGGGATCCCGTCCAGCGGCGCGGTTCATAGAGGCGCGAACGCAGTCGCTGGCGAAGTTCGTCGATTTCGGAGATGACCTCGTGCTCGCGAGCGTCCGGTTCCGGCGGCTCGAACAGCATGATGCTTACCTCTTTACAAACAGTCGCTGTGACAGATAATAACCATCGTAACCGCTGTTTGTAACCATCGAAAAATCATGCTGCGGTGGGGGAGGGTGAGGAAGCCGTCAGAATTACCCTGACTGGAGCTACCAATGCCGTCGTCGATCCCGACTTCCTGGGCCCGACGAGGTACTCCAAGTACATCTACATCCGCAACGACGACGCTGCGCCCACCGTGTAGGTCGATTTCACTATTTCAAACAGCGCGACGTCGGTCTAAAGCCTTAGGCCGTGTTGGGGTCACGTAGGTTCTAGGTGAGTTGTCACCACGACCGCACGCATCGAACGAAAGCCGCCATGTCCGAGGATCAGATCGACGACCTTCCGCCGAATCACCTTTCCAGTGATCCACGCAGCCCCTTCTACAACGAAGAAGTGCTCGGCCGCGACGTGGGCATTCGCTTCAACGGCGCCGAGAAAACCAATGTTGTCGAATACGACGTCGCCGAGGGTTGGGTGCGTGTTGAGGTCTCCACGGCGAAGGATCGTCGCGGAAACCCGATGGTCATCAAACTCACCGGCACAGTTGAACCTTATTTTCGCCCGGCGACATAGCCGCTGCATGACCGCGACCGCGGAGGGCTCGTTTCACCGGGTGAAACGTAACACGGCGACACAGACGTCGTCAGCCCGGTCGCGGGCAAACAGCAGTTCCCGGATCAGCCCACAGCCCCGTCCGACGTCGGCGTCGGCGGCGGCATCCCAGTCGGCGACAATGCGCTCGGCTCGGGTGATGCCGGTCTCCAGATCCATGTCGCGGCATTCGACCAGACCATCGGTGTAGAGGACCAAGATGTCGCCCGGCCTGATCTCCAACCGGTTCTGCGTGTAGGCGGCCTCACGCAGCGGTCCGAGAACTGGGCCATTCGCATCGGCGAGCCGACTCACCCCGCCAACGGCCGAGCGGCGGAAGAGCGGTGGTGGATGACCTGCAGTGGAATAGCACAGCGAACCGGTGGTCCGATCGAGGATCGCCACCGCCATGGTGGCGAACTTGCCGTGGCTGGCATGGCGGGTGAATCCGTTGAGCTCGGTCAACAACTGTGCGGGCGGGAGGCCATGGTGGGCCAGCGCACGCCCGGCGGTGCGTAACTGCGCCATATCCTCTACCGCCGACAACCCGTGGCCGACCACATCCCCCACCGCGAGGTAGGTACGGTTCCCGGGCAGCGGCATGATGTCGTACCAATCGCCACCGAGGCCCTGGGCGGCATCAGCGGGCTCATAGGTGACACAGGCTTCGAGGCCGGAGTTCTCCACCGGGCTGTTCGGCAACACCGCCGACTGCAGGATCGCCGCGCGGGCATGCTCATCGGAATAGATCCGGGCGCGTACCAGCGCCTGACTGACCATGGTGGCCACCGCCGAGATGAAGGATTGCTGGGCGGTGTCCAGCGGCTGTGACTCAGACCAGGCCAGCAGCAGGATGCCGACAGGATTTCCCCCTACGGTCAACGGCCAGCCGACGGTCGACTCGGCCCCGCTCAGAATCGACCAGCGGACGGTATCCGGGTAGTTCTCGGCGTACTCAGCGCTGGTGCGGATCATGATCGGCCGCCCCGATCGGACGGCGTCGGCGGGGACGCTGCGTTCGGCCAGCGGCCCGCCCGCGAGTCCGTCGAGCGCTGAGGCGGAGAACCCGGATACGGTGACCCACTCCAGACCGTGTCCGTCGGCGCCAACCAGTCCCAGGCTCAGTGCTTGGGCGCCGGCGGCGGGGAGTACCTGATGCGATAGCGCCGCGCCGATATCCTCCGGGGTCAGTGCCGCAGATAGTTGTTGGGCCAGCGCCGCGAGCGTCTCCAGTCGCACCTGCCGCTGGTAAAGGTCGCGCAATCCCTGTTCGGCGATATCCTCCGCCTGATGGCGGATGCGTCGTTCGCGCTCCAGTCGACGGTTCAGCCGGGTGTTCTCCTCCGTCAACGCCGCGATCAGCGCGTGGGGATCATGGGCCCGTCCGTGGTCGGCGGCGATCTCGGGCCTCATGTCGGTGTCACTGCTATCAGGCAGCGGTCCGACCCGGCATGCATACATTCCAGGTGCTCGACGGCCAGCGTCTCGCTGTAGTGGTCGCCGGCGCCGAGGATGAAACCGTGGGCCAGGCCGCACAGTTTGCGCGGGGAGCGGTAGCCGATCACCAACGATCCATCGACAGGGGACTCGTAGTCGAAGTGCGGACAGTAAGCCCCGGAGTAGAGTTTTCGCACTTCGGGGTGAATCACGCTGTTGAGAGTCCGCAGGAAGGGCACCGCCCGCTGATGCGGCGTGAAGAAATCGGGCCAGCGTTTCGCCATCTTGGGTATCGCCTTTTGCCCGAACCAGCGGAGCGCCTCGTCGTCGGAAACCGACAGCGTGGACGCGACGACGGAGAGCAGTTGCACAATTTCGGCGTCGTCGTAGTTGCCCAGCGAGGTGTAGACGCCATCGAGGCCTGCCCGGTCGAGCACATCATCCCAGGTGCGTTCGCCGTACGCGTCGGCCACCACCTCTTCAAGCAGATTGAAGATGACGCCCTTCATATTTCTCCACACTTCCCTTCCGGCAACACAGTAGTGGCCGGGGCAGCGGGGTGTGGACTGTGGAACTCATCGGGTGGCCGGGGCTCGCGCCGCGCACCCACCCTGAGCACAATGCGCAAAAGTGTGTTTATCGCGCATTTCGCGGCCAGCGTGCACAAGCACGACATCCCGTAACGCTGAACCTACGTTCATCGAAAGGTTTATTACCGCAGCGTAAGGAGTCTCTGACATGGTCGCCATTGGTTCGCACAGGTCGTGGCAGCCCGGGAGTGGGCCGGTGACCACGTGGACGGCGTCCCCGGCCAGCCGTGACATCATGGCGCGCGCCGACTCCGATCCGTTGCCGCCGAGTTTTCAGCAGGCACAGCATCTGCGGACGGCGCGCTTCGCCGAAGGGCTCGGCCGGCAGGTGCCGCGGTTGATCATGGCCTCCTGGGATGTCGACGGCTGGTGCGATGTGGCCGCCATGACCGAGGCGATCAACCTGCACGTCCGTCGCCATGACACCTATCACAGCGCCTTCGACGTGGTAGGCGCCGAAGCCGAGATCATCACCCGGCGGACCGTTGGTGATCCCGACCGGATCGAGTTCGTCCCGACCGCGTTCGGATTCATGGACGAGGAAGACATCCGTACTCACGTGGTGGCCACGACACCGGGAACGCTTGAGTGGGACTGTTTCAGCTTCGGCGTCATCCAGAAGGCCGACCACTTCACTGTCTACGCCAACATCGATCACCTGCACACCGATGGAACGTCGGCGGGTCTGATCTACCGCGATATCCACCTCAGTTATCAGGCGATTATCTACAGGTTTCCCAACCCGCTGCCGGAGACCGACGGTTACCGTGACTTCACGGCGCGGCAAGGTCTGCAGGTTGCGGCAATGACGACGGATTCCAGACCGGTCAAAGACTGGGTGGACTTCGCCCAGAACAACGACGGCAACTGGCCCCGGTTCCCTCTGGAACTTGGCGACACCTCGGCCAGCAGTGCCGGTGGAGTTGTCACCTTCGACATTCTTGACACCGATGAAACCGAGGCCTTCGAGACGGCATGCCGCGCCGCCGGGGCACGATTCAGCGGCGGGGTCATGGCCTGTGCGGCGCTGGCCGACCATCAGCTCACCGGAACCGAAACCTTCAACGGTTTCACCCCGTCGGATACTCGTCCCAACGCACAATCCACGAGTGTGGGCTGGTATGCCAGCCTGTTCCCAGTCTCGGTGCCGACCCATGACGGCGATTTCGCTCAGACGGCCCGAGCCGCCCAGAAATCCTTCGATGCCAACCGGCAGATGTCGGCGATTCCGTTCCAGCGGGTCCTGGACCTGGTCTCGCCCGACGAACTCGGGGTCACTTCATCGAGCAACCCGGCGATGATGGTGTCTTTGTTGGACTTCCGTAAATTGGCCGATGCCGACGCCAACCGATTCGGGATCTACCTGGACAACCTCTCGCACGGCGGGATCAACGCGTGGATCATCCGGCACGCCGACCACACCAGCGTCACGGTTTCTTTCCCGGACACCGCGGAGGGCCGGCACTCGGTGCACCACTACATCGGTGTGCTCCGCGGAGCCTTCGCCGACGCGGCGGACCCGACCGAGGACTGGGCCGACATGTTCGCCGACCAGGCTTTTGCGCATTCTGCTTAGTTAGCCGGTTAGGCTGCCGGGATGGCCGGCAAGCGGCGCATCGATGTGCGTCTCGCGACACAGGTTTTGTTGTTGCAATTCGCGGTGGTGGTCTTCACCCTGGGGATCGCCTTCGGCCTGCTGGCTGTGGTCTACCACAACCGGCTACTCGATGAGTACGGTCAGCGCTCGCTGGCTATCGCGCGGGTACTTGCCAACGCGCCCGCGGTTCGTGCGGACGTCGCCCAGTACGACGAGAAGCTCCCCACGGCCGCCGAGTTGGCGGATGGTCCGCTGCAGATCCTCGCGAACAGGGTTCAGGCCGGTACCGGCGTTCTGTTCGTGGTGATCACCAATGACCGTGGACTCCGACTGAGCCATCCCAATGCCGACGAGTTGGGCAAACCGGTCAGCACCGATCCATCGGCGGCGCTGGCAGGCAGCGAGCAGGTGGTCGAACAGATCGGGACGCTGGGGCCATCGATGCGCGCCAAAGTTCCGGTGCGGGAATTGGATTCAGACCGGGTGATCGGCACGGTGAGCGTCGGGATGTCCACCTCGTCGGTGTACGAACTGCTGCGGGACGAGCAGCGCCTGGCCCTGATGACCGGTGGTCCCGCATTGTTGGCCGGCGTGGTCCTGTCGGCACTTCTGGCCCGCCGTTGGCGCGCGCAGACCCTGGATCTTCAGCCCACCGAGATGACCGAACTGGTACGCAACCAGGAGGCGGTGCTGCACGGTATCGGCGAGGGGGTGCTGGCCACCGACAGCCGGGGGAACACCACTTTTGTCAACGACGAGGCCTGCCGTCTGCTTCAGATCGGGCCCGCAGCCGGGCATCCCGCCGACCAGATCGGTTTAACACCGCGCGTGCTGGAAGTCCTGCGGTCCTGTGATCCGACCCCGACGCTGGCCAATGTCGGCGAGCGGGTCCTGGTGGTCTCGGCCCGTCCGGTGTCGCGGGAGGGGCGCGAACTCGGTACCGTCCTCATCGTGCGGGACCGCACCGATATCGAGGCGCTCACCCGCCAACTGGATGCCGTACAACTGATGAGCACCGTGCTGCGGGCGCAGCGTCATGAATTCGCCAACCGGCTGCACCTGCTCAACGGGCTCCTGCACGGCGGACACGCCCAGGAGGCGTCGCACTATCTCGAGGAGCTGCTCGGGTCCGGCCCGCTGGGGTCGGCGTTACCGGGCATTGACGCGGTGCGCGACACCTACCTGCAGGCGCTGCTCGCGGCCAAGGCCGCCGGCGTCAGGGAAGCCGGCGTCACGCTGCGGATCGGCCCAAACACCTGGGCGCCCGGCCAGCTCGCGTTTCCTGTCGATGTCACGACCGTGCTGGGCAATCTACTCGACAACGCCATCGAGGCCGCTCGTATCGGGAGGAGCGCATCCAGGCTGGTGGATGTGGAACTGCTGCAGGACGGTCCGACGTTGCACATCACCGTGGCAGATAGCGGCGACGGGGTGGCGCCGGATCTCGTCGACCGGATATTCGTCGAGGGCACATCAACCAAGCAGGGTGCCGAACTGCCCGGGGGCCGCGGAATCGGGCTGAGCCTGTCCCGGCAGATAGCTCGGGCGCTGGGCGGCGATATCCGGCTGGCCAGCCCGGGCAATCCGGGGGCCCAATTGTGCGGCGCGGAGTTCATCGCCCGACTGCCGGGCGTCATGACGGAGGGCGAACAGTGAGCAACAAGCTGAGGGTTCTGGTCGTCGAGGACGACTTCCGTGTGGCGAATATGCACGCCGGCGTCGTCGAGGCGATACCCGGCTTCACGGTGGTCGGCACCGCCAACACCCTCGCCGCCGCTCGTAAGGCCGACCCTGCCGATCTGGCCCTGGTCGACGTCTACCTGCCGGACGGATCCGGGATCGACTTCGTTCGGGAGGTGGCCTACGACAAGATCGTCCTGAGCGCGGCGACCGAGGCGCACACCATTCGGGCCGCGATCGCCGCGGGTGCGTTGAGCTACCTCGTCAAGCCGTTCGCCCCGACCGAGTTGGCCGCACGGCTTTCCGGCTACGCCCGCTACCGGCGGATTCTCTCCGGTTCCAATCTCGGGCCCGCGGATGTCGATGCGGCCTTGGATGCGCTGCGTCCCCGGCTCGTGGCCAAGCAGTCACCGGCGGCCACGCCGTCACCGACCAAGGAGCTTGTCCTGCAGGCGCTCGCGGGTGCGGAAGGGCCGATGTCCGCGGCTGAAGTAGCGGCCGCGATCGGGGTTTCACGTGCGACCGCGCAGCGTCATCTCGCGGGGCTGGCCACCAGCGACGAGGTTAAGGTGGGACTGCGCTACGGTGCCACCGGGCGCCCCGAGCAGGAGTTTGTCGCAAAACCGAAGGGCCCACGAGGTATGGGCTGAGCTTGGCCGCGTCTGCTCGAGGTGTGGTTGCGCCTGTCGCGGATCAGATCCGGCGTCCGCTGTCGTCGATACCGCATAGTTGATTCAGATTGCTCAAAGCGGTGTCGACGGCTTTTCCGTCGGCGGGCGTGTAACTGCGGTCGGCGAGTGATCGCATTTGCTGGCGGCGCGCTGCGATGTATTTCTCAGCGGCCAGGGCCACATCGGCGGGGGTCTCGGCGATCTTGGGCTCGAACGAGTCCAGGGCTTGGCCCACCGGCGCGTTCTGGTTGCTGATGTAGGTGTCGATATCCGGCGTATCCCAGGTCCAGCCCGATGGCAGAGCCGGGATGGACCGAAGGGTTTGACGTGTTTCGGTCCAGGCCTGGCATGTGGTCTCCGCGGCGCCCGCCGAATCGGCGCGGCTGTCTCGCAGGATCAGGGCGCCGGCAATAACAGCGCCGGCGACCAGGATCGCGGCGGTGACGATCGCCGCGGGCAACCAGCGGGACCGCGGCGGGCGACCGGAGTGGCCGGACTTCTCGGGCGGCAACGGGGGTTGCGTCGGTGGCTGCCACTGGGGATTCACGCTGTTTAGTTTATCCGCGACGCATGATCAGCCGAAGGGCCGGCTGATCAGTCGCCAATGGTTGTGCGTGGCTGAGCGGTGGTAATGCAACTTGCTGAGAACGGCCCTCATCATCGGGATACCCCGCCCGCGGTCGGCGAACTCATCGGGCATTTTCGCGGTCGCCGGGTCCACCAGACAGGGGCCGCCGTCGTCGGTGAAAGTGACCTGAACGCGGTCGGTGCTGACCTCGATTGACATCTGCAGCAGCACTGGGCCGTCTTTCGCGGCATGCTCCACAATGTTGGCGACGACCTCTGCGACTGCGATACCGAGTTGGCGGTGGATCTTCTCGGGAACGTGCCGATTGCATGACCAGCAGTCAACGAGCCGCGCATGGACATCGTCGAGGGTCTCGGGTCCGCTGCGGATGCCAGCCTCAGGGGTCTCGGCCACAAGTCTCACCGGTCGTCTGACTCGACGGGTTGGCGTACTGCGCCGGCGGCGATAAAGGGTGTCGGGCTCACGGGAGACTGCGCCTCCTTGTCGATGTCAACTATTGCTCAGGTGGCGAGTTTTCGGAATGAATCGGCGGAACGAAACCGGATCTGGTTCCGGCCCGAGCAGTCCGGCGCCGACGCCGGTCCGGATCTGGTCCCATGGTGCCCGCGACGGGCACCGGTTAGAGTCTTAAAACGTGCATAAAGCATTGGTCGCGGTCGTCGCGGCGATCACCGTCGCGCTCGGGTCCGCGCCCGCGGCAGTGGCCGACCCGACGGACTACTGCACCGAGATCGAGGGTGTCGACAACGGCACGGCCTGCCAGATCCAGCTGACCGACCCCGGCTATCTCGTTGACATCAGCGTTCCCAGCGATTTCCCCGATATGCAGGCGGTCACGCAGTTCGTCGCACAGGCCCGTGACGAGTTCCTGGACGTGGCGAAATCCCCGGCACCCCGGCTGGCGCCCTACTCGCTGGATATCAGTGCCGCCACCTACAACTCGGTCGTCCCGCCGCGTGGTCAGGTCTCGGTCGTTCTCCGGGTCTTCCAGAACATCGGGGCTCCGCGTCCGCAGGCGTCGTTCAAATCCTTCGTCTGGGATCAGGCGTACCGGGAACTGATCACATTTGAGACGTTGTGGAAGCCCGGTGTCGATCCGCTGCCGGTCGTGTTCCCGGCGGTGCAAAGCGCGCTACAGACCCAGACCGGCCAGCCCGTGCCCATCGCGCCCGCCGCCGGCCTCGATCCGGCCAATTACCAGGACTTCGCGATCACCAATGACGGCGTGATCTTCTTCTTCAGTCAGGGCGGGTTGTTACCCGAGGCCGACGGAGCCACTCAGGTATTGGTGCCGCGATCGGTGATCGCCCCGCTCCTGGCCTGAACCGCGTTGAGCAACGAGATCGTCATGTGATGAGATGCGGAATTTGACGACGCCGCGCCGGACCGGCGCATGGCTGGTCACGGCGGTGGCCGTTGCCCTGCTGGCCGGGTGCGGCGAATCGGTGTCGTCCGCGCCACCAGAAGACGGGCGTTACCCCGAATTCGCACGATCGGTGCCGCCGCCGCAGCCCGCCCCTCGCCCGTCTTCGCGGCCGGCACCGGCGGTGCTGCCGGTGACAGGGGCTGATCTTGGTGCGACCTGGCGTCCCGGCTGTCCAGTCGGACCCGAAGAGTTGCGTCGGGTGGAACTCGACTACGTGGGCCCTGACGGCGGCATTCACCGCGGCGCGATGGTCGTACACCGTGATGTCGTCGACGATGTCATCGCGATTTTCGGCCAACTGGCACAGCTGCGCTATCCCATCGCCAAGATGCAGACAGTGGAAAACTACCCCGGCGCCGAAGACGAGTTGTCGATGCGGGATAACAACACTTCGGCGTTCAACTGTCGACCGCTGCCTGGCGGTACCGGATGGTCACTGCACGCCTACGGCCGTGCTATCGACGTCAACCCGCTGGTCAACCCCTATATCGACAGTGGCGGGGACCTGCAGCCCAAGACCGCCGGCCGTTATCTGGACCGCGGAGTCGCCGCACCCGGGTTGTTGTCGGCCGGCGATCCGGCGGTGCGGGCCTTCACCGACCGGGGCTGGCGCTGGGGCGGGGCTTGGCGTGACCCGGTCGACTACCAGCATTTCGAGATCGGCTGATCTGCGGTGCGGTGCGCCGGCCGCAAAGCTGCGGGCGGGCATTTCATCGGCAAGGCTAGGGTGGTGGTCAATCTTTCGGTCGGAGGTGGCGGTGGGCGAGCGACGGCGGCTTGGTAGTCAGGACTCTCGTCGTCGGCTCGGCGTCCAGGACGCCCTGTGGCTGGAGATGGACCGGCCCAACAACCTGATGGTGGTCGACACCGTCATCTGGACCGCCGAACCGCTGGACTTCAGTGCCCTGCGCGAGGTGGTTGAGGAACGGCTGCTGGATCGGTATCCGGTGTTCCGCAGCCGGGCGGTCTGCGATGAGGACGGCTCGTGGTGGTGGGAGCCGGATCCGGATTTCAACGTCGACAACCACGTCTCCCTGGTGTCGTTACAGAACCCCGACGATCCCCGGGGACTGCAGGATCTCGTCGCCGCGCGGCGCGCCGAGATGCTCAATCGCGATCATCCGCTCTGGCAGTCGATTTGGATCAAACGGTACGGCGAGGGCAGCGCCATGATCCTTCGCACCCATCACGCCATCGCCGACGGTCTGCGGATGTTGCAGGTCGCGATGAGCCTGTTCGACGTCACCTCCGAGGGCGGCCCAGTGATGGCCCCCGCCGTCACCCCGGCCGTTGCCTACCCGCACCCACCTGGCCAGTCGCTGAGCCGGCGGGTTCGGACGGGCGCCGGCCAGGCCGCGCGGACCGCCGGCGGTGCTATCGGCCGAATCGCCGAGGCGCCCCGTCTGCTCGAACGCGCGGGCCGGCTCGGCCGGTTCGTGTTGCGCAACCCGGTGGGGGCCGGCGCGACGCTGATGACGGCGGCCAAGGCCGGTGCCGCCGACGTGGCCGGCACGGTACGGGTCGCGGTGCCCGGCGGCGGGATGCTGGTCGACGTCTTCTCCGCCGTGCCCGGTGATGTGGACACCGTCCGCAAGCTGCTACTGGGCACCCGTAACGATGCCACCATGTGGACCGGCACCGCCGGCGGCGAGAAGGCGGTGTCCTGGTCGGAGGCGCTGCCGATGGCCGCCATCAAGGCGCTGGGGCGGGCCAATCACAGCTCGGTCAACGATGTCCTGGTGGCCTGTGTCGCCGGGGCCCTGCACGACTACCTGCGGGCACATGAGGCGCCCTGCTCATCGGTGACGTTCATGGTGCCGGTCAATCTCACACCGCTGGATCTGACCCCCGACACCTTGGGCAACGACTTCGCCCTGGTGCAACTGGAACTGCCCACCGATGAGCCCGACCCGCTGAAGGTGCTCGCCGCGGCCAAGCGGAGGATGGAACGGATCAAGCACGGTCACGAGGCGGCGCTGGCATTTCGGTTCCAGGAAACCATCGCCGGTCTTGGCCGCGGACTCTACGAGGCCTCGGTGGACATGTTCGCCAACCGCACCCTCGGCACGCTGACCAACGTTCCCGGACCGGCTATGCCGGTGTATCTGGCGGGCAGTTTGGTGGAGGGCATCGTCGGCTGGGCTCCCATCTCCGGCGACCAGCCGATGAGTTTCACGATCTCCAGCTACAACGGGAAGGTGATGCTCGGAATCGCCTGCGACACAACGTTGGTGCCCGAGCACGAGATGATCGTCGAGGGGTTTGTCGACGCCTTCGAGAGGCTGGCCGACGCCACACCGGCCGTGGTGCTGATGCCGGTTAGTTGGGGGCGGGCCGGCAAGGGTTCGGGGCGGGGTCCCGGGAAAGGTCCCGGGAAAGGTCCCGGGAAAGGTCAAGGCCGAAGGCGGTGAGCGCGCGGCGGCCGAGGGCGAGGATTTCCTCGTCGAAGTCGGCATCCGATCCCGCAGGGTCGCGGAACGACAGTTCCAGCACCCGGTCGGCCATCTCGACGGCCACCAGCATGGCCCGCGGGTCGGTATCGGGGGGGATGAGCCCGGCAGCCACCAGCATGGTGTGCAGGCGGTCGGCCAGGGTCTGCATCCGGGCATGGACATGCTTGGTGACGGTGGGGGAGGTGCGCCCACCCATCCACAGTCGCGCCGAGCTCGGGTACCGCCGGTAGTAGTGGACGTGCAGATCGATCTCGTTGTTCAGCAGTTCGGCGACGGACTTGATCTGCCAGGTCTGCTCGGCCTCGACACAGCGGGCGTCGAGTGCGGCGCAGTGCTGTTCGAGGAGTTCGTCGAGGATTGCCTCACGGTCGGCGAAGAACCGGTAAAGCGAGGGGGCGGACACCCCGGCGCGGTCAGCGATCGCCCGGGTGGTGGCGGCGTCGACACCTTGTTCGTCGGCGATCGCCGCAGCGGCGTCGAGGATGCGGGTGACCGTCTGCCGACTGCGTGCCTGCACGGGTGCGCGCCGCTGGACCGGAGTGACGGTCATGGCACGTGATCCTTTCGGGCGGTTTTTCGGAGTCCTTGACAGTTGTCGGTAAAAATATAACATTAGTCACGTTACAGTCCTAGCGTCTCACCGGGAGTGCTTATGTCCGCCGCCTCGCTCGATCAGGCCCGCCTCAATGAACCTCTGACCGGGCATGTCGACATGCTCATCGTCGGTGCCGGTATCTCCGGGATCGGTTTGGGGCACTATCTGGTCACCATGCTGCCCGGTCATACCTTTGCCCTCGTCGACGGCCGCGATGCGATCGGCGGTACCTGGGACCTGTTCCGGTATCCGGGTATCCGGTCGGACTCGGACCTGCATACCTTCGGCTACGAGTTCAAGCCCTGGACCTCCGACAATGCCATCGCTGACGCCCACGAAATCCTCGACTACATGCACGAGGTCATCGAGGAGGACGGATTGGAGGAGCGGATCTACCTCCGCCACAAGGTGATCAAGGCAGACTTCTCGACCGAGGATGCGCAGTGGACTGTGACGCTCGAGCGCGACGGTCAGCAGTGGGAGGTCACGTGCGGCTGGTTGTTCGGAGCGACCGGCTATTACGACTACGAGGGCGGGTACGCCCCGACCTGGGAGGGTCAGCAGGACTTCGAGGGCACCATCGTGCATCCTCAGAAGTGGCCGGAAGACCTGGACTACAAGGGAAAAGACGTCGTCGTGATCGGCAGCGGGGCCACCGCCGTCACGCTCATTCCGGCGATGGCCGACGAGGTCGGGCATATCACCATGCTGCAGCGTTCGCCGTCCTATGTGATGCCGCTACCGCGTAAGGACCCGATCGCCAACGGTCTGCGAAAAGCGTTGCCCGCCAAGCTCGCCTACGCGGCGGCGCGGCGTTTCAACATCGGTAAACAGCGATTCATCTACAACCTGTGCCAGAAGCAGCCCAAGCTGGCCCGGCGTCTCATCCGCGGCATCAATGCCAAGGTGCTGCCGGAGGGCTACGAGGTCGACACCCACTTCAACCCGAAATACAACCCGTGGGATCAGCGGTTGTGCGCGGTGCCCGATGCCGACCTGTTCAAAGTCATCGGGCGGGGTAAGGCCTCGGTGGTGACCGACAAGATCGAACGCTTCACCAAGACCGGTGTCCTGCTGGCCTCCGGCCGGGAACTCAAGGCCGACATCATCGTCACCGCCACTGGTCTGAAGCTGTTGCTCTTCGGCGGTATCGAAGTGTCGGTGGACGGTACGGTGCAGGATCCGCACGATTGCCTGGTCTACAAGAGTTTCATGCTCTCCGGCATCCCGAATATGGCGTTCTCGTTCGGCTACACCAACTCGTCGTGGACGTTGAAGGTCGATCTGGTTTGCGAGCATCTGTGCCGTTTGATGGCCTATATGGATCAACACGGCTACACCAGTGTCACCCCGGTTGCCGATGACCCGAATCTCGGCAGACGTCCGATGCTGGACTTCAGTGCCGGCTACGTCCTGCGGTCGGTGGACTCTTTCCCGCAGCAGGGTGACCGCGGCCCCTGGACGATCGAGATGGACTACTGGTCTGACTACGCCCGACTGCGCAAGGGCCCGGTGGAGGATCCGGCCCTGCGGTTCAGTACCGCGGCCCGCGCTGTGGCGGCGGCCGGAGCGGCCCGGGCATAAGACGGCCCTGTCGGAGCCCGCTGACCGCGAGAGTGCGTGTCGGTACGCCGACGCTCCAGTGGGGTGTGCGTGATGCGCACGGTCGCGCTTGCCCGGGCTAGTTGACGGGCACATCCAGGATGGCGCGGGGCCGCCCGGCGCCGGGGCCGTCGAAGTGCCACCACTCGCCTGTGTAGGGGGCGATCCCGCCCGTGGCCATCGCGTTGCGCAGCACCGCGCGGTTGGCCTGCTGCTGGGAGCTCACCGAGTCGGTGGCGTACGCCTCCGCCAGAGGGGTGAAGTTGTCGAAGTCGGTTCCCATATCCACCAGGGCGCCGCCGGCGGCCATGGTCACATCGACCGACCGGCCGGCCTCGTGGCTGCGGGCATATTCGGTAGGCCGCGCCACCCACATCGGATCGGGCACCGCCTCAAACATCTGAACCTGCACCTCATGCGGCCGGTAACAGTCCCAGAACACCAGCGTCAGGCCTTTCGCCCGCAGCGCGGCAGCGGCCGTGGCCAGGCCGGGGCCCATCGACTCGTGGACGAGGCAGCGGGCATCCGGCGGATACAGCGGCATGCCGAGGAAGTTGTCGGCGGTGGCGTAGCGCAGGTCCACGATGGCATCGGGTACCACTGAGCGCACGTCGATCAGTCCGGCGGCGGCAGCAGCGGCGCTGACGGGGGGGACGGCATCGCCGGGCGTCGCGTACGCCATGGCCGGGAACGCCAGCGCCAGGATGGCGGTACCTACAACGTGTCGCATCACCAAATTATCCCCGCCCGGACCCACACCCGGCGGTGGTTCTGATCAGCCTGTAACGAATCGGGCCGGTCAGCGGATCTATCTGTTGAAGAACCCATCGGTGCGGAGGTGGAATGGTGGTCGGTCAACGGTCGGTCCGCGTGGCCGTGGGCGCGCTGGGCGTTGCCCTGGCAACACTGTCGGCTCCGGCCGCGGTGGCCGATCCGGCTGCTCCCGCTGATCCGCCGGGACCGGCCGTGGCAGAGTCTGCGGCGGTCTCGGAGGATGTCGTGACATCGGCTGCGGCCGCTGCGGTCCCGGAGGGGGTTCCGCATCTGCCGAGTCCCGACAACCTTCCGCCGGGCACCACCCAGACGGCTCCGGAGCGTCGCACACTGGGATACCTGCGCGATATCTGGCAGGCGGTCCGTTCTGAGGACGTCACGATGAGCGATGCCCTGCTGCTGCTCGCCCAGCGGCCGATGAGCTCCGTCGAGCCTGGAGGCGCCGCACAGCGGGCGCAGCGGATCTCCGCGCCGCAGGATACGGACTCGGGAGTCCCGGCAGCCCAGATCCCTAGTCTGCCGCCCCCAGGCTGACTGCGACCTCATTGCGCCGCCGGAACGGAATCGTCCACGGCGGATCGTAGAACCAGCCGACCGGATCTGACTCCGTGACAACGGAATTGGCTTTCAGTGTTGACATCAGCTCGTCTGTTTTCGTTGCCACCGCCCCGGGGCTCGGAAGTCCGGAGAACTGGAGCACCGCGACCCGTTCGGCGGGAACGTTGACTAGATGCACCCGATCATCGCCGGGGGTCGGCAGGGTTTCGAGCGTGAATTCGGACGGCATGTAGAACCGAATCACCCACTCGCCTGCGGTTCCGCGCTGGGTGGCGACGGGTGCGGTCATCGCGATCTTCTCGCCCTGCTGCTGGGCCACCGGCGCCGTCATCGCGATCTTGGTCTTGCTCTTGTTGCCGCCGAATATATAGCGGGCCAGCCGCCGGAAACCCTCACTTCGGGCGGCTTCCTCGTCGGCCTCGATGGCGGTCTCGGCGGCGATCCGTGATCCGTAACGCCTGATTTCGACATCGCCGATCCGCTTCTCGACGGTGAAGGTCGGTTCTTCGGTGCCGTGCCGGATCCCGACGATGGTTCCGGCCGCCTCGGCCGCTTGGCTGAGTGCTCCGGTGATCTTGTCGAGCATGTCAACTCCCTGTCTCCGATGATGAGCGTTCAACGCGTGGCGGCACGCGACTGTTCCAGACCGTTTGTCAGTCGCGCGTAGCGCGTCCGGTGAAAGTCGGTCGAACCGAATTCGTACTGTATGGCTGTCAGCCGCTTGAAGTAGTGCCCGATGGCCAGTTCCTCGGTCATGCCCATACCGCCGTGTAACTGCACGGCGTTCTGGCCGACGAAGCGGGCCGCCCTTCCGACGGTGACTTTGGCTGCAGAGACCGCTCGGGCCCGCGCGTCCGGTTCGGCGTCGAGGTTGAGTACCGCGAGGTAGGTCGCAGCTACCGCCTGTTCGAGTTCGAGGTGCATATCCACCATCCGGTGTTGCAGCACCTGGAACGTCCCGATCGGTTGACCGAACTGCTGACGGTGCTTGCAGTAATCGACGGTGTGGTCGAGCACGGTGCGCATGGCGCCGACCGCTTCAGCACACACTGCGGCCGCCCCGTCGTCGCGGGCCCGGGCCAGCGAGGGCCGGCAGTTCCGGGCGAGCAGAGCATCGGCGGGTAGGCGGAAGCCGTCGAAGGTCAGGTCGGCGGCGCGCCGGTCATCGATGGTTCGGTAAGCGTGCACCTGCAGGCCCGGTGGTGGATTGGTGCGGTCGAACTCAGTCACGAAGAGCGAAATACCCGAGGAATGTTGCTCCGACTCCGGTGTCTTCGCAGCGATCAACAGGTGTGTCGCCAACGGAGCACCACTGACGACG
>Ga0180436_10002560_pt1 | contig 17206 bp, 11 predicted proteins | sample SS_ome_2_FD_132434 | JGI IMG/M metagenome (GOLD analysis project Ga0180436, IMG submission 132434) | Hypersaline lake sediment archaeal communities from the Salton Sea, California, USA - SS_3_S_2 metaG | ecosystem: Environmental > Aquatic > Non-marine Saline and Alkaline > Hypersaline >...
AATGAGGTTGTACGGCGTGTTACGGCCGGGCAACAACGTGGGCGAGAAGAGCTGAGCGAACGCGTCGAGTTCCCAGTTGTTCTTGAACGTGTAGCTCAGGCGAATCGCGGGTGAGGCGACACGCTGGTCCTGGTATTCCTCGGCGCCCGGCGTCAGCACCGAGTGGCGGCGCAGGTCGAGGCCGTTGGCGACGTCCATGACGCGGAAGAAGTACGCCTCACCCCAGGCGATGACCTGGTTACCGGCGCGGATCCACAGCGGGCCGTCGTTGTAGTCGATGTACAGCGCGGGGATGTCGATGATCGCATCCGGGCTGTTCCACTCCGTGATCTGACCGCGGCGGTTGCCCCACATCGGGTTCGCGAAGTGGTCGTCGATGTGCGCGTCGGTGAAGTTCCGCACGGCGTCGAAGAAGCCGCGGATCTTCATGTAAGCGGAGAAGTTCTGGTTGATACGCGCCTGGATGTCGAGTTCGAGACGTGTATTGAACGTGTTGAAGTTGTTGTCGTCCTCGATGAGATCCGCGCCTTGCTGGCTAAAGCCCTGTCCCTGGCCTGCGACAACACCCGGAACCATTGAGCCAAACGGGAATATCGAGCCTGCGCCGTTCGGGCACAGTTGGCCGGGAAAAATCGTTTGACCTCCCGCGCCGATGCCGGTGCCACCGAAGTCGGCCGAAAGACCTCTAGTACCCGCATTCAACGCGTTTTCAAGTGAAAAGCGACAGTCGACCGGAGAACTGGTATTTGCGCCGGCTGCGATGCTGGCCGCGCCGGTATTAAACACGCCTCCGGCACCACCAAAACCATTGTTCGCCAATGCAGGGTTCACGTAAACAGACGTCGGCGCCTGGGAATTAGCAAGATTATATGTCGGGTGAGTCACGTGCGGCGTGATCTTCGTCGCGTACGGACTCGTGCTCTGGTTGTTGTAGTTCTCCTCCGACGAGATGCTGACCGCGATCTCCTGTCGGACGAAGCCCGTGATGTTCCAGTCGATGGCCGAGGCGGCGCCGGCAAACAGGATGCTGCCCGCGGCCGCTCCCGTTGTGAGCATCCGCGCGATTGTGTGCTTCATCACTCCCGCTCTCCTCATAAGACGTTTGTAGCTATTGGGAACCCCAGTAGTACTCGGACAAAAATCTACTTGTTGTATGTCTGGTACATTGCAATGGCGTACCACCGGAGTGCCGGTAGTTGTGCTATTACCGTACATTCCTGTGGCCGTGTCAACGCTTTTTTGGGGCCTGAACAACAATTATCGGTAGCAGGGCTCGAAACTGTTGCGCCATCGCAACGAACAGTCCCGTCCGACTTGTTGTGTGCAGTGCACACTTGATTGCTGCAAGTGCAGCAAAAGCGCAACGACCGGCACTGGGCCGGTCGTTGCGGGGTAGCTGGCGCGGCCGCCGCCGCGGGGCGTCGCGGGCTACTTCACGACGCGCGCGATGGCGCCCTGGAAGCCGACCGTGTAGACGCTCTGCTCGCGCAGGAAGCCCTTCTCGCCGGTCTGCGTCTCGGCAACGCCGGCGTCAACGCCCTGGAACCAGGTACGCACGACCTGCAGATCGTCGGTGGTCGAGAACGTCGCGCCGTCATCGCTCGAGCGCAGCATCTGACGGATGCCGGTGACCACGACCTCGCCGTTGCCGGACCACACGCCGAGCAGGTTCGAGTTGGTATCGACCTCGATCTGCTGCCAGCTCAGGCCACGGTCGGCCGTGCGCAGAATCAGCCCTTCCTGGCCGACCGCGTAGCCGGTGTTGGCGCCCTCGCTCGCGAACTCCATCTCGAACACCGAGGCTTCGCCGCTGTGCACCGCCTCCCAGGTGTCGCCGCCGTCGGTCGAACGCAGGATGAGACCGAACTCACCGGCGATGAACACCGTGCCGTCGGCTTCGACGATGGCGTCGTAGAGATGCGGCTCGTAGCCCTCCTCGTTGTACTCGCCCCAGTCGAGCGTGAGTTCCTCCCACGTCGCGCCGTAATCGCGCGAGCGCGCGACGAAGCCGAACTCGCCGATGGTGAAGGTCAGGCCGGCATCGTTCATGTCGACGTTGAGCAGGCGCTGGTTGAAGCCGGTGTCGACCACGCTCCACTCGCCGCCGTCTTCACGGGTCATCACGAAACCCTGCTGGCCGACCACGATCTGACGCTTGCCGGCACGCGTCACGCCCAACAGGGCGAGCTTGGTCACGGGCTTCTGGATCTCCCAGCTCTTGCCGCCGTCCGCGGTCTCGAGCATCAAGCCGAAGTTACCGACCGTGAGGCCCCATTCGCCGCTCATGTCGAGCGCGTAGAGCGCGTCGTGGGGAATACCCATGCGGACGATTTCCACCGCCTGCTCGGTTTCCGCCGTGTCCTGCGCGAGCGCCGGCGCGGCTGCGCCCATGCCCAGTACGAGAGCGGCGAGCGCTGCACGAGCGCTGCCGTATTCGAAGAGATTTTTCATTGATTTGCGAATCCGATTGATCGTTGAGTTCGTTCAGGGCTTGTGCGCCGCGGCCTCGTGGTCGTGCGCATCCATCAGCGTGGAGATATCGACGTTCTCCGAAATGATGAGGTGCTCCTTCTCGACGAACTTCGGCTTGAACAGGTAGACGAGCAGCGGCAGCACGACCAGCGCGATGACCATGTTGATGAGCATGATCATGACCAGCAGCAGGCCCATGTCGGCGAGGAACTTGAGCTCGGAGAGGAAGTACCACGGCAGGATGCCCAGCAGCACGATGGTCGCGGTGAACGCGATCGCCTTGCCGGTGGTGGTCACCGCGGCCTGGATCGCCTCGCCATGATGCTGGTTGTCGCGGAATTCCTCGCAGATGCGGCTCAGCAGGTAGATGCCATAGTCGATGCCGACGCCGATGCCGATGGCCGCGATGGGCAGGCTGTTGACGTCGAGACCGATGCCCATCAGCACCATCACCGAAGCGAGCAGCACGTTGGAGAAGTTCACCGGGATGAGCAGCAGGATGCCGGCGACGACGGAACGGTAGGCGAAGCTACACGTGCACAGGATCACGACGTTCAGCCAGAACAGGATGGTCCACTGGTAGCTGTCGACCGTGTCGTTGACCGACTGCTGCAGCGCGATCGCGCCGGTGCCGAGGCGGATACGGAACGTCTCGTGATCGATACCCACCTGGTCGAGCGCCTCACGGGTCTGCTCGAGCGCGGTATCGACCGTTTCCTGCTTGTTGTTCTTGTACCAGAGCGACACCGTGCCGTTGGACATGGTGAAGTCGGTGACGTGCGAGTAGGCCTTGGGGCTCGAACCGACCATGAGCGCATTGGTCGCCGCACTGATCGACTCCGAGTCGGTGTTCAGCGGCGCCCATTTCGGGTTGCCGCCCGAGAACAGGCGGTTCGCCTCGGGCAGGTAATCGGCCCAGGTCAGGGTCGCTTCGGGCGGCGGATCCTGCTGCTCGAGGAAGCGTTGCAGCTGGAACATCGTCGCGATTGACGTCGGGTCGTTGGTCAGGAAGCGGTTGTTCTTCTCCTTGCCCTCGAACACGATCTCGAGCGTCATGAGGCCCGGGAAGTGCGAATTCACCGCGCGTACGGCGGTATTGAACTCCGAACTCTCCTTGAGCAGGTTGCTGCCCTCGACCGGGTTGCCGACCTTGATCTGCAGCATCAGGTAGACGCCGATGACGGCGAGCACGGCGACGATCGGGGTGGTAACGCGCGCGCCCTTGCCGTGCGAGACGCTACCGACCACGCTCAGCAGGCCGATGATCTTGTCGTGCCAGCTCTTCTCGTCGGACTTGCCGATGAGCTTGGCGACGTTCTTCGGTGCCGGGAAGTAGGACAGCAGCACCGGGGTCAGGAACATGTTGGTCGGCACGAGGATAGCCGCCCAGAAACCGCAGAAAATCGCGAAACGCTCCATCACCGGGATCGGCGCGACGGCGATCAGGAACAGGCCGGCGGCGTCGGTGACGATACCCAGCACCCCCGGCGCCATCATCACGCCCAGCGCGAGCTCCGCGGCTTTACGACGATCCTTGATCTCATAGTAAATCTCGTAATACCGCTCGATGAACTGCACGCAGTGACTGAACGAGCGCGCCACCAGCAACAGCGGCACCACCATGATCAGCGGCTCGATCGGGTCGCCGAGCCAGCCGACGAAGCCGAAGCCCCAGATGGCGGCGACCACGCTCGATGCGATCGGCGTGACGACGCCCGGCACGTTCTGCATGTAGACAACCAGCGAAAGCAGCAGCGCGAATGCAGTGATGCCGAAAATCGTCAGCATCTGGTGTTCGTAGAAGTAGACCCAGCCGGTCAGCACGGGCTGGCCGGCGGCATAGACCATGTGCTTGTCGTCACGCGCTTCCTCGACCAGGTTCTGTACGTAGTCGAAAGTCTTGCCGTAATCGAGCGAATGTTCGATGAAGGTCGCGGTGATGATGGTCGCCGTCTCGTCCTCGGAGATGAGGAAGGTGCGCACGTTGGGCGCCTTGTCGACGGCATCGATGAATTTCTGGATTTCCTCCTGCGTCTCCGGCGACTTGTCCTCCATCAGCGGGCGCATGTCGATACCGTAGGGCGTGGCTTCGGCGAAGCGCGCTTTTTCGGTGGTTATGGAGAGAATCTGGTCGTGGTCGACCGAGGGAGCGAGGTCGATGTCGCGGGTGAGATCCCAGACTTTCTGCAGGGTCTCGGGGTTGTAGATGGTGCCTTCCTTGACCTTGACCATCAGGGTGACGGTCAGCGGGTTACCGAAGTTGGGATGGTCGCGGTAGGTCTGAACGTAGGGATGATCCTCGGGAAACAGGTCGGAGAAGATCGTGCGGATGTCCACCTTGGCCAGCCCGACTGCGAAAAAGGCCGTAATGCCGAAGATGAGCGCCGACACCAGGCCACGATTGTTCATCGTGAACGAGGCCAGCGTGTAGCGTATGCCTTTCATATACCTTGACTCCCCTTGACCCGGACGCAGGAAGCGCGTGGCTCCTGCTGGGCGTGATCCCGTTACTGTGTACGCCGGCATCGTCTTGCGCGATGCCTTGTTTCAGCTCCCCTGTACGATCGCGTGTGCGGTCCGCGAGCGGGCCCGTTCGCGCGAAAACGCTGCGAGCGATTATTGCAAAATTTATATGCGCGCGTCAGAGGTGGCCGCGCAGCCATTGAATGAATGCTGGTCGCAGCCGGAACGGCCGACTATAGGTGGGCGATTTCGGGGTGTCAACCGACTAATTTATCGATAGTTTTCACGCAATGATCCGTTGCGCGACGCACGCGTCGCGCACATCGGCATCGACCTGAACGGTACGCGAGACGCGCAAGCGATGCCGGCGAAATCAACGTTCCGGTGGCTGGTGCAGACCGCCGTCACGCAGCCCCTGGCGCACCGCGCTGTCGCCCAGTTCGGGGGTGCGCAGGTGGATATCGCGCTGCGGATAGGGGATCTCGATACCGCGTTCGTGGAAGAGCTGCCAGATCCGCAGGTAGATGTCGCTCTTGACGTTGGCACGCCCGTTCATCGGATCGTTGATCCAGAAACGTACTTCGAGGTCGACCGAGCTGTCGCCGAAGCCGCGCAGCAGGCACACCGGCGCCGGCTGTGCCAGGACCCGCGACACGCCCCTGGTCCCCTCGAGACAGAGTTCCATCGCGAGCGGCACGTCGGCCTTGTAGTGCACGCCGACCGGCAGCTTGATGCGGTAGAGCTCCTGGCTGTGCGACCAGTTCTCGACGCGATTGACGATCAGCTCCTCGTTCGGGATGAGGTGCTCGATACCGTCGCGGGTCGTTACCGAGACATAGCGTGCGCCCAGCGTATCGACGCGTCCGTAGTAGGCGCCGACGGCGATGACGTCGCCGGGCTTGATCGACTTGTCGAGCAGCAGGATCACGCCGCTGATGAGGTTGGAGACGATTTTCTGCAGACCGAATCCGAGCCCGACGCCGATGGCGCCACCGAACACCGCGAACGCCGTCAGATTGATGCCGACCGAGCTGATCGCGGCGACGAAGGCGATCACGACCAGGATGACCTTGAGCACTTTGACGAACAGCACCTGCAGCGACGGGGTCAGGCCGCGCGCGGCCCGGATACGACTTTCGAGCAGGTTGCCGATCAGCAGCGACAGCCACAGCAGCACGGCCAGCGCCAGCAACCCCTTGATCACGGCATAGGCGGAAATCCGCGTATCGCCGAACTGCATTGCGAGGCGGTCGAGCAGGACGACGGTCTGGTCGAGCACGCCGAGGATGTTGAGCGCGGCGATGAGCCAGGCGACCGCGGCGATGGAACTGCTGACGAAGGCGTCGGAGACGAACGACGACGCCACGCGGATCACCACCCACGCGCTGAGCAGGCTGGCGGTGACGTTGAGCAACCCGCTGCGCCACCCGGCCAGCTCGCTGATGCCGATTGCCACCCACTGCAGGCCCAGCCACAGCAGCGGCGTCATCACCAGCCCGAGGATGCGCCACAGGCGCTCGACTGCCCACAATCCCGCGTAGCGGACCTCGAGTGCGTCCGCTGCCCGGCGCAGGCGCGGCGCCAGCGACCAGGCCGCGAGTGCGGCGAGGGCGATGAACGCGAGCTCGATGGCCGTCGTACCGATGAACACGTGCTCGCGCGACCAGTCGAAGACGCGTGCACGGATGTCGGCGAGCGCCAGGCCCTCCCATGGATAGTCCATCGCTCTCTCCGTTTGCCCGCCCACCTTGCCCGGCCAGGACGCGGTACACAAGCGCACGAAGCGCGCCATGGCGTGCTTCGTGGCGACGCCTGCGAGCCCCGTATACTGATGGGCCGACTCAAGCACCGGAGGCGCAGCGACATGAAGTTCCTGTTCGAAGTTCGCGTCAAGCCGCCCTACACCGCGGCCGAGTACGCCGATGCCTGGGTGCGTGCGAGCGAGATCATCCAGCAGGCGCCCGGCGCGCGCGGCACCTATCTGCATCGCCGCATCGGCGACCCGCAGCGACTCCTCGCCATCGCACACTGGGACTCGAAAGCCGCGCGCGATGCCAAGGACGATCGGCGCGATGCGACGGTCCGCGCGATCCTCGACAAGCATGCCGAGACCTGCGAGATCCGCGTCATCGGCGAATTCGAGGACCCCGACTGGCAGGTCCTGCCGCCGGCATGCGACGAGACCTGAGCGCAGCGGCCGGCAACACCGATTAACATGGGTGAGCCACACCAGCGAGGACGAGCTAGCGATGCGCGGACGTGAAGTATTCATGCACAGCCTCGAGGCGCACGGCGTCACGGCGATCTTCGGTAACCCGGGCACGACCGAGAACCCGGTGCTCGACAGCCTCGTCGAACATCCGGGCATCAACTACTACGTCGCGCTGCACGAGGGCGTGGCGGTCGGTGCGGCCGGCTTCTACGCCCAGGCCAGCGGCAAGGTCGGCGTCGCCAACCTGCACGTCGCGCCGGGCCTCGGCAATGCCATCGGCATGCTCTACGGCGCGCTCAAGGGCGGATCGCCGCTGGTCGTCACCGCCGGCCAGCAGGACACGCGCATGAGGCTGCGCGATCCGATCCTCGGTCACGACCTCGTCGCCATGGCGAGCCCGGTGACGAAATGGGCAGTCGAACCGAACCATGCCGACGAACTCGCGCCGATCCTGCGGCGCGCGTTCAAGATTGCCCAGGAGCCACCGGCCGGGCCCGTGTTCGTCGCGTTGCCAATCAACGTGATGGAACAGGAAACCGCCAACGCACCGAGCACGGCGGGCCTGCTCCACACCCAGGGCGCGCCCGACGCGGCGGGTCTCGACAAGCTCGCGCGCCTGCTCGCCGAGAGTCGCAACCCGGCCATCGTCGCCGGCGACGACATCGCCGCGAGCGGTGCCGGCGCGGCCCTGGTCGCGCTGGTCGAGCGTCTCGGCGCGAGCGTCTACGTGGAATACCTGCGTTCGCGCCAGCCGCTGCCTTTCGACCATGCCAATTTCCGCGGCCGGGTGCCCTACGAAGGCGCCAAGATCGCGGCCCTGTTCGCCCCGCACGACGTGGTCGTGCTGATCGGCGGACGTTTCTTCGAGGAAGTCTGGTTCGATGCCTGCACCTGGCTGCCGGAAGAAACGGCGGTCGTGCAGATCGAGAGTGCGCCGGCGCGGCTCGCGCACAACCTGAGCCTCGATCTCGGCCTGCTTGGCGCCCCGCCCGCGGTGCTGAGCGCACTTGCGACGGCGCTCGACAGGCTCTGGAACGATGCGCTGGAGGCACGCGCGCGGCAGCGCCAGGCCGCCCTCGTCGCGACCCGCGATGAAGAGGCCAGCACGTTCGCGCGCCAGCTCGAGCGCGTTGCCGGCAGCACGCCGATGACGGCGCTCGAAGCGGTCGCGACCGTCGCGCACGGTATGCCCGCGCGCGGCATCCTGGTCGACGAGTCGATCACCGCGTCCGGCGAGGTCGCGCGCGCGTTCGCGCTCGGCGATGGCGGCGATTACTACGCGGGACGCGGCGGCGGCATCGGCCAGGGCCTGGCAGGCGCGCTCGGCGTTGCGGTCGCGCACCCGGGGCGTCCGGTCGTCGCGCTGTCCGGTGACGGCTCGGCGATGTATTCAATCCAGGCCTTGTGGACAGCGGCCCATCACGGGCTCGACATCGTCTTCGTGATCCTGTCGAACCGCGAGTACCGCATCCTCAAGCACAACATGGATACCTACCGCGACCGCTTCGGTATCGTCACTGACAAGCCTTATCCGCACATGAACCTGGCCGAACCGGCCCTCGGCTTCACCGCGATGGCGCAGGGCATGGGCCTTAGCGCACGCGAAGTCGATTCGGCCGCGGCACTCGGCGCAGCGCTCGCCGAAGCCACGTCGGCCGGCGGCGCCTGGCTCATCGACGTGGTGGTCGGCGGCAAAGGCGGCTAGCCGCCTGTCGGACTCAGGCGCACCTGCTGCGGCAGGTGGGACACGTCCTCACCCCGGCATCTACCTCACGCCGGGTAGGAGGACGGCCGCAAAACGCTGGAGTCGACAGCTGAATGTGAACGCCTGCTAAATCTCGTGCCGATGCATTGCGACGCCACGCCTCGGCTGCGCAGACTCGGTCGCGCCAGCAACAATCCTATCCGGGTGACATCCCACTCGCGCACACCGGCACCGCGTGTGCCGGCGCGAACGGCGCGCCGGCAGACACACGACATCCGGGGGAGGTAGCGTGGAAGAGATCGACCTGACCGACATCATTTCCGCCCGGGCCAACGCGATCGAGATCGAGGCCAGCATCGAACCGAGGCACGGGGAAATCGAGATATTGCGCGATCAGGACGATCCTTACCCGGTAACCATGCACCACGGTGCACGCACGATCATCGGCGCGCCGGAATCGCGCCGCCTGTACGTGCGCCTCGGGCCGTCAGCGCGCGCCTGCCGCGTGACGGTCGTCGACTGGTACGACTGAGCGCGGCGCGGTGCCGCGCCGCCCGCCTACCATTCGTGCGGCTCGCCGTTCCATTTCCAGAAACTGCCATTGGTACGCGCATCGAGCTTGTCGATGGTCTCGACAATCCCGCGCGCGCTGTCCTGCGGCGTGATGTCGGCCTCGGCGCCGCCCATGTCGGTCTGCACCCAGCCCGGGTGGATCACGCACACGTTGATACCTTCCTTGCCGAGTTCGATGGCGGCGAGCTTCATGAACTTGTTCAGCGCGGCCTTGGTCGCGCTGTAGGCGAAGCCCAGCGTCATGTCGAGCGACAACGCGCCCATCTGCGAGGTGATGGTAACGAGCCGTGGCGCCGCACTTGCGCGCAGGTTGCCGATCAGCGCGTGCAGCATGCGCACCGGCCCCATGGTGTTGATGTCGAAGGCCTGGCGCCAGCCGTCGAAGTCCATCTCGTAGGCGGTCTGGCGAGGGTACTCGGGACCCAGCGTGCCGGCGTTGTTGAGCAGGATATCGACCGGCCGAGCGCCGAGCGCATCGGCCAGGGCAGCGACCGAGGCCGCGTCGGCGACGTCGAGCGCGAACGTTTCGACCGCGCCGGGAATGGCGGCCAGCTCGACAGCCGCGCGCGGATCGCGACAGCAGGCGAGCACGGTATCGCCGCGCGCGGCATAGCACTTGACCAGTTCGAGACCGATGCCGCGGTTGGCACCGGTGATCAGGACGGTAGGCATCTGGCAGTTCCTCGGGTTGCTCGGCGCGCCATCATATACGGTCGCTGATGGCGCGCGGCAGCGGGGAGCCGCAGGGGACGGACGGTGGCGGGTCGCGGGGCGTGCAAGCGGGGCCGGGAAGCCACCCGAGACGGCACCGCCGGATGGCGCGGGCGGCCGGCGGGCGGGTCAGCACGACCCGCCCTGCCGCGAGCGGCTTACTTCTCGCAGGTCTCGAGGCCCTTGGTGACCTCGGCCTCGGCTGACTTGCTCACCTTCGCATGTTCGGCCTTCGCCCACTCTTCGACCTTGGCGCTCTCGTCCTTGGCTTTCTGCTCGAGCTGACCGAACTTGGCCTTCGCCCCGGCCTCGTCCATCTCGCCGGCGGCGACCTTGGCCTCGATCTTGTTCCAACGCTCCTTGGCGCGCGCATTGACCGCTTCCATTCGCTTCGCCACGCCTTCGTTGATCTTGGCGATCTTGGCCTGGGCGTTCGCCTCGGCCTGCTTGGTCATTTCGGCGCAGGTCATGGCGTGCGCGACCGAACCGAAGCTCATGACTGCAACGGCAATACAAATGGTCAGAATTTTCATATCAGCTCCTAGCGCGCCAGCGGCGCAGTGTCGAGTTTTCTAGAGGACTCTGGTGCTCGCACCGCGGTGCTTTCCTGCATCGAGCCCGGGTAGCTCATCGCACGCGTCAGCCGCGGACCAATACAGCGCGGTTAACGGCACGGACGGCGGCCCGGGCTGCCGAAGTCCCTCCCTGAGGCTGCGCAAACGCAGCGTGTGCATACTACCGCCGTTTGCGTGAACCGAACATGAACACCGCCAGCCACGTCCCCGCGCGCAGCGTTACCGCCGCATTGACCGCGGCACTGACCCAGCGGTCGGCAGCCCGTGTTCATGCAGCCATTCGCGCGCATCGTCGGCATCCTCGGCGAACCAGCGCGCGCTGCTGCCGAGGCGGAACGAGTAGCCCCAGGCATCCATGTCCGCGAGCATGCGCGCGCGGCCGAAAGTGGCGATGCCGTCGGCGAGCACGATCGACAGGTAGCACACCGCGCATTCCTCGAGATCGTCACCACCGGCATCGGTATCGAGCAGCGCGCGCCGCGACTCGTCCGCGCACACGTAGTGGCAGCCTTCGTGCAGCGCCGAATGCACCGGCGTGTCCACGCGCACGTACAGCTTCGCGCCAATCAGCCCCGCTTCGGGCTCACCCCAGTAGCTGCCCGGGATGGCCGCGCCATCCGCCACCCACGCGAGCGCAAGGCCGAAGCGCGCGAAGATGTCGCGCAGTGCGCAGCCGATGGCGCCTGCGGGCGCACCGATTCTGATGACGTCTGGTTCCACGGAACGATGAGAAGCCGGCAGTCGTGAACGCTCGGCAGGGCACCATTGTAGTCCGCTCGGCGATGCCGCCGGGGGACGCCGCCAGGGGCATCGCGCCCACCGCGCTGCGGCGCCGCTCAGCGCACCTCGAACAAGTCGCTGTCGCCGGCGAGCTCGCGCCCCGATACCGGGTCGAGCAGGCGGCAGCCCAGCTCATAGAGACCGGGCGCCGTCTGAGCGTCGACGGCGAGCACCTCGAACGGAGCGAAGTCCATACCGGCTGCCGGCGGGATCACGACCGACCCGTCGGCGCCGTCGTTGCGCGCGACGAGGCGGGCACCGCCGGGCAGCCCGAGCCACATCTTGAGTTCGACCGGGACCGCCTGCGCACCGTTATTGGCGATGCGCGTCAGCGTCGTCACCACGCGCTCACCGGCGATGTAATCGGGTCGTTCGAGGCGCACGCGACAGCTGACCGCGTCCGGACGTCGCCCGGCGACCGACAGGCGGACGTCAAAATCGGCCGCGAGCCGGTAATCGGCCGGCGTCGCGACGACAGCCTCGGCGGCGAGGCGCAGGGTGTAAGTCCCGGGCGCGAGCTGGCCACTGCGCTCGACTCCGGTGGTCAGATCCCCGGCCCCGATCACCCTCCCCTGATCGTCCTCGAGCATCGCGAACGCCGCGCCCGTGCCGCTCGCCTGCAAGACGAAATCGACCTCGCTGTCGACCGCGAAGGCCGCGAGCAGACGCGATGCCGCCCGCGCCTCACCCGAGAAGCTGACACTGGCCGTCGCGCTGCCGTGCGCACGGACTTCGAACGTGCCATCCTCGCGCACGCTCACCAGCGACGACTGGCTGGCCGTGCCGCGCGCGGAATAGGTCACGCACTTGCCGCCGAACGGTAGACACACCGTCTGCCCCGAGTAGGCATTCACGTCATGCGTGAACGGCCCAGTCGCCGTGCTCACGACTGCATCGGCGTCTGGCGCACCACTGGTCGCCGAAGCCGTCACGCCACGCTCGAGCATGAGCAGCGTCACCGGATCCGCGGCCGCCGCACCGCCGCCGCAAACCAGCACCACGACGAGCATGCGTACGCGCAATCGCCGGAGGGCCTTGTACTTCATCGCGTGTGCCTCGCCTGCCGTGGTCGTATCGACGCACGCCGGAAGAGCCGAGCGCGTCCGCCGCGACATCCAGCCGACGGCGCGCGCCGGACGTCGTTCGAGTATCGGCCATGTTTGCGGGCGGCGCCAGCATCCGGCGCTCAGAGGGTGTGGATCGCCAGGGCATCCTCGCCGAGCGCCGCGCGCGCGACATCGATCAGGTGGCGGTGATGGGTGAACAACAGGACCTGCCCTCCGGCGGCGTAACGGGCGAGCGCGTGGAACACGCGTGTCGCGCGCTCGTCGTCGGACGTCACGAGCACGTCGTCGAGCACCAGCGGAATATCGGGGTGTACTGCCCGACGCAGTTCCAACGCCGCCAGGCGCAGCGCGAGGTAGAGCTGATCGGCGGTACCTTCGCTCATCGCGTCGAGGCTGATTTCCTCACCGCCCGCGCGCAGCGCCCGCAACACCGGCGTACCGTCCGCTTCGTCGGTGGTGAGGCGCGTGTAACGTCCGTCGGTGATCAGCGCGAAGTACTCCGACGCGCTCGCGAGCATCGGTCCCTGTGCGCGCTCGCGGTAGCTGACCAGCGCGCTGGCGAGCAATGCGTGGCCGAGGCGCAGGCGCGCCCAGGGCCGCAGCGCGGCGCGCAGACGCGCGGCGGCGCCTTCGATCGCTTCGCGCGCGGCGGCAGCGCGGTCGGAATCGTCGATCGCGGCCAGCGCGTGGCGGGCCGCTTCTTCGGCGACGCGGGCGGCCTGCTGCTCATCCGCGTGCACTGCAATCGCGGCGCGGCAATCGGCGAGTTCGCGCTCGATGGCCGCGCTGTCTAGCCCCCGCAGGCGCTCGCGCAACTCGGGCTCGCTGTGCGTCGATGCCTCGGCGATATCGCGCCGCACCTGTTGCAACGCCTCACCGAGCCGCTGCTTGCGCGCCGCCGCCTCCTCGACCGCGGCCAGCGCCTCGGGTGCGCTGACGTCGCCGGCGCTGCACAGTCCGGCGACGATGTCGCACTGCCGGGCCCATTCCTCGCCCGCGCGGCGTTCGTCCTGCAATGCACGCGCCCGATCGCGCAACAGCTCGCGGCGCTTCAGTTCTGCCTCGCGCGCCGCGACCAGGCGCTGCTGCACGCGGTCGCAGAAATCGTCCGCGTCGTCCGGCGCCGGCATGTCCAGCAGGCGCGCGAGCGCGTGCGCGTTGCCGGTAAATTCGTCCGCCAGCGCGGCGTCGGCCGCCACCGCGCGCCGTGCATCTCGCAGCTTGCCATCGGCGTGCGCGAGTTCGTCGAGTTCGTCGAGGCGAGCGCGGAACGTCTCGATGTCGAGCGTCTCGGCGAGGTGCAGTCGCGCCAGCCACCCGGCCAGGATTCCTTCGTGCCCGGCGCGCGCCGCGCCGAGTTCGGCCAGCGTGCGGTCGATGCGCTCGAGCTCGGTGCGGGCACGGGCACCCGCGCGTTCGCGCTCGCGCACCGCGGCCGCGCGCTCGGTCGCCTCGCGCAGCGCGCGCGCCGCGTGGGTGGCGAGTCCGGCGAGCACCGCGGGACCGCTCGCAGCCGGCGGCGCGATGCCGCTGTGTTCGAACGCGGCGCGCAGTTGCTGCACCGCTTGCTCGGCCTGTTGCACGGTATCCTCGCGCACCGCGAGCTGCCGTTCGAGCTGCGTCTGCAGCTCGAGCAGGTGAACACGCCGCGTCTGCCACTCGGCGAGGCTCTCCGGCGACAGGTCCGGCAGGCCGGCTGCGGCGAGCCGAGCGCGCCACGCCTGCTGCTGCGCGGCCTCCTCGGCCCGGCGCTCGTCCAGGGCCGCGCCGTTGGCCGCGAGTGCTGTCGTCATCTGTTCGATGCGCGCGCGCGACTCGCCGAGACGCGCCACCCGGTCGGTATCGACACGCAGCAGGTCGGCGTGGTGATCGGCCTCGCGCTGGGCCAGCTCGAACGCGTCGGCGAGCGGCCGCGTCGCGTCGAACCCGGGGCCGATGCGGGCCGGGTCCTCGCGGCGCTCGACGTAGGCGGCGCGGACCAGTGCCCAGCCGCGGTCGCGCCGTTCGCGCGCCTGCGCCAGCGACTGCGTGCTGGCCACCGCCCCCGCCGCGGTCAATTCCTTCTCGCGCATGCGTTGCTGCGCGATGTGCGCATGCAGCTCGTCGCGCTCGTCATGGAGCTGCCGCAACGCCGCGCGCGAGGCTTCGAAGCGGCCGCGGGCCGCGCCGACATCCGCCTCGAGTAGCGGGCGCGCGGCGCGCAGCGCGGCTATCGATGCCACGCCGAGATCGGCCAGGCCCTGCGTCACGCGGCCCTGCGCGGCGTCGATCTCCTGACCGAGGGCACGCAGACGTGCCGCCACGTCACCCAGGCCGCGCGCCGCCTCGAGCGCCTGCTCGAGCACCTCGAGGGCCGCCGGGTCGGTCGCCGCAACCGGCGCGTCCACCGCGCCGGCGAGTTGCTCGCGCAGCGCCGCGGCCTGCTCGCGCAAGCCGTCGCGGCGCACGCGCAGCGTATCGACCGCCTGCAGGTGTTGGTTAATGCTCACGCGATCGGAGCGCGACGGGAGCTCGCCGAGCACCGCGGAGAGGGCCAGGCCCGGCGCGATGCGCGCCGCGCGCAGGGCGAGTTCCTGCTCGGCAGTGGCAAGCTCGAGCTGATGCTGGCGCAGCGCCGTGCGCGCGCGCCGCGCCGGCGCGGCGGCAGCCGCAAGGCGCTCGACGGCCTCGGCGTGCTCGAGCACGCGCGGATCGCTCGCCAGGCTGCCGAGCGCCGCATCGCAACGCGCGAGTTCGGCACGTGCCTCGTCGCGATCGATCGCGGCGCGCTGTTGCGCCTGCTCGGCGGCGAGACGCCGATCGCGCGCGTCGGCCGGCAGATCGGGCACGCCCGCCAGCGCTTCGAGTTCGCGCGCGAGCTGATCGCAGCGTCGCAGCTGCGGTTCGACCACGCTGAGCGCAGTGAGCTCGTTCTCGCGCCGCCGCGCCGTCTCGAGCGCCGCGCCGATCGCCTGCAAGCTGCCGACGGCCTCCTCGTGCTCGCGCTGCAGGCGATGCCAGTCATTGGGCCGCGTCTGCGCCTCGCGCAACGCGCGGCGCGCCTGCTCGATGTCGTGGCGCGCGGCGTTGATGGTGGCGTTCTGCGAGCGCCCGTGCGGATTGAAGTAGCGCTTCGCATCGGCGTCCAGCGTCTCGACCAGCGCGGCCACGCCCTGCGTGCCGGCACTGGCCTCGAACAGCGCCGCACCGAGTTCGCCCTCGCCGCGCACGAGGTTGCGACCGCCCTCGCGCAAGCGCGCGTGGTCGATGCCGAACATCATCTCGAACTCGGCCCGCTGCAGGCCGGCGGTCAGCGCGTGCACGAGTTCGGCGGTCGGCGTCCCCTGCGGCTCGGCGGGACCGGCGGCCGGGTCGAACCGGTGCAACGTGTCCTTGCGCCCCTTGCGGCGCACCAGCCCGACTTCGACACCCTCGGGGTCGATGAACACGCCGGCGATACGCAGCTCGCGCGCGGCGTGCAGGAAGGTGTCGGTGCTGCGCTGGGGCACGCCGAAGCGCAGGTCGAGCATCGCGCGCAATGCCGACGATTTGCCGGCCTCGTTGGGCCCGTAGACGAGATGCAGATTCGCCGCGCTGTGCGCGAAATCCAGCGTTTCCCCGCTGAAGGGGCCGAACGCCTGCAGCATGAGGCGGGCAAGGCGCATCAGCGCTTGGCGTCGTCGAGCAGGCGTGCGAGCACGGTGGCCTCGGCATCGAGCAGCAAGGTATCGAGCGCGGCGGGATCGCCGTCGAGCGCAATCCCCACGTCGCCGACCTCGCCCGGCAGATCGTTCAGCAGGCGACCGAGCTCGGCAGCAACGAAAGCCGTCATGCGTGCCGGATCGGCGACCAGCTCGTCGACCAGGCGCACCAGCTCGCCGACCGCGTCATCCCGCTCGGCCTGCGCGGCGCGCTCGAGCGGTGCGGCGAGCTGGCTGCGCACCTGTTCGATCCACACATCCGCCTCGCCGAGATCCTGCGCCGCGGCCTGCACCTGCGCGGCCAGCGTGCCCGGACTGTGCGCCTCCAGCGCATGCAAGGCGCTCGTCCCGGTCAGCGTCACGCGCAGCGCGTGCAGGCGGTCGGGCGCGGCGCCGACGATGCCGTCCGCTGCATCGCGAAACGCGGCCGCAACCGCGCCGAGTTCGTCCGCGCCGTCGAGCGATACCTCGAGCTGGTGCCAGCGCACCACGTCGAGCGGCACGAACTCGCTGTGCAGGCGCCCGCCGTCGACCGTCACCAGCTCGCAGCCCTTGGCGCCGGTCTCGTTGGCGTGTCGTCCCTGGAGATTGCCCGGGAAGACGATGCGCGGCGACTCGCTCACCACCTCGCGTGCATGCACATGCCCCAGGGCCCAGTAATCGTAGCCCTTCGCCACCAGGGTGGCCGGCTGCGTGGGCGCGTAGCGATCGTGACCGGGCCGCCCGGTCAGGCTGGTATGCAGCATGCCGATATTGAACAAGCCGGGCAGCGCCGCGGGATAGCCGGGCACGAGGTCTTCGTCGACGGCACGATTGGGAAAGCTGCGCCCGTGGATGGCGACGCCGAGCTTCTCGAGCACCACCGTCTCGGCACTGCGGCTCGAAAACACCGTGACGTTGGCCGGCGGTACCAGGCGCCGCGTGATCACGCTCTGTGCATCGTGATTGCCCTGCACGATGAACACCGC
>Ga0180436_10002561_pt1 | contig 17197 bp, 19 predicted proteins | sample SS_ome_2_FD_132434 | JGI IMG/M metagenome (GOLD analysis project Ga0180436, IMG submission 132434) | Hypersaline lake sediment archaeal communities from the Salton Sea, California, USA - SS_3_S_2 metaG | ecosystem: Environmental > Aquatic > Non-marine Saline and Alkaline > Hypersaline >...
CGAACGACAATATGACCAAAGACGCCCTGCGCGTGCTCGGTATGGCCTACCGTGTGGTATCTGCCAAACCGGATGAGGTTTCCAGCGAAGCGTTGGAGAAAGACCTCATTTTCGCCGGACTGGTCGGGATGATCGATCCGGCCCGTGAGGAAGTGAAACCGGCCCTGTTGAAAGCCATTGGCGCCGGCATCCGCACGATCATGATCACCGGCGACTATCCCAACACCGCCAAGGCGATCGCCGAATCCATCGGCCTGCTGCGGCCCGGGCACAAGGTGCGCACCGGCTCCGAACTGGATCAGATGGATGATGAAACCCTCAAGAGCGAAGTGGACGAGATTGATGTGTTCGCCCGCGTGTCACCTGAGCACAAGATGCGCATCGTCAACGCGCTGCGCGCCAAGGACCAGGTGGTGGCCATGACGGGCGACGGCGTCAATGACGCGCCTGCCATCAAAGCGTCTGATATCGGCGTTGCCATGGGCATCACCGGCACGGATGTGGCCAAGGAGACCGCGGACATGGTCCTCACGGACGACAACTACGCCAGCATTGTCTCAGCTGTAGAGCAGGGGCGCATCATTTACAGCAATATCCGCAAGTTCGTCTATTTCCTGGTGTCCTGCAATATCGCGGAGATCATGATCATCGCCATCCCGACCATCTTCGGGCGCTTCCTGTTCCCCGAGGCGATCGCGCTTGGGCTTGTCTCCCCGCTGGAGCCGATTCAGCTGTTGTGGCTGAACCTGGTTACAGACGGCGCGCCCGCGCTCGCGCTGGGTACAGAAAAAGGCGACCCGGACATCATGGAGCAGTCCCCGCGACCGCCAAAGGAACCGATCATCAATAAGCTGATGCTGACCGGCGTTATCGTGCAGACGATCGCCATCACACTGACCACCCTGATCGCATTCAAGATCGGCCTGCGGCAGGCGAACGTGAAGTACGCAGAAACGATGGCGTTCGCGACCCTGGTCTTTTCCGAACTGTTCCGGGCCTTCACGGCGCGCTCTGAACGCTACCCGCTGCTCAAGATCGGCGTATTCTCCAATAAGTGGATGAATTGGGCGGTGCTGGGCTCCGCGGCGCTGATGCTGCTGGTGCTGTATGTGCCCTTCCTGCAAACCATCTTCAACACCGTTCCGCTTGGATGGGCGGAGTGGCAGCTGATCATCCCGCTGTTCCTGGTTCCCTCGATCGCGGCCGAGGTGGCCAAGTACATCATCACCGCAGCCAATAAGAAGAAACGCGCCGCGTAATTTTTGCTACACAGATCGGAGGGCAACTGCCCTCCGATATTTCTTTTAATCTCCCATATTCCCCCTTGACATTAACGTTACGGTAAGGTGTATGATAGGGAAGTCAACGATGAAAATGTACACGATCAAAGAAATATCTGACCTGGCGGGCGTGACCACGCGCACGCTGCGCTACTACGATGAGATCGGGCTGCTCCCGCCGGCCGGCATTGCAGACAACGGCTACCGGCAGTATGACGAAGAGAATCTGCTGCGGCTGCAGCAGATCATGTTCTTCCGGGAATTGGATGTACCGCTGAGCGAGATTTCAGCGATCCTCGACCGGCCGGATTTTCATTTACTGGACGCGCTTGAGAATCACCGCGCGTCATTGCTTGGGCGGGCGAGGCAGCTGGACGCCCTGATCCGCACCGTTGACAACACGATCGAATCACTGAAAGGAACACGAACGATAAACGCGAAAGAATTATTTGAAGGATTTGACGAGACAAAATACACGCAGGAGGCACAGGAACGCTGGGGCAGCACGCCGCAATATCAGCAATCACAGAAAAAATGGGCCGCCTACTCCGCTGAGGAAAAAAAGGCCATCAAAGAAAAAGGCGCGGACCTGACGCGCAGAATGGTGGGGCAAAAGGCGGACATTTCGCCGGACGATGCGGAAATCCAGAAGGCCATTGGCGAATACTATGCCTACCTGAACACCTATTTCTACACCTGCGATGTGGAATTCCTGCGCAGCTTATCCGCGATGTGGGCTGCAGACCCGCGCTTCGCCCGCAACTACGACGCCGTGCGTGCGGGCGGCGCGCAGTTTGTACGCGAGGCCGTGGGGATCTACTGCAATAACCACCCGGCATAAATAATAAAAAGACCTCCTCTTGACAGGAGGTCTTTTGGATTTTTTATCGTGCTTATTTTGCGGCTTTGACTTTGATCTTCTTCGCCTTGGCAGGTTCCGCCTTCGGGAGCCGCAGGCGCAGTTCGCCGTTGCTCACAACTGCTTCAATCTTTTCCTGGTCAACTTCATCAGACAGCTTGAAGCTGCGCTGGTAATCGCCGCTGACATATTCAGAATATACGCGCTCGAACCCTTCCGGGTAGCTTTCATCCACAAAGGCCTGGATCGTGAGGATGTTTTTCTCAAGGGTGATATCCAGAGACCCTTCGTTCACGCCCGGCATGTCTGCCAGGATGATGATCTCGTCTTCGTTCTCGTAAATGTCCGTCTTCGGGATAAAGCACTGCCTGTCCCGCGTGCGTTCCATTTCTTCGGTGTTGACCACTTCCTGTTTCGGAACGTCAAGTGATTTGTCTTTTGTATTAGCCATTATTATTTCACCTCCAAATAATCCATCAACTGTTATTATTCGCCGCTCTTGACAGCGATCTTTTTGGGTTTGTCAGCTTCCGCCCGTTCCAGTTTGATGTTCAGGATGCCGTCCTTGTAGGACGCCTTCACGCTTTCGGTGTCGATCATGAACGGCAGCTGGATGGTGCGGGAGAATTTTCCGTATCCACGCTCCTGGCGGTGATAACGGCTGTCCTCTGAAGCTTCTTCCCGTTTGCGTTCGCCCGAAATGGTCAGCGTGTCCGCTGTCGCATCAATGTTGATATCGTCCACATTGAAGCCCGGCATTTCCGCGCTGATGAACTGTCCTTCCTCGTTGGTCCAGATGTTGACCGCGGGGAACCTGAGAGAGTTGATCGTCCGTAATCCGGATGAGGCCTCAAAGAGGCGGTTCATCTCTCGTTGGAGCTGATCCATTTCACGCCATATAGCTGGCATTCTTATTCTTCTGTACATAGCATTTACCTCCAAAATTTTTTAGTTTTATCTTGTTCCTGATTATATTTTTAATGCGCATATATTAAACAGGCGTAAATAAAACATATAAAAAATGTTAAAAAATATCAGATATCTATAAGAGAAAAATGGTGGGGTTTTAGGCGCGTGTTTCTTTGAGGAATGCGTCCAGTTCAGCGAGCGCTTCCGGCATATTGATGCGGCCGTAGCCGATCCTGAAGTGGTTGTTGTCCAATCCGAAGATGGGCGCGGGCACCAGCAGGACTCCCTTATCCTTCAGCAGGGCGTCGCAAAACGCGGACACGTCCTCGCCGCTGGTCAATTCCGGAAAAGCCACCGTTCCGGCTTTGGGCTTGCGCCAGCGGAAGATGTCGGCATGCTCAGCGAAAAAAGTGTCCAGCCGCGTAAGGTTTTTAAAGATGATGCTGACGACGCGGTGCAGAATACGCGTCCTGGCCCGCAGGGCCATCAGCGCGAGGATCTCAGACGGGGCTGAGCCGCAGATGGTGGTGTAATCCTTGAAGGTTTTTACGGCCGCGAGGGTTTCTTCATTCCGGGTTGCCAGCCAGCCCACGCGCAGGCCGGGGAGAGCGAATGATTTTGACAAACCGCCCAGTGTGATGCCTTTGGGGTAGATCTCACAGACGGAGGGCAGGCGGTCATCGGGATCAATTTCGGAATACCGGTACATCTCATCGGAAAAGATCATGATGCCGTGCGCTTCAGCCATCTCGACCACCTGCTCTAATTCGGCTCCGGTAAGCAGAGCGCCGGTGGGATTGTGCGGGAAGTTGATGATGATCAGGCGGGTGTTATCGCGGATGAGCGGGGCAAGCGATTCAACCGAAAAGCGCATGTCCCCCTCCTGGTCCGGATGCCAGCGGCTGATCTCACACCCAATTCCGGCGGCGATCTCGGTCAGCGACTGGTAGCCGGGATAGGTGGCGACTACGTGATCCCCCTTCGAAAGGAGCACGTTCATAGCGATGAAAATGCCTTCCTCCGGGATGATCTCGACGATGTTTTCCCTTTCCAGCCCCGTATAGAGGGACGCGATCTCATCGAGCAGAAGCGGATGGCCCTGCGATTCCGTGTAGCCGAGAGACAGCGACTGCCATAATGCCAAGGATTCTTCGTCGGCGAGGGCGAGCAGGTCATTGAGCGTCAGCGCTTCCGGGTCGGAACAGCTGAGCAGGTAGGGGGCGGAAAATTCATGCTTGGCAAAAAAACGTTCGAGGGCAAAGGGATTGAGTTTCATTGGGTTTTTCCTATTCCGGGCACTGGCCGGGGATCGCACTTCCCATAAAGAGTGTCCAGTTTCCGCTGTCCTCTTCCATGAGGAGAAGGTGCGCAGGATAATCTGACGATTTCAGGCGGTATTCTACCAGCCACACATTGACCGTTTCGTCCGCCATTTCACACCTGGTTTTTGAGAGGACGTTCGCATCATGGAAATAGATACCGTATACGATTTCTTTGATCTCATTGTTGGTTGGCTGTGACGCAGTGCAGGCGGAAAGAAGCAATATCGAGGCGAGGAGGGTTGCGGGCAATAGTCTTTTCATCTCAACCTCCTTTATTTGCTGTTAGCGGTCTCAAGCATTTCTTTCATCGGCCGGAAAGAGCGCCTGTGGATTTCACACAGGCCGAGCTCCATCAACGCCGCGCGGTGCTGGCGGGTGCCGTAACCCTTGTGGCGCGCGAACCCGTATGCCGGATAGCGCTCCGCTGTCTTGACCATATGGGCGTCCCTGGCTGTTTTGGCGAGCACGGACGCAGCCGCGATGCTGAGCGAACGGCAGTCCCCTTTGGGCAAAGACAGCTGCGGACAGGCGCAGTCGCGAATCTGGATGTAATCCACGAGCAGGTGGGCGGGGGGATAGGCGAGCGCGTTCATGGCGCGATCCATGGCCAGGCAGGTGGCTTCGATGATGCCCATCTGATCGATTTCCGCGCAGCTCGACTGGGCCACTGCCCAGGAGACTGAGGCGGATTGGATGCAGTCAACATAGCGTTCCCGCTGCCGGGGCGTCATGCGTTTTGAATCGCGCACGCCGTCCAACAGGCGCAGCACCCGGTCATCAGCGGGAAGGACCACAGCCGCAGCGAACACCGGCCCGGCCCATGCCCCCCGGCCGGCTTCGTCCAGCCCGGCGACGATGCGAAAACCTTCCTCCCAGAGCTGGTGTTCGAACTCAAGGGAGGGTTTTTCGGGGATTGTATAAGTCTTACGGGCAGGCATTGTATCTTCCGAGGATGTGGTTAAAGCGGATTTTGATCAGATCAAAACCCATTTTCAGTGAGTCCCGAAAAACGTTGACCGTGCTGTGCGGGTGGTGGTGCCAGTCGATGGGGATCTCCACGATCTTGAGGCCGCATCTGCGGGCGATGAAAAGCGCTTCCACATCGAAGGTCCAGCCGAAAATCGTCAGCCGGGGGAAGACAAGATTGGCGGCGTCCTCCCGGAACAATTTAAATCCGCACTGGGTGTCGTTCAGTCCGGGCAGGAGCAGCAGCCGGACGAGCCAGTTGAAGATGCGTCCGATGATGTGGCGGTATTCCGGTTCGCCATAGCGGACTGCCCCGGGCGCTTCGCGCGAGCCGATCGCGATCGGCGCGGCCAACTCCAGCGGGGGCATGAAGCGGGCCAGGTCTTCTATCGGCATCGATAAATCCGCGTCACAGATGAAACGATAATCGCCGCGCGCCTTGAACATACCCTGCTGCACCGCCCAGCCCTTTCCGCGTCGGTCTTCGTGCAACACGGTGAGGCAATTTACCTCGCCCTGCATGTCATTAGCGATCGCGTAGGTCCCGTCTGTGCTGCCGTTTTCAACGACGATGATCTCAGAGGGATAATCCTGTTTTAAAAGGTAGGCGTTGATCTTGCGGAGGGTATCCGGCAGCCGGGCTGCTTCGTTAAAGGCAGGGATGATAATAGATAAAAATGGTTTCTGCATGCCAACCACCGTATAGTTATTAATATGATTGTATCAATAATCATATCCGCAGGGCTCAACCCATGCGTCCAGACTGCGGTTCTTCAAGATCGCGCTGTACCCGTTCTGCCGTGATTGCCCGCAAAATGCCGCAGCGGAATCGAAGCGGTCGGTATATTCGATTTGAAATACCGCTTTCCCCTGCTGGATAAAAGGGGCGTAATTGCCGCATTCGCCGAAGACCGCGCAATCTTCGATAACGGCAAAATCAAACACCTCGATTAGTTCGTCCAGCTGAGAGTGGTTGTTCTTTAAGCCGATGCTCATACCGCGGGCGTGCGCGAGCGAAGCTATCCACAGATTGTACACAACCTGGTCGTCGAATGAAATATCGAACCCGGTATCCTGCTGGAAACCGTTGATGTTGTCCGCGTCAACCCCGTCACAGCCCTTGCTGGCAGCCAGGTCAAAACGGGCGCTGATGAGATGTGCGAATTCTTCATAGCGGTTGATATCCAGCCAGAATTCACCCTCCCAGCCGTCATAGGCGTTGCCGATCACATCCGCGGGAAAATCACGGGCGTCCGGTCGGTATTCTTCCCACGCGCCGGCATTGATGTAACAAACGACCTTCTTGCCGTTGTCATGAAAAAATCTGACCATGGCTGCCGAAGTTTCGGTCAGGTCCACTTCAATCACTTTCGCGGCGATGTCCATTTTCGGGGGATAGTCGCTGAGCTGGATCTGGAAGGTGTCATCCGGCGATGGCGACCAGTAAGCGGCTTCGGTTGGCTGCGGTGAGGTACTGGCTGGCGTAATGGGCGGCGAATCAACAGTCGGCTCTGTGATTTTCTTTAGCGGAGAACATGAAAAAAGAAGGAAAAAGAGGGCGAGGATGGGCGATAATGGTCTTTTTTGCATGGTTTTGCGCTTTTTTGAGATGCCGGAGGAACAGGAAAGTCGGGGTGGGCGGACTTGAACCGCCGACCTCTGCGTCCCAAACGCAGCGCGCTGCCATCTGCGCTACACCCCGGCGCATAGAGTATAATCGTACCTTGCAGAAACAGTCAAGAATCAAAGTGATTGACGACATCATTACGCGCCGTTCGTTCCTGAAAAGAAGTTTTGCCTCCACCGCATCGTTGAGTTTATGGGGTATTGGACTGAGTTCAGGCCGCCAGCCGGGTGCGGCAGACGGCTCAGGGGAAAAATTGGGCCGGGTTCTGGTTGACGCACTCCCGGTTTATTCCATGCCGTACGGCGAAGAAATTGATGAAGCATTTGTGTTTGATGATGTCTTCACCTATCAGTCCGCCGCGACATGGAAAAACCCGGACAACACGCGTGAATTATGGCTGGAATTGACCGAGGGCGGATATGTGCCGGCGAAGCACATCCAGCTGGTTGGTTACCGCCTGAACGAGATCCAGAAAAAGATCTCGCGCCGCGGACAACTGGCGGAAATTACGGTCCCGATCACGGAAGCCATATCGAGAAAGACCAACCACACCAACAACAACAAACCCCAGCATTTCTATTACGGTTCAACGCACTGGGTGCACGGACTGGGAATTGACCGGGACGGCAATTATTTCTACCGTATCGTCGAGGACCGCTGGGCGGACGAGTATTACATTGATCCTGCCCACGCGCACATATTTGACGACAGCGAAATCACCATGGATGAGGAATCCGCGCAGACTGCCGTGGACAAGGTCATCCAGATCGACCTCAAGAGCCAGTTTCTTGTCGCGAAAGAGGACGGGAGGATCGTTTTCTCGTCAGTGATCTCTTCAGGATATGTGGATGATGAGCTGGACCTTTCAACGCCGACGGGTGATTTTGAGATCAATTACAAACGCCCGTCCCGGCACATGGTGCACACGGAAGAGATCGGCATAAATGACCTTGAACTTTACGGGGTTCCGTGGGTGATGTATTTTGATGACCTGGGGAACGCGATTCACGGCACCTACTGGCACAGTGATTACGGCAACCGCCTGAGCCACGGCTGTGTGAACCTCCCGATCGAAGGCGCGCGCTGGCTGTATTTCTGGACCCAACCCGCAGTCCCGCCGCGCGAGAAAAAATATGTATCCAGAACGGGCACGCGCGTTGAGATCCGGTAACCGCAAGCGAAACCACCGCCACGGGCTATCCATTATTTTCCTGATTTTCACCATTTCCGCCTGCATCCCGGCGGGAGAGACGCTCCAGCCGACCCCATTTACACCAGACCGTACGATTGCGCCGGAGATCCCTTCGGTTGACCGGGAATCGGGAGTTGTGCCTTCCGCGCCAGAGGGCGACTGCGGCGGACAGGGGAGCACCGAACGGTATTCCCTCGAATCAAAAATGCTGAACGGCATGCTCTACTACACAGTCTATTTTCCCCCTTGCTACGCGCGTGAGAATCCGGATGGTTATCCAGTTTTGTATCTGCTCCACGGCCAGAATTTTACGGACGCGATGTGGCTTGATCTGGGCGCAGCCGCGGCCGCGGATGAACTGATCACCAACGGGGACGCGGCGCCTTTTTTGATGGTCATGCCTTATGAAGAATATTTCTTCAGAGGGGCGGACGATAACAAGTTCCCGGACGCTTTGACCGCTGAACTTATCCCGGAAGTAGAGGATTCCTTTAATGGCTGTGGCGAACGAGCGTGCCGCGCGCTGGGCGGGATATCACGCGGCGCCGCATGGGCTATGCGCATTGGGCTGCAGGAATGGGATCTGTTTGCTTCCATTGGCGCGCACAGCCTGCCAACTTTCAGGGGAGATATTGACCGCCTTCCGGAATGGCTGGACGCGATCCCCTACGGGGAGGAACCGCGTATCTGGCTGGATACCGGCCGCTTCGACCCGGAAGTCAAAGCCGCTTACCGGTTTGCGCATGTTTTTGATGCCAAGGGCATCCCGCATGAATGGCATTTGAAAAACGGCCGCCATAACGAGGCCTACTGGAGCAAGAACATGGAATCGTACCTGCGCTGGTACGCAGCCGGGTGGGAATGAAAAGAATACCCGTCTTCTCAGTCCTCGCGATCACCGGCGGATTCCTGCTGTCCGCCTGCAACCTGGCATCTCTGCTAATGGCAACTCCCACGCCAACCCCGATGCAGCCCCTGATACCGACCGCGACGCCGGTGGTCTGCACAGATACAAACGGGAAGATCGAGTTCTTTGAGATGCCCTCTGACCTGATGAACTACCCGATGGAAGGGCGCGTCTACCTGCCGCCCTGCTACGCGTTTGACCGGCAGAAGCGTTATCCGGTCCTGTATCTGCTGCATGGGCAAAGCTTCAATGACGATCAGTGGGACCGGCTGGGCGCGGATGAGGCGCTGGATGATCTGATCCTTAATGGCGAAGTGGAACCGTTCATCATCGTGATGCCGAAGGAAACCAATTACCTCAATAATCAGTGGGATTCCAAATACGGACCATCACTGGCCGAGGAACTGGTCCCGTGGATCGATGCCCGATACCGTACACTCCCGGACAGGGACCACCGCGCGATCGGCGGGCTGTCGCGCGGGGCCGCGTGGGCTATGCGCATCGGGATGATCTACTGGGAATCCTTCAGCGCCATTGGCTGCCATTCTTTCGCACCTTTCCGCGGCGATTTCAATGAAGCGCCGTTCTGGTTTGCCGAGATCCCAAAGGAAAGATTGCCGCGGGTGTATATTGATATGGGCGCGCAGGATGTCAACCTGGACCCGGCTAACGTATTTGAAGTGCGCTTGAGCAAATACGATATCCCCCATGAATGGCACGTCTTTCACGGCAATCACACCGAAAGCTACTGGTCGGAGCACACCCCTGATTACCTGCGCTGGTACGCAGCCGGCTGGGAATAATCCAATTATTCTCGCGCGGCGGTTTTTTGTACCCCTTGATTTATAATTACGCGCATGAGTCTGACCCTGAACGAAGTTGAACACATCGCCCTTTTAGCGCGGCTGGACCTCACAGCGGAAGAGAAGAAGCTCTACCAACAGCAACTATCCGATATTCTTGATCACGTTGCGAAACTGCAGAAGCTTGACACCGCAGGCATAACCGCATCGTCCAGCGTTTTACCATCGTCCGCCCGGCTGCGCGATGATGAAAGCGTTGAAGGGCTTTCCACAGAAGAAGCGCTCCACAACGCCCCGGAGACAGAAGACAAACAGTTCAAAGTTCCCCCGGTGCTGGAGTAGCGTGTGAAAGCGATCACCAACCTTTCCCTGAAGGAGCTGCTGGCCGGCCTGGCCGCGAGAGATTTTTCCAGCTATGAACTTACTGGCGCTTTTCTTACCCGCATTGGTGACCATGAAGGTGTAATCCACGCCTTTATCAACCTGACCGTTGACGCGGTGCTGGAAGCGGCCCGGGCTGCGGACGCCAAGCGTGCCTCCTTATCATCCAGCGGCAAAGCGATTCCGCCCCTGCTGGGTCTGCCGATAGCGGTGAAAGATGTGCTATGCGTAGAGGGCGTCCCGGCCACCTGCGGTTCTAAGATCCTGGAAAATTTCCGCCCGCCGTTCAACGCGACCGCGGTGCAGAACCTGATGGATGCCGGGGCCGTTGTGCTTGGTAAGACCAACACGGATGAGTTCGCGATGGGCTCCTCCACGGAAAATTCGGCATACGGCGTGACCCACAATCCATGGAACACCCAGCGGGTGCCGGGCGGTTCCAGCGGAGGATCTGCCGCGGCAGTGGCCGCGGGGTTTGTTCCGGCGGCTCTGGGGACCGACACGGGCGGAAGTGTGCGCCAGCCCGCCTCATTTTGCGGGGTGACGGGTGTAAAGCCCACATACGGGCGCGTTTCCCGCTACGGCCTGATCGCATACGGATCCTCGCTGGATTCAGCGGGGGTTCTTGCCCGCAGCGCGGAAGACGCGGAGGTTATTTTCCGCCTGATGGCCGGATTTGACGCGCGCGATTCGACCAGTATCGACCGGCCCGTTCCAGAGGCAGTGTGTACACCCAAAATAAACGTCACCGGGCTGCGCATCGGCGTACCGGACGAGTATTTTATTGAGGGGATCCAGGATGCCGTCAGAGATAAGGTGCTGGCGGCGATAGCGGTGTATGAGCGATTGGGCGCAGAGATCATTGAGGTATCCCTGCCGCATACTGAGTACGCGCTCCCGGTTTACTATCTGATCGCGCCAGCCGAAGCATCTGCCAACCTGGCGCGCTTTGACGGAGTGCGCTACGGCCTGCGTACATCTGACGAGAACGTGATGGCATTGTTCACGGAGACACGCGGCGCCGGTTTCGGACCGGAAGTGAAGCGGCGCATCATGCTGGGGACCTACGCGCTGTCAGCCGGCTATTATGATGCCTATTACGGGCAGGCGCAAAAAGTGCGCACATTGATCCGCGCGGACTTTGACGCGGTCTTTGAGAAAGTGGACGCCATCGCGGCGCCGGTGGCCCCGACGACAGCTTTTGAGATCGGCGGACATGGCGGCGATCCGCTTGCGATGTATCTGGAGGATGTATTCACTCTCCCGGCCAACCTGGCCGGCGTGCCCGGGCTGGCTTTCCCGGTCGGTTTTGACCGCAGCGGCCTGCCGGTGGGGATGCAGTTGATGGGCAGGCATTTTGATGAAGCGACGCTTTTCCGCCTGGCACACGCGTACCAGGGGGAAACGGACTGGCATACCCAATCGCCGGCGCTTTGAAATTTGGTTTCTGGTATCTTTTCACTCTGTATAATTGATTAAAAATCAGGAGGCGGTTATGTACATTTCCGTTGATGTGGGCGGCACCAATATGCGCGTGGCGCTGGTGGATCTGTCCGGCGAGGCGGAAATCATAAAGCTCGAAACGCAGCGCATCAACCAGTCTTTCACAGCGGGAATTGTTGAACTGGGGGATACCATCGAAAAGATCGCTGATGGATATGAGGTCGAGGGCATCGGCATGTGCTTCCCCGGCATCATTGGGGAAGCGGACATGATCACAACCGCGAACAACCTGCCAGACTGGGAGAACAAACCCATCCGCCAGACGCTGGAAAAACGTTTTCAGGCGCCGTTTAAGATGGTGCATGACGCCCAGGGCGGCGCGATCGGGGAAGCGTTGTTCGGCGCGGCAAAAGGCCGCGACCGGTTTGTGTACTTCATCTGGGGCACCGGGATCGGCGCCAGCGATATCAAGCGGATTGATGATAATCGCTATTTCATGTTCTCATTCGAAAATGGGCACTACATCACCGACTGGGAGGGAAAGGCCTGCAACTGCGGACAGCGGGGCTGTCCGGAAGCGGAATTGGGCGGCGACATGCTGCGCGAATATTTCGGGGTAGATATGGCAGAGGTGTCAGACTCCGACCCGCACTGGGAACCCATCATCAGAAAAGCAGCCCAGGTGGTCATCAACACTCTCGTGTTTCATCCCGTAGACCTGTTCGTGTTCAGCGGCGGGGTGATCAGCCGGCGGCCGTTCCTGCTGGACGGTATCCGGGCGATCATGGAAAAACGGCTGTTCATGTTTCCGCTGCCGGAGATGGTCCTCTCAGCAAAAGGCGATAAGAGCGCGCTGTACGGCTGTGCCGGGGCTTTCCTGATCGATCTGGTCTGACCTGCGTTATTTACATCGAAATTTAAGAGGAGCTATAAAAGGAAAACTGAATGAAACCTTTACCATTTACCAGCACGGAAGAACTGCTCAATCTCGGATGGGATGATATCGAACCGGCATACAGGGCGCTTGAAAAAGCGGAACTGAACCAGGACACCGTGGAACCCTGGCTGCTTGAATGGACAGCAGTCAGCAACGCGGTTGAAGAAATGTACAACCGACTGTACGTGGCCACATCGGTCAACACGGCGGATAAAGAAGCGGAAGAGAAGTTCAACGCGTTCATGGAGAATATCTTCCCGAAAGCGGCTCCCGCGGAGCAAAAATTGAAGAGCAAATTCATTGAGAGCGGTTTGGCTGTTGAGGGTATGCGGGTGCCATTGCGGAATATGCGTGTTGCGACGGAGATATTCCGTGAGGAGAACCTGGCACTGTTCATTGAGGAAGAAAAATTGTCGAACGAACACGATAAGATCGAAGGCGCGCAGACCGTCCAATGGGAAGGTGAAGAAACCACTGTCCGCCAGATGGAGGTCGTGCTGCGCAAAAATGACCGCGAAATCCGGCGGAAGGGCTGGGAATTGATGGCTGGCCGCCAGCTGGAAGACCGCGAAACGATCAACCGCCAGTGGGTCAAGTTCATGGAGCTGCGGCAGAAGATCGCGGACAATGCCGGCCTGCCGAGTTTCCGTGAATTCCGCTGGAAGCAATTCAACCGCTTTGATTACGCGCCGGAGGACAGCAAGACATTTCAGGACGGCATCCGGGAGGCGGTGGTCCCCGCCGTGCAAACGCTGGCAGAAAACAGGCGAAAGCAGCTGGGACTCGACAGTCTGCGGTATTATGATCTGTTTGTGGATGTGACCGGCCTGCCGCCGCTTAAACCCTTCTCGTCGGTAGAGGAACTGAAGCGCAAAGCGTCCGGCATATTCCACAAGGTCCTGCCCGCCTTTGGGGATTATTTCGATACGCTTGACCGGGAGAATCTGCTCGACATTGAAAACCGCAAGAACAAGGCCGGGGGCGCGTACAGCATTGATTTCCCGGTCGCGAAAAAACCGTTCATCTTCGCGAACGCGGTCGGGATCCATGATGATGTACAAACCATGCTGCATGAGAGCGGGCACGCCTTTCATGCCTTTGAATCTTTCGGACTGCCCTATTACTATCAGCGCAGCGAAAGCGCCCTGCCGATGGAATTCGCTGAGGTCGCCTCGATGGGAATGGAATATCTCGCGCTGCCGTATCTGGAAGCGAGCCAGGGCGGGTTTTATTCTGAAGCGGATGCGGCCCGCGCCCGGGTGGAGCATATCTGGGAATCCATCCGTTTCTGGCCCTACATGGCCATCGTGGACGCGTTTCAGCACTGGGCGTATGAGAACGCGGACGGTGACGGCAAAGACCCGGATAAATGCGACCAGAAATGGGGGGTGCTGGAAGACCTGTTCCGGCCGTATATTGACTGGCGCGGGTATGAAGACATCAAGGTGACCGGCTGGCAGCGCAAGCACCACATTCACCAGCTGCCATTCTATTATGTGGAATACGGTCTGGCACAATTGGGCGCGGTCCAGATCTGGCGCAGGGCGCTGGAAGACCAGGCGTGCGCGGTGGCTGATTACCGTAAAGCCCTTGCTTTAGGAGGAACGGTGCCGCTTCCGGAGTTGTTCAAGACCGCCGGCGCGAAGTTCGCGTTTGACGCCGGAACCCTGCAGGCATGCGCGGACCTGATGGTTGAACAGTTTAAAAAGTATGAGCAGGTTTACACATAAGTAAACGGAGCGGGATCCCCCGCTCTTTTTTTACATTTTCCGCTTGATCCTCCGGATAAACAAGAAGAGGAGAAGGACCAGCAAAAGCAGGAAACTGCCGCCCACGCATATCCATTTGATGGGTGTTGCCACAGCGGCCGCGCCGGCAGCGAACGGGGAAAAGAGGGGATAACGCCCAACCACTACCGCGGCGCCTGCGTTTTCGATCAGGTCAAAAATGATGGCAAGCACAGGCAGGAGCGGAGCGTAGTTCAGCCACCCATCCGTTTTACCAATCTTTTTCACCAGCCAACCGATGGCAGAAATGAGGAAGAGCCCGTAGACGAAGGGAAAAGCGAGGTCGAAAGTGAATCGCGCCCTGATGTAGGCCGCGCGGCCGGCCGCGCCATACTCCTCCGCCATGCGGTACAGGTCAGAGGGGGCATAAACGAAGGAAAGGTCGGGCGATCCGGAGGGGCCGGTGTATGCTTCCGCGGCAGCTGATTGGGCGGGCAGTACCGTGGCGGAGAAGACCAGGAATATGAGGGTGAACAGGGCCGCTATCCACGGTGACGAAAGCCGGATGAGAAAGTTCGAGACATTCCGCATAATTCTCATTCCCACTTATCGCGGTTGGCCAATCCGGCAAACATATAAATAAGCCCGAGGGCGGAAAGCCCGTTGTAGGCGAAATTATCCTGTGAGAGAGAAATAACAATGCCGGCCGGGAGGAAAATGGCGCCGATGATGAACAGCGTCTTGTAGCGCGTTTTCCTTCCTGTTTGCTCCGGCGGAGATTTTGCTATGAATTTCCGAAACAGGAACGATCCCCCGAGTATGCCCGCGAAGATGAGAATAAGAATGAAAATATTCAATTCAGACATCGATGCCTCCTACCCGGATATTTTATTACGCAGGGTATGATCGAGCATGAACAGCGCGCCGGTCAACGCAAGAGGGACAGGAATGAGGAGGGCAACCACCCAATCCACTTCGCGCATCACGATCACATAGAAAAGCGCCAGAAGAATATAGATTGCGCCGCCGATGATTCCCCAGCGCCAGGCGATCAGGAGGGCGGCCAGCGCAAGCGCGGTGGGGACCAGATGCATGATGAGCGCCAGGGCGGTTTCCCAAAATCCGTACACCTCACCAAAAACGTCGAAGGCAAAAATGCTGATGAACAGGCAGAAAAAGATGCCTAAAACTCTTGGCAGCCAGTAAATGAATTTGTTACGCATATTCCTCCGCTTTAGAAAGCCCATATCTATAATATCATCCGCCAGAGGGATATAATTCCCCTATATGAACCTTCGCCATTCCACCGCTTTTCGATGTGCCGCTGGCTTAGCCCTGCTGCTGGCTGCCGGGTGCCAGACGGTCGCGGTCCCCGCCGCGGAGACGCCCATCAATGCAACCGAGGAAATATTATCGGAAACGCCCAGCGAGCCAACACCGCCCGCCGAGGAAACTCCGGCTGGCGTGTACGCGCTTTCGGAATTGCCTTACGAGGCACCCGATGGCGCGTTTAGCGTGCGGCTGCCGGCTGGTTGGAACTGCAGCGAACCCGCCCAGCTTCAGGTGGACTGCCAGTCGCCTGACGGTATCGCGGCGATCTCGATCCGCATGACCAACACCGGTTATGAAATCACGGACGATGCGCTCGCCACTTTTGCCCACGCGGAGATGGTGCGCGCTTACGCGGATGTGAAAGAATACAGCGAAGGCGAGGTTCTCGAAGAATCCGGAATAATAACTGTAGAAGCAGACTGGCGGATGGGCGAAACTTACCTGTCCGGAGCGGACCGATTTGTCAGGGAAGGTGCAACCGTTGTGGGTGTCCGTACCCAGGCAGCGCGGGAGTCGGAAAGTAATTTTTCGGAAATCATCCCCGGAATTCTTGAGAGCATAACGATTGACCCTGTGGTCATGCGCTCATACCCCATGTATGCCCATCGCTTTGACTATACTGCTCCGGATCTTTTCTTCGATCTGGAAATTCCAACCGCTTGGGTGAAATTCGCGGACGCCGGGACCGTGATGAACACAGTCATGGAAGGTTTCTTATCGCCGGACCAGCGCGCGTCTGTGCAGGTTGCGGTTTACCGGCGGGGCAGTGTGATAACGCAGACCCTCAAAGCCGAAAAAACCCTCGAGATCATGCGCGCGTATTATGGCTTTGACCTGCGCGTCTCCCACGACAAGGCGCTGCCGGACGGCAGGGAGCGGCTGGCCTGGAGCGCGGAACGCAAGGGCATTTCCGGGATATCTTATTTTGACGCTTATGGCGGGTCACTGTATGTGTTTTCTGTCGTCTGGGAAGAACCCACGGAAGATATCTATTTGCCGGTGCTGGAAGAAATTCAGGAGTCATTCAAGAGAAATTAATACCGAGAGAGAAGAATGAAGAAAATCATTATCTGGTTGACAGCGGGATTGGTTCTGATTTTAGGATTAACTGCCTGTAAGCGTGGGCCGCGGGTGATCATGGCGCCCGGCTATGAACAAAACCCGGCCTTCGGATCATCCGATGGCGGGGAGACGGTCGCGGTTATCCCCACTGAAGATCCTGCGGAAGACGAAGTTGAAGCAGAGATCATACCCGAGAACGTATATCTGCTTTCTTCCCGGCTGTTATCCTTTGTTCCCATCCAGGGCTGGATCAACGAGAATGATAAACCGAATTATGTCAAATTTCGCGAGGAAACCGGCGAAGCATGGTTTGAAGTAGCCATTGAGACGACCGGATATACGCTGGATGAAGGTGGATTTGATAACTATTCTGTTGATTTTCCAGATGAATGGGCACGGTATGTTCGATTCAGAATAACCGAAATCCGCCCGCTTGGGAATGATCCAGTA
>Ga0180436_10002563_pt1 | contig 17195 bp, 11 predicted proteins | sample SS_ome_2_FD_132434 | JGI IMG/M metagenome (GOLD analysis project Ga0180436, IMG submission 132434) | Hypersaline lake sediment archaeal communities from the Salton Sea, California, USA - SS_3_S_2 metaG | ecosystem: Environmental > Aquatic > Non-marine Saline and Alkaline > Hypersaline >...
CGGTGTGTGGTAGTCGGTTGCCGATGTGCCGCTACGAGACCTTTGGCGTCCTGTTCGGCACGGGTATGGGCCGAACAGGCTAGTCCGGCCCCCGTCCGATTGCGCCGACCGTCCAAAGTGGTATAATCCTCGCAGTCGTCTTTGGAGGATAGTCGAGAATGCAGACCTACCTGAACGTTGTCCAGATCATCTTGAGCGTAGCCCTTGTTGTTTTGGTGCTACTAGAGGTACGCAGCAGCGGCACCAGTGGCGCGCTGGGTGGCTCTCAGACGGGCCTGATCCGCAAGCGGCGTGGCCCGGAGTTGTTGCTGTTCCGCCTCACCGTGGTCACGGCGATCCTCTTCTTCTTGGTGGCTATCGTCAACGTATTGGTCATCGGCTAACGCCGTTTGATGGGCAGGAAGGACGAGCAGGGCGCCCTGAGTGGCGCGGTGGTCTTCGCCTCGTCCTTTTTCTTTGCCAGTGAGACGCGCCTGGTCAGGTTGACGCACCGACGATGTTTCGACGCATAGGCTGGCAGGTTTTGCTGGTGGGCATCGGCTTTCTCGTTGCCGCTGCCATCCTGGCCTATATGGCCAGCACCTACACGACGGAGTTCCGCCCGGCCCCGGGTGGCACGTACGTGGAGGCGGTCGGTGGCTACCCCCAGACCCTCAATCCCCTCCTCAGCTACTACAGCGACGCCGATAGCGATGTGGTGTCGTTGGTCTTCAGCGGCCTGACTCAGCTAGACATGGAGGGCGAGATCGTGCCCGACCTCGCTACCGGCTGGTCGGTCCACGAGAGCGGGATCACCTACACCTTTCGGCTTAACCGCAACGTCTCCTGGCATGATGGGTATCCCTTCAGTGCCGAGGACGTGGTGTTCACGCTTGAGCTGATCCAGGACCCTGACTTTCCTGGTCCACCGGACATCGCCGAGCTGTGGCGCGCAGTGGAGGTCGCCGAGATCGACGACCATGCCCTTGAGTTCGTGCTGCGCGAGCCGTATGCGCCATTCCTGGACTACACCACGGTGGGTATCCTGCCCAAGCACATTCTGGATGGCGTGCGCGCCGCGGACCTGGTCCGCTTGGACTTCAACCGCGAACCCGTGGGGACCGGCCCCTTCCGGCTGGCAGACCTGGTGCTGGGTGAGGGACACATCTCCTCGGTCACGTTGAAGCGGTTCCCCCGCTACTATGGTCGCACAGCCTACATTGAGAATCTGGAACTCCGGTTCTATGCCACGCCACGCGCGGCCTTCGACGCCTACCGCGATGGGCTCGTGGAGGGCGTCGCGCGGGTGCCGACCGATCTGTTGCCCGAGGCCTTCGCCGAGGAAGAGTTGGAGCTATTCTCAGCCCCGACCGCCGAGATGTCGATGATCTTCTTCAATGAGCTGGTCACCGATACACTGCCATTCGCCGACACGCGCGTGCGCCAAGCGCTGGCCTATGGCCTCGACCGGCAGGCGCTGGTGGATGACGTGTTGTTGGGACAGGCCGTGCTGCCCGCCTCTCCCCTGCTGCCGGGCACATGGGCCTATGCCACCGGCGGCATCCCTACCTACGAGCTGGACCGTGAACGCGCCCTGGCGCTCTTTGGGGATGCCGGGTGGCGGCGCGATCCCGTCACGGACACGCTGCGCAACGCCGGCGGATCGCCGCTGGTCTTCTCATTGGTGGTGGCCAACAGCACCGAGGACCTGGCTGTGGCGGACGGGATCGCCGAGCAGTGGCGGAGCCTGGGTGTCTCGGTGACCGTCGAGGCGGTCCCGGCGCTGGCTTTGACCGGTGTCCTGGAGTCGCGGGTCTATGATGCGGCCCTAGCCCGGTTGATCGTTGCCGGGGATCCCGATCCGTATCCGTTCTGGCATGAGACGCAGGCGCTGCCCGGACAGGGCCAGAACTACACGGGCTTCCAGCACCGTCGGATCAGCGAGATTGTCGAGCAGGCGCGGATCACTGTGCGAAGGGATGACCGCGTGGCGCTCTACCGCGAGTTCCAGCAGCTCTTCATGCAGGAGATACCGGCGATTCCTCTCTACGTGCCGGTCTACACCTATGGCCTGGACGCGCGTGTGAACGGTGCGCAGCTGGGCCCGGTGATGAGCTCGGGCGATAGATTCCTGACGGTGATGGATTGGTACGTGCTCCAGCGCCGGGTAGTGGCCGCGGCTGAGCCGGAGACGTAGCGGAGACTCTGATGCGTTCCGGCTGGCGGCTGGCAGTCGGGGGGCACGAGTGCTTGCGTGCAGACCCCTTTCCTGTATACTTGGACAGTTGTAACTTACCTATCAGTTCGGAGGGATAAGGATGACAAAGAAGTGGGTGTATTTGTCCCGCAATGGCGAGGAAGCCTACACAGAGGTCCTGGGTCACAAGCCCGACCTCGCTGAGATGAAGGAGATCTTCGGCGGCAAGGGCGCGGGTCTGATGGCTATGACCGCGGCCGGTGCCCCGGTTCCCCCCAGCGCCACCATCACCACGGAAGCCTGCGTCAGCTTCATGGACACCAACGCCTTCCCCAAGGGTATGTGGGAACAGACCCTAGAGGCCATGAAAGACCTCGAGGCACAGACGGGCAAGGCCTTTGGCGACACCAAGAATCCGTTGCTGGTCTCCGTCCGCTCCGGTGCCCGCCAGTCGATGCCCGGCATGATGGACACGGTCCTCAACCTGGGTCTCAACGACGAGACGCGCGCGGCGTTGGCTGAGCTTACGGGCAACGAGTGGTTCTCCTACGACGCATACCGCCGCTTCATCACCATGTTCTCGGACATCGTGATGGGCTACAGCCGCCTGCACTTCGAGGAGAAGCTGGAGGAGCTGAAGGAGAAAGAGGGAATCAAGCTCGACACCGACGTCAGCCTCGACGGTCTGAAGGCTCTGGTGGACGAATACAAGGCGATGTACAAGGCCAAGTTCGGTGAGGACTTCCCCACCGACCCCTATAAGCAGCTTGATCTCTCCATCAAGGCTGTGTTCAGTTCCTGGAACGCGCCGCGCGCAATCGCGTATCGCAACCACGAGGGCATCCCCCATCACTGGGGCACGGGCGTCAACATCTGCACGATGGTCTTCGGCAACATGGGCGATGACTCCGCCACGGGCGTGGCCTTCAGCCGCAGCCCCAGCACCGGCGATCACGAGTTCCTGTACGGTGAGTTCCTGATCAACGCTCAGGGTGAGGACGTTGTGGCTGGTATCCGCACGCCGCAGCAGATCAGCTTGGGCGGTTCTCGCGCCTGGGCCGAGTTCCAGGGCGTCTCCGAGGAAGAGCGTGCCGCTAAGTTCCCGAGCCTCGAAGAGGTCATGCCCGCGACTTACCAGGAGTTCCTGGACATCGTGGCGATGCTCGAGGCCAACTACCGCGATATGCAGGACATGGAGTTCACCATCGAGCGTGGACACCTGTGGATGCTGCAGACGCGAACGGGCAAGCGCACCGCCGCCTCCGCTGTGAAGATTGCCGTCGACCTGGTCGATGAGGGCAAGATCTCCAAGGAAGAGGCTGTGATGCGGGTTGAGCCCGAGTACGTTGATCTGCTGATGCGCCCGAGCTTTGACCCGAGCGCCGAGAAGACGCGGATCGCCAAGGGCTTGAACGCCTCCCCCGGCGCCGCCGTGGGTGTGGCAGTCTTCGACGCCGAGCGCGCGAAGGAAGTTGCCGATGGTGGGGCCGACGTGATTCTGGTCCGGCCCGAGACCGCCCCGGATGATGTGCCCGGTATGCTGGCCTCCAAGGGTGTGCTGACGCAGAAGGGTGGCGCGACATCGCACGCCGCCGTTGTCGCCCGTGGCAGTAATATCCCGTGTGTTGCCGGCTGTGAGGAGATCAACGTTGACACCAACCGCGGGCAGTTCACGACCGCGGATGGCACCGTCGTCAAGGATGGCGACACGATTTCCATCGACGGTTTCACGGGCGAGGTCTTTGCCGGCGCCGTGCCGCTGATCCAAGCAGAGTATGCGGACCAGACCTACCTCGTAAAGCTGCTGGGTTGGGCCGACGGGATCCGCAAGCTGGGTGTCCGCACCAATGCTGATACGCCCGTGGACTCCACGCGCGCTATCGAGTTTGGCGCCGAGGGTATCGGTCTCTGCCGTACCGAGCACATGTTCTTCGACCCGCGTGCCCGCGACGCCGTGGTCGGCATGATCCTGGCCAAGACCCAGGAAGAGCGCGATCTCTTCTTGGACAAGATGCTGCCGTTCCAGGAGGAGGATTTCGAAGGTATCTTCGACGCGATGGACGGCAAGCCCGTGATCATGCGCCTGATCGATCCCCCTATGCACGAGTTCCTGCCCTCCTACCACGAGCTGCTGGAAGAGGTCGCTACCCTTCGTGTGACCGAGCCCGGTTCGGAGGAGTTGGCCGAGAAGGAGGCGATGCTAGAGGTCGTTTCCGGAATGTGGGAAGTCAACCCGATGATGGGTCTGCGCGGCTGTCGCGCCGGCATCATGTACCAGGGGCTGACCGAGATGCAGACCCGCGCCTACTTCCAGGCTGCCTGCCGCTGCGCGAAGCGCGGTGTCGACGTCCATCCTGAGGTCATGATCCCGCTGGTCGGCATCGTGGCAGAGCTGGCGATGGAGCGTGAGAAGCTGGAGGCCGTCGCAAAAGAGGTGATGGCGGAAGAGGGCATTGAGGTCCCCGCGATCTTCGGCACGATGATCGAGGTCCCCCGCGCTGCCCTGATCTCCGGTCAACTTGCTCCGCACGCACAGTTCTACTCCTTCGGCACGAACGACCTGACGCAGATGACCTACGGCTACAGCCGTGATGATGCTGAGGGCAAGTTCCTGCTGCAGTATGTGGATCGCGGCATCTTGCCCGAGAATCCCTTCCAGTCGCTGGACCAGACCGGCGTCGGTCGCCTGGTCGAGATGTGCGTGGCTGAGGGTAAGGCCGTGAATCCCGACCTCGAGGTCGGTATCTGCGGCGAGCACGGTGGCGATCCTGCTTCGATCGACTTCTGCTACCGCGCCGGCCTGGACTACGTGAGCTGCTCGCCGTTCCGCGTTCCGGTGGCCCGCTTGGCCGCCGCGCAGGCGACGATCCGCAACGCGTAGACTCCCGACCCAAGTCAGACAGTGAGACGGCGCGCCCCTCGCGGGGCGCGCTGTTTGCTGTGTGGAAGAGGCGTACTCCGTGGACACTGGGTGAGGGTCACGCGAACGTGCTGTTCGTCGACCCTCCGGGCCGCAGATGCGCAGGGTGGGGATCGCCAGATCCCCTTGCCACGACGGGAGGGGTGGAGACGTCAGGCGTCGGAGAGAAGCGAGCCGACGCGCGAGGCGTAGGCCGCGCGTATCTCACGATGCAGCGGAACCTGGTCGAGGTAGGTCTGGCGGTACTCGCTGTCTGAGGGGATGAGGGCGTGCTTGCGCATCATCTCGTCGTAGGCGCGGCGAAGCTGCAGGTTGGCTTGGTGCCGCTCATCGTTAGCCTCAAGCGCCTGCGCGTAGCGCAAGAAGACCTCCTCGCTGACGCACTCGACGATCTGGGCGAAGCCGAAGAGCTGAAAGACGTCGTAGGCGGCCTGCGCCGCTTCGAGGGCGGCGGACAGGTATCCGGCACGAGCCTCGCCAGTTCCGGCGGACTGCGCCAGCCCCAGGTGCGCCACGGTGGCCAGGCAGTTGGCCGCCATCTCGTACTGCCGGGAGACCAGGTCGCTGGTCTGGGCCAGGCGGGTGACCTCCTGATGGAGTTCCAGGCCTCTTTGCAGGTGCCGGACTGTGGCCTCGGTGTCGCCGCGCGCCGCAGAACGGCTGCCGCGGGCGTTGCACAGCATGGCCTCGATGAGGCGTAGGCTGGCGACGGCGCGGTCCAGCACCGGCTCACCGATGCGCCGGATGGCCGCCAGCGTCTCGAGGGCGCTCCCGTGGTCGGCTTGGGCAATCTGGATCTGGGCGATGTGAAACATCGAGTAGATGCTGACGGGGGTCTCCCGGCGAACGTCCTCACTCTCCTCTAGCAGGTCCAGGCCGGCAGCGTAGTCGCCCAGATAGATGCCGGCGATCCGCCCGCAGGCCTGGAGGGCCTGGCCTTCCATCGGACGATGTCCAATCTCGCGACTTGCGCGCAGGCGCTCCTGCTGGTACTCGGTGAGCAGCCGGTGATAGTCGCCGCTGCGCTCGAACTCCAGTCCCAGCAGGTTGAGCAGCGAGAGTTGGACCACACGGTCGTCCAGTCCCTCGTTGACGGCGAGCGCGGCGGCAGCGTCGAGGTACTGCATGCCCCGCTCCGGCTCGTCGCTGAAAGCATAGATACCACCCAGCCCGATCAGCAAACGGGCCTCGAACACGAGGTCGTCCGTCCGCTTGGCGAGCTCGAGCGCCTCCTCGGAGAGCGCCCGCCAGGACGGATCGTTGAGCGCCAGGCGCTGGTTGACGCTAGCGGTCAGGGCGGCCAACTCTCGCCGGCTGTCGCCCGCCTCACGGGCAAGGGCGAGTGCCTCTGTGGCGAGGGGGAGCACGCCCTTGATCCCGGTCCGGTGTTCGGGATCGCCGACCCCGGGTTGGCAGAGCAGTGCATCCACCAGCGATGTGACGTCGCCGTCCTCGGCGACGTCACGGGCGATGGGGAGCAGTGTCTCCGCGTCGGTGTGCATCTTGCCGAACTCTGCCATCAGGTAGTAGACCTGGTGACGGCGGAGCAGGATCTGCAGTCGCTGTTCTTGGTGGGCCGAGCGCTGGGCATCGTCATCGATGCCCGCCTCCAGGAGCGTCAGCAGCGCCAGCGCGTGCGTGTAGTGCTGGGCGGCCTCGGCGTTGGCGTACATACTGCGGGCCCGGTCGGCGTTCCGCAGTGTGTAGTCCAGCTCCTTCGTCGGCCGTCCGGCCGCTCGGAAGTGGTAGGCCAGCGTCCCGTAGTACATACCGCGGTCGGCACCGTCCGCGGTTGTGGCGAAGCGCCGTTCGAGGTATTCAGCGACCTGCAGGTGGATGGCCGCACGCTGTGAGCTCAGGAGACCATCGTAGATGGCGTCGCGTGTAAGTTTGGAGTGGAAGCTGTACTCCACGCCGAGCTCTGCGTCGCGCCTCCGCTCTTCGATCACCTCGGCACGCTGCAATGCAGTAAGTCTGCGCAGGAGGTCGATCGGGTCCGGCGTGATGGCCTCGAGGATGTCGTGCCAGAAGCTGTATCCCACGACGGCCGCCCGCTGCAGGACCTGCTGTTCGGCTTGGGAGAGGCGGCTTAGCCTGGCCATCAACAGGCTCTGGAGACTGTCGGGCAACGAGAGCGCGGTGACGGCCCGCGAGGCTCGCCAGACGGGTGATGTCGTCTCCCCCGCGGGATCGGTCTCCCGTACCAGGATGCCCTCATTGGCCAAGGACCGGACGAGTTCCAGGAGGAAGAGCGGGTTCCCCTCGGATGTCTGCACGATCAGCGACTCGGAGTCCTTGGTCAGGACGTCGGGGCCGATCATCTGGTGCAGCATCGCCCGGCTCTGCTCCTCGGTCAGCGGAGCGAGGTCGACCGACTCGAGGCGATGGGGGTACTCGGTCTCCAGGTAGTGACGGAAGGCCCACGCATTGGACTGGCGATCGGGTCTGAAGACGAAGACCCAGAGCAGGTCCATATAGTCACACAGCGGGAGGCAGTACTTGACCAGCTCTAGAGAAGTGGCATCGGCCCAGTGCATATCGCTGAACGTGATCACGGTGGGACCCTGCTGAGTGAGCTGTTCGAGCCAGCTACGGATCGCGAGGAAGATGTCTTGACGCGTCCCCTCGGCATCGCCGGTCAGGACGCGCGCGGCGATACCTGGTTCCAGCGGCAGGCCCAGGAACCGGGCCAGGTCGGGATAGTGTTCGAGGGTCGCGGTCAGCCATAGCGCCTCGCACTGGGCGTGCAGACGGTCGCGGACCTTCTCCTTTGGCTCGTCGCCCTGGGTGCCCAACCACTGACGGAGCAGATCCCGCCACATCGCGAAGGGCTGCGACTGTTCGTAGGAGCGTGCCCGGGCACGAATCTCTCGGATTCGCCAGGGTGCGGGACCACCATCGGCAGCGGGGTCGGCCTCCTCGTTGCTACCGGTGGGCCCGGTCGGGTCGGCATCCTGTACGCCCGCTCTCAAGGCACGCTGGCGCGTGAGGTACCGGCGTACATCCTGGAGCAGCATCGACTTGCCGATGCCGCGTTCGCCGGTCACCATGACGATGCCGCCTCGGCCCTGTTGAAGGTCCTCGACGCAGGTGATGAGCGTTTCTCGGGCGCGTTCTCGCCCGATGACCGAGCCGGACAGGTTGACGAGTTCGCTCTCTTCGACCTGGACGCCGGACGATGTGGGCTGGTACACGCGCACCGGGTCGCTGACGCCCTTCACCCGAATCTCGCCGAGCGGAATCCACTCAAAGCGCTGGGCAACCTGGCGGTAGGTGTTTTCGCTGACCAGCACGGTGCCGGGTTCAGCGGCCTGTTCCATCCGGGCCGCCAGGGCGATCGCTTCGCCCATGGCTGTGTTCTCGCTGTAGGTGCGGTCGTCCCCAACGCTGGCCACGATGACCTCGCCGGTGTTCACCCCCACCCGGAGAGACAGATGGATGTCCTCCTGTGCAGCGAGTTCAGCGGCGTAGGGGGCGATGGCTCGCTGCATCGCCATCGCTGCCAGGACGCCGCGCTCAGGGTCATCCTCGTGGGCTACCTCGGTGCCGAAGAAGGCCACCAGGCCGTCGCCGCGGAATTGGTCTACCACGCCACCGAAGCGGTAGATGGCGACCTCGAGCAGCTGGAACATCCGGTTCATGATGTCGACCCACGTCTCGCTGCCGAGCGACTCGAGCAGGTTGGTTGACCCGTGCACGTCGGCCAGGATGATGGTGGCGACGCGCCGCTCGCCCTCCAGAGTGGGGTGGCGCGTGGCCTGGGGTTCGGCAAGGGCAGTGTTGGACCCCTGAGGACGTGTCCCTAGGTCCGCTGAAAAGCGCGAAGTGCGGTCCGGCGTGGCATCGTCGGGTCTGAGCGCCGCGCCACAATGAATGCAGAAGAGGTAGGATGTGGGGTTATCTGAACCACACGCCAGACACTGCAGCACGAGGCGATGACCGCACATGCCGCAATAGCGCGCGTCGGGACGGTTTACAAACCCGCAGTTCGGGCAGTCCATGGTCCGGGCCTAACGTCAAGGGCGCACGCGCATCGGTGTGTAGTCGGTGCGGTGCGCCCTGGGTGGGCTGGGCAGCTGCGACTCAGTATGCCTCCAGGGCACTCCTGAACCGCTTGGCAAGCTCGACCATAATCTCGACCGCCATCTCGCCGTCCCGCTTGAGGAGGCCGAGGAAGTTCTCCCGGGGCAGGATCAGGCATTCGATCGCGTCCGTGGCGACCACGGACGCAGTCCGGGGCCCGCCATCCAGCAGTGCGAGCTCTCCGAAGTAGTCACCGGGACCAAACGCGTTGAGCACGACGGTCCCTTCGTCGGCTCGCTCCCGCACCGCCTGGGCTGTGCCGGACACGATCACAAAGAACCCGTAGCCATCGCGGTCCTGTGGAACGAGGACCTTGCCCGCGTCGCACCGCCGGTCGATGAAGATTTTCGCAAGGGCCCGCAGCTGTCGGCGCTTTAGGCCGGCAAACAGCGGGACGTGCTCCAGAAGCTCGATGACCTTCTCTTCATGGGACATGGATGCCTCCTAGGGTGAATGAGTACGGGGCCATTATAGGCAGGTCGCCGGTTCCGGCAACTGCAAGAAGGCGTGGCGAGCGCTGCAATCTGGCCCTGTTGGGCGGGGCCTGGAGAACGTATGGGGTTGAGGGGGCGCGGGCCGGCTGTATACTGGGGATGTTGGGCTGGGGTACAATGCCCTCTGGAGGATGGGATGGACACGTGGCTGATCACCGAGACAGACTTCGACGCCGACCTGCGCGGGCATTGCGAGGCGATCTTCGCGATCGGAAACGGCTACCTGGGCACACGCGGCACCTTCGAGGAAGGCTACAGGGATGACGAGCCGGTCACACTTGTGAACGGCGTATTCGACGACGCACCTATCGTCCACACGGAACTGGTCAACGTCCCCGATTGGACGGGCCTGCGTGTGCGGGTGGGTTCCTCCTGGTTCGGGATGGATGAGGGAGAGGTCGAGACATACGAGCGCACACTGGACATGCGCCGGGGGCTGCTCACGCGTAGTGTCCGTTGGCGCAGTCCCGAGGGCAGTCTGTTGGACCTGGTCTTCGAGAGGTTTGCTTCGATGGCGGACCCGCACGTGGTGGTGGCACGGTGTCGCGTAACGTCGCTGAGTCACTCCGGCGCAGTGGCAGTGCGTGCAGGTCTGTCGGCCACCGTAGGCAACGGGGACATCCGTCACTGGCGACTGTCCCGTCAGGAGGCGGCCAACGACAGGGCAGTCGCGCTCGCGGTGACGACACGTTCCACCGGCGTGACGCTGGCGGCCGCGGCGGCGGTGACTGCCTCGTCGACGGGTACCGTCAGTTACGAGGCGGGCGATTGCCTCTGGGCACCCTATGTCACGGTGCAGACGAGGCTGCGCCCCGGCGGGGCTATCGAGGTCGACAAGGTGGTGGTCATCACCACCACGCGCGATGTGGAGGACCCCTACGCGAGAGCGGTCCACGAGGCGCAAGCCGCGTCGCGCCGCGGGGCGCCGATGCTGCGACGGGAGCATGAAGCGGCCTGGGAGGCACTTTGGGCGGCGTCGGATGTGGTCATCGAGGGAGACGCAGCGGCGGAACAGGCGGTGCGATTCGGTCTCTATCACCTGCTCATCGCGGCACCCCGCCACGAGGACCGGGTGAGCATCCCGGCAAGGACGCTGAGCGGCTATGGCTATCGGGGTCACGCGCTCTGGGAGTCCGAAATCTACATGCTGCCCTTCTACGTCTATACGCAGCCGGAGGTGGCGCGAAATCTTCTGATGTACCGCTACCACACGCTGGCCGGCGCACGCCGTAAGGCGGCGCGTCAGGGCTACGAAGGGGCTATGTTCGCCTGGGAGAGCGCCGCGACCGGCGATGAGACTACCGCGCGCTGGATGCCGGTCCGGTCTGAGGAGCTGGGTGAGGAGGGCGTGGTCCGCGTCTGGACCGGCGACATCGCACACCACAACACGGCGGGCGTGGTCTACGGGGTGGTACAGTACTGGCAGGCGACCGGTGACGACGCCTTTATGCGGGCGTATGGTGCCGAGATCGTCTTGTCGGCAGCGGTCTTCTGGGGATCTCGCCCGGTCTGGGATGAGGCCCGGCAGGGGTTCATCGTTGAGGATGTGATCGGCCCCGACGAGAGCCACGAGCACGTGGACAACAACGCTTTCACCAACGCGATGGCTAGATGGACGCTGCAGGTGGGCCGTGAGGTGTTGGGTTGGCTCAAGGCGCGGCACCCGCGCGATGCCGACCGGCTGGTCGCAGATCTGGCGCTCACCGAGGACCGGTTGGCGCACTGGTCATCGGTTATCGAGGGCTTGGTCGTGACCGCCGACCCAGAGACGGGGATCATCGAGCAGTTCGACGGCTTCGACCGGCTCAAACAGGTAGACCTTGCCACCTACGAGCCGCGGAGTGCGTCGATGCAGGCGCTGCTGGGCGTCGAGGAGACGCAGAACTACCAAGTTCTCAAGCAGCCCGATGTGCTGATGCTGCTTCATCTGCTTCCGGACGCCTTTGACGCGGAGACGATGGCTGCTAACTGGTCATACTACGCGGCACGCACGGATCTGACGTTCGGATCGGCGTTGGGACCACCGATCCACGCGGCCCTGGCTGCCAGGTTGGGCTATCGGGAGGCGGCTAGGGAAGCCTTTGACCTGGCGATCCACACCGATCTGGGTAATGCCCGCGGCGACTCGGAAGCCGGCATCCACGCGGCGGCTGCCGGCGGCATCTGGCAGGCGGTGGTCTTCGGGTTTGGTGGGGTAGCCCTCACCGACGATGGCCCTGTGGCAAGTCCCCGGCTGCCGCCCGGATGGACGCGGCTCCGATTCAGCCTGCAGTACCGCGGCGAGCGGATCGACTTCGACCTGCGGGCGTAGCCGGGTGTATCGCCGCCTTGACAGATTGGTGTGTCTGCCTACTATGGCTCAAGACTATACCTTTAGGTGATGCAGCCATCAGGGAGAGAGGGTACCGGACATGGTCGAACAGGGCGAGATGACGCAGGTGCTGGAGAGAACACCGCTGTTCCGTGGTCTGGGGAAGCGGCAGCTGGAGCGGCTGGCCAGGCGGTTCGTGGAGCGCGAGTACGAGGCGGGTGAGGCGATCGTGACCCAAGGTCAGGGCGGCGCCGGGTTCTTCGTGCTCGTTTCCGGCGAGGCGGAGGCTCTGCTGGAACGCGGGGACGGGAGCACGACTTCGCTGAACCCACTAGGCCCGGATGCCTTCTTTGGCGAGATGGCACTCTTGACGGATGCCGTGCGGAGTGCGTCCGTGGTTGCCAAGACGCCGGTGACCTGTTTGGTACTGACGCGCTGGGACTTCCTTAGCATCCTGAAGGAGGATGCCGAGATGGCGGTCTCGGTGTTGCAGGAGTTGGCATCTCGATTCTCGCGGGTGATGAGCTCGCTGTAGTCAGCTGATTGAGCGGACGATCGCGGGGCATTGGCCCGTGCCGCCGGCTAGGTCCGGCCGTACGGGTCTGTGCCCCGTCATTGCGCCAATGGGAGGCAAGATGGACCTACACGTATATGGTGACAAGGCTTCGATGGGGGCCGCGGCGGCCACACAGACGGCGGCGCTGCTCAACGCGGCGATTGAGGAGCGCGATGCGGCTAACCTGATCCTGGCGACTGGGGCGAGCCAGTTCGAGATGCTGACCAGCCTGGTGACGCAATCGGTGGACTGGTCCAAGGTGACGGTCTTCCATCTGGACGAGTACCTCGGGCTGTCCATCTCTCACCCTGCGAGCTTCCGCAAGTACCTCAAGGAGCGGTTCGAAGAACAGGTGACCGGGCTACGGGCGTTCCACTATGTAGACGGTGAGGCCGCAGACATAGCGGCTGAGTGCGAGAGGGTGGGTGACCTGATCGCGGCCCATCCGATCGATGTGGCCTGTGTCGGCATCGGCGAGAACGGCCATCTGGCGTTCAACGACCCGCCGGCGGATTTCGAGACGGAGGCCGCCTATCTGGTGGTGGACCTGGACGAGGCCTGCCGGCGCCAGCAGCTGGGGGAGGGGTGGTTCCCGACCTTCGATGACGTGCCCACGCAGGCCATCTCGATGTCGATCCGGCAGATCATGAAGAGTCGGGCTATTGTCTGCACGGTGCCCGATGCGCGCAAGGCGCAGGCGGTGAAGGGCGCCGTCGAGGGCCCCGTGACGAACATGGTGCCCTCGTCGATCCTGCAGGAGCACCCGTGCTGCGATCTGTACCTCGATGAGCCCGCGGCCTCGTTGTTGGGGTAGTCAGGCAGGTCTGGTTGTCGAAGGCCGCCTGGGGATGAAGTCCCCAGGCTACGTGTCGGCAGACCGACCCAGCTTCTGCCCGATGAATCGGGCTCCGGGACGCTGCCCATCCAGATGGAACGCCGGATGCGGCGTGGGAGTGAGGATGCGAGACATACCGGGATTCGTTGATCTGCAGGTGAATGGGTTTCTGGGCGTGGACTTCTCCGACCCCGAGCTGACTGCGAAGGGGATCGAGCGTGCTTTCCGCGCGGTGCTGGCACGGGGGACGGCGGCGTTCCTGCCTACTCTGATCACCAGCCCGACGGAGACGTACCGGCGGGTCATTCCCCTGTTGGTGGCGGCGATGCGCTCGGATGCGTTCGCCGGGCGCGCGCTGGGTCTTCACCTTGAGGGGCCGTTCATCTCGGCGCAGCCGGGCGCCGTGGGTGCGCACAACCCGGACTACGTCATCCCACCCGATCCCGCCGTGCTTGAGGAGCTGCTGGACTTGGGCCAGGGCATGGTGCGTCTTCTGACGGTGGCCGCCGAGCTTCCTGGGGTCGAGGAGCTGATCCGTCTGGCGCGCGCTCGGGGCGTCACGGTCTCGGTCGGCCATTCGCTGTTCACGTCCCAGGATCTCGACCGCGCCCACGCAGCCGGCGCCACGGCCCTGACGCACCTGGGCAACGGCCTGCCCAACCTGCTGCCGCGTCACCCCAATCCGATGTGGGCTGGGCTGGGCGATGATCGCTTCACTGCGATGATCATCGCCGATGGACACCATTTGCCGGCATCAGTGGTGCGGACCATGGCGCGGGCCAAGGGGGCGTCGAACCTCATCGTGGTGAGCGACGCCGCTCCGATCGCGGGGATGCCGCCGGGCGAGTACGACGTGATGGGCAACTACGCGATCCTGGCGCCCTCGGGCCGCCTGCACAACCCCGAGAAGCAGTGCTTGGTGGGCTCCTCGGCCACGATGATGGACTGCATGAACTTCCTCACCTCTTTGGACGGGTTCGACCTGGACGAGATCTTCCAGGTCGGCTTCACGAACCCGTTGCGACTCATCGGGCTGAGTGACGCTGATGTCGCCCGATCTGGGTCAACCCAGCTCACTCTCACTGACCGTACGTTTGCCTCGGCCCCGGTGGCCAGGAGCTGTCACCAACTGTGATGCCCTGGTCCCCCGTCCAGGTCGCGTGGGCGCTGCTTGTCGTCTTTGTCGCCGCGCTGGTACAGGGGTCGGTGGGGATGGGGCTGGGTCTGGTGAGCGTGCCCTTCCTGCTGATGATCGATCCGGTCTTCGTGCCCGGCCCGGTCCTGGCTTCGGGTATAGTGCTGAACGTGCTGATGGTGTGGCGGGAGCGCCAGGCGATGGCTCCGTCTAGCGTGACCTGGGGCGTCGCGGGGCGGGCGATCGGGACGGTCGTCACGTCCGTCACCCTGGCACAGTTGCCGCAGGATCAGACGACCGCCGCGATCAGCGTGTCGATCCTGGTGGCTGTGGGACTGAGTCTGTCCGGTCTCCACATCGAGCCCACTGCGTGGGCCCTGCTGGGCGCCGGCACGGTATCGGGCGTGGTCGGGACGCTGGCCAGCGTCGGCGGCCCACCGATGGCGTTGCTGCTGCAGAAGCGGTCGGGCCCTGAGCTACGCGCCACGATGGGCGGGTTCTTCATCTTTGGGACGCTGATCTCGCTCGCAGGATTGGCCTATGCCGGCAGGTTTGGCGCGGCAGAGGCACAGGCATCCCTTCTCTTTCTCCCCGCGATCGTGGTGGGGTATCTGGCGTCGGGTCCGCTCGCGTCTGTCCTCGACCGGGGTCATACGCGCACGGGCGTGCTGCTGGTGTCCGCGGCCTCGGCAGCGGTGCTTCTGGCGCGAACGCTGGGGTAGTCTGACGGATTCAGACCTGGCCGCGCCAGATGGCTCGGCACTCATCGCTGTTCGCCAGCAGCTGCTCCAACTCCCCAGTAGCCTGGACGCACCCCTCCTTGAGCACGATGATGCGGTCAGCGCGCTGCAGCACCGGTCGGCGGTGCGAGACCGCCAGGCAGGTGATCTCCGGCTGCGCGAGGACGCGTTGCCACAGTTTCTCCTCAGTCTCCACGTCCAGGGCACTGGAGATGTCGTCCACGACGATCAGCCCTGGACGGCGTGCGAGCATCCGCGCGGCTGCCGCCCGCTGCACCTGTCCACCCGACAGCCGCCTCCCGCGCGGGCCGACCTGTGTGTCGAGCCCCTCCGGAAGCTCCGCGATGTCAGGCGCCAGCACTGCCAGGTGTAGGGCACGGGACAGCTCCTCGTCTGTGCATGCGAACCCCAGCAGCAGGTTCTCGCGCAGCGAAGCGCTGAAGAGGCGCGGCACCTGCGGCGTGTAGCCGCACGTGGGCGGGACCAGAACGCGGTCCGGCTGCGTGACGATCTTGCCATTGAGCATGATCTCGCCGCTGTCGGCCGGCAACAGCCCCAAGAGCACGCGCAACAACGTGGTCTTGCCGGCGCCAATTCGGCCGGTGACCACGACGAACTCGCCGTGACGGACCTCCAGATCCACCGATTCTATCCCGTCTGTCCGTCCATCCGCCGCGCCGGCGTCGCCGCTCGAGTAGTGGTATGTGAGACCGGTGGCGCGCAGAGACGTCAGTGCCTGCCTCGGAGGCAGCACGCTGTGAGGGTCCGGCTGCGGCTGCCACAGATATACCGGGAGCGGTGCGACCAGGCTCTCAGGGGCGGCACCGGGCTGTAGCTCCTGGAGACGGTCAATGGAGACGGCCTGTGTCTCGTAGTCGGCGAAGAAGCCGCCCATGCCGGCGGGCACATCGACGATCAGTCGTAGGTAGGTGACGAAGAGGACCAGACCGCCGACGGTCAGGTCTCCCTGCCGCAGCAGGCCCGCAGCTACCAGCAGAAGGATGCCCAGGACGACCTCGGCCACGCTGGTGTGTGCCCAGTTGAGCAAGGCAAGAAGGACGGTGAATCGGACCTCGGCCTGGCGACGGTCCGTGTTGAGGGTCTCCAGATGCCTCACGATGGTTCGTTCGGCCGTGCCACCCTTGACGGCGGCGACGGCGTCCAGCACTTCACCGAGGAAGCCGGTCACACGGCTACCCGCCTCGAGGCCCTGCTGCTGGTACCGCAGCAGGTGGCCACGCGCGATGCGAACGGTGGCCACCACGATGCCCAGCGGGAGCGCTGCGATCAAGGTCAGCTGCGGGGAGACCCGAACCATCGTCACAATGGCGATCGCCACCATCAGGAACTGGCCGGAAAGGTAGGGCAGCCACGAGGGCCAATCTGCCAGCTCGCTGACGTCGGCGTGCAGGCGGTTCACGGCGTCACCTGGCGCCACGTTGAGCCGGCGAGCGCCGGGGCGTCGTAGTGCGTTGCGGACGATGTTGCCGCGCAGCAGCGCCCAACCATAGCAGCGGAAGCGCTCCTCAGGGATCGTCTGTACCAGGGTCGAGGTGAGATGAGCGACCTGGGCACCCGCCAGAAGCGCGATCAGCGTCCACAGGTTGGTGCCGGCCGGTGCGGCGCCGCTCAGCCTGTCGAAGACGCGCTGCAGGATCAGGCCCGGGAGCACCTGGGTGGCATAGCTAGCTAGGTAGAGCAAGGTCATGCCGGCGTAGCTCACCGGGTGGAAGGCGATCAGGCGCCATGTTGGCGTCCAAGTCGCGGGCCTTTTCACGCGAGCGCCGCCTCCGTGCCGGTAGCATGCAGCCGGCTGAAGCGCGAGTCAGGGTCTGCCGCCAGGCGGGACCTGTCGCCGTACTCGGCGCACCGGCCCTCATCCAAGATCATTATCTCGTCAGCTCTGTCGACTGTGGATAGACGGTGAGCGACGATGATGGTCGTC
>Ga0180436_10002566_pt1 | contig 17184 bp, 9 predicted proteins | sample SS_ome_2_FD_132434 | JGI IMG/M metagenome (GOLD analysis project Ga0180436, IMG submission 132434) | Hypersaline lake sediment archaeal communities from the Salton Sea, California, USA - SS_3_S_2 metaG | ecosystem: Environmental > Aquatic > Non-marine Saline and Alkaline > Hypersaline > Sediment...
CGGGGGTCGCCGCCTGAGGCGACGACGGCGGAGGCGGGGCGTGCGGGGGAGAGGTGGCGGGCGCCGGAGGCGCGGCCGGGGTTGGGGACGGGCTGGGGGCGGGGTTTGGACTCGCCGATGACGTATGCAAGTTTCGTGCGGGCTGCGGGCAAGCCGCACCGGGGCGTGGCGACGATCTGGTATAATGATGAGGAGGGGATCGAGGCGATGACGGGGGGGCGTTTCATTCGTTCCGACGGCCGGCAACGGGCGGCGGGAGGATTGGTCGAGTGGGGGGTGAAGAGCGGCGGGAGGTATCTCAGGCACTATCATTGGGACGGGAAGCGGTTCGTGGCGGGCCGCCGGGGGGAGCGGTATTCGATTGCGGTCAGGAGCCATGCGCGGTCGCGGCTCGAGGTGGTTCTGAGTGTCGACGGGCTGGACGTGATGGATGGGAAGCCGGCCAGCGTGAAGAAGCGCGGCTACATCATCTGGCCGGGCCAGACCCTTGAGGTGAAGGGTTGGCGGACCAGCCCGGACCGGGTTGCTTCCTTCGAGTTTTCGAGCGTCACGGGCTCCTACTCGAACTTGAGGCACGCCTCGACGCGGAATGTGGGAGTGATCGGGATGGCGGTTTTCACCGAGAAGGGGATCGATCCATGGCGGGGCTATTCGCGGGAGGCGGAGGGCGCGTTTTCGGCGTCTCCGTTCGCGGAGGCGCCGCGGTCGAGGGCGCGTTGAAGATTGCGAAAATCAGGGTTTCGGCGGGGCGGGTTCGGGGGTATGGTGCGGGTCCGCTTCCCGGGCGGCCGCGGAGCCCGCGAGGGTTTCGAGGAAAGTCCGGACACCGGAGGGCAGCGCGCCCTGCGAAAGCAGGGGACGGTTTCGTGAGAGCGGAACCGGACGGAAAGTGCCGCAGAAAACAAACCGCCGATGGCCCGGGCGAACTCTGCAAAGAGTGCGCCGCGGGGCACAGGCAAGGGTGAAAAGGTGGGGTAAGAGCCCACCGCCCCGACGGCAACCGAGGGGGCACGGCAAACCCCGCGTGGTGCAAGACAGAACAGGGGAAGGGTGGCCCGCCCGACCAGGATCCCCGGGTAATAGTCGCATCCCGCCCCGGCGGGATCCCGCCCCGAGCGGGAAGAGAAATGGTCGCCGCCCCGCCGCGTGCGGGGAACAGAATCCGGCTTACAGGGAAGCGGGTCCTTTTTTTCGTGCCAAATTTCCCATTTCAAATTCCGGATCCGCGACTTGAATAATGGCGTGTCGGAGATGGCGGCGTCGTTGTTCAAGTCGCGGGACCTGCCTGAGAAGCTCGGGCCGATGACGGTCAAGGAACTCCGCCAGGGGTTGCGGCGCGGGATGTTTGTATTTCCCTTCATCGGGATTCACGTTCTGGCGGTCCTTGCGATGGCGGCGGAGTTCCGGATGGACGAGGTGGAGAAGAGCACCCCGCACATCGGGGTTTTGAACCTGCTGCTGTTTGTGCCGGGGAGTTTTTTCTCGGGGCCGTTCTGGGCGGTGGCGGGGGCGGTCTGTCTGCTTCTGATGCCGATGGGCGGGCTGGCCCTGATGGGTCAGGAACTGGACGAGGGAAACCACGAGTTGCTTCTGATGACGCCCCTGTCCCGCTGGAAGGTGGTGCGCGGCAAGTTCCTTGCCTTGTGGGGTCTCTGTTTGCTGACGTTTTCCTCGCTCCTGCCCTACGTGATCGTGCGGTATTTCATCGGCGGGATCGATGTGGCCCGCAACATTTCGATGGCCGTGACGGTGGTGTTCTTTTCGGGCATGATGGCGGCCGGCGCCATTGGCGCCTCCTCCTATCCGGGCATTGCCGGGCGCATCGGGACGCTCCTGCTCTATCTTGGTTCCCTGTTTGCGTCCATGGGCGCGGTGCTGGGGGCCGCGGGCGCCGCCATTGGCGGCGGGGAATACGAGGAACCCCTCGCCTTCGTGGTCTGGAACTTCAACGCCTTCTCGGTGGTCTTCTGCTACACCGTCCTTGGACTGGCCCTTGCGCGGTCCCGCATCCGCCTGGTCGTGCACCACTACGAAGTGCGTCCCAGTTGGATGATCATTGGTCTCCTCTTCTTCACCCCTTTCGTCGTCATGATGGCGACTCTCATGACGATCGGTCATGCCGGCGGAATAGGCCTCATCGGAATGGGGTTGGTCGCATGGTTCGCCGACGTCAGCCCGAAAGCGCCGAAGTGGATGCCGCCTCCGCCGCCGAACACGCCCCGAGCCGCTCCGCCCCCCGGAGGGCCTCCGCCTCCTCAGCCCGGCAGCCCACTCCGCCACGGGTAGCATCGCGGCATGGCTCAGATTGGCCGGGGGACGGCTGGCATCCCGCCGGGATGCCTTGAGGGGAGGGCACTCTGCCCGGTGGTGTCGTCCGCGTTCGCGGGCTCGACCACCGGTTGTTGGCTCTCAAGCTTCCGGCATGGATGCCGGGAATATCCGGCGCTCACCGAGGCAGCTTCGCGTCGTCGGGGATCTCGATTGTCTTGAGGCGGCTGGTTTCGCCGCGGACGAGGGTGAGGGAGGATTTCGGGACGCCGAGTTCCCTTGCGAGGAAGGCCACGAGAGCCCTGTTGGCCTTGCCCTCGATCGCGGGGGCCTCGAGGCGGAGGCGCAGGACGCGCCCGGCGCGGGGGTCGTCCTCCCATCCGAGGAGGCTGTTCGAGCGGGCGTTGGGGGTGACCTTGAGCCGGATCGTCATGGGCGTGGGGTGCGCGGTGCGGGATGCGGTTACTCAGGGAACTCGTTGAGGAGTTCGGCGACTTTGGCGGCGATGGCGGCGGGGTTGTCGGGGATGGGGGTGGTGGTTGCGGGGCGGGACGCGTTACGGGGGTAGGCGGCGATTTGGCGGGCGGGGCCGTCGATGACGATGGCGGGGGAGCGGGCGGCGACATCGGGAGGGAGATCGGTGACGGAGCGGAGCGCCCGGCGGTCGAAACCGGCCGCGATGAGCGCTTCGCGGGTGGGACCGTCGATCTGGTGGAGGACGATCGAAACGGTGGGGGCCGAAGCGGATGTGCCGCGCATCCTCGTGTCGCGTTCCGGGGGGAGGATCAGGATGGCGGCAACCACCACGAGAACCGCGGCCGCCGCGGCGCCCGCCATGGCCGGAGTCATGAAGAGGCGGCGGACCCGATCGAAGAGGGACTCCGGAGTGGGGCGGGCGCCTGGGGGGGTGGCGATGCGGCCGTATTGATCCCGGAGGCGTTCCCGGAGGTCCTCCGGCATCGGGGGGGTGCGGGGGTCTTCCTCGGCGTGGAAGCTATCGGCAAGGAGCGCCTTGAGTTCTTCGAGGTTGGGAGATTCGGGATTGGTCTTCATGCCGGCTGATCCCTCAACCGCATGGCGGGGGGAGTGATTTTCATGGCTGGAGGCAATTCTGGAGTTTGCGGAGGGCGGTTTCGAGGGTTTCGTTCAGGGTTCGGCGTTTTTTCGAGGCGGAGTGTTTTCGTTCGAGTCCGAGATTTCGGAGGATTTCGGGGTCTTCGAGGACCTGTCCCATGGTGGCGCTCTGGGCGACGTGGATGGTGAAGACGAGGTTCCACTCGAAGTCGTCGAGCGCTTCGCGGCACTGCCGGTAGATCTCGTCGAAGCTGAGCCGGCCGGCCTCGCGGTGGGGGTCGGTGGCGGGATCCTCGAACTGCATGGCGCCCTCGTCACGGTCCGTGAGATCCTCGAAACTGCTCTGGGTGTTGGGTTGGTTCTTCCGGGAACTCTGGCGGCGCCGCCAGTCGATGGCGCGGAATTGGATCATCTTCGTGAAGAGGGGGATGATCTCCTCGAACACCACGATGGTTTCGATCGGGGCGGTGGCGTCGGAGGTGCGCTCCCGCGCCAGCTCGGCGAAGGTCTCGCTGAAGACGTCCTCGGCATCCTCGTTTCCGAGTCCCTTGCGGAGCAGAAGACGGAACCCGAGGGGGCGAAGAATGGGGTCGAGGCCGTTCCACTCGGGGTCCGTGAATCCGCCGTCCCGTCTGCGGCGGAGCCGGTCGAGGTCGATGTTTTTCTCGTAGCGCTGGTCGGCGGGGTCGTGGTGCAACTGCGGGTCGGCCTGTTCGGTGCGGTCGCGGGCGACGTGGTGGCGGCTCTGGTCGTGGGCGGCTTCGAGAGCTTCGGCCGAGAACTCCGCTTCGCCGGGATGGCGGGGGTAGCGGTCGAGGAGGCTGGTGAAGATCCCGGCGGCGAGTTCGCGCGCCGCGGCGTCCGGAACGAGAACGCCCTCGACCGGCTCACGGACGCGGCGATAGGTCGCCCGCCAAACCTTTTCGAAGAAGGCGAGGTCCGGCTCGGAGGAGCGAATCATGGCAGCAACCCCAACAAGGAATGCCCAAGCAAACACTGCCGAGCGGCCACAACGCAAGGCTGCGGGGAGGAAATTGAAGCGGGCGGGGGGCGGATCTGGAAATCGCTTCCGCTCCGGTCCGGTTGGCGTAGGGTGAAGACGATGCGCGCCGCGATGCGAACAACCGTTCTGATGGTCATCAGCGTCCGGATCATCGACCCGGCGCCGCCGCTGGCTGCGCAGACTCCGCTCTGCGGCGCTCACCCGGGAAATCCCGAGTTGGTCTGGGGTTCCGCGACGTGTGCCTACCACGAGGTCAACGGGATCGGGCAGACATTGATCAGCCTTGATCAGGCCAGTGTGATCCGCTGGGACCACCTTGCGCTCCAAGCTCCCCAGAGTGGGCTTGTCTTCAACTGGGCCGGCCCGCAGGGTGGGGATGCGATGGTCGTCAACCGGGTCACGGGTGGTGATCCGGCGGCCGGGTTCGTGCACACCGTGGCGGGGACGATCGAGTTTCCCGGCGGGGATGTGGTGGTGGTGAATCCGAACTCGGTCCTGCAAGTGACGGGGGAGGTGACGGCGGGCGCGGTGATCTTGTCGACCCATGATCTTTCGGCGTCGCAGCAGTCGGCGCTGTTGAGCGGTCAGGCGGCGGAGTTCACGGAGGCAATGCTGCCGATGGGGGTGTTCGACGCGGAGATCACGGCCACCGGCGGGGATGTGATCCTCGGGGCGCAGCAGGTGACGGTTTCCTCGCAACTTCCGGGGTCGGGCGACGACGCGGCGCAAGTCGCGGCGCCCTCGGGTGCCGTGAGGGTGTTCGCGGGGCGGTCGTTCCGGCTCGAAACGAGCGGCGACGAGCGGCTCACCTCGCTCGCCTCCGGCGGGAGCGGGGGAATCACTCTCTCGCGGACGCTGAAGGCCGGCGAGGATGTCGAATTGCACGCCGTGCGCGGGATCTCGAACGCGGGAATCATCGAGGCCGACGAGGGCCGGGGCCGCGTCTTCCTGCGGGTCGACGACGGCAACGGGCGGATCGACAACGACGGGCTCATTCTGGGCACGCCGGAGGCCAACATCGCCATCACCAATTCCGGGCGGATCGAGCCCGACGAAGGCGATGCCCCGTCGGCGGTCAGCACCGGAATCAGCCGGTTTCCGGCGTTGCAGCGGCCGGGGCAGGCGGCGACGGGGCGAAGGGTGGTGGTTTACGAGAGCGCGCCGCCCGTGGGGAGCGCCAGCGCCGGACGCGACCGCGCCAACGAGTCGCGGCGGGCGCGGCTTGCCCGGACCGGAATCCTTGCCCGCGGCCGGAGTTTTTTCGGGGTGCGCGGTGGCTCGAGCGCCCGGAAAGAGCCGTAGGCGGAGAGCTACTCGGCGAATTTCCGGGTCCTGCGGGGCCAGAGGAAGACGATTGCGAAGATGGCGGTGGCGCCGGCAAGGGCGATCCAGCCGGGATTGAGGGGCTTGTCGATCGGGGGGAGTTCGACCGCTGCGAGGAGCGGTCCGCGTTGCGAGAGGACGAAGCCGCCATAGCGCAGGACGGTCTCCTCGATGGCATCCGGGTCGTCGGAAGGAGGCTTTTCGAGGGCTCGCCGTTGCGCATCCCACAGCGACTGTGCGAGACGATCGCTGGCGAGGGCTTGGCTGTAGGTCCGCGCCATGAAGGCCGGCGTGCTGTCGTCGGGAATCGGCCAGAGGGTGAGGAGCACGTTGCCGGCCCCGGCAAGCGTGAATCCGCGCCGCAAGCCGAGAACGCCCTCGCCCGCGAGGTGTTCTCCAAGCGCCGACTGGCACGAAGAGAGGGTGACGAGCCGGGTCGTCGCGAGCGGCAGGGCGGCCGCTTCCTGCGGGAACAGGACGCCATCCTCGTCGAAGGGGATGTCCGCGCCGTTGACCCGTTCGGAGAGAGCGCGCTTGGCCTCCGTCAGGAGAATTCCGGCGCGGTAAAGGCGCTCGGGTTCCCGGTCGAAATCCTGAACCGCGTCCGAGAGCGGATCGGCGTCCGCGCCGTGCAAAAAGAAGCCGTGGGTGGTCAGATGCAAGACGAGGGGGCCGGCCGCGAGGTCGCGCAGTTCGCGTTCGGTCGGGTTCGCGATCGTCTCGCCGAGGGCTTCCGGGGGGACGATTTTCCGCAACCGATGCAGTTCTTCGAGGGCGCCGGGGACCGGTTGCAGGTCCCGGATGGCATCCAGAACGGCGCGGTCGACGAGGGTCGCGTGGGCGTCATCGCCGGGGGCGGAGGGCGGTTCGAATCGTGCCACGGCCGCGATCGTCCACGGGCCACGGCTCAGCGGGGGGTCGTTCCTGTCGACCAACAGGTCGCGGGCGCTGGCGAGATAGACCATCTGCCGGTATCGGGAGGCGAGGAACCGGCGCTCATCGTCGAGCAGAACGGCGAACGAGACAAAGTTGAGCAGGCCGTCCGGCGAGATTCCGAGGGTTTCGGTTTCCGGCGGCAGGGCCGACCCGATCGGGGCCCAGAAGTGGTCGTGAAGGCCCCGCAGGGCGGCTTCGAGGCGAAGCGGAGGCGGTGAAGCGTCCCGTCCGGCCAGCACCGCGGCGCGATAACCGAGACGCTCGTTGAAGACGCGCAGCCATGTCTCGAGTTGTGCCTCGGCGGCGAGGGGGATCCAGCGCGGCGGGCCGTCCGGGACCAGCAGGATCGCTCCGTAGTGCGCCGGGCCCTCGGAGCCGGCGCGGTAGTTCCGGTAACGGACGAAGTCGACCACGGCCGAGCGCGGCGGGAGCGTCTCCCGGACCGCGGTCCAGTCCGCGGCGGAGTCCCGCCTTGCGGCGTCGCCGGACGTCTTCTTCTGGATCTCCTGTTCGAGGGCCTCGATCTTCGACTGCAGTTCCATGAGGCGATCGCGGTCGCCGGTCGCGAAGAGGAGATCGTCGCGTTGGCGCTGGCTGGCCCGCAGGTCCTGCCAGAGTTCCCCCGCGGCGTCTTGTTCGGCGAGGAGGCTGTCGAGAAGGCGCGCCTTGGTGCGCAGGAGCAGGTTGGCGAGAAAGCCGGCGTCCGCGCCCAGCGAGCAGGGAAGCGAGAGGAGATCGACGCGTTGCAGGTAGTTCAGGCGCTGCCGCTCGGTTCCGAAGGTCAGAAGGCGGCCGAGGACGTCGAGAGCCTCGGTGGCGGTGGCGCGGATCTGATCCGCCGCATCCTCCTCCGCGCTCCCCTCGAGGAGGAGGTTCAGGGCGAGGTTCTTCCGCGCCTCGATGTAGCGTTGGTGGCCGGCGCCGACCGCACTACGGTAGAGCGCGACCGCCCGCCGGAACGACTGCGCGGCGTCCGGGAAGCGCCCCAGCCTCTGGCAGGCGTACCCGTGGTTGTTCCAGAAGGGCGCCAGCGCCGCGGAGTGTTCGCCGAGGAGCGGCGTCAGATCTTCAAGGGACTCCGAGAAGATGCGGCGCGCTTCCTCGAACTCCCCCTCGAACAGCGCCAACTGCCCGAGGTTGTTGAGGCAGGCCGCGAGGATCAGGGAGGCATGCCGCGACGGGGGGCGCTCCCGCATCAGGGCCGCCGCCTCCGAAAGGGCGGCGCGCGCCGGCTCGATGTCCCCGAGCCGCAGGCAGGTCAGCCCGAGCTGGCCGACGAGGCTGATCGTCGACGGGTGCCGGCGGTCCCATGCTTCCCCGGCAAACTCGATGGCGCGCTCGAAATGGCTGCGCGCCGCGGCGTAACTACGAAGGGTATGGTAATAGCGGCCGAGGTACCCGTGGCGCTGGGCCAGCAGCGCCGGATCATCGCCGGAGGCCCGGAGCGACTGGTGGAAGAGGCGCCCCGCCTCGCGGTAGCGTCCCATCGTCAGGTAGAGCAGGCCGAGGTGGTCGCGGCTGGCCGAGAGCCATGGCTCGCGGGCCCCGGGCTCGGGTTCCCGCCGCTGCGCGATGGCGGCCTTGAAGGCGGCCTCGGCGGCCTCGTATCGGCCGGCGTGGTGGCGGACCTTGCCGAGGGCGTCGAGGCAGTCGCCGCGGAAGTGCGGCCCGGATTCGGATTCCTCGGCGAGTTCGAGGGCGCGCTCGAGGTGGGCGAGCGCATCCTGCCATCGCGCGAGGCGGTCCTCGACCATCCCGAGCGCGAGGAGGGCGCGCGCCCACCCGAGGCGGTATTCGAGCGAATCGTCCTTGCGCAGGGCGGCCGACCATTCCGCTTCGAGGGCGCGGAGCGGCTCGAGCGCCTCTTCGTATCGCTGTTGCGCCAGCAGATCGTTGATCGAGGGGACGGCCGGTTCCTCCCCGGCGAACGCGGCGGCCGCGGCGAGGGCCGCGAGGGCGGTGTTCAGGGTGCGACCCGGATCTGGAAGAAGCATGGCGACGAACTGATCGTATGGTCGAAGCTCAGCCGGATTTGTCCATCGTTGGTTGCGCCCTCGACGAGGGTGAGGGACCCCGAGACGTCCGTCCATGCGTCAAGGTCGCTCGAACGCATGATCTTGAGGGAGGAGGAGTCCCGCAGGGTGAAGCTGGTCAGGACGCCGGAGTCGTAGAGGTGGCAGGCCAGCGGAAAATCCACCGTGACGGCGCCCGCGCCGCCGTCGGACACGCCGACGAGGGGGGCGGAGTCGGCCGTCATGGGGTCGAGCCCCCAGACGAACTCCTCCTCGTTCGTCCACGGATCGCCGTCGTCGTTGCCCGCCGCGGTCTTGTCGGTCAGCATGTACCAGTCCGCCCAGTCGGAGAAGGAGGTGAACCATGGCACCGTGGCGGTCGGGACCTTGACGATGGCGCCGATCGTGCCGCTCTGGCTGCAGGTGGTGGCGAGGGCGGTTTCGATGACGTCCGGCGCCACGAAGGGATTCCCGCTGAGGTAGACGAGGGCGGCCCCGGCGACGAGGGCGGCGGAGGCGCTGGTTCCGGTGACGGTGGTGTCGTTGCCGGAGGTGTCGGCCGCCGGGACGGCCTCCCCGGGCGCCCAGAGGTCGACCCCGGGATCGCCGCGGGTGTCGATGCTGGTCACCTTGCTGTTGGTGGTGTCGATGGCGCCGGCGCAGATCACGCCGCTTTTTGAGCCGCCGAGGCCGGAGGGGGTGTAGTCTTCGGCATTGCCGGTGGTGTTGCCGGCCGAGAGGACGACCGCGGCGCGGACGAGGCCGCCGATCGTGAAGTCGATGGCGGATTCGAGGTTCGGTTCGGTGGCGCTCGAATCGTCCGCGCTGGACGCGATGCAGAAGACCGCCGGGTCGTAGGGATGGTTGGCGAGCTTGTGGACGTTGGCCAGCGTGAGGGCCTCGGTCAGGGCGCTGAGCCGCGCCGAAAGGCTCCCGGGGCTCGCGAAAATGTCGTAATTGTAGACTTGCACCGGGGTGCCCTGCGCCACGCCGTGGGCCGGACCCGCGATCATGCTCAGCATCATGGTGCCGTGGTCGAACGACGACGAAACAACGGGATCGCCGGTGGCGCGCACAAGGACCGTCCCGTTGACCGCAAGGTTCGAATTGCCGCCGAAGTATCCGCTGCTCGTGTCGACGGCGGTGTCGATCAGGTAGAGCGCCACCTCCCGGCAGGTGTCCGGGTAGCCGTAGGAGTAGGGGGAGGCCGTGAAGGCGTCGTTGAGATGGGCGAGGGCCCAGCCCGACGGATCCTCGACGCCGTCCGGGCCGAGAGGCTGGTCGGGGGTCAGGATAAACGTCGCCGGGAGGTTGTCCGCCTGGGCATCGGTGACGTAGGCCGCCACGAATTCGACCCCCTGCCCGGGACGGTCCACCACCCGGTAGACCTGCGCGCCGGCCTCCCGCAGCTCGGTGCGCAGGAAGGACACCGGGTCGGCCGCCGCGCTGGATACGATCAGGGCTTCCTGGGACGGGACCGGTTCGAGGGCCGCCATGTATCCGAGGGCGTCGGGGCGGGCGGCCTGCGAATAGCCGTCGAACCGGCTGGTCCCGCTGCCGGCGTAGGCGCCCGCGAGGACCTGCAGGTCCCGTTCCGGAGCGGCGACCGCAAGGCCTTCTTCCGCGGCCGCCCCGTGGCTTCGCGCGAAGCGGAACCGTTCCCCGCCCGCGTCCACCGAGATGACCGCCGCGTCGTTCTGCCCGTCGTAGACCACCCCCTCGAACTCAAAGGCCTTGTCGAAGGTGGCCGCCACGTGGGTGTTGCCGTTCGGATCGACGGCAAGGCCGGAGGCGTCCATGACCCGCGCCGGAAAGTCAGCCGTGGCCCGCCCGAGGACCACGCCCCAGTCGAGCGAGCCGTCGTCCCGGATGTTGAGGAGGTAGGCGTGCCTGCCGGCCTCGCCGGGGGGGTCGGGATTACTATTTCCGTCGTAGCTGACGGAGGCGTCGTCGGACGAGAATGTCAGCCGGAGCCGTCCGAGCGGACCGGCGCCCAGCCCGCCCGGGTGCTCGGCGCCGGGACTTTCGACGGTCTTGATCCAGAGGACCTCGGGCGCCGGCCCGGGGTCGAGCGTGGTCGCGATCCTTGCGAGGAAGACATCGATGGTCCCCGAGCCTTCCGGCGGGAGGGGCGCGTCGAAGCTTCCGGTGACGTAGACTTTGTGCTCCGGACCAGCCGCGACATCGGCCAGCTCGACCACATTGGCCGGCGCCGGTTCGCTCCAGACCTCGGCGCCGGATTCGTCGTAGCGCCTCGCCAGTTCCGGGGGGCCGGTCAGGTAGATGTCGAGGCCGCCGGACCCCTCATCGTCGAGTGCCATGCTTCGGGGTTGCATTCCGGGGACGAGGAAGGCGTCCATCCAGTCTCCTGCGGGGCCGGCCCACGCCACGAAGCCCTCGGTGATGCCGGAGGCCGTGGTGGTGAGGACGACGTCCGGGGGGCTGGCGGTGCGGGCGAAGCGGACCCGCCGCGAGAACGTTCCGGTGACGTAGACCGTGCCGTCCGGGGCGAGCGCGACGTCGCGGATGCGGGCCTCCCCCCCCAACTCGGATTCCGCCCGCAGCACCCAGTCGTGGCTCCATGCCTGGACCGACGAGGTCCGCGTCAGGGCGGTGAGCAACCCGTCCTCCCCGGACGTCGGGGTGCTCGTCAGCATCAGCCCGCCGAACTGGACCGTCCCCGAAAAATAGCCTCCCACGAAACAACGGGCCGGATCGCCCGGCGCCGTCCCGGTGGCGGCGCCCGGAAGGGCCTCAATCGACAGGAAAGTGGCGGACCCGGCGCCCGTGGCGGTCACCGTGGCGTGCCCGGCGTAGCCGAATTCCATGACCTGCGCCGTCAGCAGCGATCCGAAGCCCGACAGGCCGGCCGCCGCCAGTCGCAATGCGCAAGCACGAGTTCCCAGCATGATGGTTCTTTGTTCTCAACCGGCCCGCCGAAGGGGGATTTCCGACGCGAGCGGGAATTTGCCGCGGGAAAACGCGATTGGGGGGATTGCCGAACAAAGCAAAGCGGCGGGCCCGATGCAATCCACATCCTCAGAAAGGTCTCGCCAATGCCGGGGCCGGACGCTCACCCTCTATCCGTTCCGAATCATGGCGCGCATCCCGGCAACGACACGCAGCTTCCTTGTGATGGGGACCCTGATGTGGGCCGCCGCGCCGGCGCCGGGCCAATTCGGGACCGAGTTGGCCCCTCGTGAACTCGAAGCGCCGGGGCCGGGCCCGCTCCCGTTCGGGCGCGCCGATCTGCCGGAATCGCGCCGCACGGGCGGCGGGGTCATCGCGGCGCGCCTCGACCGGATCCGGCTCGAAGGGGGCGCCGGACGGCCGCAGGCCATGGCAGAAGGCGTCCTCATGACGGCCTTGACGGTCGACGGCCGCGACGTCCTCGCCGGCCGGCTTGCGGAATTCCTTGGCAAACCGCTCACGACGGACGGCATGGACCGCATCATCACGGTCATCCTTCGCCACTACGAGACCCACGACCGGCCGGTGGTTGATGTCTGGGCGCCGCGGCAGTCGCTCGCGGACGGGGATCTCACCCTCGAAGTGATCGAGGGCACGGTCGGGGCGATCGGGATCGAAACGGTCGGCATCTTCGACGACCGGCGGCTGGGGCGCGGCATTCGCCTCGGCCACGGCGACCTGCTGCGGTCAAGCGACTTGCAGGCGCACCTCGACTGGTTCAACCGGAACCCGTTCCGGCCCGCGGCGCTCTATGCCGCGCCCGGCGAGTTCCCGGGCGAGGCCGACCTCATCTTCTCGTTCGCCTCGAGGCGTCCGTGGCGGATCTACGCCGGATACGAGAATACGGGCGCGGAAGTGGCGGGCGGGAATCGTTACTTCGCCGGACTCAACTGGGGAAACGCCTTCGGCCTCGACCAGATGCTCAGCTACCAATTCACGGTGGGCGACGCCCTCGACGAGCTGCAGGCCCACTCGCTGGTCTGGGAGATCCCGCTTCACCCGTGGCATCAATTCGTCCGATTGCGCGGCGGCTGGGCCGGGCTTTCGACCGAGACCCGGAGCCGCGGGGTCCCGGTCGAGTCCGACGGAACAAACTGGATGCTCGGCGCCTCCCATGGCTGGCAGCTTCCCCGGCGGGCCGGATTGAGGCACGAGATCATGGTCGGCGCGGAGTTCAAGGCGGCCGACAACTTCCTCGTCTTCGGAGGGACCGAGCAACCGGGATCGGTGGTCGAGGTTCTCCAGTTCCGGGCCGACTACCTCGCAGAACGCCGGTTCGAGCGTGGCGCGATCGAGTTCGAGGCCTCGCTCGTGGCCAGCCCCGGCGGGCTCACGGGCCGCAACAATGACGAGGACTTCGAAGCCTTCCGGCACGGGGCCGGCGCCGCCTACCTCTACGGCCGGGCCCGCGCCGTCTGGGTCCGGCAGCTCCCGGCCCGGTGGTCGCTCCGCCTCTCCGGCAACCTCCAGCTCGCCGATGACGCCCTCCTCCCGACCGAACAACTGGGACTCGGGGGATACGATGCCGTTCGCGGATACCAAGAGCGCGATTACCTCGCCGACTCCGGATACGCCCTCTCGGCCGAACTGCGCACCCCGGCATACGAACTGCCCCTCCCCGGATCGTCCGGCGCCCGGCTCCAGCTCCTCGCCTTCCTCGACCACGGCCGCGGTTGGCGCGACGAAGCCGTCGACGCCGTCGACTCCCGCCGGACCTTCCTCGGAACCGGGACCGGCGCCCGCCTCCGGATCGGCGACACCCTCAGCGCCCGTGCCGACCTCGGCATCCCGCTCCGCGAGGCCCGCGGACCCCGAGCCCATGTCGGCGTGACGCTGTCGTACTAGCGACGACCCCCACCAACATTCACGTTGTCAATCCCCCCTCCCCCCGGTAGGGTCCCGCCCCCCGCTTCGAACCGGACAGGTGCCAGAGTGGTCGATTGGGCGCGCCTGGAAAGCGCGTGTGCCGGAAACGGTACCGTGGGTTCGAATCCCACCCTGTCCGCCATGACCCCGCCCCCGTTCGGCGGGGGCGGGGTCATGGCGTCCTGGGCGGGCCGAGAAGGCTTCCGAGCGAAGCGAGCGGGTTTGACTGCCCCCGCCGAACGAGCCCGCCGCAGGCGGGGGAGCGAGGCGAGTCCGCAGCGCGCGAGCAAAGCGAGCGATTCCGCAGAGCCGGTCTTGACCGGCAATCCCACCCTGTCCGCCATCTGTCCATTTCGGACAGGTATTGCTGCTTCTTGCTGACTCATGGGACTCTGTGCGTCTCTGGTTTCCGGGTGTCTCGCATAGATGCGCACCGTTGACGGTCTGTTTGTTGGAAATCCGTTGGAAATCGGACCGATTTCTGTCGCGGGTTCATGGAATCTAAACTCGCACGCCACTCCCGGGCTGGTGGGGGCTGGATCGGGGCCTCAAGCATGGTGGTCATCGGGCGGTTCTCATCATCAGGCTGCCTGTCGCCAAGGTGATTTCAAGATCAGATCGCTCGGCACGGAACCGCCCGTCCTGACTCAAGGCCTCCTTCCGTTACCCGTGAGGTGCTTCTCCGCCGCACGCACTGGTCGAATTCTACCGCAGTCACCTGATCTCACTGGTTGCTGCGTCTGGAACCTGGGCCCCGGGTGGCGGGCCGAACGTGACTTTCGGCTTCCGTCACCGATGGGCCCTCACCGACTGTCATGGTTTCCGCCTGGGAGGTGGGGCGAGTTGCTGCAGGGGATAATCTGTTGGCCCTACTTGAAGAACTTGCCCTTCACATCGCCAAGCTCCGGTTGATCCTCTTGGCCCCGCGAATAGATGTAGTAGGGGGCGCTCTTGTAGCCGGGCAGGTTGCGGAGCTTCACCAATTCGGCGCGTTGCTTGTCAGTGAGGGTGCGATTGACCCTTGCAAAGGCGGTCGTGTAAAGCCACGACATCTCTCCGTCCAATTCGCCGTAGCGGCGGCCGAGGGCGAGCAGCCTTTTGCGATCGGGCGTCTTGCCATCGAGAAACCTGCGCAGCTCGGTCGAGAACGCCCGGCGGACGTCGATCGTTTCCATCAGGAGTTTCCGCTGCAGATCCGGGATCGCCGTGATATGGGCGGCCTGCTCGGGTTCCAGGAGTTCTTCCACGAGAATGCGGCCGCTTTCGCCGGTGACCGAGGTGCTGATGTCGAAGTCTCGTTTGCCCATTGCCGGCATGTCTTTCATGTAGAAGCCCCCGAAGTAAGTGCCGTGGCGCTCCGGGCAGAAGTAGGTGTCGGCCTCGACGTTGCCCGCGGTCCAACTGAAGAACTCGCTGGCGTAGGTCATGTAGGCGACGTTGAAGAGCTTCGAACGGCCGCGTCCGCGCCTGAGTTTGTCGCGCTCGTCGATCGCCGGCCAGGAGTTGAAATCACCGAACTTCATCTTGCCGAGGTAGGCTTGCTGGTCGTCGTCGAGTGACGCGTGAACCTGTGCCATGACTTCGGCGCGGCGGATGCTGAGCGCCGCGTCCTTCTCGAAAATGTCGGCGACCGCCGTGACCACGGCCTCCTTGCTCAGACCGGGCTCGTCACGATCCCGCTCGATGTGGAAGGCCTTGATCAGCGGGAGGCGCATCCGTGCGAGTTCCTCGAGTTGCGGGGCCTGTTCCTCGGCGAGGTCGGCGAACCGCTTCTTCTGTTCCTCGTTCAGGATGTGCAGGACGTTGCCGGCGACCCGGTTGAGAAACATCGGGTTGTGCCCCTTTTCCGCCGCATCGATGTCGCGCATGTATTGAAAGCCGAAGTAGTCACAGACCTTGCCAGGCGGGATGAAGGTCGAGGCGCCGAAGTCGCCGGTGAGGAACGCCACGCCGCTGAAGGCGATGGTGTGCAGCTGGCCGCGGTCGGACACGGCTTGCTCGATCGAGTATCGCTGTCCTCCCTTCGGCCGGCGGTCGTCGCGAGGTTCCCTGCGTTCACGGTTTGGATTCCGGCGGTGGTCGCGGTCGGGCCGCTGGGCGAATGTCGTCGGAGTGGCCATCCAAGCGGCCAGCAGGATCAGGAGGGTCGTCTTCATCGTTCTTTCGGTTGGGCGTTGCTGTTTCGTTTGTTCTTTCGTTCTCCGCCCTTGCCGCGTTGGTCGCGGCCGCGGGGGGGATCGTAGCTCGGGTCGAAATTGGGATTGGGAGCCGTCGGTCGGGGTGCGCCAGTCGCCTTCTGCCAGGCGTGGAGTCGTTCAAGCAGGTGCTTGGCCTCGTCCTTGCGCCGGTCTGCGAGATCGCGGGTCTCGCCGGGATCCTTGGAGAGGTCGAAGAGCTCGGTGGTGCCCGACTCGAAATGCTCGATCAACTTGAGATTGCCGTGCCGAATGGCGCTGGCGGGCCCGTTGCGTCCGACGTAGGACGGGAAGTGCCAGAACACGGTGTCGCGGTGCAGGCGTCCGGCACCAGAAAGGAGAGGCAGTAGGTTCTCGCCGTCGGGCACGTGGTGTGGGGGTGGGTTGAGCCCGGCGGCGGCGGCGAGGGTCGGGTAGATGTCCATCGACAGGACTGGTGTGGCACAGGTGGCGCCGGCCTTCACCCCCGGTCCCCGGACCGCCATGGGAACCTGCAGACCACCTTCGTAGAGCGAGCCCTTGCCGCCCCGGAGCGGGGCCACGTATTGGCGCGTGCCACCGTTGTCGGAGGTGAAGATCACCATGGTCTCGTCGGAGAGGCCGGCTTCTTCGATTTTTGCCAGGAGATGACCGATGGCGGTGTCGAGCGCCTCGACGGTGGCGGCGTGGGCGGGATCGAGATGACGATTCGCCCCGGCTTTCTCCCGGTATTTCTCCAGCAGGGCGGGAGGCGGATCGAAGGGCGCGTGCACCGCGTGCGGTGCGAGGTAGAGAAACCACGGCTGCTCCAGATTCCGTTCGATGAACGACATGGCCTCCTCGGCGAAAGCGTCTGTCAGGAAGCGTCCCGACTCGTCGTGATAGGCATCCTTCTCAAAGCCGAGCTGCTTCGGCTGCCGGTCGAGGTCGAATCCCTGTCCGGTCGGGGTGCACGGGCCCTTCCGGCCGCGGCCGAGATTCCACATCCCGATCATTGCCGTGGCATAACCGCCATCGCGCATGACCTCCGCAATCGTGACCGATTCGGTGGCCAGCTCCGCCAGGCTTTCGGAGGCCATGATCCGGTGATGGGGGGAGCCCGGTTTGTGGCGCTCGTCGACCACGGTGAATATCCCGTGACGCGGCGGGTATTGGCCGGTCATCAGGCTGGCGCGGGTGGGGGCGCAGTTCGGGGCGCTGGCATAGGCCTGGCTGAAGACCGTTCCGTCCCGGGCCAGGGAATCGATGTGGGGCGTGTCGATGAACTCGTTGCCGGCGAACCCGACGTCGCGCCAGCCCATGTCATCGACGAGGATGACGAGGAAGTTCGGCTTTCCGGCGGCAAGAGGAGCCAACAGGAGGAGGGCACACAGTTGGGGAAGGAAGTTCATTGCAGCCTTTCAACGGGTATTGTCGTGACGGCTGAGAAAACAAACCCGGCACCTGACAATAATCCGACCGACGGCGCTTCCGCGTGGCGTCTGCGGAAGGGTGCCAACGAGAATCAGCGGCCCGGCTTTCCAGCCGAACGCTTGCGATCGGTCCGCCTGGGTTTGCC
>Ga0180436_10002567_pt1 | contig 17183 bp, 17 predicted proteins | sample SS_ome_2_FD_132434 | JGI IMG/M metagenome (GOLD analysis project Ga0180436, IMG submission 132434) | Hypersaline lake sediment archaeal communities from the Salton Sea, California, USA - SS_3_S_2 metaG | ecosystem: Environmental > Aquatic > Non-marine Saline and Alkaline > Hypersaline >...
GCCGCGCTGGGTGCAGGGGCTTTTGCGGTTCAACAACACGCTGATGGGCCGGCTTCTGGTGGGGCCGGCGCTGGGCACGCTGGTGTTCTGGTGGGGCGATCTGCGCGCGATGCGGGCGGGCGACCGCGCGATCCTGCGCGACTGGGCGCTGCATGCGGCGGGGGTCGCGCTGGTCCTGTCCTGGCTGGCACTGGTCGCGCAGATGCCGGTCTGGGCCTATCTTCTGGCCGTCTATGCCGGTCATTCGGTGCTCAAGATCCGCACCTTCCTGGAACACCGCGCGCATGAAAAGGCGCGCGGACGCACGGTGATCATCGAGGATCGGGGGCCCTTGGCCTTCCTGTTTCTCAACAACAACCTGCATGTCGTCCACCACACCCATCCGCAGGTTGCCTGGTACGAGCTGCCGCGCCTATATGCCGCGAGGAAAAGCCATTACCTCGGCAAGAACGAGGGCTACCGCTACGCCTCTTATGGCGAGGTGTTCCGCCGCTACTTCTTCCGGGCGAAAGACCCGGTGCCGCACCCGCTGATGCAGCCTGCGGCGCGCACGCCCGAACCGCCGCCCGCGCCGCCGATGCCGCCAATCCGGCACGCGGCCGAGTAGGCTTCCGCCCCGCGCGCGCCCGTGCGATAGGGGCGCATGGACCTCTGGATCATCGCGACGCTTGGCGCTGCCGCCGTGCAGACCGTTCGCTTCATGCTGCAAAAGCAGGTGAAGCAGGCGGGCCTCTCGACCGCGGGCGCGACCTTCGCGCGCTTCGTCTTCGCGGTGCCGCTGGCCGGGCTGGCCGCGCTGGCGCTGACCGGCGGCGTCTGGCCTGCGCCGGGTGCGGCATTCTGGGCCTGGGCCGCTGCGGGCGGGATGGCGCAGATTCTTGCCACCATGGCCACCGTGGCGCTGTTTTCGCTGCGCAACTTCGCCGTCGGAATCGCCTTCACCAAGACCGAAACGGTGCAGGTCGCGCTGTTTTCCGCCGCGATCCTGGCCGAACCGGTGCCGCCGGCGGGTTGGGCGGCGATCCTGGTGGGGTTCCTGGGCGTGGTGATGCTGTCGCGCGGCGGGGCGGAGGTGGCGCGCTTCGATCCGCGTGCAACGGCGCTGGGGCTGCTGGCCGGGGGCCTTTTCGGCCTGTCGGCCATCGGCTACCGGGCCGCCACGCTGGAACTGGCCGAGCTTGCGCCGGCGGCGCGGGCGGCGGTGACGCTGGCCTGCGTCACCGGGCTTCAGACCCTGGCGATGGCTGCCTGGCTTGGCCGGCGCGAACCCGGCGAAATCGGCAAGGTGATGCGCGCCTGGCGCCGCACGCTGCCGGTGGGCGTGACCGGCGTGGCCGGTTCCTATGGCTGGTTCCTGGCGTTTTCGTTGCAGAACGCGGCGGTAGTGCGCGCCGTCGGGCAGGTGGAAATCGTGTTCACGCTGCTGGTGTCGGCCGTGGTGTTCCGCGAACGCCTGCGGGCGCGCGAAGGCTTGGGCATCGCGCTTGTCGTGGGCTCTCTGGTCGCGCTGGTGCTGCTGCTGGGTTAGCCGCGTGCGCCTTTCGGGCGGGTCCGGTCACGCGATCCGGCGGAACGCGGATACCGGGCCGGAATTGTCGAAGAACGGCACGCTTTCAGGCGGTTCGGCGCCGCCGATCAGGGCCGCGACTTCGGCCAGCACCACCTCGGTGATGAACGGCAGGTTCAGCTTGCGCGCCGTGGCGACCGGTACCCAGTGCAGGTGGCTCAACTCGTCCTCCGCCCGGCTGAAATCCTCGGCATCGCCAGCAATCGCGCCGACATCGGCCAGAAAGAACCGCGCGTCGAAGCGCCGGGGGCGCCCGGGCGGGGTGATCGCGCGGAAGACGTAGCGAAGGCCCCGCGCATCGGGGCGGTGGCCGGTGGCGGCGAAGCCCTGCCAGTCACCCGGTGCCGCGCCGGGCCAATCGCCGGCTGTGCCCAGGATCAGGCCGGTTTCCTCCCACAATTCGCGCACGGCGGCCACCGCCAGCGCATGCGCCAGTGCCGGGTCGGCCCCCTGCGCCAGCCGCGCGGCGCAGGCCGGGCCGATCGGGCGGGCCAGCGCGATACAGGCATCCGCTTCGTCGACCGCGCCGCCGGGAAACACGAACTTGTCGGGCATGAAGGCGGCCGTCTTGCCGCGCTGCCCCATCAGCACTTCGGGCCCCGCAAGGCCGTCCCGCGTCAGGATCACCGTCGCGGCATCGCGCACGGGCACGGCGCCCTGTCCGGTCATGTCAGGCCTCTTCGGGCTTGCCGAAGCCGTGCATGCGCTTGGCCCATTGGATGCCGACCATCACGCCCTTCAACCGCGGCAGCAGGAACAGCGACAGGCCGACCGTGCCGATGGCGAAGGCGGTGGCCAGGATCATCGGGTCGGGCCGGAACGCGACGAAGGCCCAAAGGATCGCAGGGGCCATCAGGTGGCCGACGATCAGGATCGTCAGATAGGCCGGGCCGTCATCGGCGCGCTGGTGGTGCAGGGCCTCGCCGCAGGCAGGGCAGGCATCGCGCACCGAAAGGTAGCCGCGCAGGATCGGCCCCGCACCGCAGCAGGGGCAGCGCATCCGCCAGCCGCGCAGCATCGCCCGGCCAAGCGGGCGGTCGTCTTCCAGGTCTGCGGATTGGATCGAAGTGTCGCGCATCAATTGCTCCTTGGCCCTCGTGGTCGCGGGCAGGCCCCCTTATCGCAGCACGGGGCGGCAATAAAAACCCGCCTTGCCGTCGCCGCGTAAAGATGTCGCAAAACCGGATGATGTCCAGGCGACGGAATGCGGGCGGTGCCGCGTTTCATGATCATGACAGGCCGGATGGACCGGCCGGATTGCAGGAGACGACGATGTCCAAGAAAAGCATTCTGACGGTTTCCGCCCTTGTATTGGGCGCAGCCCTCGCGGCCGTGCCGCTGGTCGCCGCCGCCAAGTCCGAAGGCTGGCGGATGGATCACGACCAGCGGATGGAGCGGATGGCGGACCGCGCCGGTCCCGGCCGGATGGGGGGCCGCGATGGGGGGCCGAAACTCGACTTCTCCAAGGCCGATGCCAATGACGACGGTGTCGTCACGGTCGAGGAGATGACGGCACGGCGCGCCGCCGAAATCGCGGCGCTGGACGCCGATGGCGACGGGTTCGTGACCGCGGAGGAAATGGTCGACCGCACCCGCGGGGTGATGCAGGCGCGGATGCTGGAACGCGCGCAACGCCGGCTTGAGCGGCTGGATGCCGACGACGATGGCAGATTGGCGGTTTCCGAGCTGCCGGAGCCCCCGTTCGACCGGATATTCGCGGCGATCGATGCCGATGGCGACGGCGCCGTGACCGAGGCCGAATTCGAGGCCTTCGCCGCCCTGCGCGGCGGTCGTGACGGGGCCGGCGGGACGCATGACAAAGGCCCCGGACGGTGGATGCGCGGCCAGCATTGAGGCCGCCAGCAGGCCGGGCCGCGGGCGCGACCCGCGGCCCGATTGTCCGAATTCCGCACTTGCTGTAGCGATCTTTCATGGCCATGGCCCTCGACGCATTGCACGAGCTATCCGACGAGGAACTTCTGGCCCGCTTCGCGGCGGGCGAGGCGGCGGCGGCGCGGGTCCTTACCCTGCGCCTGACGCCGGTAGCATTGCGGGTCGCGCAGCGGATGCTGAACGATGCGGCCGAGGCCGAGGATGTCGCGCAGGAAGCGATGCTGCGGTTGTGGCGGATGGCGCCCGATTGGCAATCGGGCGTGGCGCGGGTTTCGACCTGGCTTTACCGGGTCACGTCCAACCTGTGCACCGACCGTCTGCGACGGCGCCGCAGTGTCGATCTCGAGGCCGCGGGCGAGGTCGAGGATGACCGCCCCGCGGCGGTGAACGAGTTGATCGCGGCCGACAGGGCGGCCGCGCTGCAGGCGGCGCTGCAGGCGCTGCCCGAACGACAGCGCCAGGCGGTGGTTCTGCGTCACATCGAGGGCCTGTCCAACCCCGAGATCGGCGATATCCTTGGCATCGGGGTGGACGCGGTGGAAAGCCTGACCGCACGCGGCAAGCGGGCATTGACGCAGGCGCTGGCCGGACGACGCGAGGAACTGGGATATGGCGATGACTGAACGCGATCATGACAAGGCACTGCAGGCGTTCTTCGCCGAGGCGCGGCACGCTTCGCCGGAACCGTCCGCCGATCTGCTGGCGCGCGTTCTGGCCGATGCCGAGGCCGAACAGGCACGGCAGGCCGCCACGGGCGGCGGCCGGGCCGCAAAGGACCGTGCGGGGACGGCCGTGACCGGATCTGCCTGGCGCGGCCTGCGTGATATCCTGGGCGGATGGGGCGGCATCGGCGGGCTGGCCGCCGCAGGCGTGGCCGGGCTGTGGATCGGGTTTTCGGGCGTCGGAACGCTGGGCATGGCCACGGCCGATCTGTGGGGCGGTGGCGGAACCATCGACGATGCAGGCTTCGCCACCGGGGATCTGCTGGCCCTGACCATGGTGCTGGAGGAAGAGGCATGAGCGACGAGGACAAGCCCCAAGACCCGATGCCGGTGCGCACCGAAACCGGCAACCGGGTCGGCTTCTGGACGCGGTCGATCCTGATCGTGTCGCTTGTGCTGAACCTCATCCTGATCGGTGCTATCGCCGGCGCCGGGCTGAGCCACAGGTCGATGCCGGACCGGCGCGCGGGCAACGATGCGGGGCTGGGCCTTCTGTTCGACGCGTTGCCGCCGAGGGACCGCCGCGACCTGCGCCAGGCGATGTTCGCCGAGTTTCGCGAACGCGGCGATGCCAGGCAAGCGGTGGTGACCGATACGCGTGCATTGCTTGCGGCGCTGCGGGCCGAGACCTTCGAGCGCGAAGTGGCGGTGGCGGTGTTGCAGCGTCAGCGTGGCCGGGCCGAGGCAATGCTGCAGACCGGGACCGATGCGTATCTCGAACGGCTGGACGGAATGACGCCGCGCGAACGCAGGGCCTATGCCGACGCGGTGGAACGCGTCATACGCGAACGCAGGGCCGCGCAGCCGCGCGAGTGATCCGTTCCAGATTGGTGGTCCCGCTGGCGGCGGTCAGGCCGCGGCGCTGGGGCTGCGGCCCACGGTGACCAGGTTGCGACCGTCGGATTTGGAACCCAGCAGCGCCCTGTCCGCGACATCGACGACCTGTTCGACGGCGACACCCGCCGCGCCGCCCATCGCCAACCCGATCGAACTGGTCACCTTGATCTCGCCGGCGCCGCCGGGCAGGCGGATTGGCCGTTCCTCGACGATCCGGCGCAGCCGTTCGGCGGTGGCGCGCGCTGCCTCGAGCGAGGTGTCGGGCAGGGCGACCAGGAATTCCTCGCCACCGATCCGTGCCACCAGATCGACGCTGCGCAGGCTGTTCTTCAGCCGATTGCCGATCTCGACCAGTACCGCATCGCCTGCGGCATGGCCGAACGTGTCGTTGACCGCCTTGAACCGGTCGAGATCGAGGATCATCACGGCAAAGCTGCGGCCGGTTTCCTGCGCGCGTTCGGCGATCCGCGCGATATGGGGCAGCGCGTAGCGGCGGTTGTACAATCCGGTCAGCGGATCGATCAGCGCCAGCCGCAAGCCGTCCGCCATGCTGGCGCGCAGCCTGTCGCCCATCCGCTTGCGCCGGATCTGGGTGCGCAGCCGTATCGCGATTTCCTCGACCGGGGCATCGGCGGCCATCAGGTCGTTGGCGCCCAGGTCCAGCGCGACGGCCGCGGTTTCGCGCGCCTCGGGCTGAACCAGGACGCACATCGCGGCATGCCGGGTGGCCTGCCGCGCGCGCAGTTCCGACATCAGCCGCAGCCCGTCGCCGGGCCTGTCCATGTCGGCCGGAATCACGAACAGGTCGACGCCGCCAAGGCCGGCGGTCTCGGCCAGTACCTCCTCGCGGTCCATAACCTCGACATGCGGGCCGAAGGCGCGGATCAGATGCGGCCGCCAGGTCTGCACCCGGTCCCGCCGCCCGCCGACCAACACCAGCTGCGCGGGGCCGTCGAACCCTTCCGCCATCTCGGCAAAGCCCAGGTCGCGCCAGGTCGTATCGCGCAGCTTCAATTCCTCTTCGGTTTCGCGGGCGCGCAGCAGGCTGCGCAGGCGCGCCAGAAGCAGGTTTTCGTCCAGGGGCTTGGTCAGGAATTCCTCGGCCCCGGCGCGCAGGCCACGCAGCCGGGCCACCGGGTCGCGGAAGGCCGTGATCATCACCACGGGGATCGCACGGGTGACCGGATCGGCCTTCAGACGTTCGCAGACCTCGATCCCGTCCATGTCGGGCAATTGCACATCGAGCAGGATCAGGTCGGGCCGCGTCGCGCGTGCGGTGCGCAGGGCGTCGGTGCCGTTCGACGCCTGCACGGTCTCATAGGCGGCCGAGGCAAGCTTGACCTTCAGGACGATCCTGTTGGTTGCTACATCGTCCACGATCAGGATCTTGCCTGCCATGGTCCTCTCCGCACGGTTTACTTGTGTTTGCTTTCTATTCATCCTTCTTCCGCAAAGGTTAAGATTTCCTTTCCAACGCCCGTCAAATGAGGATCAAACCTTGACCAAAGGACAGGATTTCGGCGAAATCGTCGCGCTGCGGGCGTTGGGATGGATCGCGGGCAGCGAAGATCTTCTGCCGGTCTTTCTGGGCGCCACCGGGGCCGGGCCCGCCGATTTGCGCGAACGCGTCACCGACCCCGAGTTCCAGGCCTCGGTCCTCGACTTCCTGATGATGGATGATGCCTGGATCGTCGCCTTCTGCGATGCCGAGGGGCTGGCCTATGACGCGCCGCGCCGGGCGCGGGCCGCGCTGCCCGGTTCGGCCCTGTCGGACTGGGCGTGACGGCGGGCACAACCCGTCAGAAATCCACAAGGTTTCGCGGCTCTCCGGCGCGAAGTTCGGCCAGCAGGCGGCGCAGGGTTTCGGCTCCGTCGGGCGGCAGCTTCGCCAGAAAATGCCTGGCGTTTTCTTCGGCCACCGGCGTGGCCCGCCACAGCAGGTCGCGGCCCTGCGGGGTCAGCGCCACTTCGGTGCCGCGCCGGTCGGGGCCGGGCGCGGGCTGGCGGTCGACCAGGCCCGCGGCCTCCATCTGCCGCAACGTGCGCGACATCGCGGTGCGGTCGATGCCGATGAATTCCGCGATCTCGGATGGCCGGGTCAGTCCCTCGTTCGCCACGGCCAGCAGCGCGCACCAGGTGATGCGGGTCAGCCCATGCGCCCGCAACCCCATCTCCAACCGCCGTTCCTGCAGCCGCGAGGTCAGCGTCAGCTGGTAAAGCAGCGAGGCATGCAGCCGGTAGGGCGCCCGGTCGGGTTCATCAATCATGACCGAAACGTCAACAAATCCTAACGCGTCGTCAAGCATTTGGCCTGTCATGCCGCACGTTGCATCCGGTCGCCCGGCGGCGCATCCTCCGCCCGCACGAGGTGACGGAGGGCAAGGCATGGGCCAGATCCGGGGGGTGCTGTTCGACAAGGACGGCACGCTGTTCGATTTTCAGCAGACCTGGGGTGCCTGGGCCGAGGGGCTGTTTCGCGACCTTGCCGCCGGCGATGCCGAACGGGCCGAGGCGTTGGCGACGGTGGCGGGCTACGACATGGCAGGGCAGCGGTTCGAACCGACCAGCCCGGTGATCGCCGGGACGCCCGAAGAAATCGCCGACCTGCTTCTGCCGTATCTGCCGGGCAGCGACCGCGTTGCCCTGATCGGGCGGATGAACACGCTGGCCGCCGCAGCGTCGATGGCCGAGGCGGTGCCGCTGGCGCCGTTGATGCACCGATTGCGCGGCGCCGGGCTGGTGCTGGGTGTGGCCACCAACGATGCCGAAGCCCCGGCCCGGGCGCATCTGAATGCGGCGGGGGTGGACGGGCTGTTCGACTACGTCGCGGGCAGCGATTCCGGCCATGGGGCCAAGCCGGGGGCCGGCCCGCTTCTGGCCTTTGCCCGCCTGATGCGGCTGCCGCCCGAAACGGTGGCGATGGTCGGCGACAGCAGCCATGACCTGCATGCGGGCCGTGCCGCCGGGATGACCTGCGTTGCCGTGCTGACCGGACCTGCGACGCGGGCCGAGCTTGCCCCGCTGGCCGACATCGTCCTGCCCGATATCGGGCATCTGCCGGGCTGGCTGGGCCTGGCCTGATCCCCGTTGCGGCGCAACCTGTTCCAAAAGCGACCGATTTCGTCGCGGAATGCCACGCCGTGCGCGAGGGGCGTGGCAATTCTGGCCCAACCGAAACGCGCCACGGGAGGCATGGATGACGGAAGCGGTGCGACGAAAGCGATCTGGCGGACGTGCCGGACATGCAAGACGCTCGGGCGGTCATGCGATCGAGCAGATGTCCTGGCGCGTGCCGCAGAACGCGGACCGTCCGACCGAACCGCTGGGCCCCGAAGGCATCGAGGCGATCCACAAGGGCGCCATGCGCATCCTGTCCGTGATCGGCATCCGGTTTCTGAATGACGAGGCGCTTGGCCTGTTCCGGCAGGCCGGCTGCAAGGTCGAGGGCAACCACGTCTACATGGACGAGGATTTCGTGATGGAGATGATCGGGCGCGCGCCCGAAACCTTCACGATCACGCCGCGCAACCCGGACCGCACCCTGACCATGGGCGGCCAGTCGATCACCTTCGGCAACGTGTCCTCGCCGCCGAACTACTGGGATTTCGAGACCGGCAAGGTTTCGGGGTTCATGGAAGGGTTCCGGCGGCTGATGAAGCTGACGCAGTACTTCAACTGCATCCATTTTGCTGGCGGCTACCCGGTTGAACCGATCGACGTGCACCCGGCCGTACGGCACCTCGACTGCATCTATGAAAAGCTGGTGCTGACCGACAAGGTCGTCCACGCCTATGCGCTGGGGCGCGAACGCGTCGAGGACGGGATGGAGATGGTGCGCATCGCCGGCGGGCTGAGCGACGCGGAATTCCGCGCCAAGCCGCGCATGTACACCAACATCAATTCCGTCTCGCCGCTCAAGCACGATTTCCCGATGATCGACGGCGCGCTGCGGATGGCGCGGGCCGGGCAGGCGGTTGTCGTGACCCCGTTCACGTTGGCGGGCGCCATGGCACCGGTCACCCTGTCGGGCGCGGTCACGCTGTCGATCGCCGAGGCGCTGGCGGCGCTGGCACTGATCCAGTACGTCGCGCCCGGTGTGCCTGTGATGATCGGCACCTTCACCTCGAACGTCGACATGAAATCGGGCGCGCCGGCGTTTGGCACGCCGGAATACATGCGTGCCACGCAGATGACCGGCCAGATGGCCCGGTTCTACAAGCTGCCGATGCGCGCTTCGGGCGTCTGTGCCGCAAACGTGCCTGACGGCCAGGCGATGTGGGAAACCTCGAACAGCCTGTGGTCTGCGGTGCAGTCGGGGGCCAACATGGTCTACCACGCCGCCGGCTGGCTGGAGGGCGGCCTGATCGCCAGCCCCGAGAAATTCGTCATGGATTGCGAGATGATCCAGATGATCCAGCGCTACATGGAACCGGCCCTGACGGCGACCACGCCCGAGGATATCGCGATCGACACGGTGGCCGAGGTCGGCCCTGACGGGCATTATTTCGGCTGCCAGCACACGCAGGACCGTTACACCAACGCGTTCTACAGCCCCTTCGTGTCGGATTGGCGCAATTTCGAGGCCTGGCAACTGGACGGCGCCGTCTGGACTTCGGAGCGCGCGCACAGGACGTACAAGAAGATCATGGCCGAGTTCGAACCGCCGCCCCTCGATCCGGCGATCCACGAGGAATTGTGGGCCTTCGTCGAACGCCGCAAGGCCGAGGGCGGCGCACCGACCGATTTCTGAACCTCGCGCCGGGTTGCGCGGCGCGGATTGCCCGCAACCCGCGGTCGAGGAACGGAAATTTCGTGGCCTTTCCGATGCTTCGGCGCGCTCTCGAATGGGTCGTCTTGGCGCTTTGTTAACGGTCGCCGCCTAACCTTTCGCAGGGAATTGAGAGGTAATGGTATGCACGGTCTGATGAACCGGGCGATCCAGTGTTTCCTGCAGGACACCTACGGGGCAGAGGCTTGGGCCAATGTCGCAGGTCAGGCGGGGATCGGACCGGAAGGTTTCGAGGCGATGATGGTCTATCCCGATTCGGTCACCGAATCGCTGCTGGCGGCTGCCTGCTCTCATCTGTCGAAACCCCGTGACGCGCTGCTGGAGGATATCGGCATCTGGCTCGTCTCGGTCGAAAGGCTGAGGCGGCTGATGCGGTTCGGCGGCGTGGATTACCATGATTTCATCGACACGCTCGAGGAATTGCCGGGTCGCGCGCAACTGGCCGTGCCCGATATCGGCCTGCCGGCGGTTCGGGTCGTTCCGCATGCGCAGGGCCAGTTCACGCTGATCGTTCAGCACGGACAGGACGGCTTTGGCCATGTCTTCGCCGGGGTCTTGCGGGCGATGGCCGACGATTACGGCGCGCTGGCGCTGATCGACCATGTCGGCAGCGGCCCGGACGGCGAAACCATCGAGGTCGAGCTTCTGGACGCGCGCTATACCCAGGGCCGGGCGTTCTCGCTGGCGATGCCGGCGACGGCAGGGGTGCAGTGATGGACGGCAGCCAGACCGAAACGCTTGCGATGGTCCCGCCCGAAGCGTTGGGTCTTTTGATGCCGATGTATGTCTGGGTGTCGCCCACCGGCCATGTAAGAGAGGCCGGGCCGACCCTGAAGAAGCTGTGCGGCGATTGCGCGCTGATCGGCAGCCGGTTTCTGGAAACCTTCGAACTGATCCGGCCAAGCGGCATCTCCACGATGGCGGAACTGGGCGCGCTGGCAGGACGGCGGTTGCATGCGACCCTGCGCGAACCGCCGCATACCGCATTCCGCGGTCTGGCCGTGCCGCTGGCGCCGGGGCAGGGGATGCTGGTCAACCTGTCCTTCGGCATCGCCGTGGCAGAGGCGGTGCGCGACCACGACCTGACCGATGCCGATTTCGCGGTGACCGATCTGGCGGTCGAACTGCTTTACCTGCACGAGGCCAAATCGGCCGTGATGGACGAATTGAACGGGCTGAACCTGCGCCTGCAGGCGGCGCGTGCCGCGGCCGAGGAACAGGCGCTGACCGATCCGCTGACCGGCCTCGCCAATCGCCGGGCGCTGGAGATCGCGCTGGCGCAGGCCGCCGACACGGTCGAGAATGGCGGCAGGCCCTTTGCGCTGATGCATATCGACCTCGATTTCTTCAAATCGGTGAACGATACGCTGGGCCATGCCGCGGGCGACCATGTCCTTGGCGAGGTCGCCATGATCCTGCGCGAGGAAACCCGGCAGAACGACGTCGTCGCGCGTGTCGGCGGCGATGAATTCGTGCTGATCCTGCGCGATCTGTCGGACCGCAACAGGCTCGTGGCTCTGGCCAAGCGGATCATCGCCCGGTTCGAACAGCCGATGGAATTCGAAGGCCATCCCTGCCGGATCTCCGGCAGTGCCGGGATCGCCCTGTCGATCTCCTATCCCACGCAGAACCCCGACCGGATGCTGTCAGACGCGGACCTTGCGCTTTACGCGTCCAAGCGCAACGGGCGGGCGCAGGCGACCGTGTTCACCCCCGATCTGGTCCTGCCCGAGGACGACCGCCTCCCGGACTGATGGCAAGGGACCGAATTTTCGGCGAAAATTCGCGCGCCGGGCGGGTTCAGCCGATGATCTCGAACCTGTCGACATCGACAAGCCCCCGATCCGTGATCTTGAGATGCGGGATCACCGGCAGCGCCAGGAAGGCCAGTTGCAGGAACGGTTCCTCCAGGGTCACGCCAAGCGCAAGGGCGGCGGCGCGCAGGTCGCGCAGCGCGTGTTCCACCGTTTCGAACGGCTCCAGGCTCATCAGCCCGGCCAGCGGCAGGGCCAGTTCCGCCGCCACCCTTCCGTCTTCGGCCACCACGAAACCGCCCTCGATCTCGCCCAGCCGGTTCGCGGCCAGCGCCATGTCGGCATAATTCGCGCCGACCACGGCGATGTTGTGGTGATCATGGCAGACGGTCGAGGCGATGGCCCCCCGTTTCAACCCGAAGCCCCGGACGAAGCCCGTGGCGATGTTGCCGTTCCTGCCGTGGCGTTCGACCACCGCGATGCGGATCAGGTCGCGCGCCGTATCCGGGCGTTTGTCGCCGTCTTCGGGTGCGATCTCCTCGGTCAGGTGCTCGGTCAGGATCTTGCCCGGCAGAACGCCGATCACCGGCGTTTCGGCCCGGTTGCCGGGGCAGCGGAAGCTTTCGGCGCCGACCCGTGGCGCCCTGACCGAGTGGCGCGCGACCGGCGCCACTTCGGGCCGCGCGGCGAAGGCCGCCGCGTCCACCACCCGGCCCCCGGCGATGACCACCGCGGCGCGCGCTTCGGCCAGATCGGGCAGGGCGACGATATCGGCCCGTTTGCCGGGCGCCACCAGCCCGCGGTCCTTCAGGCCGAAGGCCTCGGCGGCCGAAAGGCTCGCGGCACGGTAGACGGCCAGAACCGGGCGACCCATGGCGATCAGGCTGCGCACCATGTAATCGATATGCCCGTGTTCGGCGATATCCAGCGGGTTCCTGTCGTCGGTGCACAATGCCATGTAGGGGGCCGTCGTCTCGGTCAGCATTCCCGACAGCGCCACCATGTCCTTCGACACCGATCCTTCGCGGATCAGCACGCGCATCCCGCGCTGCAGCTTTTCCAGCGCCTCTTGCGCGTGGGTGGCCTCGTGCTCGGTGCGGATGCCGGCGGCGACATAGGCGTTGAGGTCGCGCCCTGACAGAAGCGGTGCATGCCCGTCGATATGGCGGCCGCGAAACGCCTCCAACTTGGCCAGGCAGCCCGCGTCGCCATGGATCACGCCGGGATAATTCATGAATTCCGCGAGCCCGATCACCTTGGGATGGTCGGCCAGCGGCAACAGGTCCGCTGCCTCCAGCCGCGCGCCCGCCGTCTCCATCTCGGTCGAGGGAACGCAGGAAGACAATTGCACACGGATATCCATTACCGTCGTCTGCGCGGCGTCGAGGAAGTAGCGGATACCCTCGATCCCCGTGACATTGGCGATCTCGTGCGGGTCGCAGATCGCCGTCGTCACGCCGCGCGGGCAGACGCAGCGGTCGAATTCCTGCGGGGTGACGAGCGAGCTTTCGATATGCAGATGCGTGTCGATGAAGCCGGGAACAAGCGTCAGGCCGGAAACGTCGATCTCTTGCGTTCCCGCATATTCGGCGCCGATCCCGACGATCGTGTCGCCGCAGATCGCCACGTCGCCCGCGATCATCTCGCCGGTCACGAGGTCGAAGACCCGGCCACCTTTCAGGACAAGGTCGGCAGGCTCGGCCCCGCGCCCCTGCCGGATGATCTGGTCGAGTGTCCGCCTGGTCATGGAATCGCTCCTGTCCTGCCCGGTCCAGCAGACAGCAAGGGCGCCGGGCCGTCCAGCGGGCGCGGCGCCGCCCGGCCAAGGTTGCAAAGGCGGCTTGCGGGTATTACGGGGCGGCGGAACGGAGGCGTGCGGCGGATGAAGAACGCAATGATCCCGGCCTGGATCGACGGGGCCCTGACCCCGGTGGAAAAACTGGCGGTGCATCGGCGCGGCCTGCGGCACAAGGCCGTGTCCGTCTTCGTGCTGGACCGGTCGGGGGCCGATCTGCGGTTGCTGATCCAGAAACGCGCGGCCGGCAAGTACCACACGCCCGGCCTTTGGGCGAACACCTGCTGCACCCATCCGGATTGGGACGAGGAACCCCGCGATTGCGCGCAGCGGCGTCTGCGCGAGGAACTGGGCATCACCGGTCTCGACCCTGTCTTCCGCGACCGGGTGGAATACCGCGCCGATGTGGGCGGCGGCATGGTCGAACACGAAGTGGTCGACATCTTCACCGCCGAGGCCGCGCAGACGCTGGCACTCGCGCCCGATCCCGACGAAGTATCCGACCTGCGCTGGGTGGCGATGGCGGACCTGCAGGCAGAGATCGCGGCCGATCCCGAACGGTTCACGCCCTGGTTGCGCATCTATCTTGCCGAGCATCGAACCTCGATCCTCGGCACTGACGGCTGAACCCGGCGCGGTGACCCGGTTTCGGCCAAAAGTGGTGACCGGTTTCCCTTGACTTCGAGTCATCGTTACAAATGTTTAGGACACCGGCGCACCGACGCGCTGCAACCAGGACACCGGCGCCCCGGCGGGCCGCCTTGAACGACGGAACCGAAACGGCATGTCCCTTGCCCTGATCGCGGCGCTGCCCTTCCTGGGCGCGCTCCTGCCCGGCCTCATGATCCGCGCCGGGCGCAATACCTGTGCAACCGTCACCGGCAGCGTCACCGCGCTTGCGCTTCTGGGCGTCCTTCTGCACGCACCCGCGGTGATGCGCGGCGAGGTGGTGACGACGCGCATCGAATGGCTGCCGGCGCTGGGGCTGGACGCGACGTTCATGCTCGACGGGTTGGGGCTTTTGTTCTCGATCCTGATCCTGGGGATCGGGCTTTTGATCATCACCTACGCCCGGTTCTACCTGGCCAAGTCCGATCCGATGGGGCAGTTCTACACCTATCTGCTGCTGTTCCAGGGTGCGATGGTTGGCATCGTGCTTTCGGACAACGTCCTGCTTTTGCTGGTTTTCTGGGAGCTGACGTCACTATCCTCCTTCCTGCTGATCGGCTATTGGCGGCACCTGCCCGAAGGCCGGCAGGGCGCGCGCATGGCCTTGGCGGTCACGGGCATGGGCGGGCTGGCGATGATCGGCGGCATGCTGATCCTGGGCGATATCGCGGGCAGCTACGATCTGAGCGTGATCCTGACCCAGGGCGATGCGATCCGTGCCCACCCGCTTTACCTGCCGGCGCTGATCCTGATCCTGCTGGGCGCCTTCACCAAGTCGGCACAGTTTCCGTTCCATTTCTGGCTGCCGCACGCGATGGCGGCGCCGACACCGGTATCGGCCTACCTGCATTCCGCCACGATGGTGAAGGCCGGGCTGTTCCTGATGGCGCGGCTCTGGCCGGTCCTGTCGGGCACCGATGCCTGGTTCTGGCTGGTCGGCGGTGCCGGGCTGATCACCATGGTGCTGGGCGCGGTCATCGCGCTGTTCAAGGACGATCTGAAGGCGCTTCTGGCCTTCTCGACCGTCAGCCATCTGGGCCTGATCACCATGCTTCTGGGGCTAGGAACGGAATTCGGCGCCGTGGCGGCGGTCTTTCACATCATCAACCACGCGACCTTCAAGGCCGCGCTGTTCATGACCGCCGGCATCGTCGATCACGAGGCGCATACCCGCGACATCCGGCGCCTGGGCGGGTTGCGCAAGCTGATGCCCGTCACCTTCGCGATCGCGGCCGTGGCGTCGCTGTCGATGGCGGGCATCCCGGCCTTCAACGGGTTCCTGTCGAAGGAAATGATGCTGGAGGCGGCCTGGGACGAGGGCATGGCCTTCGCCATCGTGGCCACCATCGGCGCGCTGTTCTCGGTGGCCTATTCGTTCCGCTACATCGTCCACACCTTCCTCGGCCCCGTTCGCCACGACTATCCGCACAAGCCGCACGATCCGGGCGCGGGAATGTGGCTGCCGCCCGCGCTGCTGGCGGTCCTGGTGGTGGCGATCGGACTGCAGCCGCAGGCAATGGTCGGCGATTTCGTCAAGGTCGTGGCCGGCGCGGTGACGCTGGGCGAACCGAAGGTCTATCTCAAGCTCTGGCACGGGCTGGTGCCGGCGCTTTACATGTCGATCGCGGCGGTGGTGGGCGGCCTGCTCCTGCTGGCCCTGCATCGCGGATTGGCGCGCGCCTGGGACGCGGCGCCCCGGCCCGAGGCGAAGGCGATCTTCGACGCGCTGGTCGACGGGCTGGCGGGGGCTGCGCGGCGGCTGACCGACACGCTGCATGACGGCGCCGTGTCGCGGTATCTCGCGATCATGACCGCGGCGATCCTCGTCTATGCGCTTTGGGCGTGGACCGGCGGCGTGCATACGCCCGGCCTGCGCATTCTCACCCCGATCGCGCCGGTGCCGGTGATCTTCGCCGTGCTTCTGACGGTGGCCTGCGCCGCGTTGCTGCTGGTTCACCGGCGGCGGTTCATCGCGCTGGTCGTCCTCTCGATCATCGGCCTTGTCGTTTCGATGGCCTTCGTTCAGTTCTCGGCACCCGACCTGGCGCTGACACAGCTGACCGTCGAGGTCGTGACGATCATCCTGCTGCTTCTGGCGCTGAACTACATGCCCAAGTCGACGCCGGTCGAAACACCCGCAGGGCGACGGATGCTGGACGCGTTCATCGCCGTCGCCGGCGGTCTTGGCGTGGCCGCGCTGACCTATGCGTTCCTGGCCCGCGACCGGGCTGTCGACACCATCGCCGATTACCACCTGGCCAATTCCTACGAAGGCGGCGGCGGTACCAACGTGGTCAACGTCATCCTTGTCGATTTCCGTGGCTTCGACACGATGGGCGAGATCATCGTGCTGGGGATCGCCGCGCTGGTGATCTTCGCGCTGGTCGACGGGCTTCTGCATGGCCCGGCCTCGCGCCGGTTGGCCAACCGGGTGCCCGACATGCGCCAGGCCGGCGACCGTCATCCCCTGATGATGGTCGTCGCGACACGGCTGGCGCTGCCCATCGCGCTGGCGGTGGCGGTGTTCATCTTCCTGCGCGGCCACAACGAACCGGGCGGCGGGTTCATCGCAGGGCTGGTCGCGGCCATCGCGCTGCTGATGCAGTACATGGCTTCGGGTTTCGCCTGGAGCGAGGCGCGCCAGCGCTTCGACTATCACGGCGTGATCGCGCTGGGCGTCGCCATCGCGGTACTGACCGGCGTCGCCTCGCTACTGCTGGGCTGGAACTTCCTGACCTCGACGAACGAATACGTGACGCTCTGGCCGCTGTCGAAGGTGCACCTGGCCAGCGCCATCGCCTTCGATCTGGGCGTGTTCCTGACCGTCGTCGGCTCGGTCATGCTGGCACTGGCCAGTCTCAGCCGCATCGGCCGCCGTGCCGGAGAGGGCGTGAACCTGACCCCGATGGATATCGATCCCGAGGCGCCGCCGCGTCCGGGCAAGGAGAATGCGTGACATGGAATTGCTGGTTTCCGGCGGTATCGGCCTCATGGCGGGCGTGGGCATCTACCTGATGCTTCGGATGCGCACCTTCCCGGTGGTCCTGGGCCTGGCGATGCTGTCCTATGCCGTCAACACCTTTCTTTTCGCCAGCGGCCGGCTGGTCAGCGGCGCGCCGCCGATCCTGACCAAGGACGCTGCGTCCTATACCGATCC
>Ga0180436_10002569_pt1 | contig 17173 bp, 7 predicted proteins | sample SS_ome_2_FD_132434 | JGI IMG/M metagenome (GOLD analysis project Ga0180436, IMG submission 132434) | Hypersaline lake sediment archaeal communities from the Salton Sea, California, USA - SS_3_S_2 metaG | ecosystem: Environmental > Aquatic > Non-marine Saline and Alkaline > Hypersaline > Sediment...
ATCTTCAGTGAGGAGCCGGATGTCGCCGCGCTCGCGCTTGGCGATCTGACCAGGCTCCAGGCCCATTGGGTCGATGCCACGACCATCGCGTGGCGCGGGCACAAGGGCGAGAACCGGTACTTCCTCCACTCGTCCCCCGAGGCGAGGCTCGAGCTGAACGCCGACGGTGTGGTCGGCGGCGAGTCGATCGAGCTGGTACCGGCCGGCGGAGGTCTCTCCACCGAGGTCGGCGCGAGGTTCCCTCATCTCAGGGGCCTCCCGGCTCTCACCCTTCCCGGTGAGGCCGCCGGGCGGATCACCGAGCTCCTCCGCGGGCAGCTGGCGGTGTCCGCCCTTGATGCCGAGGGCAAGCTGGTCGATGCGACCGGTGTTCAGATCCCCGGCGTGCTCGACGACGTCTTCGCCTACGACGGTCCGCTCGGTCTGACGTGGGAGAACGGCGCTCCGATGTTCCGCGTCTGGGCGCCGACCGCGCGCGTCGTCAGGCTCCACATCTACGAGAGCTGCGACGCGCCCGAACCGACGCACGTCCTGGCGATGACCGACGAGAACGGTGTGTGGACCTCTCCCGGTCTCCCCGAGTGGAACGGCATGTACTACCTCTACGAGGTCGATGTCTACATGCATCAGACCGGGTCCTTCGAGAGCAACATGGTCACCGACCCGTACTCGCGCGGGCTGTCGATGAACAGCGCGCGCACGCTGATCGTGAATCTGGATGATCCGGCCACGAAGCCGGACGGGTGGGGCGCCCTTGCGAAGCCGGCGCTTGAAGCGCCCGAGGACATCGTCCTCTACGAACTCCACGTCCGCGACTTCAGCGCGTCCGACGGAACCGTGCCCGAGGAGCTCGTCGGGACCTTCAAGGCCTTCACCGCCGAATCGAACGGCGTGGCGCACCTCCGCGAACTGTCGGAGGCCGGCGTCACCCACGTACACCTCCTCCCGTCCTTCGACATCGCGACCATCAATGAGAACAAGGCGGAGTGGGAGTTCCCGGGCGACCTGTCCAGATTCGCGCCCGACTCCGAGGAGCAGCAGGCGGCGATCGCGGAGATTCGCGGCGATGATCCGTACAACTGGGGCTACGACCCGTACCACTACGGCGTGCCCGAGGGGAGCTACGCGACCGACCCGAACGGGACGGCGCGCATCATGGAGTTCCGCGAGATGGTGCAGTCGCTGTCGGGAATGGGGCTCCGCGTCGTCATGGACGTCGTTTACAACCATACGCACGCCAGCGGTCCTGATCCCAGAGCCGTGCTCGACCGCATTGTGCCCGGCTACTATCACCGTCTGAGCAACGACGGCACCGTTGAGACGAGCACGTGCTGTCAGAACACGGCCACCGAGCACACCATGATGCGTCGTCTCATGATCGACGACCTGGTCCACTGGGCTCGTGACTACAAGGTCGACGGGTTCCGGTTCGATCTGATGGGTCACCACATGAAGCGCGACATGGAGGAGGCGCGCGACGCGCTCCAGGCGCTGACGGTCGAGACCGACGGGGTCGACGGTTCCGCCATCTATCTCTACGGCGAGGGCTGGGACTTCGGCGAGGTGCAGGGCGGCAAGCGCGGCGTCAACGCGACGCAGTCCAACATGGCCGGCACCGGCATCGGGTGTTTCAACGACCGGATCCGGGACGCCGTCCGCGGCGGCAGCGCGTTCTCCGACCGTCGTGAGCAGGGCTTCGCCACGGGTCTCTTCACCGATCCGAGCGGCTACAACCGCGCCGGGAACGAGGAGAAGGGGAGACTGCTCAACTCAATGGACCGCATCCGCGTCGGGCTCGCCGGCAACCTCCGTGAGTATCCCTTCGTCGACCGCAACGGGCAGCGGACGACGGGTGGCCGGTTCGAGAGCGTCGGTTTCGCCGCCGACCCGCAGGAGGTCATCAACTACGTCTCGGCGCACGACAACGAGACCTTCTTCGACAAGATCCAGTACTCGGCTCCGCGCGCGGCGACCGTTGACGACCGCGTCCGGATGCAGATGATGGGGCTGTCCATCGTGAGTATGTCGCAGGGCGTGCCGTTCTTCCACGCCGGCTCCGAGATCCTCAGATCGAAGTCGATGGAGGCCGACAGCTACAACGCCGGCGACTGGTTCAACAAGCTTGACTGGACGTATCAGAGCAACAACTTCGCGGTCGGTCTGCCCTCGGCGGAGAAGAACCGCGACCGTTGGAACATCATCGGTCCGATCCTGGCGCGTGAGGGTATCCGTCCGGCTGAGGAGGACATCAGGAAGACGCTGGCGCACTTCAAGGAGATGGTCACGGTCCGGTCGAGCTCGCCGCTCTTCCGATTGCGGACGGCCGAGGACGTCATTGCGCGCGTGAAGTTTCACAACACCGGTGCGGGCCAGATCCCGGGTCTCATCGTGATGAGCATCAGCGACACCGGTGCGGGGCTTGCCGACCTCGATCCGTCGGTCGACCAGATCGTCGTCGTGTTCAACGCGACGCCCGACAGGCTCTCGTACGGCGGTTCGGAGTGGGAGTATCTCGGGTTCACGCTGCATCCGATCCTCCAGGGCTCCGCCGATGACGCGGTCAAGACCGCCGCGTACGATGCCGACGGCGGGACGTTCGCGGTTCCGGCCAGGACGACGGCGGTGTTCGTGCGGTAGCGATCGGTTGGAGAGCGTCCGGTAGCAGAAACAGACGGCCGGCCCTTCAAGGGCCGGCCGTCCTCGTTTCCCCGTCGTCCGCTGCGGGCCACCGCGTGCGCTGGACCGCCTCTCCGAATCCTCCACCTCTCTGAATCGTCCACGGAGATGCGACTACCGCAGCAGGACGATCTTCGCGTGCGCCGTTCCCTCACCGGTCCGGAGCCTTGCGAAGTAGACACCTGAGGGGAGAGGCCGGCGCACGTCATCACGGCCGTGCCACGCGTGCGAACTCGTTCCCGCCGGAAGCACCTCGTCGACCACCGTCGCCACGCGACGCCCGCGCACGTCGTAGATGGAGAGCACGGCGTGCGAAGCCACGGGGAGCGTCAGGGCGATCTCACTGCCGACGCTCATCGGATTCCGTCGCGGCGCCAGGCGGAGCGAGGTGCCGACTTCAGCCGTTTCATCCGCGACCCCGGTTCCCACGCCGTTGGAGAGCACCATCAGCCCCATCGCCGGTACCGCGAGCTCGATGGAGTCGCTGAACCCGTCGTACGGGATGGACTCCGCCGTCAGCGCCCCCGGGTTCGTCGTCCCGCTTCCCATGTAGGCGGCGTCCTGGCTGTTGACCAGCTCGGTCCAGTCGCCGCCTGACGGCAGACCGATGCGGTAGCTCGAGTAGTCGGTGTTCGAGAAATTCGCGACGACGACGATGAGTCCGCCCGAGCCGTCCCAGCGCTGGAAGGCCAGCACGTTCCCGCCTTCGTTGAGATGGAACACGTCGTGTCCCGCGTCGGCGCGAAGCGCCGCCGTCGTGGTGCGGAGCGTGATGATGTCGCTGTAGTAATCGAAGATCCCCGCGTAGGTCGTCTTCTTCGACCAGTCGATCCGGTTGTCCGAGTCGGTGCCGAAGTCCGTGTCCTCGAGCCACTCGGTCCCCATGATCATCGCCGGGATGCCGGGGGAGGTGAGCACGAGGCCCTGCGCCAGCTTCGACCGACCCATCGCGTACGCGTCGTCGTGCGGTGAGGTCGTGTCGTTCGTCTTGACGATCCGCTGTCCGCCGCTCGAGGGCCAGCATTCGTCGTGGAGCTCGAGGTAGTTGGTCGCGTACCGCCCGGCGAGGTACTGTCCGCCGCCGTTGATGATGTTGCGGATCTTCCACATCTCCGGATCGTTGCTCGCAGCGTCGAGGATCTCGTCGCGGAGCCGGTCGGTGAACTCATCGTAATACTGCGAGTCGAACCCGGCGCCGGAGAGTGACGTCGGCCGCGTGACCCACGAATCGTCCGGAAGCTGCTCGGCGATACAGATCTTGTCGATCGCGCGCACATCCATCTCGTCGTTGAGACGCTGCATCAGACCCCACCCTGCCGCGTCCTGCGGAGGGATGTTCATGTAGTCCGTGGCGTCCATCCGGAAGCCGTCCATACGGAACTCCTCGAGCCACGAGAACGCGCTCTCGACGTAGTAGTCGCGCACGCCCTCGGCGTCGAAGTCGGCCTGACTGCCCCAGGGGGTCTCCAGTGCCGGGTCGTCGAAATAGATCTGCGTTCCGTCGTAGTTCCAGAGAAAGTTGTCGCTGAACGAGAGGTGGTTCCACACGATATCGTGGATGGTCGCGATGCCGCGTTCGTGGAGCGCATCGACCATCTCCTTGAGCTCATCCGGGGTCCCGTAGATCCACTCCGGTGACCACGCCGTGATCGGGTTGTAGCCCGCCGAGTAGTCCCAGGGGAACTCCGTGACCGGGTTGATCATCACGACGTTGATCCCAAGATCGACGAGATGGTCGGCCCGCTCGGTGACCTCGGTGAACCCTGCCGGGAACGATTCGGCGCCGTACGGGTCGTTGCGGCCCGCGAACGTTCCGACGTGGAGCTGGTAGATGACCATCTCCTCGAAGTCCGGTACGTCGAAGTCATCGACCTGCCAGTCGTATGAGTCGGGATCGAGGATGAATGCGTTGTAGTTGTCGCCCGGGTTCAAACGGCGCGCGCGGGGATCGGTGTTCCACGTGCTGTTCTGGAAGTAGTATTTGTACATCTGGCCGACCGAAGCCTCCGGAACGTGAGCCGCGAAGTACTCGCCGGTCTTCGTCATCGGATCGGCCGTGCTCCAGCCATTGAAGGCACCGCGAACGTGCGCCACCGTCCTCGTGGGTGACCAGACACGGAAGGCCGTTCCTCCGTCGGAGGTCGGTGTCGCGCCGACCGGCGCGTGCTCGAGTGTTGTGTAATCGATGACGAACCCGCCGTCGCTCGGAGTTGAGCTTGTCATCCCGCTCGTGCTCAGGTAGTCCGTCTCAAGCCCATCGGTGATCTCGAACCAGTAGGAGAGACCATCCGCAGCTGTTGCAGGGACCGCGGCCGACCAGATGTCGTACGGCCCGCGCGTGGAGGTCTTCGAGGCGTCGATCCAGGCGACGGCGCCATCGTCGACACGCACGCGGGCCGAGGTGATATCGTTCGCATACGTCTGGAGGGATACCGTGAACGGCTCGCCGTCGATCGGGCACCTGGGCGCGCGGTCGAGCCATCCAGTGTGTGAGATGCCGTTCCACTCGATGTTGTTGTCGTGGCCGGCCGCGAAGGCCGTCGCGGCCCCGGCAGTCATCACGGCGACCGCCATCACGGCGGCGAGTGCTGTTGCTCCGGTCCGTCGGTTCACGTGTCCTCCAAGACAGGCGTGTGCTTCATGCGTTCTTGACAATTATAGGATGTTTCGTGATGCCGCACAAGCTGTGGAACCCCTGCGCACAGGCCTGTTCATTGACGAAACGCCCAGACTGTGGTATGATACAATCGAGTGTGTATACCCGCTTCATCCGCATGGATGGGGCTCCATACGTTTAGATGTGACCGCGAGGCGCCCGGTTCGGAGCGTGTCCCGGGCATCTGCGATACCCGCGGCGGGGGCCGGAGCGCTCCGGACCTCCGGTCCACCATGAGAAGGGGAGACTCCATGAGATGTTCAGGCATGTCGTCGAGATCGGCGCTCGGGCTGGTGACCGCCTGGCTCGTCGTCGCACTCGCGGCCACGTCCCCATCCGCGGCCATCCGCGCGGACGGCGACGTGAGCGACTACGAGGCCATCCACTGCAAGGCTATCGACGGCGTCTACGACGCCGCCGACCCCGCCGGACACGCAGGTGACATCATGGCGCTCTATGCCGACCAGCAGGAGGACGCCCTCGTTCTTCGCGTCGGGATGTTCATGATGCGGGGTCTCGACGGACGGACCGACTGGTTCAAGGACGCGAACGCGGAGATCTACGTCCTCATCGACTACGAGAGCGGCGGCACCATGAGTCTGCCCGACGGGCTGGACGCGCGGGTGCCGATCATGTGGGATGCGGGTGTGCGGATGGGATACGCCGGGCGGGGTGAGTTCGTCTCGAACTCGTTCGCAGCCGAGGGCGGTCGGGCGACCGACCTCGTCCGTGCGGCCGTCATCGAGCCGGCGATCCACACCGTCGAGTGTGAGATCGCGCTCCCTGACGGGTTTCGGAGGGCGGCCGCCGAGGCGGCCGGTTACGGCGAATCGGAGTACGGCGCGATCGCGGGGCTGGTAGCTGCGCGCGAGGCGACGCCGGTCCGGTACGCGGTCGTATCGGTCGTGGACGGTGTGGTGATGGACGAGCTGTTCGCCACCAACGAGTCGCGACGCGGCAATCACAACGTCGCGTTCGCACAGCACGGCAACCAGGGACTCACGTATACGACGGTCTACTGGGGGGAGAAGGGCGAGAACGCATCGCACGCAGGCGACCCCGCGAATCCGGACGACGGGTTCGACGAGCTTCTCGACGCGCACGACTACTACGATCTGCCCGGCAACTTCCACATGGCCGGGACGCTCATCACCGGCGCCGAGTGGCACGACCCCGAGTTCAATGACTCGCTGCAGAACGGCATCAGCGAGGGCTGGGTCCAGATGCTGACCTCGGCCTACGCGCAGCACATTATGCCGTTCGTCTACGATGACATGAACAGCTGGTCCGTCTACATCCACCGCCAGCTGACGAACCACTACTACGGTCAGTGGCCGACCGTCGCGTGGGTACCCGAGCGCGTCTGGCTCGAGAACCCCGACAACGACGGCAACGGCATCACGGCGTCCGCCTGTGTCCTCGACAACACGCTCAAGGACGACTTCTACGACAACGATGTCGACGCCGTCATCCTCGATGACTACGTCCACTGCGGGTATCTCAACGACGCGTTCAACGACCACCACGTCTACATCCTCGACAACGGCCTCAAGGTCCTCCCGATGGACAACGACTTCAACGGGCAGATGGGCTACGACGCGGGTGCAGCGATGAACACCATCTGGAACGGCACCTCGGACGAGATTATCCTCTACGGGAACGACTGGGAGGTCGCCGCGGAGGTCGCGGGCTTCGACATCACCCACCCATCCGCGCTCAACAACTACATCTACGTGCTCCAGCAGTGCAGCCTCTACAACACCGAGATCAGCGTCTGGAAGCTCGACGACGTCATCACGAGCTTCCCGTCGACGCCGATCACGCTCCAGAACGGGACGTACGGACTTCTGGGCGAGTGGTACGGATACGGTGGGAGCAACAATGCCTGGTACTGCAACTGGGCGAGCTACACCGGCGAGAGCAACCTCGACGGTCACGACCCGAAGTGGGGGTACCAGGGTGCGTGGCAGTTCGCGCACGACAAGGTTGTCGCGGGACCCAGCAACAGCCTCTCGGAGTCGGCCTGGTACGTGATGATGTCGATGCTTCACGAGACCGGCTGGCATGACGGCGGCGAGATCGCCGGGTGGGAGCACCGCTACTCGAACCACATCAAGAACGCCAACCCGTACGCGGAGGCTGCACTCTGGGCCGAGGACATGGGGACCTACGCGACCAATGTAACCGGGTGTTCGCTCTGGGACGTCGACGAGGACGGCCGCGACGAGGCGGTCATCTGGAACGACCGCGTCATGGCCGTCTTCGAGACCATCGGTGGCAAGGCGAACTGGGTCTTCGCGAAAGGGGCAGGCTACGGCTATTCGGTCGTCGGGAACGACAACGTGTACTGGGCCGAGACCGCGGGGGATTGGAACGAGACGAACCACACGGCGGCCCTCTCCGACGTCAGCGTCGGCGGCATCAACCGCGAACATGACGACTATTCGTTCGACGTCGTCTCGAGTTCCGGGAGCACGGTGGAACTCAAGCTCGCCCACTCGGGAGGCGCGGTCACGAAGACCGTGAGCCTCACGCTCGGCGACCCGTACCTCGACGTCATCTACGACGTCGGCGGCGAGACAGCCTACATCAAGAGCGGGTGGACTCCGGACCTTGTTGATCTCATCTGGGAGCCTGAGCTCAACCGTGTTTGGGATCCGGGCACCGGCGGCTACTGCGGCCAGCGGAACAGCTCGAGCGGCGCGACGGCGGCCTACGTGCTCGGGAGCGGCGGCGCCTCACACAACCTGACGAGCACCGCGACGCTGCTCGAGGTCGACGAGATCGTCGGCACGGGCCAGTTCGAGTTCTACATCTACGCCGGCTACGCGAGCGCTCCGGTCGCGGACGAGATCGCCGAACTCGAGGCGCTCACGGCCGGACTGACCGACGTGCTCGCGCCGGTGCCGGTCGTCGCCAACTACTATCCGGGCGCCGACCGCCTCGACATCACGTTCAACGAACTTGTTCAGCACGATGCTGTGACGACTGCAGGTATTGCGATCGATGAGGACGACGACGGCACCGCCGAGGTCACGCTCACGGGCGCCGCGACGGTGCAGAACACCAGCGACGCGACGGTGATCCAGATCCAGGTCGCGTCGGCGACGGCCGACGCCATTGAGATGCTCACACCGGGGACGCTCGAGCTGATGATCCCCGCAGCCTCGTTCCTCGATATCATCGGCAACGGCAACGAGGCGGTCGACAACACCGATGACGTGCGTGTCATCTACGCGGCCGACACGCGCATCACGCTGGACGGTTTCGTCGACGAGACCGAGTGGCTGGAATGCGGCGAACTCCTCGACGATCCGGACGACGATTCCGGCTGGCACCCGCCGACGGACCCCGAGATGAACGAGCTCTACGGGCTCTACATCGACTGGGATGAGGACTTCCTCTACCTTGCGGTGAACGGGCAGGTCGACGGGAACAGCTGGCTGCTCTACGTGGACGTCGACCCGGGCAGCGCCAACGGCGAGACCGACCTCACGGCGATCGATACGTGGGAACGGGGCGCGAGCTTCACGGCGAGCGGGTTTGCGGCCGACTTCATGTACGGCTGCTATCAGCATCAGGGCGCGTACGATTCCGACGGCTTCTTCTCGCTCGACAGCCCGACCACGGCGACGGCGCTCACCGACTCGATCGTCAGCGCCTTCGATTCCATGCACACCTTCGGGACCGACGGCGGCAGCGAGATCGCCATCCCGTGGAACGTGCTCTACGGCCTGGGGCCCAACGCGGTCCCGGTGGATGCGGAGGTCTCGCTCGTCGCGTCGATCTGCTGGGACCCGGAGCCCGACGGGGAGCTTGGTGGCGACTCGGCTCCATCGAACAGCGCTGCGGCGCTTCCGGTCCTCGATTCCGTCTACACCGTCACTATCGACGATGACGGCGATGGTGTTCCGGACGTCTGTGGCACCGGTGTCGGCGACGACACACAGCAGACGTGGAAGCGGCTCGAGCTGGCCAATCGCCCGAACCCGTTCAATCCGGCGACCGTGATCAGTTTCACGGTCCCGGGCGCGAACCGCGATGACGTCCGTCTTGAGGTCTTCGACGTGGCCGGCCGCTCGGTCGGCGTGCTCGTTGATGGCGAACTCGATGCCGGGCGTCACGAGGTGACGTGGCTCGGGCGCGACGACGCGGGCAGGGGACTGGCGACCGGCGTCTACTTCGCGAGGCTCACGATAGGCAGTGCCTCCGAGGTTGCGAAGCTCATCATGCTGAAGTAGGCGGCCGCGCTCCGCGCGGCATGGCTGACCTTCGGACGACGGCCGCTCAGCTACGACATGGCCTCTCGTGCCGCGGTCGGCAGAGCGATCTGAGAGAGTTGACGGGCGCGCCGTTCTTCGGACGGCGCGCTCTCTTCGAGCGGGCCGGATCTTGCGTCGGCGAGTGCGTCCCACCACGTTGTTGACGGACCCGTCGCACGGGCATACACTCGGCGACTGAACGCATGACAACAGGTCCGTCAGATGCTCGGACCCTGAGACACACACGGAGGAATCATGGGCGACGATGAACTGAAGACCCAGGGACTCGACACACACTTCTTCAGGCTGGTTGCGACGTTCGAGGCCGCCGCGATGCAGCAATTGGGCAAGATCGCGCATCCGATCACAGGCGACGTGGAACTGGACCTCGATGGTGCGCGCGACAGCATCGACATGCTCGACATGCTCAAGCGGAAGAGCGAGGGGAATCTCAACAAGGACGAGGAGCGGCTCCTCGAGCATGTCCTCTACCAGCTCAGGATGAACTACCTCGAGACATCGCGTGAGCAGGGGAGTGAGCCGGACGCGCCTGGCGCGACTGATTCGCCGAACGCACCCGACGCGGCGGATGCAGCGGACTCGTCGGACGCGCCTGACGAAACCAAGTCGGAGGATGGAGCGTGATCCGGTCGCGACTCAGGTGTCGCGAAGCAGCTCGCTCGCGCCACGCTCGCGCGGACCTCTCGATGGTCATGCTGCTTGCCACACTCGCGGTCGCGCTCGTCTGTTCGGTTGTCGCACACGCTGAGGACGGGTGCGCCGTCTGTGGTGGAGTGGGTCTGGTCGAGGTGCGCTCGGCGCGCATCCAGACGCGCGGCGTTCTCGCGCTCTCACTCGCAGGCCGCTACTATGAGTCGACCGATATCTCACGGAGGCTCGACGCCGGTGCCGGGACGTACGGTTCGCTTCATGCGGCGAGTTCATATGGTGTCCTGCCCTGGCTCGAGGTCTCGTTCGACGTGCCGCTCCGCGGCGCGGCGTGGGAGGCCGACGGCGGGAGCGTTGACGCGCGCGGACTCTCAAATCCGTCTGTCGGCGTGAAGCTCGGTCTTCCGTCTCGCGATTCGGTCTTCGCCGCCGCGCTCTGGGCCGACGTCGGGCTTCCCGTCGCGACCGAGGTCGCGGTCACCGACACCGCCGCCGACGACGTGCTGCTGGCGGGAGGAACGCAGGTGGATGCCACCGTCGCAGTGCTTCTGACCGCCGATTTCACGAGCACGTTCCCCATGCGACTCCACGCGAATGTCGGCTGGCGGTTCAACCGCGAGGACGAGCGCGGCCGGCGCTTCTTCCCGGACAGCTATCCGCCGCTCCCCGCGGGTGCAGCATCGTCCGATAACGATTTCCTCTTGCTGCGTGGGGCCGTCGAGTTCCCGGGCAGGAGTATCGATCTGTTCACCGAGTTCCGCGGCGATATCTTCCCGAACAGCGATGTCATTGCGCGCAAGGAGAATCCTCTGATGATCACCCCCGGGCTGCGGCTCCGGTTCGGCGGGGGGTGGTCGATCACATCGGCGGTCTCCGTCGCGCTCTCGGGTGATGATGCCGCCACGCCGGAGTTCGACCCGCACGACGCCTGGCCCGACTGGGTGGCGACCGTGGCGATCGCCTACACATGGCCGGTGACGTCGACCGACACGGACCGCGACGGCATCCCGGATTTCCGGGACGAGTGTGCCGGCGAGCCTGAGGACATCGACGGCTTCGAGGACGAGGACGGGTGCCCGGACCTCGACGACGACGCCGATGGTATCCCGGACCGGATGGATCTGGCGCCATTGACCTCGGAGGATTACGACGGGTTCGAGGATGAGGACGGGGTCCCCGATCTCGACAACGACGGGGACGGGATCACCGATGAGCGGGACATGTGTCCCGACGAACCCGAGGACCTTGACGGGTTCGAGGATGAGGACGGATGTCCGGACGAATAGACAAGGTCGGGTCGCGGCGCGACCCGGGTGCGCAAACGGATGAGCCGGGGGAGGCGAGGCGCATTTCGCACTCGCACGAACGCGAGCCCGGTGTGCATCCCCGGAACCCCGTTCCGACGGTGGACATCATCATCGCGTTCGAGGTCGGGATCGTTCTCATCGAGCGGGCGAACCCGCCGCATGGTTGGGCGTTGCCGGGAGGCTTCATCGACTACGGAGAGACCGCAGAAGACGCGGCCGTGCGCGAGGCGCGTGAAGAGACGGGACTCGAGCTCGAAGGACTCGAGCAGTTCCGCGTTTATTCGGATCCGGAGCGCGATCCCCGGCTGCACACAATGACGGTTGTGTTCACCGCGGTGGGGCGCGGCGTGCTTCGCGCCGACGATGATGCGAAGGCGGCTGCGGTCTATCAGCTGGATGAACTCCCTGACGAGATGGCGTTCGACCACCGGCGGATCATCGTTGACTACGTCCGGTGGCGCAGTTGATCCGAACACCCATCTGATGCGTTCGCGACCTCGAGCCGCGGGCGAGCGCGCGGCGATCGGCTGTGCGAACTACCGACCCTGCTCTTCCTTTTTCACGCGGTTCCACACCTCGTCCATGGCTTCGAGTCCGACGTCTCTGAGATCGGTCCCCTCGAAATGGCGTTCGATCGCGGCGAACCGCGTGCGGAACTTGCGGTTCGTGCGCCGCAGGGCGGCTTCGGGATCGATCCCCTGATAGCGCGCGATGTTGACGACGGCGAAGAGCAGATCGCCGATCTCGTCCTCCTGGCGATCCCTGTCCCCGTGCGAGAGCTCCTCACGGAGCTCACCGGTCTCCTCAACGATTTTGTCGAGCACCTCGTCGCGGGTCGGCCAGTCGAATCCGACGGACGCCGCCTTCTCCTGCATGCGTCTTGCCGTCAGGAGCGCTGAGAGTTCGCGAGGAAGACCGTCGAGCATTGACTCGCGGTCGGCGTGAGACTTCTCCGTGAGCTTCTGCGTTTCCCAGGTACCTCGCACGTCATCCGGTGTCTCGGCGACCGCGTCGCCGAAGACGTGGGGATGACGTCGGCGCAGCTTCTCGTCGATACCGGTGATGACATCCTCGAGCGTGAAGCGGCTCGCTTCCTCACCCATGACCGAGATGAACACGATCAGAAAGAGCAGGTCGCCGAGTTCGTCGCGGAGCTTCACGTCGTCCCGCTCGTCCATCGCCTCGAGGGCCTCGTGGAACTCCTCGACCAGGTGTGGTCTGATGGACTCAATAGTCTGCGCGCGATCCCACGCGCAGCCTCCGGGTGCACGGAGGAGTTTCGTCAGTTGGACGAGTTCGTGGAACGGACGTCCTTCGGTCTCGGCTGTCACGTGTCGAGGCTCCTGTCGTGGGAGAGATCTGCGACGCTCATCCGGGGGCCGGACGGGCGCCGTCCCGGCGACGAATGCGCCATAATGAAGCACATGCGCTTTGCATGGAACGCGCTGTCACACGAGAGGATACACGATGGTCGGGACGTTCGCAACGAGCGCCGTGAAACGCCCACCGTGACGAGGTCTGTCCGGCCCGGTCGCCGTTCGAGACGTTCGAGGCGACGCTCTAACCACATATGAGGCAAGGTTTTGGACGGTTGTGAGTGTCCGTGGCATGCCACTTGCATCCCAAAGGGCTCAGAGGGCCGGAGATGTGGGGGTGTTGTGGCGAAACATCCCACTCCTCCGGCGCCCGGAGGCCCCCGAAGGTGTGCCCGGAGGGGGCCTGGGTGCTCATTGGGCACCCGGCTCTTTGAAAGCTGATCCACGTGGCGCAGGGACGGCAGGAGGCGTCGGCGCCTCCGGACGTGCCGTGAGATCTGCGTTCCCGGAGCGCCCGCGCCGGCGATTCCACCCTGAAACGGGCGAATCCGCTTGCGGGGCGGGGGTCTCTGTGCTACTAGATATTCGTTTGTCGCCGGAACAACGGGCGCCCGCCGTGAGAGGGAGATACTGATGCGCTTCTCGACCTGGCTGGAGATCGACCTCGATGCACTGTCACACAACATCTCCGAGGCACGTGCCAGAGCGGGCGAGGACTGCCAGGTTCTTCTCGTTGTCAAGGCGGACGGATACGGCCATGGCGCGGTCGAGGTGGCGCGAGTCGCGGTCCGCCAGGGTATCGACATCCTCGGTGTGGCGACGCTCCACGAGGGTATCGAACTTCGACAGGCCGGGATCACGGCGCCCATCCTCATCCTCAGCCCACCGATGGAGGAGGAGACGGACGGCGTCGTCGATTACGAACTCTCATGTACTGTGCCGAGCCTCAGCATCGCACGCGCCCTCTCCAGAGCGGCCGTGTCGCGCGAGAAGCAGTGCGTCGTTCACGTTGAGGTCGACACGGGCATGGGCCGGAGCGGCATCGGCCTGGCCGACGCCGCGCCCTTCATCTCGGCGGTGGCGAATCTGCCGAGTCTGGTCCTCGAGGGAGTATTCACGCACTTCCCGTCGTCGGACGACGATCCTGAGTTCACTCGTGCGCAGCTTGACAGATTCCTCGGGTTGCTCTCGCGACTCAAGGGCAAGGGAGTATCGATCCCGCTTCGCCACGCCGCCAACAGCGGCGGTGTGCTCGGGATCGAGGACTCGCGGAAGGCGCCCCTCAACCTGGTGCGTCCCGGGATCATGATCTACGGACTGAGGCCGGCGGCCGGGGTTGCGCCGGGCGCGGACCTCAGGCCGGTGATGAGTTTCAAATCGCGGATCGCACAGATTCGCGAGCTCCCGGCCGGGCACCCGGTCAGCTACGGTCGCACCTTCGTGACCGAGCATCCGATGCGGGTCGGGGTGGTGCCCGTGGGCTACGGGCACGGGTACAGCTTCCGGCTGTCGAACCGGGGAGAGGTGCTGGTGCGCGGAGTGAAGGCACCGGTGATCGGCAGAGTTACGATGGATGTGACCATGGTCAGTCTCGAGGACGTGGGGAACGCGGCCGTCGGGGACGAGGTCATCCTTTTCGGTAGACAGGATGATGCTGAGATATCGGTCGACGAGGTGGCACGGCTGTCGGGCACGATCAACTACGATGTGATCTGCGGGATAGGCAAGCGTGTGGCCCGCATGTACATAGAGAGTGGTGAGACCATCGGGATGCGGACGCTCATCGAGCGGCGGTCGGTTGGACGGCAGCCGGGAGTAACTCGGTGAGGGGTGTTCGCTGAGCGGCAATACAGCTTTCGGACGCGCCGCGCGAGCGGCCGTCTGAGGTGGCGAAAGAACCGGTTCCGGCGTCGCGCTAACTTGACAAAGGCTCGGGTCTTGACCCGCCTCAAGGGGTCCGGGATTGCGCCAAAAAGAAGGTTGACAGATTTCCGGACCGTGTGCTAGATTGCCGCAAAACCCGTACAGGGTTGGTGTGTTGAGGCAACTTAGTGAAGAGAAACTGTGGGGGTTCCTGCGTCTGGAAGCCACCGATGCGGTGGCGCATCCAGCGCCGATAGGAGGTGAATGCGAGGATATTCAGTACGAGTAGCTAGGGGAAGGTTCGCTGTCAGGGAAGCGGCAGCGAGAGATCTCCGTTGGAGGCCGGACGGCCACGACGGGGCCCCGAGGCGCACGGGAGAGCGCCATCGGAGTGAGAACGTTTTTCTAGGAGGTTGTCGGATGGCAAGAGAGAACCGCAGCGACAGAGGCGCGGTGATCGCGCTCGCTTCGCTCTTGGTCGTGTTCTCGCTGATGCTCATCGGCAGCGTACCCGCGAGTGCGTACTACTACGACACGGACGGCGACGGGCTGCCGGACTTTTATGAGATCAAGCATGGCATCCACGGCACGGTCACTGACGAGCGTGCCGACTGGGACAACGATGGCCTGACCGACATCGAAGAAGATGTCAACGGCAACGGCATCGTTGATGTAGGCGAGACCGACCCGTACAACCCCGACACCGACGGTGACGGGATCTATGACGGGATCGAAGGACTCGTCGACAGTGCCGAAGATGAGGACACGCTGATTAACGCGTTGGACGTCGATTCCGACGGTGACTGGATTCCGGATGCCGACGAGGACGCGAACGGCAACGGCGTCCATGAGCCGGGAGCTCCGTACTACGAGACGGACTGGCTCGATGCGGATACCGATGACGACGGTCTGATTGATGGCCTCGAGGCGATGTACGGGACCGACCCGCTCGATGCCAACACCGACGATGATGGCTGGAACGACTTCGAGGAAGTCACCTACGGGACCAACCCGCTGGATGACGACACCGATGGCGACGGCCGCATCGACGGTATCGGGAACGAGGACCACGCTGACGCCGACAGCGACGGCCAGATCAATGCCGTCGACTTCGACAGCGACAATGATGGCGTCACGGACAGCCAGGAAGACTACAACGAGAACGCCGTGGTCGACGCTGGCGAGATCGATCCCGAGGACTACGACACCGACGGCGACGGCTTCAGCGATGGGTACGAGATCTACCACGCGCTGAGCGACCCGCTTGCCGGTGAGGACGCGGACGGCGACGGCTGGTACGACGGCGAGGAGATCGCCTGGTACAAGACCGACCCCGCCGACGCTGATACGGATGGCGACGGGATCTCGGATACGATCGAGAACCCGCAGGCCACTCCGGGTCTCGACACGGACGGCGACGGCCTCATCGACGCTCTGGACCTCGACAGTGATAACGACGGTCTGGACGACGACGAAGAGGATGTCAACGGCAACGGTGTTGTTGATGCGGGCGAGACAGATCCGTACAACGTTGACACCGATGGAGACGGTCTGGCCGACAACGCCGAGTACCAGATCTATGGTACGGACCCGACCGACGCCGACGATCCGTACGACACGGACGGCCTCACGCCCGGCGCTGAGCTCTACACCTATGAGACCAGCTTCGACATGGCCGACACCGATGGTGATGGGGTGGATGAGGCGCAGGCCGGCACGATCGACGACGTGGACCTCAACAGCGACTCCAGTCGCCCGATTCCTTTCAGGGATGCGATGATCAACGCCCTGGACTGGGACTCGGATGGTGACGGTATCTACGACGGCGACGAGGCCAGCTACGGGACGAGTGGCACGGACTACGACAGCGACAACGACGGTCTCATCGACGGTCAGGAGGTCTGGATCTGGGGTACGGATCCGACCGACGACGACACGGACGGCGACGGTCTCGAGGACGGCGAAGAGGTCTACACGTACTGGACCGACCCGCTCGACCCGAACACCGACGGCGACTACGTCGATGATGGCGAAGAGGTCGACTGGGGTTCCGACCCGCTCGATCCCGACACCGACGGCGACACGATGATGGACGGTGAGACGATCACCGGTACCTATCTCGCGGCCGACGGCGTCACCGTCATGAACTGGACGTTCACAGAGGACGACACGGACACCGAGCTTGGTGGAGACGGTGTGCCGAACGTGCTCGATGCGGACTCCGACTGGCGCGAGCAGCAGCTGCCCACGCCGGGTGACGGATACCTGTACTTCCACGACCGGACCGAGGTCGCGTACGGCGACTACGTGTCCGCGAAGAACATGCGGGACGGGACGCGCTTCCACGTTGGCGCCCTGAACCCGGGCAACCCTGACACGGACGGGGATGGCTACCTCGACGCGCAGGAGGTTGCGAACTACTAC
>Ga0180436_10002570_pt1 | contig 17169 bp, 13 predicted proteins | sample SS_ome_2_FD_132434 | JGI IMG/M metagenome (GOLD analysis project Ga0180436, IMG submission 132434) | Hypersaline lake sediment archaeal communities from the Salton Sea, California, USA - SS_3_S_2 metaG | ecosystem: Environmental > Aquatic > Non-marine Saline and Alkaline > Hypersaline >...
GCATCGTCTCCATTGCAGAAGGCATCGAGACCCAGACGCAGTACCACGTACTCCGCGCATATCGATGCGACGTGCTCCAGGGCTTTTTCTTCTCCAGGCCGCTGCCGCCGGACGCGGCCATGGACGTGGCGCGCGCCCGTGCATGGATGGACTCAGGCGACGCCGCGGCCAGTGCGGGCCGCGCGCGCGAGGAAGACCAACGCCGGGCCTGCAAGGCCGAGGAGCGCGCGTGAACGTGGAAGACGGCAGCACGGGTGACGACCGCAGCCCTGGGCGCGGTTCCGAGAACGCCGGGCGGCGCTCTACAGGCATCGAAGCGCTGCGTGTGGCGGAGGCGCGTGCCTTGGTGCTGGAGAGATCCCTGAACGAGATGCGCGGGGAAATGGAGCGAATGGCCACGGCGGCGGCTGGCAGCGGCCGCAAGGCCGTGCATTCGACGGCTATCGACCGGATGCCGGGCCAGACGCCAGGCTCGCGGCGCGCGGTGCCATCCCTCGAGCTGGACAAAGCGCTTCGCGAGCTTCGCCATGCGATGGCCCGCCTCTATCGCGGGCAAGGGTCCGAGCGCAAGGCGGATCTCGACGTTGTGAAGACGGCAGTCGAGACCACCAAGACGCATATCAGGGAGCTGATAGACACGAACGACCAGATCGATCATGAATTGAATCTCGCACAGAACCTGATTGATCAGCTCCGCGACGAACCCTCGCTCGTCCACTCGAAAATCAACCACTACCTGCGACCAGCCGATCGCGTGAGCGGGGACTTCATCCTCGGTGCCATCGGCGAGCAGGGCTCGAGGTATTACCTGCTGGGTGATTTCACCGGGCATGGCTTCGCTGCGGCTCTGGCCATCATGGCGGTGCACACCACGTTTACCGATCTCGCGGCTCATGGTGCCCGAGTTCAGGACATCGCCGCGACGCTGAACGAGCAGCTACGTCGACTGCTCCCCACCAACCGCTTCCTGGCCGCTGTGTTTATTGAGATATTCAGGCCGGGCGAGCTGGTCACCGTGTGCAATGCAGGGATGCCCGACGTCCTGCTCCGCAAGGGCGGACAGGTTGCAACCGTCATTCCGTCTGCAAGCGTTCCGCTGGGGATCGTCCCCTCGGCAGAGCTGAGGCTCGATCCGGTCCGGTTCGACCTGTGCGCCTACGATGGGTTGCTTACGTACAGCGACGGCATGATCGAAGCGTCGGACGCGAACGGCGACGCTTTTGGCCCGGAGCGCGTGAAGCGCGCCTTCGAACTATCGCGGAGCGACCCGGCGGAAGAAGTGGCTCGTTGTCTCGAAAAACACCTTCACCCGCGAACCCCTACCGACGACGTATCGGCGCTGAGCATTCGACTGGGTCGGCAGGGATGGGACGCAGTGAGACGGTGAAGATGGCCATCGCCGCAAATTGCGCCGGGACGGCATAAAGCGCGCGGACCCCGGCGCCTGGCCGAAGGTGAATCATTGGGGAATCTCTGAATAAGTCCGGGCCGAGCAGGTTGTGTCCGCGTTGTTCGATTTCAAGGCGCGAAACGCACGTATAGCCGGCTATTGCGAAGCTTCGCAACGCGGCACTCGGACAACGTGGGCGAAAGATGACGGGTCATGATTTGTTCACAGGTTCCCTGGGACTGGATGCTGACTAGAACCGCAACGTGATGAACGACCAACTGCAGAATCTTCTGCGATCCATGGACATGTTGCCCGATGGGGTGCTGATCATCGATGGCAGTCAAACGATCGTCGGATGTAACGGCATGCTCGAGTCGATCCTCGGGTACTCCCGTAAGGAGCTCGTCGGCCGTTCATTGGGTGTCTTGTTGCCGGCAGGGGTGGCCGGACGACACAAACACCATGTGATGCACTTCCTCAGCGAAGGTGGCGCGTCACCGATGGGGGACCGGCCGTACTTCAACGGGCTCACTAAAGACGGGCGTGAGGTGGCGCTCTCGATCGGTCTCTCTCGGTGGATGGCAGAGTCTGATCCGTACGTGATCGCCGTCATTCGCGATGCGAGCGCGGTGGGCGCGGGAATCACCGATGCCATGCAGGATGCGGAAACCGATCCCCTGACGAGACTGGCGAATCGGAGATTCCTGGCGCGGCGTCTGGAGGAACTGCGGCGTTGCGGGGTCAGTACCAGAATCGGCCTTCTTTACGCCGATCTGGATGGTTTCAAGCCGATCAACGACGCGCACGGCCACCTGGTCGGTGATGAAGTGCTGAGGATAGTTGGCAAGCGCCTCGTGGGTAATCTGCGGGACAAGGACGTGTGCATACGCGCCGGAGGCGACGAATTCGTGATCATCGTCCCCAGCATATCCGGAGCAGACGCGTTGCGTCAGGTGGGGATGAAGATCGCCAATGTTCTGTGCAAGGCGGTTCGGGTGAACGATGACTCCGTGTGCATAGGCGTGAGTATCGGCGGCGTGCTGGCCGGCGGCGGCGTCGATCCGGACGAGGTCTTGAAGCGCGCCGATTCGGCGATGTACGAAGCGAAGCGTTCGGGAAGGCCCTACGCCTTCGGTGGGGAGGTAATCAATGCGGACGTCGCTTGAACCGGGCGAAGTTCGCGCGCAGCGACGCACGGGGTGTGGCGGACTGCAGCTGCGAAGGCCGAGCCGGTTGCTGGTTCGGGTCTATGCGGCGGCGTTGCTGCTGGTTTCCGCTTGTGGGGGCTCTGATGACGATCTCGGCGAGAAGGCCTGTGCGTCCCGGGCATGCCTCGCAGAGCGTGGCTACGAGTGCAGAAGCATGGGCGGTACCTACGCGCACTGCGTTGGCCGGCAGGAGGGCTACGCGATGTCGGCGGAGTACATCTGCAAGGGAGACATGTGTGTCGAGAAGCCCTTCGAGGGGCCGGTTACCGGTGCGCTCTTGAACAACCTGGCTCCGAGTGTGTTCGAGAGTGCAGGGGGCTCGTAGGATTGCCCGTCACCGGCAGTCATGGCGGCATCGACGACATCGGCTGAGGTTCAGGCGAGGCGGGTGCGCGCCCTGCGTCCCGGGTCCTGGTTGACGACGCGTGCGGCGACGCCGGGATCCAACCGAGCGGCGGCGCACGCAGCGCCGCCGCTCCCTGTCGGCCGTCGGGCGGGATACTTGTCGTTCTCGCCCCATACCGGTTTGCGGGATCAGATATCGAACCGGTCGAGCATCATCACCTTGGTCCACGCATCGACGAAGTCGTTGACGAACTTCTCGTCACCGTCCGCCTGCGCGTAGACTTCGGCCACGGCGCGCAGCTCGGCGTTCGAACCGAAGATCAGGTCGACCGGGGTCGCCGTCCACTTCAGCTTGCCGCTCGCGCGGTCATGACCTTCGTAGATGCCGTCCTGCTTGGCCTTGGTCCACTTCGTCGACATGTCGAGCAGGTTGACGAAGAAGTCGTTGGTCAGCTGGCCGGGGCGCGCGGTGAACACGCCGTGCCTGGCACCGCCGGTGTTGGCATCGAGCGCGCGCAGGCCACCTACGAGGACGGTCATTTCGGGCACGGTCAGCGTGAGCAGGTCGGCACGGTCGACGAGTGCCGCGGTCGGCGGCAGGTAGGAAGCTTCGCTGTAGTAGTTGCGGAAGCCGTCGGCTGTCGGTTCCAGCACGGCGAAGGCCTCGACGTCGGTCTGCTCGGCCGTGGCATCGGTGCGACCCGGCGTGAACGGGACGTCGACATCGTAGCCGGCATCCTTCGCCGCCTTCTCGAGCGCGGTCGAGCCGGCCAGCACGATGAGGTCGGCGAGCGAAATCTTGCGCGCACTGTCCTGGTTGAACGCCTGCTGGATCTGCTCGAGCGTGCCGAGCACTTTCGCGACTTCCCGCGGATCGTTGACCGGCCAGTCCTTCTGCGGCGCCAGCCGCAGGCGCGCACCGTTGGCACCGCCGCGCATGTCGCTGCCGCGGAAGCTTGCCGCCGACGCCCAGGCGGTCCGCACCAGCTGCGGCACGGTCAGGTCCGAATCGAGGATCCGTGCCTTCAGCTTGGCGATGTCGCCGTCGTTGACCGTCTGGTAGTCCACGGCCGGAACCGGGTCCTGCCACAGCAGGGCTTCTTCCGGCACGTCACCGCCGAGGTAACGCGCGGTCGGTCCCATGTCACGATGGGTGAGCTTGAACCAGGCCTTGGCGAAGGCCAGTTCGAACGCCTCCGGGTTGTCGAGGAAGCGCTTGGAGATCTCGCGGTACCTGGGATCTTCCTTCAGCGACAGGTCGGTCGTCAGCATGATGGGGGCATGACGCAGCCCTTCGACGTGGGCATCGGCGACCGTGTTGGCGGCCTGGCCGCCGGCGGGAATCCACTGGATGGCGCCGGCCGGGCTGCGCGTCTGTTCCCATTCGAAGTTGAACAGGTTCTGCAGGTACATCATCGTCCAGCGCGTCGGCGCCGCGGTCCAGGCACCTTCGAGGCCGCTGGTGACGGTGTCTTCGGCGTTGCCTTTACCGCACTTGTTGATCCAGCCGAGACCCTGCTCCTCGATGTCGGCGCCGGCCGGCTCCGCGCCGACGCAGTCCTTGGGCGCGTGGGCGCCGTGCACCTTGCCGAACGTGTGGCCGCCGGCGATGAGGGCGACGGTCTGTTCGTCGTTCATGGCCATCTGGCCGAAGCTCGTGCGGATGCGCTCTGCCGCGGCGAGCGGATCACCGCTGCCGTTCGGGCCTTCGGGGTTGACGTAGATGAGGCCCATGGTGGTCGCTGCCAGGGGGTTTTCGAGCTTGCCGCCCGAATGGAAGCGATCGCTGCCGAGCATGTCGCCTTCGGGTCCCCAGTAGACGAGATCCGGCTCCCAGTCGTCCTCGCGGCCATAGGCGAAGCCGAATGTCTTGAATCCCATGTCTTCCATGGCGATGGTGCCGGCAAGCACGATCAGGTCGGCCCACGAAACGCTGCGTCCGTACTTCTGCTTGAGCGGCCAGAGCAGGCGGCGTGCCTTGTCGAGGTTGGCGTTGTCCGGCCAGCTGTTCAGCGGGTCGAAGCGTTGCTGACCACCGCCGGCGCCGCCGCGGCCATCGGCCACCCGGTAGGTACCGGCGGCGTGCCAGGAGAGTCGCACGAACAGCGGCCCGTAGTGGCCCCAATCGGCCGGCCACCAGTCTTTGGAGTCTTTCATCAAGGCCTTGAGATCGGCCTCGAGGGCCTCGTGATCGAGCTTGGCGAAGGCCTCGGCGTAGTCGAAGTCCTCACCGTAGGGGTTTGAGGCCGGGTCGTGGTCACGCAAGGCAGTCAGGTCGAGCATGTCGGGCCACCAGAACTGGTTCGACCTCGCCTTGCTGCCGTGTGCGGCGGCCATGTCTTCCGCGCTGGCGGCGCCCGACATCATCAACGGCGTGGCAGCCACGGCGGCGGCACTGACGATGGAAAGTAGTTTTCGACGCATGTTCATCCCCTTCAAGAACGACGGTTGATTTACCGCGAAATAGAGTCGGTCATGATTTAGACTCATTCCAATCGTAATTTGCTATGGGTCTGATTGAGCGTGTCGATGGGCAGGCGGCGGCGCGCCCGGCGCCGCGACACGTCCTCGCGGGGCGCGCCTACGTCGTGCGGTGCGGCGCCTCGTCCGCGTTACGGAAATGGCGGCGGAAGAACGTCGCCGTCCATCGTGCCACCCGGGCGCGATCCAGGTCGTCGGTCAAGCTCGCGGCGGCGCGCTCGGCGACCGCCGCGGGAATGACGCTGCCGCCGTACGCCTCGAGCAGGCTGGCAACGAAGTCCGCGCTGAACTCGGGATGGAACTGTACGCTGCGTACCGTCGGCGCGTGCTCGATGACGCCGAGCGGGCAGGTCGGGGAGCTGCCGAGGAGGCGCGCGCCCGGCGGCAGCTCGAGCACCTGGTCCTGGTGCATGACGAGGACGCGCAATCGCTGGCCGTCCTCGATGCGCTCGTTGAGGTGATAGTCCTGGACCCCGCAGCTCCAACCGAGCGCGGCTTTGTGCGCGGCGCCGCCGAGGGCCTCGGCGAGGATCTGGTGGCCGAAGCAGATGCCGAACTGTGGCTTGCTGTTTGCCGTCAGTTCGCGAATAAGCCTCATGAGCGGCCCGATCCAGGGCACGTCGTCGTAGACGCCGTGGCGCGAGCCGGAGTAGATCAGGCCGTCGAATTCCGCTGCGGCGGGAAGCGCGGCCCCCCGCTCGGTAGCCACGATACGGTATTCCACTTCGGGCAGCGCGGGTTGCAGCCAGTCGATGATCATCTGCGCGTAGCCCGGGAAACGACGCGCGAGTTCGGGCGGCGGCAGTCCGAGTTCGAAGACGCCGATGACGCGGCGGGGTGCGGGCATGACTCGAGGTCTCTTCGATGCCGATGAGCGCGCCGGTACCCGGGCCAGGCCCCTCAGCGCGTCTTGCGCACGATGGTGCCGATGTCGACACCGAGTGCGCGTGCCGCCGCGCGCTTGCTGCCATGGCGCAGAATCGCCGCTTCGATCAGCGTGCGTTCGTAGTCGCGCACCTGGGCGCGCAGGGAGGTGCCGGCTGGTGCCGGGGGCGGGACGCCACCGCCGGCGGCCGCATCCCCGGCATCCGCCGCGTCGTGCGCTGCGGTCACGCTGGCGGGTATGTGCGCGGTTTCCGCCGTCTCGCCGGCGACGACCGACAGGTGCTGCACGACGTTGTGCAGTTCGCGGATGTTCCCTGGGAACGGGTACGCGAGCAGCGCGGCGCGACACTCGGAGGAGAGCTGCAGCTTGGGTGTGCGAACGCGGTTCGCGGCATTCAGGAAGTGCTCGACGAGGTGCGCCTTCAGCCCGGGTTGGGCGCGCAGCGGCGGCACGTCGAGCACGAACACCGCGAGTCGATAGTAGAGATCGCGCCGGAACAGGCCATCGCCGATGAGTTGGCCGAGGTCGCGATTGGTCGCGGCGACGATTCGAACATCCGCCCGCCGTGCGCTGCGCGCACCGACGCGCTGCACGAGGCCGTCTTCCAGGAACTTGAGCAGCTTGGCCTGCAGGGTCAGCGGGATCTCGCCGACTTCGTCGAGGAACAAGGTGCCGCCGTCGGCCGCTTCGATGAGGCCGCGGTTGCCGCTGGCGAGCGCACCGGTGAAAGCGCCGCGCTCGTAGCCGAACATCTCCGATTCGAACAGGCTCTCGGGTATTGCCCCGCAGTTGACGTGCACGAAGGGCTCACCCGGCATGCCGACGGCGCGGTGCAGGTGGCGGGCGAGCTCGGTCTTGCCAGAGCCGGATTCGCCGACCAGCAGCACCCGCGCGCCCTGGCGCAATGCGCGCTCGCCATGCAGCAGCACCGTATCGATAGCCGGCGCCACGCGGCGTTGTGCCTCGAAATCGGGCATGCTGGCACGGTCGGAAAGGAACTTGAAGACCTTGGCCTCGCGCTCCCCGGCGAGGCTGCGCCGCGTGTGGTCGAGTAGTTGCAGGTCGCGCAGCACGATGACGAGACCGGGGCGTGCGCCGCCCGTGGCGTGCCACGGACGTTCGGCTACCAGCATGGGACGGCCGGCCTCCGCCATCACGATGAAGTCGCGGCGTCGCGGTGCCGCGGCCGCATCGGCACGGCGCGGCCATTCCAGCGATGCGTCGCGCAGGCACGTTTCGAGAGACTTGCCGATGGCCTCGTCACCGAGACCGGTGAGCTGTCTCGCCCTGCGGTTGAATGCGCGCAGATCCAGCGCCGCATCGAAAATCAGCACCCCATCATCCAGCACGTCCAGGAAGCCGTCGAAATCCGCTGCCGTGCTCAGTGCGGCGATCGCATCGGGCTCGGGCTGCAGCAGGTCGGGATGCTCGTCCGGCATGGTCGTGGCCGTCAGCGCGCGCGGCGTGTCGAACGGTTCGGGCCGCCCAGACCATGCCGTGCCCTGCTGTCGCCTGGGCGATCCGCGCGCAGCACCAGCACGTAGCGTCCGGCCTCGCCGTCATCGTCGCAGCCGGCGACGTGCGCGGCGCAGTCGAGCAGGTGGCGGCCCGGCATGTGAAGCCGCGCGGTGATGTCGATGCCGGGTGTGCCGCGCCCGAGTCTGTCGGCGGTTTCGGCAATCTCGCGCCAGTTGGCCACCAGTCGCTCAGCCGGTCGCCCGAGCACGTCGTCTACCGGCCAGCCCAGCTGCCACGCAAGCGCGGGGCCGACCGCGTCGATGACGCCATCGGCGTCGATCAGCAGCACCGGGTCGGGTAATGCGCCGAGGACGCTTGCCAGCGTTGCCGCGCGCGCTTCGAGGACGCGCTCGCGGCTGAGCTGCGGGCTCAGGTTGCGTACCGCGCCAAGCATGCGGTGCAGCAGTCCTCCCTCGATGTGGCCGCGCACATCGTTCTCCATGGCCACGTGGCGCCCGGCGTAATCGCGATCGAGCGACCTGACGCCGTCGACATGGAAATTCGATGCCAGCAAGGTCCGGACGAAGTCCTCGTTGTCCGGGTTGCGAGCGAAGAAGAAGCGCACCTTCTGCGCGTTGAAGTCGAGCTTGTCGGGCAGCCCGTAGAGTCGTGCCATGGCCGGGTTGCACATGCGCCAGACGCATTCGTTCTCGAACACCTGGCGAATGACCTCGTGCTCGGGAGCGGTCAGGTCGACCGGCTCGACGAACTCGATACACCACAGCGCGTCACGCGAGGCATCGACGAACTCGCGCAGCAGCGCGTTCTCTTCGGTGAGCGTGGCAAGGCGCCCGTGGCCGTCGTCCCGTGGCATGCTTCGCTGCGTCCCCTATCCGGCCAGGAAAGCGTCGAGCCCCGGGGTGCGGTAACCGTCTTCTCGCCACAAGACCGGGAAGTAGTTCTCGTCCATCACGTCGTCGTCGAGCCGCTTGTAACGGCCGTAGATGCGTCCGGTCCCCTCGCCGAGGTGATGCGGGGCGAAGCGCACGCCGTCCGGCATGGCGTGCAGCACCACGGAGCGCCGCGGCCTCGTGCTGTCATTGCACCCCGAGCCGTGCCAGGTCCAGCCGTGGTGGAAGGAGCCACCGCCGGCCGGCACTTCGACGTGCACGATCTCCGGCTCCACGCCCTCACGGGCCGCGGCCTGCAGCATGGTGCGTCGATAATCGGCCGGTCCGTGAAACTCTCCCTCGGGCGTCGAATGCTGCCAGCGATGGGAGCCGCGCACGAATTCGACCGTGCCGCCGCTCGCGCTGGTGTCGTCGAGCGCCATCCAGCAGCTGAGCAACTCTGGCGGAGAATACCAGCTGAGGTAGGCGCTGTCCTGATGATAGCCGAGCGGCCGCGTTCCGGGCGGCTTCCACAGGATGTTGTCGATCATCACGCGGGTACCCGGCCATCGTCCGAGGGTGGCGACGGCGCGCGCGATATCGGCGCGCAGCAGCGTCGCCGCTACCGTGCGATCGGCTTTCCAACCGTTGCAGATCTGGCGTGTCAGGCTGGGGTCGCCCCAGTCCTGCTGCCAGTTCACCTCGTCGGGCGTGATCCCGGTCTGGAACTCGCCCCGGAATAGGCGCTCCATCGCCTCGCGCAGCACATCGACGGTGTCGTCGTCGATGAGACGTTCAACGACCAGGAAGCCGTCTTCCTCGAACTGTGCAATCTGTGCTGACGTGAGTTCAACCATCGTCCGGTCTCCTTGCGAGGCGACTGCTCAGGGCAGGCAGTCGAGGTAGGTCTTGACGTCCCAGTCGGAGGTTTGCCAGATGAAGCGGCTCCATTCGTCACGCTTGTACTCGTCGTAGACGCGGTAGAGTGCGCCGGGCAGGGCGCTGCGGACCACCGCATCATCGGCGAGCGCGTCGAGTGCATCCCGCAGCGTGGTCGGGATGCGCCGCACGGCTTCGCCCGATGCGACCACGTCGGCGAAGTTACGGTGCTCGGGCGGGCCCGGATCGAGCTTCTCGCGCAGCCCGTGATCGAAGCTCTTGAGCAGTGCGGCCTGCAACAGGTAGGGGTTGACCATCGAGTCGGCGCAGCGGAACTCGAGGCGATCGGGGCTGGACGCGCGAATTGCGCAGGAACGGTTCTGCAGCCCCCAGCTGTGCCCGACCGGCGCCCACAGGCCGGTGTCGTTGAGGCGGCGGTAGGAGTTGACCGTCGATGCGCCGATGGCGACGAGCGCATCGAGGTGTTGCAGCATGCCGCCGAGCGCATGCCGCCCGATTGGGCCCGGTTCCCAGCTCGCCGCGGGGTCGCGGAACTCGTTGAGCCCGCCGCGCCGGTAGGTGAATGTCTCCGGCATGCCCGGCAACGAATCGCCCGTCAATGGCACGAGCACATCCTCGCCACCGCGCCACAGTGAGACGTTGTGATGACAACCGTTGGCCGGCATGCCCATGTAGGGCTTGGTCATGAACACGGCAACCAGCCCGAACTCGCGCGCGACCTGTGCGCAGATCTGCCGGTAGGTCGTGAGGCGGTCACTGGTGCGTAGCGCGTCGTCGTACTGGAAGTTGAGTTCGACCTGTCCCGGCGCGTCCTCGTGGTCGCCCTGGATCATGTCGAGACCCATGGCGCAGCCATAATCGGCGACGCGCAACCACACGTCGCTCAAGGTCTCCAGTTGGTCGATGTGATAGGCATAGGGCCGCGTGGTTTCGTAGTAGGGTGCCTTGTCGTCGCCTGGCTTCAGCCACAGCATTTCGGGCTCACAGCCGACGCGCAGACGCAGACCATGCGTGCGCTCGAAGGCATCGTGGATGCGCCGCAGGTTGCCACGGCAGTCGGCCTCGAGGTAGTGCTCGGGCTGTTCCGGATCCTCGCGGCTGTAGAAGAGCGTGCAGAACACCCGCGCGATTCGCTTGTTCCAGGGCAACTGGCAGAAGGAATCGGGATCGGGCAGCGCGAGCAGCTCCGACGCGTTGGCCGGGAAACCGAGCAGTTGTCCCTCGCGGTCGGCGAAGACGTTCGTGAGACCGCCGATCCAGGTCTGGATGCCGACTTCGGCGATGCGTTCCCAGTGTCGGGCCGGAATCATCTTGCCCATGATGCGTCCGGTGATCGAAACGTACTGGCAGTAAATCGCATCGATGCCGAGTTCGTCGATACGCCGGCGCACTTCTTCGATCAGGGCTGCGCGGCCGGGCTGGCCGAGGTAGTCGTGCAGATCGCTCACGATGGGATGGGTCTCCGGTTCAGACGATTTCGAGGTAACGGGCACGTTCGGCGGCACTCGCGTGACGCCGCAGACTGGCTTCCTCGCAGGCGAGCGCCGTGCACAGGTGCCTGATAAAAGGTTCTCCCCAGATCTGCCGCGCCTGCTGCGAGCACGCCAGGCGCGCGAGGGCGGTGAAGAGATCGTGCGGTAGCGTCAGGTCATCGGGCGCTGGCGCGTCCGGGCTGCCGCGTTCGAAGGGCGGCGGCAGCGGCAGGCGGTGATCGACCCCCCACAGGCCGGCGCCCAGCACGAAGGCGAGATTGAGATATGGGTTGGCATCGGCGCCGGGGAGCCGGTATTCGAGCCGGCAGTGCGCTGCGGGACGGCTTACCAGCCGGACCGCGGCGGCGTAATTCTGCTCGGCCCAGGTGGGTGCCTTGGGCGCCCAGTTGCCCGGTGCGATGCGGCGGTAGGAATTGGGCGTGGGGTGCGTGAACGGCATGGCGTCGGGCATGAGTGCGAGCATGCCGGCGACGAAATTCCCGAGCACGCCGCTCGGTCGGCCCTCCCCCTCGAACAGCCGGGTGCCCGCAGCGGCGTCTTCGAGCGAGACATGTACGTGCTGTGACAGCCCCGGAAACTCGGCTCCGAGTTGTGCCATGAATGCTGCGGTCAGCCCGCGCCGGCGGCAGAACGCCTTGGTGAACAGCTTGAGCGCAACCTGGTCGTCGGCCGCGCGCAGCGGCGCGGTGTGCCGCAGGGTGGCCTCGAGACAGCCGGGGCCGAGTTCGAGGCCGAGGGTGAGCGGCGCGACGCCACCGGCAGCCAGCGTGGCGGCGAGTTCCGCCACGAAGTCGGCATGCGTGGCCGCGCTCTCGCCGGCCCAGCAGCGGTTGTCGAGCGCATACGGGGCGAGGCGGGCGAAGCCGCTCTCGCGCAGGCTGGCCGCGGTCTCCTCGAGCACGATGAATTCGCATTCGAACGCTACCTGCGCGTTCCAGCCGCGCGCGGTGAGCGCAGCGACCTGCGTCTGCAGCAGCCGTCGCGGTGAGAGCGGCGCCGATGGGCCGGTGTAGTCGGCGATCAGCAGGCAGGCGGACGCCTCGAACGGATAGGGGCGCAGCGAGCTCAGATCGAGTGCGATCGGCTCGCCGCCGAACGGTCCTTCAGCAAAGACCTGTTCGGCCGCGTCCCATTGCGGCAGGACGTTGGCGAAGGTGGCGGTCTCACCGAACACGAGCGGCAGGTCGGCCACAGCCACGCGGCGTTCGCGCAGCGTGCCGAACAGGTCGACCAGGCCGACGTGCGCGACCTCGACGCCGGCCTCCCGAAGCCGGTTCACCGCCTCGTCGAGCGGCGTTTCGGCACCCAGTGCGGGCAGGGTGTCCGGACTCATGGTGCGGCTCGCGACGACGCGCCGGCCGGGGCGTGGGGTATCCGCCCGGCTACGGGCCATGAACAATGCGGCGGACGTGGCATGCCGGTCCCGGAAGCAGAATACGTACCAGCGGCGACGGGCGGGCCTTGCCGGGCGTATCTTGCTGATGAGGAACAAGCACCTAGGTCATTTCGCATGGGCGTCCCGGGGCGCCTTCCCGTGGCGGCCGTCGGCCACGTCGCTGCGCTCTTGCATCATCTTGTATGCAGCCATGCAGCAGGCGCGCGACGCAGCAGGCTGACCAGGTGCGCAGAACGGCCTCTTGCGCGGATTTCCGCTGCGGGCACGGAACTTGCGATGATGGGCCGGTATCGTCTCGCTGCCGCGTCGCTGGACGCACCATCGTCGCTGCGCTCAGGCGCGCGGCGGAATCATTTGGGAGGAGCAAGCATGCCCGTGGTCGACCCGCTTCGTTACCGCGACAAGACCGTCGCCTGGTGGGAGTTCTTTCTGCGTCAACGCGCCGCCGAGCTGGCGCCGCTGGTCACGCCCGAGGTGCTCGCCGAACATCTCGCCGATCCGCGCGGCGTGAACCAGCCGCAGAGTCATGCGCTGCGCCAGGTGCTCGACTTCATCCACAACCAGCCGACCGACGGCAAGAGTTTCGCCTACGCCGTGACGCCCTACGCTGATTATCGGCTGGGCGTGATGCAGGCTCGCGGCGAGGAGCCGGCCATCGTCGACGAGGTGGCCTACGCGAGTGAACGCGAGGCCGTACACGCAGTCTTCCTCGAGCGTTTGCGCCGCCTCGGCCTGCTGCCTGCCGACCAGACGGGAGAGAACCCATGAAGCCGTTGCAGATCCGCGGTTATTGCGACCGCCCCAATGTGCGGCCCGGTGAATCGCTGGACTTCTTCGTCAGCAGTCCGCAGGCGGGTCGTTACCGTGCGAGCCTGGTACGACTGATCCACGGTGACCGTAATCCTGCCGGTCCGGGCTATCGCGAGGAGGCTGTCGCAGCCGACTTCGCGGGTAACTATCAGGCACGGTCCCAGCGTACCCAGGTCGGCGGTTACGTCGAGGTGGCGGACGCGGGCGCGCAGCTCGCCGGCACGGACGGATTCACCTTGCACCTGTTCATGTGGCCGACCCTGCCCGGTGTGCGGCAGGGCGTCGTGAGCCGCTGGTCGGACGCCGCTCGGCAGGGCTGGGCGCTGGTCGTCGAAGACGGACGCCTGTCGGCGCTGCTGGGGGACGGTGAAACCGTGCATCGCGCGAGCTGCCCGAAGCCCCTCTTTCCCGAGACCTGGTATTCCGTGCTCGTGCGCTTCGATGCCTCGGCCGGCACGCTCACGGTCGAGCAGCGCGTCGCGCTGAACAGCGTGAACAGCCGTTTCGGGCCGGTGGTGAATCTCGACGGCGACGGCGCGCAGAGCGCACCGGCGGGCGTGCCCGCGAGCCCCGCCGTGCCATTACTGATCGCCGGGCTGGCCGAGACCGAGGTGTCGGGTTGCGCCCGGGTCGTGGCCAATTACAACGGCAAGATCGACAGCCCCAAGCTCTACCCGCTCGCACTGGGCGATGATGACCTCGCGCGCTTGCATCGTGGCGAGACCGTGGGCGGAGCGCGTGCGCACTGGGATTTCGCGCGTGGTATCGGCCGCGACGGCATCCCCAGCGAGCGCGCCGTCGACATCAGCGGCAACGGTTTCGAGGGCCTGCTGGTCAACCAGCCCGATCGCGCCATGACCGGCTGGAACTGGCTGGGGCGCGAGGAGCATTTCGTGCACGCTCCCGAGCAGTATGGCGCCCTGTGGTTCCATGATGACAGCCTCGACGATTGCCGATGGGAGCGCGACTTCTCCTTCACCATTCCGGCCGACCTGCCCAGCGGCGCGTACGCCGTCAGGCTGGAGCAGGATGGGGCCGTCGACCGGGTGCCGTTTTTCGTCGCCCCGCCGCGCGGCAAACCCGCCGCGCGCATTGCCGTCGTGCTGCCGACCTTCAGCTACCTGGCCTACGCGAATTCCCAGGTCATGCAGGCCGGTCAGACCGCGCAGGCCATCATGGGCGTGCTGACCACGCTGGACAGTCTCGACATCGAACTCTCCACCCATGTGCACTACGGCCTGTCGACCTACGACTACCATCGTGACGGGCGCGGCGTGCAGTACAGCAGCTGGCGGCGACCCATCCTCAACCTGCGGCCGGATTATCGTCACGAGTTCGGCTCGGTATGGCAGTTTCCCGCCGATCTCCATCTGATCGACTGGCTCACGGCGCGGGGCTTCGATTTCGACGTGCTCACCGATCATGATGTGCACGCCGAGGGTGCGGCACTGCTGGAGCCCTATGCGGCCGTCATCTCCCCGTCGCATGCCGAGTACAGCAGCTGGGAATTGCTCGACGCCTACGAGGTATATCTCGCGGGTGGCGGGCGAGGCATGTATCTCGGCGCCAACGGCTTCTACTGGATCGCGAGCCAGCACCCGGAGAAGCCGTGGATGATCGAGGTGCGCAAGGGCGAGAGCGGCGACCAGGCATGGCGCGCACGCCCGGGCGAACTCTTTCACAGCACGAATGGAGAGCGCGGCGGCTTGTGGCGTCACCGCGCCCGTGCGCCACAGAAGATCTGGGGCACCGGCTATACGGCACATGGTCTCGATGTTTCGGCCGGCTACCGGCAGATGCCCGACGCGGCCGACCCGCGGCTGGCGTGGATCATGGACGGCATCGAACGCGAGGCGGTCATCGGCGACTTCGGACTCGTCAATGGCGGTGCGGCGGGGCTCGAGGTCGATCGCATCGACTACGCGCTCGGCACGCCGCCGAACGCGATGCTGCTGGCCTGTTCTTTCGGGCACAACGAGAACGCGCTGCTGGTACCGGAAGAGCAGTACTTCGTGTATCCCGGCATCAGCGGCCGCGACAATCCGCTGGTGCGCTCGGACATCGTCTACTTCACCACGCGCAACGGCGGCGCCGTGTTCAGCACCTCGTCGATGGCGTGGTGCGGCAGCCTGTCGCACAATGCGTACGACAACAACGTCTCGCGCATGACGGAGAACGTCCTGCGCCGCTTCGCGAGCGCGGAACCGTTACCGGAGGTGGCCGAAGACTGAGCCGTTTGCGGCCAGTCGGGCACCGCAGCGACATGCGGTGGAACTGCTGCGCGGGCACTCGCGCGGGCAGCCAGGGGGATCTGACTGGCTGCCATTCTTCTGGTGATCGCGATCATGATGCTCGTGGTGCGCAACGGCGCTCGAGCTGACAGGCATGCCGTCGGACCGCGCCAAGTTCCGGGCGCTCTCGGCGTTCAGCAATGCCGGGTTCACCACGCGAGAACCCGAAGAGATCGTTCGTCACCCGTTGCGACGGAAGGTCGTCACCTACCTCATCGTGCTCGGTGATCGAACCGCAGCCGATACGGGCGGTGGGGGAGGTCGTCGTCATGGCGGCGCTCGGCGCGGTGTTGTTCTGGGTGGCCTGGTGCCCGTAACGACGGCTGACGTCGCGAGAACGCGCTGCTGCCTTGCGCCAACATGGTGGGGTTTCTGTCCCCCACGCGCCACGCGCCTCGACCGATCCGACGTGGCCGCAGCGCTCGCCGCGCCTGATCTCGCGCGCGCAACAGCACCATCAAGGACGCACCGGCACGAACACTGGTCTACAGTTGAAAGGCGCGTCGCCATTCCGGTGCCGCACAAATCGTCCGAGGGCGAGAGGGGAGACAATGAAAAACATGAATAAAGCAGCTATCGCGCGAATGGCAATCGGGATGTCATTGGCGCTCGCAGGGTGGTTCGCAACGGCCGCGTTCGCCGATAGCCACGGCGTCGTGGGTGAGAAAATTGCGGACTTCTCGGCGAGCATCACGTCCGTGACGTATGAAAAGCACCGCACGATCGTGAACATGGAGTCCGATGGCACCATTGGTGAGTTCGGTACCGTGCAGGCGACGGCGACCCTGATGCACCCGACGTCGGCCAATCCGCCCACCGGGGTGTACAACCTGCGCGGCGCTTCTTTCCGGGCCGACGGTTCGGTGGTGCCGTTCAGTGGGCGGGGCACGTGGAAATCCCTGGGGGACCTCCGCTGGCGTTTGCGCTCGATCGGCCTCGCCGCCGACGGTGTGCAGTCGATGTCCGTCGGCATTCTCGAGTTGAAATCCCGCAGCATGAAGGGCTCCGTGTACGCGCTCGACTGAGCGTTCCAGCAGGGGCGGGAGACAGGGAGTCTCCCGGCCCTTTTACATCATCGCGATGGCGTGCGTGCCGCGCCGCGGTCGCGTCCCGGCACTGCACCCATCCGCGACGGCGAGGCCGTTTGCGCCGGAGAGTTGTCGTGCTCAGCAGACCTTCGGGTCGACTAAGCCATCGTCGTGCACCATCCAACGCGCCAGGCTCGGCTCCACCCGATCCGCCAGGCGTTCGTCATCTTGCGGTGTGTCGTCGCGTGGGCTCGCTTGATGCCGGCATGTGCCGTTGCCTCCCCGGGTCAGCGGCTTACGTGCGTGGATGCACAAGGCGAGCATAGTCGAAACGCACGCGGTCGTTCCGGCCGCGGCGGCATCTTCTACAATGGTGGACAAACGACAGGAGAGCCCCGCGCATGCATGATCTCGTCATCCGCAACGCACGCATCGTCGATGGTAGCGGCGCGCCGGCATACAGCGGCGATGTCGCTATCGACGGCGCGATCATCACTGCCGTCGGCGGTAAGCAGGGAAGCGCGCGGCGCGAGATCGATGCGGATGGCCTGCTGCTCGCACCGGGCTGGGTCGATGTCCACACCCACTATGAC
>Ga0180436_10002572_pt1 | contig 17137 bp, 14 predicted proteins | sample SS_ome_2_FD_132434 | JGI IMG/M metagenome (GOLD analysis project Ga0180436, IMG submission 132434) | Hypersaline lake sediment archaeal communities from the Salton Sea, California, USA - SS_3_S_2 metaG | ecosystem: Environmental > Aquatic > Non-marine Saline and Alkaline > Hypersaline >...
ATGCCGGCGGTGGTGCATATTCAGCCGGTGGTCACCAACTACTTCACGGGCGAACTGGAAAAGCAGTCCTCGGTTGGCTCGGGCGTGATATTTCATCCCGAGGGATACGTGGTAACCAACTATCACGTCGCCGGGAAAGCCGAACGTATTCTGTGTACCCTCTTTGACCGGGAGATTGTCTCGGCGGAGTTTGTAGGTGGCGATCCAATGACCGATGTGGCCGTTATCAAGCTCGATCTTGAAGATCATCCCGCTGCGATCCCAATCGCCGAACTGGGCAACTCCGACGAAGTCCAGGTGGGGCAGTTCGTCCTGGCCATGGGCTCTCCCCTGGCGCTCTCCCGATCGGTCTCGGCGGGTGTGGTTTCGACAAAGGATCGTTACTTTTCGTCCGATGTCCGGCTTCCTTCGGGTGAACGAACCGGACGCTACAACCTCTGGATCCAAACCGATGCCGCCATCAACCCCGGAAACTCGGGCGGCCCCCTGGTTGATCTCAACGGTAAGGTCGTGGGAATCAACTCTCGAGCGACCCTCTTCGCCAACAACATCGGATTCGCGATTCCCATCAACATTGTCCGGAAGGTCGTAACCAGCCTCCTGGAAAAAGGAACTGTTCAACGCAGCTGGATCGGCCTTCATTGCCAGGCTCTTCAGGAGCTCGAGACCTATTTCGGTACCGATCGAAACTCGGGGGTGCTGATTTCATCGGTGGATCCCAACTCCCCGGCCGAAGCCGCTTATCTCAAAGCAGGAGATGTCATCCTGGAGCTAAACGAACAACCGGTCTCCGCCAGGTTTGTCGAAGAGCTACCCGCCTTCTACGAGACCATCGCCGGCACCGAACCGGGCGGCGAAATCAAACTGAAGGTGCTCCGCAACGACGAGACCTACGATTTTAGTGTCAAGACCCGGCTTCTCGGCGAGCAACAGGGCGAAGACTTCGAGGTCAAAGAATGGGGATTTGCCGTCAAGGAAATCACGCATCAGATGCAGCTGGACAATCAGCTCAAGGACAGCCTGGGTGTGTTCGTGGTGGGTGTCAAAAGGCTCGCTTCGGCGTTTGAAGGCGGTCTGCGACGCAACAGCGTAATACGTCAGGTCAACGATATCTCGGTCGACCGGCTCTCGGAATTCATCGAAGTCTATGAAAGATCGGTGGAGGCGGAGGAAGACCGCGTGCTACTGACCGTCAAGGAAGGCGGCGCTACAAGATTTGTGCTCGTAAAAGTCGAAAAGGACGAGGAGGGTGAAGACAATGAATAGAACACTGCGCCAGCTACTTCTTATATCGGGATTGATCTTCTGCCTGACAATGACTTCTTCCGCGCAGAGTTTCGACTTCTCCAAGCTTCAGCCACGCGTTGAGAAGTACACGGTTGTAATCGATTTGACTGTCGAGATATCCTTTGGGGTACACTCTACGGAACAGGAGGAGCGTTTCCTGGGAACGATCGTGTCGCCGGAAGGACTGGTTGTGTTCAACGGATCCGACCTACTCAGTGAACTTGACGTCCCGGCACTTTCTGGATTCGATGTTACCACAGAACCAACCAAGATCGAGGTCTCGACCCTAGACGGACGCAAGTATCCAGGGAAGTATGTCGGCGTCGACCAGTATACTCGGCTGGCTTTCCTTCAAATTGAAGGTGCCCAGAGCACAGAGTTCACGCCCGTAGAGTTCGTGGACAACTCAAAGATCGAGGTCGGCGATTGGATCGCCCTGTACATGCTGATGCCTGAGTTCATCACCCCCTCCCTTGCCGCTGATGTTGGGATGGTCTCGTCTCTGCTGATCGAGCCGGACTCTATCGCCCTAACGGTCGGTTTCAGCCCGATGCAGATGACTTCGGTATTGTTTGACGAAAAACTCCAACCGATCGGTGTTCTGGGGACCGTCATGAACCCGGCTCAATCGGGTGACGGGGTAATGTCGGAGTCGATGGGGCAATTCTTCATGCCCTTGTTGGGCGTCGTGGGTGGCGAGAGACTGCAGAAGTTGATCGAGAATCCGCCCAGCGAAGGCGAATCAGAGCGCGGATGGTTGGGTATCCGGCTTCAGGCCCTGACCGAGGACATGGCCGAGTTCTGGGGAATCGAGGTTTCCGGCGGAATTATCGTCAACGAGATTATCGAAGGCTCCCCCGCCGCCGAGTCCGGACTGGAAGTGGCCGATATTATCTTTGAGATCAACGGCGAGCAGGTAGAAATAAACCGGGAGGAATCCCTGCCGGTTTTCCGCCGGAAGATTGCCGAGCTCGGCCCCGGCGCCAATGTCGAGTTTGCGATACTGAGACCTACCTCCCTGGGTTTGGATACACTCAAGAAGGCTGTCGAGCTCGCCGCGGCTCCCCTGGCCGCATCGGATGCCCCCGAATACGAGAGCAAGTCGTTCGAGTTGAAAGTTCGCGACCTGGTATTCGACGACTACATGATGTTCAATCAGGATCCTGACCAGCTCAAAGGTGTGTTTGTCTCCGAAATGGAGCAAGGCGGCTTGGCCGATGTAGGCGGTCTCAGCTTTGGGGATATCATTCAGCGGATCAACAACACCGACATCGAGACGGTCGATCAGGCCCGAGAGGCGTTGGAGTTGATCGAAGAACAGCGCCCGAGAGAGGTCATATTCTTTGTTTGGCGCAACACCAAAACGCTGTTTGTCAATATCAAGACCGGCTGGGAATAGCCCCAGACAGACTTTCTTTAGAGCCACTGCCCTCTCGGCGGTGGCTTTTTTCGTGGTACTCGGCTGCAATTGTCTGCAGTTTTGCCAAGTCCGCAAGTTACTTCATCTGCATAGAAATGGCTTGCAGATTTCACCCTAAAGTCGTAAATGTATGGTATCCGGTAAGATATCCGGCCGCAAGCTGGATTCCGTCGTCAATCTCACCTTACCGCCACAAAGGCACGGGGTTTGCGTTAGACCTTTCGACAGCCCTTTTGAGGGTCCAAAACGTAGAAAGTGAGTGTTTGTGTTAGATCGAAAGGAAAGAAAGATGAAATCTATCGCTATCGTGACAGGATTCCTGATACTTGCGCTTGTTTCCTCGCTGGCGGCGGGACCGATTCCAACCACCACCGGTAGCATCAGAATCGATACCGTGATGGTTGAGCCGGGTGACGACTTTGCCGTCGAGGTTAGGCTCGAAAACAACTCTATCTCATTGGCTGGACTTCAGATACCGCTTCAGTTCGACAGCGAGTACCTGACCGTCGATTCGATCTCCTTTGCCGGAAGTATGGTACCGGCAGGAATGCTCTCCACCGGCCATATCGACAACGGTATGGATACCCTCGCAATTCAGATTTACCCTACACTGGACAGCATTTCCTCCTTTGACGACGCTGAAGGTCTTCTGGCCACCATCCATGGCAATGTCCGTGGCGACGCGCCTCTTGGCACCATCCCGATCGACTCGATTTTCGATACCGGAGGTCTATTCTGGACTGCCGCTGCCATGACTAATGAGCTGGGAATCTTGTTCCTTCCGTCGAATTTCTATGGCGGAGCCGTTGTAGTCTCCTCGCCGACCGACGTCGAAGACGACATTCGGACCGGCCTTCCGGGTCAGTTTGCGCTTTCACAGAACTATCCCAACCCGTTCAACCCGACTACGACCATCGGTTTCTCTCTGCCTCGCGCCGGGCACACGGTCCTCGAGGTTTACAACGTGCTTGGTCAGCGGGTCGTTACTCTGGTTGACCGTCATCTGGACGCCGGCCATCACCAGGCTGAGTTCAACGGCGAATCCCAGCCCAGCGGGATCTATTTCTACCGGATTAGCTACGCTCAGGGCAGTCAGACAAGAAAAATGGTCCTTCTGAAATAATGTTAGCCGACTTTCCTGCCGATCTATTCAGGGACAGCGATTATTGGACGCTGTCCCTCATTTTTTGTCTGAGATTGGACCAGAATGGCAACAGCGACGCAGGAAAAGAAGAAAGTCAAAATCGGTGACTATACAATCACCGGCAAGATCGGACAGGGCGGCATCGCCGAAATCTATCGAGGCTATCAGGAATCGCTGGACAGAGATGTCGCGATCAAGATCCTCAATTCCAAGCTAACCAAAGATCCCGACATTGTCCGGCGGTTTGAACGCGAGTCGCTGGTTATCGCCAAGCTAAATCACCCCAATATCGTCCATATCATCGACAAGGGTGATGCCGGCTCGCGATACTTCTTCGTGATGGAGTATGTCGACGGCACCTCGCTCAAGGAAGTTGTCAGCTCCGACAAAATCCCGCTCAAGACTAAAATCGATATGATCGTTCAGGTATGCAAAGCCCTGGACTATGCTCACAAGAACGGGGTCATCCACCGCGACATCAAACCGGCCAACGTGCTGATCGATCGTCAGGGGAACGCTCTCGTCGCTGATTTTGGAATCGCCCAGATCGTGGGTACACCGGAAGGCGAAATGACTGCAACCGATGTGGTCATGGGCACTCTGGCTTATATGTCGCCCGAACAGAAAGTAAGCTCGACCAACGTTGACCATACGACCGACATCTACTCTACCGGCATCATGCTCTATGAAGTGCTGGTACAGAAGAAGCCCCTTGGGCATTTCAAGCTTCCCAGCGAACTGAATCCAGATCTCGGCAAAGGCTACGATGAGATTGTCGAAAGATGCCTGGCCCAAGATCCCAAAGACCGTTACCAGTCTGCCGTGGAGCTAAAGGACGCGATCCTGGAGGCGATGGGCGGCGGTCGCGAACTGGCCAACAAGGAAGACTTCTCCATGACCGGTTCGGAGAGTTTCCTGGGCAAATGCCGCTATCTTGATACCATCAAGGAGACTCGTTACAGCTCAACAATCCTGGTCGAGAACAAGCTCAACAAGAAGCTGTACGTAATCAAAAAGCACAACAAGGGTGACTCCGGCCGAAAAGAGGCCAAGCTTCTGAAGTCGCTCAAGCACAAGAATATCATCACGATTTTCGGCTCGGGAGGAGATACCCGGTCAACCGTGATTATCGGCGAGTATGCCCAGGGCGGATCGCTCGCTGACCGTATGGTGCGGCCCTACGAATGGAAGAAAGCCTTTGGCATAATTCTGGAAGTCGCCGAAGGTCTCAACCACGCTCACAAGAACAACATCGTCCACGGTAATCTTCGACCATCGAACGTCCTCTTCCGCCACAACGATGAGATTGCCCTTTCGGACTTCGGAATGCCCATCCACTACGATGGTCCCAACAAGAAGAACTGGTATTCGCCGCCGGAGCGGAAAGCTACCAAACAGGGCGATGTCTACGGTATGGGTGTCATTCTCCACCAGCTTCTCACCGGCCGAAACCCTACCTACGATTCAGCCCACAATCTCAGGCTGGACGATATCAAGGGTACGGTTCCGCGGGATGTCATCAAAATGGTCGAGAAACTCCTGGCCATCCGTGTGGCTCATCGCTATCACAACTGCGAAGAGTTCCTTTATGATTGGGAAGATGTCGAACGGAGGCTGAAAGACAAGGCCAGACGACATGTTATTCGAGATCCGGAGCCGTCGAACAAGAATCAACTCCCGCCGTGGGTCTACGCGGTAGCCGGAGCCAGCCTGGTCGGAATCGTTATTACGATTCTGTACTTAAGCGGGTTCTTCGCCCGCTGATCATAGATAGAAAGACTGAAAACATCCACCTGCGAGCCGTTGTTGACTCGCAGGTTTTTCTTTTGGTATAATCAGAGATGATGCTGAGAACTCTGAGCCCAATCCTCCTGACAACGCTTCTAGCGCTGTCGTTGCACACTTGCAGTGACCCGATCTCTCCGGAGGACGAAGAGACCCAGGACTCGGGCCCCTATCTGGTCGAGTCGGATCCCTCGCTCTCGCTCGATAGGCAGTGGGTGTATATGTTCGCGGAGGATACGATCGCAGGAACTCGGACCGGTGTATACCGAGCCCGCGTGAACGATCCTTCCAGACAAGCTGTGACTGTGGAAGCGAACATAGCTCAACCCTCGGCGTCCCCCGACAATCGTTATATCGCCGGCCTTGATTCGGCGGGGATACTCTTGTGCGATACCGAGGCCGACAGCTGTACACGCGTGTTACTCTACGATGGCTTCAGCTCAGTGGCCTTCGTGAACGAGTCCCTCCTGGTAGTGGTGGATTCGTTTACTTCTTATGATGCCGGGGTAGTCCGGCTACTGAACCTCTCACAGGGAACGATAGGGAGGTTGGCGACCGGCTATGACGCTTCTGGCTGGAGTCAAGACACGATTGTCTATGTGACCCCTCGCTCGGGCCAGGCCCAGGCGGTTGTCCGTACCGACATCTCCGGAGTCAATCACGATACCCTCTTTGTAGTCACCAACCTGGGGACACCCGGTTGGCTGCAATCGCCCAGCCTTTCCCCCGACGGCCGCTACGTAGCGTTCGTACACGTGGCTCTGGGCTCGCGAGCGGTGAAGATCGGCGAAATCGTCGCAGCAGGCGTACCTTACCGAGCGCCCACGTTCATCGACACAACGTCGGGGAGTCAGGTACTCATGGCAGATGACAATCTGTTGTTGTTTCCGGGACCGGATGGCCGGCTCTATCAGTCCGACACGGCGGGTGGTTCGATACGTCCGTGGTGGGCCGCCGCCAACAGCGACTGACGGCCCACGCGCCAGGTCTGTTATATCATCTTAAAGACGAATCCGATAGCCAGCGTCTCCTTGAAGCGACCCTTCTTCTCTACTTCCTTGTCGTAAAGGAACTGGGTGTAGAGATTGACCGTGACGATCTTCGTGATAGTTGCGGAGATGATATTCTCCCAGTTGACGTCAATCGCTTTCCAGTAGTCGTTGCTTACGTTGTCCTTCTCCGAGTTGTAGTAAGCCTTGTACAGGCTCAATTTGCCGGTGTACTTGAGGTTTTCGCTAAGCACAAACTCGGCGTCCGTGACCGATTCGAAACCGGCATCCATGATGGTTGTATCAACCGTGTTCAGCTGGCCACCGGACGTATCGACCGAGGACCGCAGGATCTGACGAAGACCCAGACCGACACGGGTAAGAACGAAGTTCTTCTCCTTGTCGACCAGTTTGCGCGCGATACCGGCCGACTCGGTGATTTTGATCGGATTCAAATACAACTTCTTGGCCGGGACAGTGGCATCGAGAAACTGGGATTCGACTCGGAGCGCCACATAGGGATCGATCAACTTCTCAAGAGTGAATCTTCCGACATTTTCCCAGTCGATCAGGTCGGTCGACTTGGCCGGTTTCTTCCAGTCCTTGGTTTCGGCATCCTGGGACAAGGTCTGTCCAAATGAGAGCTTGAGCTTGGAGCTGAAATCCAGCCAGGGTTTGAGCGCCTTTTCGGCCGAGGCGTTGAGATTGCTGACCCAGTTGACCGAACCGGCTTCACCGCCCACCCACGAGTCCGAGTAGGACGTTTGGGTAGTGGTGAAATCAAGCTGGAGCGATCTCTTCCATCCCGTAGTCTGAGTGCTGTCCTGAGCCGACACTCCGGTGGCCAGAAGCAGCGTGAACGTCACTAGCGTAATCAATAGCGAACGCATGTTGAGGATCCTTCCTGGAATACTAACTAATACTGATTTCTATTTGCTTGGCTTGGCGACTGCGGCTATTTGTCAGTGTAGGACTCTTCATCGTTGGGATAGTCGCCGCTCTTGACATCTTCAATGTATTGCTCAACGGCTTTGCTGATAATCGGCGGCAAATCGGCATATTGACGGAGGAACTTCGGCTTGAATCCTTCCTCGCTTAATCCGAGGATGTCGTTGATCACGAGAACCTGACCGTCGCAGTCAGGACCGGCACCGATCCCGATCGTGGCGCAGGTCTTAAGAGAACTCGTGATTTCGGCCGCCACCTGGCGATCCATCAATTCCAACACCATGGAGAAGCAACCGGCTTCTTCCAAGGCGAGCGCCGATTCCTTGAGGTAGCTCTGAGATTTCTTCTTTCGCCCCTGAATTCGCGGTCCGCCGAAACGATGAATCGACTGCGGCGTCAGCCCGATGTGAGCCATCACCGGAATCCCGCACTCAATCACTCGCTTGACAGTGTCAACCATCTCGATACCACCCTCGATCTTAACAGCTTCCGCTCCGCCCTCTTTCAGAAAGCGGCCGGCATTCGACACCGCGGTTTCGATTGAGGGTTGAAAGGACATAAACGGCATGTCAGCGACCACCAGGGCAGCCTCAGTTCCGCGAGACACTGCTGCCGTGTGGGCGACCATGACATCCATGGTGATCGGAATCGTAGAACCGTGCCCGTGGATGACATTGCTGGCCGAGTCACCGACCAGAATGATATCTATTCCGGCTCGATCCAGCAGACCCGCCACGAAATAGTCGTAGGCGGTTAAAACTGTGACCGGCACACCCTTGGCCTTACGGTTAACAATGGTCTGGACTGAAATCTTCTTTCGTTCGCTCAGGTAGGCCATATCTGCCTCTATTCGTTGACCAAATTCCCAGCGGGAGCATAGTACACTTTGCCCGATATCGGTTTGTGTATTCGCTCTACCAAATCATCGAAGTGCTCTTCGTTTTGCACGAAGTCGATACCGTCCGTTTTAACTACCAGCAACGGCGTATCCACGTAATTGAAAAAATAGTAGTCGTACGCATTGTTCAGCATCTCGACATACTCATAGTCAATAGTCTTTTCGAACGAAAGGTTCCGTTTGCCAATCCGTTCCAACAAGACCGGCGTTGAGGCCTGGAGGTAAATGGCCAGATCCGGCTTGGGGACATCCTTGGCGAGAATAGGGGCGATCTTGTCGTACAAGGCCAGCTCACGTTCACTGAGGTTGATAGACGCGAAAATCGAATCCTTGGCAAAGAGGTAGTCGGAGACTATCCGCTGAGCAAACAGGTCGCGGACCATGAGTTGCTGCTGTTGCTGAAATCGAGACAGGAGAAAGAAGAGCTGGCACTGAAAGGCGAACCGCTTGCGGTTCTTGTAAAAGTCGGAGAGGAAAGGGTTCTCGTAGACTTCCTCGTTGATCAGTTCGGCGTCGATCTTCTCCGCCAGCATCTTGGAGAAAGTAGTCTTTCCGACACCGATTACGCCTTCAATGGCGATGTAGTTCAGTTCAGACGTTGCGGGCAACATGATCCTTGTAGAGCAATACCTGCTTCCTGCCTTCGTCGCTCAAGAACTCGGCGACTGGTCGTCCGGTGACCGGGTGTACAATGTCGGGATCTATCTGAAGTAACGGCACCATCGCAAAGGGCCGGTTGAGAAGCTCTCGATGGGGGACCGAAAGTCGCTCAGTTTCAACGATCTCATCGCCAAAAAGAAGAATGTCCAGATCCAGGATCCTCGGCAGCATTTCCCCCTTGCCGGTCCGGCCATGCTGTTTCTCTATCAACTCGAGACTGTCCAATAACTCAATTGCCGTGTACTTGAAATCTGCTTTGATGACCTGATTCATGAACGAGGGAGCTCCCGGCTCCATCCCTACGGCGTCGGAGACATAGATCGCGGACACAGCTACCACTTCGATTCCTTCGATCGTCTCGATTTTGGTAAGGGCGTTTCGGAGGATTTTCTCACGGTCACCGATATTGGATCCTGACAGGATGTAGACGTTACTGGTCACGGTCGGCTCCTTCCTTGTCCGAGATATCGAGCAGTTTGGCCGTGTCGCTCTGGGTGCGTCGAATCTCGATTTCGATGTGCTTCATATTACCTACTATCGGCGGATGAAGCTTCCTAACCTTTACCGTAACCGAATAAACTTCAAATTCACTCAAGAGCAGATCAGCGATTTCCCGGGCGAGAGATTCTACCAGAGAAAACGCCTTTCCCTCGACAACTCCTTTGACCGCCTCATAAACTCGGGAGTAGTCGACCGTATCCTGCAGATTGTCGGATTGACCTGCGTCGGCAAGATCAACCTCGAGAGCGCAATCGACCTCAAAAGCTCTCCCGGTTTCTCTCTCGGCGGCGGACACGCCGTGAAAACCGTAGAATCTCATTCCTATGAGGCTGATGACATCTTTCATGTCCCGGACCTGCTATTTCTTCTTGTCCCAGAACTCGTCCAGACGCGACCGCATTCTCTCAAGGCGTTGAAAGTCGTCCGATGGAATCGCGTCGATATTGCCCAGATGGCGAGCCTGATAGACGATTCGAGCCAGATGTTCGACCGTCTCGTGGCGATTGTAGGCCTCTTCCAGATTGCGACCGAGCGTCAGCAGCCCGTGGTTGCGCAGAAGGAAAGCATTGGCCGACTCGATATGCGGCTCCAGCGATTTGGGTACGGCATCGGTCCCGGGAGGGGCATAGTCTGTCAGCGGGATTTTGCCCACAGTGAGAACGACTTCGGGGAGAACATCCTCCGGCAACGCTATCCCGGCCACGGCAAACGACGTGGCAAACGGAGCGTGGGAGTGGACACAGGCGAATACGTCCTCGCGGGCCTGGTAGACGAAAAGGTGCATGAGAAGCTCTGAGGAGGCCTGGTGGCTTCCCTGGCGGACCTTGCCGGCAAAATCGACAATAACGGCATCATCGGGTGTCATGAACCCTTTGGCGATGCCCGACGGTGTGACCATCACGCGGTCGTCGTCCAGCCGCACCGAGATGTTGCCATCGGCGCCGGCAAGAAAGCCCCGTTGGTAGAGGCGATGCCCGTATTCGGTCAAATGCTTCTTCAAAACGAAAGGAGAGGCCATATCGGAAATCAAATTAGACGGCGCTCGCACAAAAGTCAACCCAAAAGCCTTTTGGTCGGGAACGACCGCGCCTTGTAATCGATTGTAATAAATAGCTTTATATTGCGGCACGGGATTTCCGATACGGGGCTACACTGCCGAAGGAACATTTCTTGTATCCTGAACGTAAAAACTTGCACCTCTTTCGAATTTGCTGCGTCTAAATTTGTAGGAATAATAACAGTCACAAGGTCTTGATTTTGTTGACAATAGTACTTATAATACGAAGTTGTCTCATTGGAGGAGAGCGGGATTGACAGGCGAGAACATTACGCGCGATAAATCACCAAAAACGGGGTCTAAGCTAGCGGCCGCAGGATTTTCGGCCGCTGTCTTCACTGTAATCGGAATTCTGATCGCTCCTTCCTTCCAAACGCCCAATCCGGAGCGACCGGGAGCGACCACCGGAATCATTGAAGCTGTAGATTATCCCCTCGTCGAACGCGACGGCCAGTACGAGTCCCCGTTCGTGTCGGTGGTAGAAACCGTCCAGGACGCGGTGGTCAACGTCTCGGCGCGCTCCAAATCGGACCGGGTGGTCTGGTGGCAGCGTGAGAATTATTCCACCTCGAATGGCTCCGGGTTTTTCTTCCGCGACGACGGTTATGTGCTGACGAATAACCATGTTGTGCAAAACGCCGAGGATTTGTGGGTCCACACCTCCTCCGGTTATCGATATGAAGCCACCCTGGTGGGAGCAGATCCCCAGACAGACTTGGCCGTGCTGAAGGTTGAGCCCGAAGAAGAGATAACCGTCATTCCGTTTGGAAACTCGGACGGCATCAAGGTTGGAGACTGGGCGATTGCGATTGGCAACCCCTTTCCGCAACAGGGATTGGACAGAACCGTTACGGTGGGCGTGATTTCGGCGGTTGGCCGAAGCAATTTGCAGTTCGGACGTGAGACTCCCGACTATCAGTCTTATATCCAGACCGATGCCTCGATCAACCCGGGTAACTCGGGCGGGCCGCTTCTGAACATAAGGGGTGAATGTATCGGTGTAAATGCGGCCATCTCCTCCCCTACCGGCGGCTCGGTGGGTATCGGTTTTGCTATACCAATAAACCTGGCCAGGGCGATTGTGCCGGATCTGATTTCGGCCGGACGGGCCAGCCGCGGATGGCTGGGCGTATGGTTCAGCGAAGTCACCCAGCGCGAGGCCCGACGCCAGGGAATGGAGAAGCTGATAGGCGTTCGAGTTGATTCGGTGTTCGCCGATTCACCGGCTCAGCGAGCCGGGATCCAACAGGGCGACATCCTGGTTAAATTTGATGGCCAGACTGTCGATAACGCTGGGAGACTGTCGGTTCTGGTATCGACGTCAAAAGGCGGGGCTCCGGTACCTCTTGAGGTAGTTCGGGATGGAAACAGCGTGGAATTACAGGCAATGATTGTCGATCGTGAGCAGTTCATGGCTTCTTCGGCCGGAACTGAGACCAACGATGACTTTAATGTCCGGGTATGGCTGGGCATGGAAATAATGACGTTTACGCACGAAGTTGCCAACGCTATCGGCGTAGAACATATAGACGGCGTTTACATTCGTCGGGTGCATTCGGGCTCGGCGGCTGATTACGCTTCGGTAGCACGGGGAACGATCATATTGCAGGTGGGCGATGACCCGGTTCGGACGATCGAAGATATCGAGGAAGCGATCGACGAAATCGGCCGGACCAATCGAATCCCACTGATCGTTCAGGAACCTGATGGAACGATCGCACGCAAAGTGGTGCGACTATAAGAGAAGATTCTTGTTACGTATATTGGGTAATTGACCTGATAGGATCAGACACACGTTCGTTTTTTGGAAGGAGTTAGTCAAAAGAAGTGGCTAAACAATCCCTAAAATATCGCGACGAAGACCGGTCTTTGGACCTGTATCTCCGCGAAATCGGGGAAACACCTCTCATCACCGCCGACGAAGAAGTGCGGCTGGCCAGAAAGATTAAGCAGGGCGACAAGAAAGCCCTGGAAAAACTTACCAAGGCCAATCTGCGCTTTGTAGTCTCGGTAGCCAAACAGTATCAGAACCAGGGGTTGTCCCTTGCCGATTTGATCAATGAGGGCAATATCGGCCTCATAAAAGCGGCTAAAAGGTTCGACGAAACCCGCGGGTTCAAGTTCATCAGTTACGCTGTTTGGTGGATCAGGCAGGCCATCCTGCAGGCCCTGGCCGAGCAAAGCCGAATCGTAAGGCTGCCTCTCAACAGAGTAGGCACGCTGCACAAGATCGGAAAGATCTCGAGTCGGCTGGAGCAGGGTCTGGGAAGGTTGCCATCGGCAGAAGAGATCGCTAAGGAGTTGGAGTTGACCGAGGGCGAAGTCGCTGACACCCTCAAGATCTCCAATTCTCATCTCTCTCTGGATGCGCCGTTCTCGACCTCGGAGGACAACTCACTGATCGACGTCCTGGAAGACGAAATGCAACCGTCGCCGGACGAATCGCTCTTGAGTCAGTCGCTTCGGGTAGAAATCGAGAAGGCTCTGGATTCGTTGACGAGTCGAGAAGCCGAAGTCATCAACTTGTACTTCGGTCTCAACCACGAGAAGGCTCTGACCCTGGAGGAGATCGGGGCTCGCTTCTCTCTGACCCGTGAACGCGTTCGCCAGATAAAGGAAAAGGCGATCCGTCGTCTGCGGCATGCATCGCGCAGTCGTTCTCTTCGCGCCTACTTAAATTAGAATCGTTTCACAGCGAGAGTAGTTAAACCGCCCTCTTCGGAGGGCGGTTTTTTGTTATGGCAAGAACCTGAAATGCCCGACCGAGTAGATACTGTCTCCCCCGACGCCGATTACAAGGACACTGTCCAGGTCTGCCCCTGACACCACTGGTCGAAGTCCGAGCGTGTCGATGCGCAGTCCCCGTTCCGGTATCCAGCGTGCCTTCACCGTGTCGCATGCCAGGAGTCTGCCGTCGGAGTAGAAGTTGATCAGATAGTCATCATTGTGATCGACACTGATTTCGTACCGAGTTGCCAGGACCCCGTTGATGTCCGTGATCAATAGGCCTCCCTGATCGAGTACTTGACAGCGGGGATCATTGTACAACGTGCCCCAGGCGAGGGGCGTTGAGATTTTGGAGTACTCGATCCCAGTAGGACGTCCTAGATACTCATCCAACAGTCCAGCGTGATGGCCCAAATTGAACCGCAAAATCACTCCCAACCGCGACCAGGACCACAGGTCGCCGCGGGTAATGATCCGAAGAGTGTCGTAGTAGATGGCCAAGTGGGGATCGCGAATCAGGTTGGCACCGTGCTCCACCGACGCCAGATAGCCATCGGGTATGTCGCGATTGAAATGTCCGATCCGCCACTTCTTGGGGTCAACTGTGGGCAACCGGCTCAACAGTGGGTCGGACAGGGCATGGTTGTCGACTACGAAAATCTCCAGTCCGGCGAAGTAGCCGAAAAAGCCAGTACCGCTCTGCCTCACAGCCTTGGGACCGCTACGGGCATCTACCCCTCTTTGCACCCAATGATGACGCGGCAAGGTCGTGTCTCCCCCCTGCACCAGCAGTCCCGTGCCCTGGTACCATCCCGCGCGCTCGTCGGAGATACCGCGATCCCAACGTTTTTCCTCTCCTCCGGTTCCGTAGCCCGACCCTACTTTGATGGGAGCACTCGGCCAGAGCAAGCCAAGGACCAGAAGCGCCACCCACACCGTGGTCTCCTTACTCAGCCTGGGGCGCCACTCGATTTGCGAAAGGATGATCATCGCCAGGAGTATCGGCGAGGCCAGAAAACGTCCGCTCATGAAATCACCGCCAACCCATACTACATACAACGAATACAAAATCAACGCGGCGGCGACGGCGATCAGTCGCCGGTTCCGGTGATGAATTGCGTACAGTGTCGCGGCAAACATCACTGCTACCGAGAACGGTGACCATTTGATCAGATTGATCAGGTACGCTTTCCCCTGGGCGATCAAGTCGGCTCGCGCGATCCCGGCGCCAAGTTTGGCGTAGGCTGTGTTCGGGAACGGGACACCGTAGTACCAGAGTGAAAAGAGCAGCCACAAGACCAACGGCGACCAGCCGACGACTGCCGCGACCAGAATCTGCCGGAATCTCAGGCGGCTGAATGTCCATACCAATCCGGGGAGCACCAGCAGAACCGAATCGAGGCGCGTAAGAGCCACCAGGGAACTCAAAAGCGTCAGCCAAACAGCAGTCCGAATGTCGGTCTTCCTGAGGAGGAAGGTACCGTAAAACAATGCCAGCAGAAGATACATCAGCGGGTTGGCCAGTCCGCTGGTCGCAAAATCAACGAACGGCTTGCAGAGTAGAACAATCAAGACGCACAATACCGCCGCCCAGAGATTACGTGCCATCCGAAACACGATGTGCCCCACGGCGGCCAATGACAGCAGAACAGACACAACGATGGACGTATAATAGATCTCACGAGTGACAAAATAACAGCAGGTCATGAGCATCATCCACAGCGGATGCGTATAGGCCTGAACTCGTTCGCCGACATTCCACACCGGGCCGTACCCTTCGACAATGTTGGAGACGGTGCGAAAGGTGATATAGGCATCGTCACACAACCAGGCGTTGCGGATCAGGACGATGGCGGTGATGACCAAGAGGCAGATCAGTACCACTCGACGGTTATCGACCTTGAGCATAGTTTCCTTTCCCGCTACTGATCAGTTCCTTGCCATGGTTCGAAGAAAATTAACGGGTTGAAGGCAATGCGGTCAAGGCAAAGTGAGCGTCCCGTATCGATATCGGTTGCCTGGAGTCAATACAACCTATACATTCAATGAAGAAGCGGAGGTCGATTAGCCTGTCCTCGTTATCAAAAGAACATCATCGCCTGGGTGAGTGGCTCCTTAACGCAGTTGGCGCTCTTTCTTGTTTGCCAATCATGACCGTCTTGATAGTGGCGCTGGCAAGATTTGCGTATCCTTATGATTTGGAGTGGATGGAAGGAGGAGTGGTTGATCACATCGCCCGCGTAATGACGGGCCAGCCGCTGTATGTCGAGCCTTCTATACATTTCACACCCTACATCTACCCCCCGTTTTACTACTGGTTCTGTGCTTTGCTGTCGCTCGCCACTGGCCCCTCTATAGTGGTGGCGAGATTAGTCTCGATTCTCGCGACCGCCGGTGTCCTTCTGTTGATTACAGCTGAGGTCAAACGTAGTACTGGATCGTGGCGTTGGGGTCTGGTGGGCGCCGGTCTCTTTGCCGGATGCTTCGAGATGTGCGGGGCCTGGTACGATCTCGCCAGAGTCGATTCTCTCTACTTATTCTTACTTATGCTCTGCGGCTTCATGGTAACCAATCGTCCTACGCCCAGGAGCGCATACCTGGCCGGGATTGTAGCAGCTCTTTGCTTTTTGACCAAGCAGTCGGCCGTCATCGTCTTGACACCCTTCTGGATCATGCTCGTGGCAACGAACTGGCGCATAGCCCTACGGTTCCTGGCTTCCTCAGTCGTAGTTGTCGGACTCTTCCTGCTGATATTGCATCTCCGGTCAGATGGCTGGGTCTGGTTCTATCTTTACGAACTGCCCGATGCCCACCCCTTTGATCCGAATCAGCTATGGCTGTTTGTCGAAGATTACATGTGGCACTATCTGCCGGTAGCGTGTACATCGATTGTGGTGCTCTTGGTCACAGTTCTTTTCCCTGGAGCTACCGGCTCGTATAGGCTTTGGGCCGCGTGGATTGTCGGTGCTTTGGTCTCCTCGGCCCTGAGCCTGAGCCACCTCGGCTGGTATTACAACGTCTTGATGCCGGCTTGCGCAGGAGGAGCGCTTGCGGTGGCATTGGTAGCTGCCAGATTTCACAAGTGGTTGAACACCGAACCCGGGCGATTGCCAGATCATCTAGCTGCAGTCGTCATCGCAGTGGTGGCGATTCAGTTGGCATCTTTCCTGCATTTTCCCGATAAGCATTGGCCATCCGCTCAGGATCGCGCCGCCGGTGATCGACTGGTTGACTTGATTCGCGAGATCGACGGAGAGGTAATCGTACCCCAGACCGGAAACCTCACCGGCCTTGGCGGCAAGAGCCGATGGGCGCATCAGATGGCTCTCAACGACATCCGCAAGAGCAGCTTTAGCGACATCTGGCAGAATGTTGTGTCGCAGAGGGAGACTGCACTCGCCGATAGACGATTCGAGGCTATCATTATTTCTCGCTACCATGACGGATGGATCGATCTTGGACACTATTATGAATCCGAAGTATTGTTCCATGACAGCACTCTCTTTGTACCTCCGGCCGGATTCAAGATAAGGCCCGAAAAGGTTTACCGAGCAATCGAATAGACGGCGCGCCCCCAGATTTCCGTTGCGTTATCCGAAGCTAAACATATATTAGAAGTCGCTCGATTACTGCCGAAGTGGTGGAACTGGTAGACGCGCTGCGTTCAGGGCGCAGTTCTCGCAAGGGAGTGTGGGTTCGAATCCCACCTTCGGCACCAAAT
>Ga0180436_10002573_pt1 | contig 17137 bp, 15 predicted proteins | sample SS_ome_2_FD_132434 | JGI IMG/M metagenome (GOLD analysis project Ga0180436, IMG submission 132434) | Hypersaline lake sediment archaeal communities from the Salton Sea, California, USA - SS_3_S_2 metaG | ecosystem: Environmental > Aquatic > Non-marine Saline and Alkaline > Hypersaline >...
GATGTAAATGAATGCATAAATGTATGAAAAAGCAATGAATCCACAATATGACCTTCCATTCCGGGTTTTGGGAGGCGGGGTTAGGGAGGCGGAGTTGCGGAGAAAGGTCTCCGGAGGCTGATTTCCGAAGGCAGGTTTCCGGAGGCGGATTTCCGGAGGCGGGGTTACGGAGGGAGGTTTCCGAAGGCGGGCTATGGTCTTTTGGTCCTTAATCCATATATTTATTGAATAAGAATTGTCCCATGGACCAAAATTTTAATATGTCAACACTCAGATTTGAATACAGGATCACCCTCGCATACCTCATCATTGGTGTGCTTTGGATCATTTTTTCTGACCGGGCGATCAATGTCGTAATTGCAGACAGGGAATTGCTTACAACTGCCCAAACCTATAAAGGCTGGTTCTACGTATTGGTCACGGCTGTACTGTTTTATCTGTTTCTTAAAAAACACCTCGGACATTTGCGAAGAACCGAGTCGGAGCTGGAGGAACACCGGGACAAATTGCAGGAGCTGGTGATGGAAAAAACAAAGGACCTTGACAAGGCTGTTAAAGACCTCTACGGGAAGAATGAAGTCATTAACCGGCAAAACGAAGAGCTTCGGCAGGCGCTTAGAGACCTGCAGGAGACGCAGGCCCAACTGATACAGTCCGACAAAATGGCTTCCCTCGGAGTGCTTACAGCCGGTGTGGCCCATGAAATCAATAATCCCCTTAATTATATTGCCGGGGGTCTTTCCGGATTAAGATCTGTCATGCATGAGGGCAATTCCAAAAATGAAAGAACCGACCTGTTCATGGATAGCATCAGCCAGGGGATTGAACGTATCAGCTCCATTGTCTCTGGGCTGAACAATTTCAGCAGGAATTCAGACAATTACGATGAAGTATGTAATATCAACGAGATTATGGAGCATTGCCTGGCAATTGCAGGCAGTCAGCTTACAAACAGCATCAGCGTTGTCAGGAACTATTCAGACAAGCCACTGACAATCCGCGGGAATGCCGGACAATTGCACCAGGTATTTATCAATGTCCTGCTGAATGCCTTTCAGTCGATTGAAAACAAGGGCACCATCACCATCAATACCAGTGCTGAACACAATACAGCACTTGTAAAAATCAGCGACACAGGTTGCGGTATTGATGAGGACATCATGTCAAAGATCACCGATCCGTTTTTCACTACCAAAGCGCCGGGTGAAGGGACGGGACTAGGATTGTCCATCACTTACAATATCGTTAAAAAACACAAAGGCATTCTCAGCTTTGATTCTGAACCAAATACAGGCACTATTGTTACTATAGAACTACCAGTTTAAATCCCGGATCAAGATGAAACCAAATGTACTCTGTGTAGACGATGAACCTGTCAACCTGATACTCTTTGAGGCAAATCTCAATAAAAAATTCAATATCATCACCGCTCATGATGCCAATGCAGGACTGGAAGTTCTTGCTGAAAACAAGGATATCCGTGTCATATTCAGTGATATGAAAATGCCTGGAATGAATGGTATTGAATTCATAGGAAACGCGAGGAATATCTCACCGCATGGGCATTTCTACATCATGACCGGTTTTGATGTGACCGATGAAATCCAGGAGGCAATCGACAACAAATACATCAGCATGTATTTCAAAAAGCCTCTTAATTTCATGGCAATCTCCTCCGAGATTGAACGGGTGCTTGATCATATGGAAAACTGAACCGGCCGCCAACCTCACAATACGAGGCATGCTGAGCAGGCAAACAGCCTCCCGGAGTATTGTAGTAATGAGCCGGCCAGCAGGTTCACAAAAGAGCAGTGCTGACCTGGCAAAAAGTCTCCCCGGGGAAACGCAATGCTGAGCCTGCCAGTGGGCTCCCGGGGAAATGCAATTGACATCTGCAATAATTTGACAACTGCAATTAATACGAGAACAATATGAACACTGGAAATGTACAACTGGAAGCTGTCAGGGGGGATATCACCAATCAGCCCGACATCACGGCCATTGTAAATGCTGCCAACGCCCACCTGCGCAGCGGGGGCGGCGTTGCAGGGGCGATTCACCGCGCTGCAGGGCCCGGACTGGCTGAGGAGGCCCGTCGCTTTGCGCCTATCCAGCCGGGCGAAGCGGTCATAACTGGTGCGCACCAGCTCCCTAACAGGTTTGTGATCCATTGCCTGGGACCGGTGTATGGCGTTGACAAACCGGAAGCAAAACTGCTGGCAGACTGCTACCGGAACGCGATCAGGGTAGCAGAGCAAAAACGCATTGATTCCATTGCTTTCCCGGCGATCTCAACCGGGGCTTTTGGTTTTCCGGTAGGTGAAGCCACCGGCATAGTTGCAGAGGTGATGGCAGAGGTGTGCGTGCAGACGAAATACCTCGAAAAAGTGCGGTTCGTGCTGTTCAGTGATCAGGACCTGGAGATTTACCGGGAAAAACTGAACCTGTAAGCCGGACTGAAAAAATAATCCGGACTGAACAACCAGTTTGAGATAATCATGTAATCCGAGATCAACATGTAATCCGAGATGAACATATAATCTGAACTGAACTATAAATCCGGCTGGAAAATGAAATTAAAGACCATGCAAATATACCAATCAGGAACATACACAGACCTCTACCAGCTTACGATGGCACAGGCTTACTACCAGGCCGGTGACGGGAACGAATCAGCCATTTTTGATTATTTTTTCAGGAAGCTTCCCTTTGGGGGTGGGTATGCCGTCTTCGCCGGATTGGAGGTGCTGCTGGAGGTCCTCGAGAAACTGCGGTTTGATGAAAGTGATATTGCATACCTGGAGCAGCAGGGATTTGATGAAGAATTCCTGCGGTACCTGCAGGATTTCCGTTTCAGCGGAAAGATCTTCAGCGCCCGGGAAGGGGATATTGTATTTCCAGTCCGCCCTGTCCTGACCGTGGAAGCCCCGCTGATCGAAGCACAAATTATCGAAACCTTGCTATTGAATATCCTGAACTACCAGACCCTGATCGCGACCAAGGCAAGCAGGATGCGACAAACTGCCGGGGACCGCACACTGATCGATTTCGGGATGCGGAGGGCACACGGACCTGCGGCACATCATGCCTCCAGGGCGGCTTTTATCGGCGGTTTCAATGCTACCAGCAATGTGCTTTCAGGAAAAGAATTCGGCATACCTGTCTCCGGAACCATGGCACACTCGTTTGTACAGAGCTTCGATGATGAACTGACGGCTTTCAGGGAGTATGCAGCTACCTGGCCGGATGACTGTATTCTGCTGGTGGATACCTACGATACACTGAAGAGCGGGTTGCCCAATGCCATCACCGTGGCAAAGGAGATGGCGGAGCGGGGGGAGCAACTGAAGGGAATCCGCCTGGACAGTGGCGACCTGGCTTTCTTGTCGAAGAAGGCGCGCCAGATGCTGGATGCTGCCGGGTTTGAGCAGGTGAAGATCGCAGCTTCCAACCAGCTGGATGAACACCTGATCAGGAGCCTGCTGGACCAGGATGCTCCCATCGATGTATTTGGGGTGGGCACCAGCCTGGTTACCGGTCAGCCCGATGCAGCGCTCGACGGGGTATATAAACTCGCCTTTGCGCATGGACTACCGCGGATCAAGCTGTCGGAGAATACTGCGAAAATCACGCTTCCGCATAAAAAACAGGTACACCGGGTATATGACAAAAGCAACGGACATGCAGAAGCGGATGTCGTCACGATGTGGGAAGAGCAGGACATCTGCGAAATGCACCACCCTTTCGATATACATAAGAAAATGTCGTTTGAAAACTGTACAAGTGAACCCTTGCTTGATCTGGTCATGGAAGACGGCCGGCGCACCAGATCACCCGGGTCGCTGAAGGAAATCGCAGCGTATGCCAGGGAGCGGATCAGCACGCTTGCAGACGAATACAGGCGGTTCGAGAATCCACATATCTATAAGGTGGGACTGAGCAACCGGCTCAACAGCGAAAGGGAGGAACTGATCAGGCAGCACTGAAAAGCAGTCCCTATAAAGATGGGGGTCGTTTCGAACAGGCTGGCTGGTAAAAGAACTTGATGCCAACAGGAAGGAAGTAAAAAAACCTGGGTTGTGAAGGATGGAAGGAATAATCTGAAATGAGTCATAATCTATCTGCTGATCAACGAATATGCAAAATGTAGTAATATGAAAACACTGGTAATTGTTGACGTACAGAATGATTTTATTCCGGGAGGTTCCCTGGAGGTGCCCGACGGAGACCATATTGTACCTGTGATCAACAGGATCATGCCGGAATTCGACCTGGTGGTGGCAACGCAGGACTGGCATCCGAAGGACCACATGAGTTTTGCCTCGAACCACGAGGGTAAAAAGGAGTTTGACAAGATACAGCTGGATGGGATGGACCAGGTGTTGTGGCCCGACCACTGTGTTCAGAATAGTGCCGGTGCTGCATTCCACGACGAGCTGAACATGCAGCCGGTCGAGGCCATCTTCAGGAAAGGAATGGATCCGGGCATTGACAGTTACAGCGGGTTTTACGACAACGGGCACAAAAAAAGCACCGGTCTTACCGGCTACCTGCGGGAAAAAGGTGCGGAATCGATCTGGTTTTGCGGACTGGCAGCAGATATTTGCGTCTACTTCACCATGAAAGATGCGCTGAAGGAGGGATTCAAAGTACACCTGGTGAAGGATGCCACCCGGCCCCTGGAGCAGGAGACCTTTGATAACCAGCTGGAAGAACTCCGGGAGAAAGGGGTTGAGGTCATTGAGTCATCCGGCATATACAAATAGCGGTTCTTTGGAACAATTGGAAGAAATTGACAATATTCGCGTTTACGATGCTACCAAAGCCAAGGACGATGAGATCATTCCTTTTGACCAGGCTGTAAACGAGATCGGGAAGAAGCGTAATGACCTATAAGATCTCAATTCGCCACAGGGCACAAAAACAACTGGTGAAAATCGCGGCCGGCGACTACAAGAAAGTAAAGGAAACTATCCAAGCCCTTGCCAACAACCCCAGACCATCAGGATCCAAATAACTTAAAGGCCGACCCGGCTGGCGCATCCGCCAGGGTAATTACCGGGTGATCTATGAGATCCAGGAAGACCAACTCATCATCCTGGTCCTGGACATCGGTGACAGAAAGGATATCTACAGATAAAAAAGCCCCGGAATTTTCCGAGACTAAATTTTCTGTTCCGTTCAAGCTAAAACAAAGACAACTCATCTAAAGGCTGGGCATATAGCAAAACAACGGCATAGCCAAGGCAGGAAATCAAAAGGATGCGTTTCATTGTCAGGGTGGTTTTAAGTGAATAATCCTATCCAAACTCTTCTTTACTCCAATTAGTTTCCGGAAAAGATTTTCAATCCCTGATCATCTGCATTGATCCGACAAAATAATCGGGATGGATGGTAAGGATATTGGTACGCTGACCCTGGCTGCGATGATCTTTGGGGCGCTGATCTTTTTGGCTATTTCCATTGGGGTGATGATCTTTTCGGCTCTGTTCATTATGGCGTTGATCTGCATGGCTGCGATCTTTGCCACTCTGATCTTCGCGGACCTGATCTTCAGAGCGCTGTCCGTTGTGACCCTGATCTGTATGACCCTGACCCTCGAAAACTCCGGAGGCCTTCCAGGGTTCCCTGCGCCATGAGGTGACCGGGTGAAGCTCCAGTTCATCCCCGCCGATCATGACTTTCACCGGCATATTGAAACCGGTTACGACATTGATCCAGCGGAAGTAGAGATAGCCTTCTTCAAAATAATATTCCAAAGTCGGAATCAGCACAGTGCGCAGGTACTGATCGAACACAGGTTGCAGGTCGATCCCTGTATATTCGATCATGTAGTGCTCGATCTCTTCGGTAGTCACGGTGGAATGGTAAAAATCCCTGTTCAGACCCCTCAGCAGTCCGCGCCATTTCTCATCATCATCCAACAGCTGGCGGATGGTGTGCAGCATGCTGGCGCCCTTTGCATACATATCTCCTGATCCTTCCTTATTGACACCGTAGATCCCGATCACCGGGATGTCGTTCCGTATGTTCCTCCTGATACCGCGCAGGTATTCGTTACCGGCTTCCTTTCCATAGTGGTATTCCAGGAACAATCCCTCAGAATAATTGGTAAAGCTTTCATGGATCCACATATCAGCAATGTCGCGGTAGGTAATGTTGTTGGCGAACCATTCATGACCCGATTCATGGATAATGATGAAATCAAACTTCAGTCCCCAACCTGTCCCGGAGAGGTCCCGCCCCAGGTAGCCGTTCTGGTAGTGGTTGCCGTAAGTAACCGAGCTCTGGTGCTCCATTCCCAGGTAAGGAACCTCCACCAGCTTGAAGCCATCCTCGTAAAAGGGATAGGGACCGAACCAGTATTCAAAGGCTTCCAGCATTTGGGGCACCTGCACGAAATGTTCCCTGGCCTTGTCCAGGTTGTCTTTTAAAACATAGTAGTCGCATTGCAATGGCCCCTTTTCCCCCTGGTACACTTCAGAAAAATGTGCATAGTCCCCGATGTTCACATTTACCCCGTAGTTGTTGATCGGGTTTTTCACCTCCCAGTGCCACGTTGCTGTCTGGTCCGGGTGGTCCACTTTGCCCGTCAGCTGTCCGTTCGCCACGGCCACCAGTCCCTCCGGTGCCGTGATGCTAATACGCATACTGTCGGGCTCATCGTACATGTGGTCCTTGCAGGGCCACCATACACTGGCACCCAGTCCCTGGTTGGAGGTGGCGACAAAAGGGTTACCGTTCTTATCTTCCTTCCAGGAGAACCCGCCATCCCAGGGCGCGCGGACCGCGGCACGGGGAACCCCTTTGTACGCTACCCGGATCGAATAGATCCTTCCTGGTTCCTGTGGCTGATTCATTTGGACAAAGTACACGTTTCCTTCCCTGGTAAATTCAAGCGGTACTCCCTGCAGCTCGATGGAAGTACTCCCCTGCTGCTCGCTGGAAGTGCTCTCCTGCAGCTCGATGGAGGTGATCTCCAGTGGCTCCTGCAGGTCGATCTGCATCACCTCCGCCGGCTCCAGCACCCGGTAGCGGATCTCATTGGTGCCGCTGATGGTACGCTTTTCAATATCCACCTTCACCTGCAGATCGTAATGCAACAGGTCCCACCACGCACGCTCCGGGGTAATGCTTCCCCGAAGGGTGTCCTGTCGGGTGAACGAATAGGCCGGTGGATGAAAAGCCGTCCGGTGCTGGTGCGCTTCATTCTGTGCTGACAGGGGAAATCCTGTGAAAAAGATCCCCAAAAAAGTAACAAGACATATGTTCCGAATTCTTATTTTCATCTCAAGCATGTTAAGTCGACTCCACACAGCAATGTATCCAGGCATTTTTCCGGTTCTTGGAAACTGTTTGCCCACACTGCACCGGGGCCTTACAAAAATGATTCCCTTAAAATAGGAATTATTCCTGAATTACTGCTGAATTACACCTCCTTCAGCTTCCACTTCCCACGCCTGAAAATGTACATCGCCATGAGTGCGAGCAGTGTCTCAGCAGTGATAATGGCATAACATACACCATGTACCCCCATGTCCGCCACGTTGGTCAGCACCCAGGCCAATGGGATCTCTATGATCCAGAAGGCAATAACATTCAGCCAGATCGGCGTAGCAGTATCGCCCGATCCGTTGATGGCCTGTACCATGACCATCCCTATGGCATAGATGATGAATCCGAAGCTCACCACGCGCAGACAGGTGACTCCCGCCTGCCATACCTCGGGCGCCAGGGCACGGTCGACAAAGAAGTTGATGAATACATGCGGAACTGATATAAACACAATGGATACCAGTCCCAGCAGGACCATGTTCACCCCTCCCACGATCCATGCCGATCGCTCGGCACGTTCCGGCTGCTGTGCACCCAGGTTTTGTCCGACCAGTGTTGCAGCGGCATTGGCCATGCCCCATGCCGGCAGCAGGATGAAGATGATGAGCCGTATTGCGATCGTATACCCCGCGATGGCCTCTTCACCCAGGCTGGTGATCACCCACACCAGGAACACCCAGGAAGAGTGGGAGATGATGTTCTGACCGATCGCGCCAAGCGACAACCTGATCACCTTCCAGATCGTCTTTAGCTGCAGCCGGACATCTTCCAGTTTCACCTTCACCCTGTAACTGCCTTTCATCAACAGGTAGAGCTGGTAAAGCACCGCAATGCCCCTTCCGATATTGGTGGCAATGGCCGCTCCCTTTATCCCGAGCTCGGGAAACGGACCCCACCCGAAGATCAGCAGCGGATCCAGCGCAATGTTCAGCAGGTTGGCAATCCACAGTACCCGCATGGAAATCGCGGCATCACCGGAACTCCTGAACACGGCATTGATGACAAACAGCAGCATGATCACCGCATTCCCTCCCAGCATGATCATCGGGTACTGGTATCCCATTTCAATGGTTGCCTCGGAAGCCCCCATGAAACGCAACAGGTCTTTGGCATAGATTATGCCTATGACGCTGAATACCAATGATATTGCAACGGAAGCAATGATCGCCTGGACCGCAGCCTGGGCAGCCTCACGCGGACGCTTCTGCCCGATCCGTCTGGATACAAGTGCAGTAGTACCCACACCAAGACCCATCCCGATGGCGTATACGATGGTCATGAGCGACTCGGTAATGCCCACCACAGCCACCTCCTGGGGCCCGAGACGGGAAACAAAGTAAATATCCGCAAGCGCAAAAACAGATTCCATGATCATTTCCAGGACCATGGGAATACTCAGCAGGATGATGGCCTTGCTGATGGGTATCTTTGTGAAATCCTTTTCCGTGCCGCGGATGGCCTCTTTAAGATCTGACCACAGCTCACGGGAAAACAGGTTTCTTCTTATAGATAGTAATGAATTATTTAACATGATTTGAGAATTACGAAACGAACAAGAAAGGAAAGTTCACGGGTGCTATTTTGTGTGCACCAAAAATGAAAGACTGGCCGTATTAACAATTGTAATTCTCATGTTTTCTGAATTGCAGGTCACAAATATAGGACGTTTTGCTTTTCGGAACAATAAAAAAACTGCTTTTTCACAGGAAGTGATCATTGTGCATGGTAAAATGCAGGAAACAGCACGTGAACGGGAAAGAAATGGTAGTTGGTTGTCGGCAAGTAACAGAGGTACTTATAACGTGCGTTGAAAGATCCGGTAGCGTTTATATACTTCGCCGCCCATGTATTCCATCTCGGCGCGGACCTTCGTGTTGGTTTCCATCTCGAGGTGACTGTCCATATAGGTCTTCCCGGCTTTGCGTGCCGAATCCAGCATGGCCCTGCCGAGGATGGTATCGAGTCCTTTCCCCTGGAAATCCGGATGGATTGCCCCGAGCATCAGGTTGAGCTGCACTGATCTTCTGCCGGCGGTCAGCACCGGGATGAACCCGATCGGGAACAGGTAGCCCCTCGATTTTTTTATTCCCTTTGAAATATCCGGCATACCCACCACGAACGCGACGACTTTGTTCTGCTTGTTGACGATCGCCTTGATAAAGCGCGGATCCAGCACCAGGATGTACCGGTTGGCAAAGTCGTCCATCTCCTCCGGGGTGAAGGGAGTGAACCCGTAGATGCTGGTAAACGTATCATTGACGAGGGTAAGGATGGGCCGGATGTACCTGCGCAACTGCAGTTTCGTGCGAAACTCAATAAGGCGGAGATCCGGATTATTCCGTTCAGCGCGCTCAGCGATTTTCAGATACAGTTCCGGTGTCTCTTCCGGTACCGGGACTTTATACACCACCAGGTCGAGTTCCTTCTCAAATCCCATTTCCGCGAGATGCTCCGTAATATATTTAAAATTACAGTGAGAGGCGATCACTACCGGTTCGTCAAACCCCTCTACCAGGTAGCCCTGCGGATCCTTGTCGGAAAACGCCAGGGGTCCCACAAGCTTTTCCGTCCCTTTCTCACGTGCCCAGTCAGCCACTGCCCCGATCAGTGCTTCGATCACCTCCCTGTCATCCCAGGCTTCCAGGAAATTGAACCGCGCATTGTTCTCATGCTTGTCACGGTTGTAGTCGCGGTGGATAATCCCCATGATCCTTCCGACAAGCTGCTTCTCACGGTAAGCCAGGTAGAGCACCGTATCGCAATGTGAAAAGGATTTGTTCTTTTTTTCGCTGAAAAACACCCACTCATCGCCATACAGTGGCGGGATCCAGTTGTGATGGTCCTTATGTATCTTCGCAGGAAGATGAATGAATTTTTTCAGTTCTTGTTTCGTGGTTACAGGGCGGATGGAAATAGCCATGCAGTTCGTCTGGTTGGTTTGTGGAGCAATGTAGCGCTTTTTTCGGAATACCTAAAACCTCCCTGCCAGCTCATCGAGGTCTTCCCCTGCCACGCGGGTAATGATCCATTCTTTCATCTGCCTGGCTCCGAGCGAATTGTAAAACTCAATGGCCGGCGTGTTCCAATCCAGCACCACCCATTCGAACCGGGCACATTCGCGTTTTTTTGCCAGTGTAGCAAGGTACAGCAGCAATACCTTGCCATATCCCTTTCCACGATATTCCTCATATACGAACAGATCTTCCAGGTATATTCCGGGTCGGCCCGTGAACGTGGAAAAATTATGAAAGAACAGTGCAAAACCTACGGGGGTATCTCCTTCATACCCCAATACCACTTCTGCAAAACGCTGCTTCCCAAAGAGGTTTTTTTTCAGCAGCTCCTCGGTGGCAACCACTTCGTGTGACAGTTTTTCATATGCGGCAATTCCCCTGATAAGGTCGAGGATCAGCGGCACATCGCTTTCTTCAGCATGCCTGAGCTGAAAACCGGGTATGGATGTTTTGATCATGGTATACATATTGATGAATGCATAAAGATATAAAAAGTGCATCCGGGTACAAGGGAGATTGATACGACATTTTCAATATACTGATCCTGGTCCGGGGGTGTGCACATGTCGCTGGTCATTTGCTTTAAAACAATTGTACAGGGACGCTGCCTGAACCAGCACCAAGTATAGCAGCACAGTGGAAGATGCTTAGAATATTTGTGCCGCAGCACGTTGGAGTAATTGTAAAATTTGCATTCCTAGGTATTGTCGTAAATCGAAATATAAGCCGGACGGGCGGCGACTTCTGCCTTCTCCACTTCCGGGAAAGCATAGAACCTGGTGTAAAATCCGGCTTCAAAGGATCCCAGGATTGTATTCACCGGACCCAGCCGCTTATGCGACGCAAAATTGATATATTCAGGTGCACGGGTATCCATGATCATCAGCGCCAGGTAGTGGTCCTTCCGGGCCAGCACCCCTTCCAGCAAGCGGTATACCGCATCGCCGCGTCCTTCTTTGAACCAGATTCCCTCGATCCCGAGAAATTTCATTGCTTCATACCTGAACCGTCTGCCTATGAAGGGAATGCGCGTCAGCAACTTAACAAAACGGTCCAGTGTGGCATTCCCGATGGTACTGATCTCCCACATCTCCTCATTGGCCTGCAATCCGGCAATAATCTCACCATTTTCACGGAGCACAAAGTAATTGTCATCCAGGAACAGGTTGTCCTCAAAATAAAATGCATGTCCACTGTAAAAATCACGCAGCAACGACCGCATGAGTGGCAAGTCAGAGCCCGCCAGCTGTTCCACTTCAATCTTGTTGCGTTTTCTTAACCTGCTGAACATGAATGAAACCACATCGCCGGTCTTTTCATACCCGCCGATTTCAGCAAAATTCCGCGACCGCTCATTGTTTTTTTCCACAAGACTGTACAAAATCGCTTTGGGAGTTTCCTGTACATCCGGATCAATCAGCCGCTCGGGATTATCGTGAAAAAAATTGGCCACGTCCTTGATCAGCGAGACCGAACGGTCCCGGATGGGACGCTGCTTTACCTGCCGCCTGGTCTGCTGATTGGTCCGCAAGGGTGCCTTGATGGAAAAATAGCGTACCAGCCAGCTTTTGTAGCTCTGCTCCCCTGCCGTTGTCTCCCGCAATGCATACCCGATCGACCCGAGCATGTTCCCGGAACGTCGCAGGAACACGAAATAACAGTTCCGTATCTCCTTCAGTTTCGGAATCCCCGTGGTATGGTGGTATTGCAACCCCCCGGGTGTCCCCAGGTAAGTGGTCCCGATATGGTCGATCAGCTCCGGTGGAGGAACGGTTTCCAGGGTAGTGGACATGGCACCCTGTTGCCAGACAGTCTTTACAGTGGACATGGATATGGGTTGTTACAAATCGTTCTGTGTCTGTGGATCATATGCTTGTTCAGGATCGTCACGATGTTCTGTGCTGTCCTGTTGTTAGAGATCGTTCCCTTGTTAAAGATCGTTCCCTTGTTAAAGATCGTTCCCTTGTTAAAGATGTTTCCTTTGTTAAAGATCGTTCCTTGGTTAGAGGCCATATTGTTGTTATAGATCATGTTTCGGCACAAATGTACCGTTGATTCATTACAATTTCGTACTTTCAAAAATAAATACTTGCACATGATTCACAAAAAATATGTATTATCCCTCGACCAGGGGACGACCAGTTCGAGGGCCATTTTGTTTGATCACGACGGACGGATCCTCGGCCAGGCGCAAAAGGAATTCAGGCAGATCTTCCCGAAACCCGGGTGGGTCGAGCACGATCCGGAAGAGATCTGGTCCAGCCAGTCATCCGTCACCGCGGAGGTGATCGCCAAAGCGGGAGTGCGTTCTGAAGAGATCTCCTCCATCGGTATCACCAACCAGCGGGAAACTGTGGTGGTGTGGGACAGGGAGACGGGCAAGCCGGTGCACAACGCGATCGTGTGGCAAGACCGCCGCACTTCGGAATACTGCAGCAGGCTGGTGGAAGAAGGAAGATCCGAAATGGTGCGCAGCAAGACGGGGTTGATCATCGATGCCTATTTTTCCGCCACGAAGGTCAGGTGGATCCTCGACAATATAGAAGGCGCCAGGGAAAAGGCTGAACAGGGCCGGCTCTGTTTCGGAACCATCGACAGCTGGCTGATCTGGAAATTCACCCGCGGAAAAACCCATGTAACAGACATCACCAACGCGAGCAGGACCATGCTGTTCAATATATACGAGGATCAATGGGACCAGGAACTGTTGCAGCTGTTCAATATCCCGGCATCGATGCTCCCGGAGGTAAAAGGTTCTTCTGAACTTTTTGCCGAGACTTCGGGCGACACCACAGGCTTCAGCTTGCCGATCATGGGTGTGGCTGGCGACCAGCAGGCTGCCCTGTTCGGTCAGCTCTGCCTGGAACCGGGGATGGTCAAGAACACCTATGGAACAGGCTGTTTCCTGGTAATGAACCTGGGCGGGGAACCGGTTACCTCGAAATCCAACCTGCTCACCACCGTGGCCTGGAAACTGGATGGAAAAATATCGTACGCCCTGGAAGGAAGCATATTTGTTGCCGGGGCGATCATACAATGGATCCGTGATGAACTCGGTCTGATCGGGTCGGCCGCCGAAACAGAAAAGATAGCCCGTTCAGTGGCCGACAACGGGGGCGTCTACCTGGTACCGGCCCTCACCGGACTGGGAGCTCCGCACTGGGACCAATTTGCACGGGGTACGATCATGGGACTGACCCGGGGATCGGGAAAGGCGCACATTATACGGGCTGCACTGGAGAGCATTGCCTACCAGGTGACCGACGTTGTCCAGGCCATGCAGGAAGATGCAGGGGAAACCATCGCCGAACTCCGGGTGGATGGCGGTGCATCGTCCAACGATTTCCTGATGCAGTTCCAGTCCGACATGCTGAATACGACGGTCACCCGGCCCGGGATCATGGAGACCACCGCATTGGGTGCAGCGTACCTGGCAGGACTGGCATCCGGATTCTGGAAAGACACGGACGAACTGCAAAAGCAGTGGATGGCCGATAAGCACTATCGTCCGGACATGGATGAACACCACCGCAACGAATTGCTTAAAAACTGGCAGAAAGCGGTGAGCAGGGCCCTTAACTGGCTGGACCGGGAATAGTTTCCGGAAATATTTTCCGGTAATTTTCAACCACTTCGAATACCATTTCCAACATGCAACAAAGCAGTCCGACAAGTAGCAGGAAAACAAGTAGCAGTGCAGCAAGTAGCAGTGCAGCAAGTTGCAGAGCAGCAAGTATCAGTAAAACAAGGAGCAGTGCAGCAAGTATCAATGCAGCAAGTATCAGTAAAACAAGGAGCAGTGCAGCAAGGAGCAGTGCAGCGACTAGCAGTGCAGCAAGTATAAATGCAGCAAGTAGCAGTGCAGCGACTAGCAGTGCAGCAAGGAGCAGTGCAGCAAGTATCAATGCAGCAGGCAACGGACCAGTAAACACCCTGAAACAATACCCATGATGAGAGAAAGAAATGCAGTTATTGATGAGATCAGGAACAGGCACCAGTATGATGTAATCGTGATTGGTGGGGGCGCATCCGGTATCGGGGCCGCTGTAGAAGCATGCCTGCGTGGTTACACAACCTTGCTCCTGGAAAAACATGATTTCACCAAGGGGACCTCGAGCAAAAGCACCAAGCTGATCCACGGCGGGGTGCGCTACATGGCCCAGGGTGACCTGAAGATGGTGCGGGAGGCACTCCGGGAACGTGGCTACCTGGTGAAAAATGCCCCGCATATTGTGCACGACCAGCCATTCATCATTCCCAACTACCGCTGGTGGGAGGGTGCATTTTATGGCATCGGACTGAAATTCTACGACTTGCTGGCGGGCAAATTCAGCCTGGGAAAATCGGTCCACCTGGGAAAAAAGGAAGTGCTGCAAAAACTGCCCGGCATATCGCCTCATAAGCTGCGGGGTGGCGTATTGTATCACGACGGACAATTTGATGATTCGAGGTTGGCCATGGATCTCCTGCATGTGCTGGGAAATAACGGCGGAAGTGCCCTGAACTATGCAGAAGTGATGGCCCTGGAGAAGGAAAACGACAAGGTAACCGGAGTGGTATTCAGGGACAACCATGCAAACAAGCAGTTCGCAGTGCGGGCTTCAGCGGTACTGAATGCCACCGGGGTTTGGGTAGATGATATCATGAAAATGGATCAGCCGGGACACCGCAAGACCATCCGTCCCAGCCAGGGCATCCACCTGGTACTGAAAAAAGAATTCCTGCCGGGAGACCACGCGCTGATGATCCCGAAAACCAGCGACGGCAGGGTGCTGTTTGCCGTACCCTGGCACGACCACCTGGTTGTGGGCACCACCGATACCCCCATCAACACAAGCAGTGCCGAGCCCGTCGCCCTGGAAGAGGAGATCCGGTTTATCCTGGATACTGCCTCGGCCTACCTGGAAAAGAAAGTGGAACGTTCCGACGTGCTTTCGGTTTTTGCAGGGTTGCGTCCGCTGGCCGCTCCAAAGGACGACAGTTCCAAAACAAAGGAGATCAGCCGCAACCACAAGATCATTGTCTCAAAAAGCAAGCTTATCACCATCATCGGCGGGAAGTGGACCACCTACCGCAAGATGGCCGAGGATATGATCAATGCGGCGATCAGCACCGGCTTGCTCCCTCCTTCCGTCAGCAATACAAAAAAATACCCGGTGATGAAATCCCATGCTGATGAGGGACCCTACCTGCTGTATGGTGAAAATGGAACGGAGATCGCTGTCATCGCGGAGCAGGTCCCCCGGAATAAGGCCCTCATCCATCCCGACCTCCCCTACTCCTGGGCCGAAGTGGAATGGATCTGCAAAAATGAAATGGTACTGCACCTGGAGGATTTGATGGCCAGAAGGTTGCGGGCATTGTTGCTGAACGCCCGGGCAACCTCCGAAATCGCCCAAGAAGTGGCCGAAAGGTCAGCTCCATGGCTGGGCTGGACGCCTGAACAGGCAGCAGCCGAAACCGTTGCATTCCGGGAAATGGCCGATAGTTATATACTGAATTAGCGCTGTCGGAAACAACAATAAGGCTTTCGCAACAGCTGCTGACGTAGCCTGAAATACTTGGGGGCGGTGCCTGAAATACTTACTGGCTGTGCCTGGAATACTTGCATGCGCTGACTGAAATACTTGGGGGCTACGCCTGGAATACTTACTGGCTGTGCCTGGAATACTTGCATGCGCTGACTGAAATACTTGGGGGCGGTGCCTGGAATACCTGCGGACGGTGCCTGGTGTATTCTGCATACAGTATTATTGCATTACGCTGTTTGTTGGTTTGCTGTGTTCCGCATATGGTGTTTAAGGCAATATGGGCTTTGTTGTTTTGCTTTATTCGGTTATTTTTGTGCATACATTATCATGTTATCAACCATTCAAACCCATAAAAATGAGCAAAAAAAACACATTTTCAAGGAGAGCGTTCCTGGGCACTTCCATTCTTGGTGTCGCAGGTCTGACCCTCATTCCGGGATGTAAAATCACTCCTCCTTCTGACACCCTCAGGATCGGATTCATCGGCCTTGGCCGGCAGGCCATCTACCTGTTAAGCAGTTTTATAAAAATTGACGGAGTGAAAGTCGTCGCCGGGGCAGATGTCTACATCCGCAAAAATGAAAGGTTCCTGCAGTATGTCACTGCTCATTATGAAGAACTGGGAGAGAAAGCGGATGTTAAGGTATATGAAAATTACAAGGAACTGCTGGAGCGCAAGGACATTGACGCAGTGGTGATTGCGTCACCTGACCACTGGCACTATCACATGGCCACGGATGCCGTGAGTGCCGGGAAGGATGTGTACCTGGAAAAACCGCTGACCTTCACCATTGCCGAAGGACAGAAACTGGTGGAAGCGGTGCGGAATGCTGATGCAATTCTGGGCGTGGGAAGCCAGCAGCGTTCAGACGCCAATTTTGAGTATGCCGTGAAGATGGCACGCGGAGGCAACCTGGGAAAAATCGAAAAAGTGGATGTGTTCGTCGGCACCGATCCGCACCCGTTTCCCTACAACGAACCCGAAGAGGAGCTTCCTGCAGACCTGCAATGGAATGCCTGGCTGGGACCAAATCCCTACGTGCATTACAACCACGTGCTGAATCCTCCCATATCACTTGATAATCAGCCGAAAGAGAATATCTGGGGTGCCTGGCGGTGGTACAAGGAAACAGGGGGCGGACTGATGACCGACTGGGGAGCCCATATGTTCGACATTGCACAATGGGGCCTGGACATGGATGACTCAGGTCCGGTAAAAATCATACCCGCAGGATTTGAAGACGCAGCATACCTGAA
>Ga0180436_10002574_pt1 | contig 17129 bp, 14 predicted proteins | sample SS_ome_2_FD_132434 | JGI IMG/M metagenome (GOLD analysis project Ga0180436, IMG submission 132434) | Hypersaline lake sediment archaeal communities from the Salton Sea, California, USA - SS_3_S_2 metaG | ecosystem: Environmental > Aquatic > Non-marine Saline and Alkaline > Hypersaline >...
ATCGACGACCCGCGAAGCCTCGCCAACTCCCACGCGTCGTGACGGAGAAACGACACCCGCTCGCGCGGAAGCTTCTTCGCGCGCGCCAGCGCCAGCAGTTCCTCGTTGATGTCAACGGCCGTCACGGAACGCGCCCGTTGCGCCAGAAACTGCGTCCAGTAGCCCGTCCCGCAGGCGATCTCCAGAACGTTGAGCCCCTCCACCAGCCGCGGCAACTCCTCCGCCAGCTGCTTCGTGTCGGACGCGCGACCGGGGCACTTGAAAGCCTCCTCCATCTCGATCCCCCGCAGCGCGTAATAGCGCGCCAACATCCGGTCGCTTTGCAACTGGTGCCGCGAGCGCGCCAACCGGAGGGTGCGCGCCGGATGGTTCATCTTTCGCAGCCCTCCGGCCTTTTTCACAATTGTCCCTTCAACCGCCATGCCCCCATCATGAGCCAACCCCCACTCACTGCAAGACAAGTTTGAAACACCACCCCGGATGTCCCGCTGATCCCCGAAACAGAGGGATCATCGGGTTCACATTCAATTGTCTCTTATCATCATAACCTGCGAACTGACTTCGAAAAAACCTTCCATCGGCAGGGCCTCGGCGCGGCAGGAAAAAACGCCGGGAGGAAGAGCCCCCCGGCTTCGCGGGCTATCGCCGGCGAAAACGACCCCCGGAAGATTGACGGTTTCGGGACCGGCGTCATTATGGACGGCACGACGACCTGAACCGATGCCCACCCGAAGCTCATGAGTCAGGCAACGCGCGGATTTCGCGAAAAGGACTCCGTGGTCGTCCGCTTCGCAGGCGACTCCGGAGACGGGATGCAGGTTGTCGGAGAGCGCTTCACGGACACGAGCGCCATGGTGCCGAATGAAATCGCGACCTTTCCCGACTATCCCGCCGAGATTCGCGCCCCCGCCGGTTCCCTCGGAGGCGTCTCGGCCTTCCAGGTCCACTTCGGCAGCCATCCGGTCCTCACCCCCGGCGACGACCCCGACGCTCTGGTGGCAATGAACCCCGCCGCCCTCGCCGTGCACCTCGACGAACTGACCGAGGGCGGCCTCCTGATCGCCAACACCGGCGCCTTCACGAAGGCAAACCTCCAGCTCGCGGGATACGACGCAAATCCCCTCGAAGACCCCGACCTCGCGGCCCGCTACGATCTCCTCGAGATCGACATCTCCGGAATGACAAGGGAGGCCCTCCGCGACAGCCCCCTCAGCCCGCGCGACAAGCTGCGCTGCAAGAACTTCTTCGCCCTCGGATTCCTCTACTGGGTCTACAGTCGTAAGATCGCCCCCACCATCTCGTTCATCGAAAGCAAGTGGGGCCCCCGCTTCCCCGAACTCGCCGCCGCCAACATCGCGGCCCTCAAGGCCGGTTACTTCTTCGGCGACACCACCGAGGCCCACCGCAACCGCTACATGGTGGCGCGAGCCGTCGTGCAGCCCGGCACTTACCGCAAGGTCTCCGGCAACGAGGCCCTCGCCATCGGCCTCATCGCGGCCTCCCGGCGGGCCCGCCGCCCCCTCTTCTTCTCGGGATACCCGATCACCCCCGCTTCCTCGATCCTCGAAACCATCGCCGCCCACCAGCACTTCGGAGTGCGCACCATCCAGGCCGAGGACGAAATCGCCGCCATCGGCATCGCCCTCGGCGCCAGCTTCGCCGGATCAATCGGCGTCACCGCCACCAGCGGACCCGGCTTGTGCCTCAAAAGCGAATTCATCGGGCTGGCCGTCTCGAGCGAATTGCCGCTCGTGATCTGCGACGTCCAGCGCGGCGGCCCCAGCACCGGACTCCCGACCAAGACCGAGCAATCCGACCTCCTCCAGGCTCTCTACGGACGGCACGGCGAGGCGCCGCTCCCGGTGGTCGCGGCCAACTCGCCCTCCGATTGCTTCGAGGCCGCCTTCGAGGCCGTCCGGCTGGCCCTCAAATACTCGACCCCCGTCGTCCTGCTGAGCGACCTGTATCTCGCCAACGGGGCCGAACCATGGCGCGTCCCGGCCGCGGAATCGCTGCCCGATATCGCGGTGCCTTTTGCGGACCCTGCCGAACCCTGCCAACCCTTCGCGCGTCTTCCCGACACCCTCGCCCGCCGGCAAGCGGTTCCCGGCCAACCCGGCCTCGAACACCGCATCGGAGGCCTCGAAAAAGACCCGTCCGGCAGAGTCAGCTACGACCCCGAAAACCACGCCGAAATGACCCGCCTCCGCAGCGAAAAGATCGCCAACATCGCCTCCGGCATCCCGGACGTCCGCCTCCGCGGCGAGCGCACCGGCAAGCTCCTCGTCCTCGGCTGGGGCGGAACCCACGGCACCCTCACCACCGCCGTCGCATCCCTCCAAGCCGAGGGATACCGCGTCAGCAACGCCAACCTGCGCCATCTCAACCCGTTCCCCGCCGGCCTCGGTGAACTCCTCGCCGGTTTCGACAAGATCCTGATCCCCGAACTCAACGGCGGACAACTCTGCCTCCTGATCCGCGCCCGCTACCTCGTCGATGCCATTCCCTTCCCGAAAATCGAAGGCCGCCCCTTCAAGGTGCGGGAGATCCGCGACCGCGCACTCGAACTCCTCCTCGACTGACCCCATGACCACCCCCGCAACCAGTTCCACCGCTTCCGAAAAGCTGACCCGCAAGGACTTCGTGGCGCCCGGCGACGTCCGTTGGTGTCCGGGCTGCGGCGACTACGCCATCCTCAACGCCTTGCAGCGCACCCTCCCCGAACTCGGCGTGCCGCGCGAAAATTTCGTCGTCATCAGCGGCATCGGCTGCTCGAGCCGCTTCCCCTACTACCTCAACACCTACGGGTTTCACACCATTCACGGCCGCGGACCGGCCGTCGCCACCGGCGTCAAGGTCGCCAATCCGGACCTCTCGGTGTGGCTCGTCACTGGCGACGGCGACGGCCTCAGCATCGGGGGCAACCACCTCCTTCACCTCTTGCGCCGCAACGTCAACGTCAACGTCCTCCTCTTCAACAATCGGATCTACGGCCTGACCAAAGGTCAATACAGCCCCACCTCCCCCCTTGGCACCCGCACCGGGACAACCCCCATGGGATCGATCGACCCCCCCATCGACCCGGTGCTCTTCTCGCTGGGCGCCAAAGTCGGATTCATCGCCCGCACCGTGGACAACAATCCGAACCACATGATCGAAACCTTCAAGGCCGCCCACCGGCACCAAGGCGTCGCCTTCATCGAGATCCTGCAAAACTGCGTCATCTTCAACAACGGAACCTGGGACAACGTCTACTCGAAGGAAAACCGCGATGACCACCTCCTCTTCCTGAAAAAGGGGCAGCCCCTCCTTCTGGGCAGAAACAACAACAAGGGAATCGTCCTTCACGGCGTCCACCCCCGCGTGGTGCCGGTCGGCGAAAACGGGGTCCCCGTCGAGGATGTCATGACCCACCAACCCGACCACGAAAGCCCCCTCTTCGTGCGCATGCTGGCCCTCATGGGTCCCCCCGGCCTGCCGCTGCCCATCGGAATCCTGCGGCAGCGCAGCCGCCCCACATACGAGTCGCAGGTGACGGCGCAAATCGAGGCGGCCCGCAAACAAAATGGCAATGGCTCATGGAACGAACTGCTGTGCGGACCCGCCTCATGGACCGTCGAGTGAGGAACGATGCTTCCCATCGGCCCGGCCGGCAGGTATGCAGAGCCGGCCAACCAATCCCCGCCACCTCCGTGAAAACACCCGTCCTCCAACGCGCCATCTCCTTCGCCGCCCGCGCCCACCATGGCCAATTCCGCAAAGACGGCCGCACCCCATACGCCGCCCACCCCATCCGGGCCGCCTTCACCCTCCAGCACCTCTTCGGAGTCCGCGACGAATCCGTCCTTGCCGCCGCCGTCCTCCACGACACCATCGAAGACACCACCACCGACTACGACGAACTCGAACGGGAGTTCGGACCCCAGATCGCCGGCCTCGTCGCCTGCCTCACCAAGGACGACCGCCTCCCCGAGGACCACCGCGAAAAGCTCTTCGACGAACGCCTCGCCGCCGCCCCGTGGCAAGCCCGCCTCATCAAACTCGCCGACGCATACGACAACCTCCTCGATAGCGCCACTTCACCCCGAATGGCCAGCAGAGCCCTCGATCGCGCCCGCCGCGCCCTCGCCCTCGCCGGCGACCACATCCCCGAAATCGCCAATGCCAAAACCGCCCTCGTCGATCTGATCGAAGGTCAGGAGTGAGCGGCGCCAACCCGGATCCCAAATCTCTCATCTCAGATTCCCTCCGCGCAACCCGGACCGCATGCCCCGCCTCGCCCCCCGATGGATGCCGTCAACAAAGCCCGCCAGGTCATCCGGCTCGAAGTGGAAGCCCTCGACCGCCTCGCGGACCGGCTCGACGAATCCTTCGAAGCAGCAGTCCAAACCCTTCGGACTGCCATCGAGTCAAAAGGCAAAATCGTGATCGTCGGCGTCGGCAAGTCCGGCAATATCGGCCACAAAATCGCCGCCACCCTGACCTCCACCGGCGCCCCCGCCGTCGTCCTGAACTCCCAAAGCGCCCTGCACGGCGATCTCGGCCTGCTCGCCGATGGCGACGCCGTGCTGGCCCTCTCCTACTCCGGGGAAACCGCCGAACTGCTCGACCTCCTCCCGTTCATCAAACGCTTCGAGGTGCGCCTCATCGCCCTCACCGGCCGGCCGGACTCGACCGTCGCCAGGCACAGCGACATCGTGCTCGACACCTCCGTCGCACGCGAGGCCTGCCCGCTGAACCTCGCCCCCACTTCTTCCTCGACCGCCATGCTGGTCATGGGCGACGCCCTCGCCATGGTCCTCCTCGAAGCGCGGGGATTCTCCCGGGACGACTTCGCAAGGTTCCACCCCGGCGGCAACCTCGGCCGCGCCCTCCTCGTGAAAGTCGCCGACATCATGCGCACCGGCGATCGCTTCGCCACCGTCCCCCCCGACGCCACCGTGCGGGACGCCATCGCCGCCATGTCCGCCGCCCGGGCCGGCGCCTGCGTCGTCACCCGCCCCGACGGCGCCCTCGCCGGCATCTTCACCCATGGCGACTTCGCGCGCGCCTACCAGAACGACCACGCCATTGGAAATCGCCCCGTCCGCCACTTCATGACCCCCGACCCCGTCTGCGTCCCGGCCAGCCACCTCGCCGCCGAAGCCGTCAGAACCATCGGCCACCACCGCATCGACGACGTCGTCGTCACAGGCCCCGACGGCAAACCCGTCGGCCTCATCGATTCCCAGGACCTCGCCCGCCTCCGCATCGTCTGATCCCACAAGGCAGGGCGCATCATGGCCCGTGCCTTGCCCCCCCGCCCGCCGTAGTCGTCCCCAGCCTGCATGGATGACCTGTCCCCGTGAAACAGTCCCCGAAATTTCTGCGTGCCCTCGGGGGCATTCGGGTATATTTCCCTCCCGGCGCTTGGCGTGACCGGCACTTCCGGCCGCGGCCCGTCCGACAACCTTCCAATCCATGGCAATCGTCGCAACCAACCTCAAGAAAGGGCAGTGCGTCAAATACGAGGGCGACATGGGGATCGTCCTCGGCATCGAGCACCGCACCCCCGGCAAGGGCAACGCCCTCATCGCCGCCACCATCCGCTCCCTCAACTCCGGCAACAAGAAGACGATCCGCTTCGCCTCCTCGGAGAAGGTCGACATCGTCGAAACCGACCGCCAGAAGCTCGAATTCTCCTACGCTGATGCCGCCGGATACAACTTCATGGACCTCGACACCTACGAGACCGTCACCCTGCCCGAATCCCTCGTGGATGACATCCGGAGCCTCATGAAGGAAGGGCAGGAAGTCGAGGTCCTCTTCATCGAGGGAAACGCCGTCTCCGTCACCCTCCCCACCACCGTCGAACTCAAGGTCACGCAATCCTCCGAGGGCATCAAGGGCGACACCGCCAACAACCCCACCAAGCCCGCCACCCTCGAAACCGGCCTCACCGTCCAGGTTCCCCTCTTCATCAAGGAAGGCGACGTCCTCAAGATCAACACCGAGGACGCCTCCTACGTCGGCCGCGCCTGAGCCGCCCGCAGCCGCCGCACAAGCGGTCCCGCCATGGCTTGGTGGACGCCGCCGTCCCGGCGGCCTTTCAACCCTCTCCCCTCCGGGCGCCGATTTTTCTGTAACGCCCCGGCCCCCTCTGCGTCATCATGAGCGGGAGGACCCGTCCGCCTCTTCCCGCCTCGATGGATGAACCGCCCGCCGCCGTCACACCGGAGATCCTCGAAGCGGTCCGAAGGGACGACCAGGACGCCGCCCGCCTGCTCGTCGAAATGCTCTACCCGCTCGTCATCTCCATCGTCCGCAATCACCTCCCCCGGCGGGAGGCCGAGGAGGATCTCTGCCAGGAGGTCTTCATGAAGATGTTCGCGCGCCTCCAGCAATACTCCGGACCTCAGCCATTCGAGCACTGGGTGTCCCGCATCGCCCTGAACACCTGCTACGATCGCCTGCGGCGCCAGAAAACCCGGCGGGTCGCCAGCTTCGCCGACCTCGGGGCGGACGAAAGCGAATTCCTCGAACGAGCCCTCGGCGGATCACACGAAACTCCCGCCGAGGGAGGCCGTTCCCTCGCCGCCGATCTCCTCGCCAAACTCTTCGAGGCCCTCAAACCCCGGGAACAAATGGTCATCCGCATGCTCGACCTCGAAGAGAAATCGGTCGCCGAGGTGTGCAAACTCACCGGCTGGGGCGCCTCGCGGGTGCGGGTCACCGCCATGCGAGCCCGCCGCAAGCTCGAAGAGCGCCTCCGGCAACTCGAACCGGAACGCAGCAACTCCGCCCCATGAACCACCACCCCCGCTGGAACAGACTCCGCAACGCCCTCCGCGAAGCAGGCGTCGCCTAGCGCCCGGCCCACGAGGATCGCAGCGCTCCCCACGGATTTGCCGGACGCGTGGTGGCCCGGTCCTTCGATGGCGCCCATTCCGGCGCCGGCGCCCTTGTCCGCTGGCGGCGCTGGTCGCTGCGGGCCGCCTTCGGCGCGGTGACCCTGTTTCTCGCGGCTGTTCTCCTCGAATCCCCTCCGCCGGTCACGACCGGACAATTTGTTCCGATTCCCGCTCCCGAACGGCTCGACCTCCGCGATCTCGCCCTGCCATGACACCGCGCCGCAAAGACTCCCTTCTCATCGCGACGGCCTTCGTGGCGATTCTCGGCGCCGGCTTCGGCCTCGGGAACCTCCTCGGCCCGCACCGCGCCGCCGCCCCCGAATCCCAACCCCCCATCGCCCCGCTTGAATCACTCGAAGAGGAAACCCTCGCCGCCCTGCGCAAGGCGCTCGACCTCACCCCGGACCAGGAATCCCGAATCCGCGCCGACATCCGCCGAACCAGCCGTGCCATCCACGCCACCCGCCACCGCGCCCTCTTCGAATACCACCGCCACATGCTCGACCTGCACGACCAGATAGCCCCCGGCCTGACCCCCCGCCAGCAGGACATCCTCCGCAAAAACCGCAAAAAACTGCAGGATACGATTGAAAACCGGTTCCCGGATTTGTTAGAACACCTTGAATCCGGCCCCCACGAGGAGTCCTAGGATGCTTCCCGCCCGCCTCGCCATGGCCTCCATCCTGCTGTGCACCGCCGCAGGGGTGGCTTACTACACCGCGTTCCCCCCGGCTGATGAGGGCGACGAAATGGAGGCCGCGGCCCGCAGAGCCGGCCCGGCCCGCCCCCCGCCACGGCGTTCCACTTCCGCCCTCGGTGCGGGGCGCCACTCCGAGCCTTCCCGCATCGAGGTGCTTCCCGCCCTGCGGGTCACGGCCGCGGCCGACGCCCCGCCCGCCGTCGAGGATCTCGCCCGGGCCGTCGAGACTCACGCCCGCCACAGGATGCGCGAACTCGCCCGACGCCTGCATCTCACCCGAACCCAACAAACCGGAATCTTTCCCTTCCTCGTCCGCTCCGCGCCGGGATACCGGCCGGATCTCCAAATCCTCGGCGTCAACGCCGTGCAGCCTCTCGACCCGCTCAGCCGGCGCTCCGCTGACAAGGAACTCCTCGAGTTCCTTGATTCCGAGCAGCGCCTCGAGATGGAAATCGAGGCCGCCCGCGCCGACGCATGGTGGGCGAACGTCATCACCCGCCTCGAACAAGACCTCGTCGAGTCGACCGAGCCCGGCGCCGCCGTTCCAGCCCCGGCGCTCGATGAAGAGCCCCCGGCGCCCAAGGAAGACCCTCCCGCGCCCTCCCGCGCTCCACCCGCCCATCATAACGGAAACCTCTTTGATCTCTTGAACCGAAACGAATCGTAATCCATCCTTCGTAACGATCACCCCTGCCGCGCGTCTTGGAATTACAGAAACCGTTGGAATCAACAGCCACCATCGAAACCCGCTGAACCCGCCGGTCGCCATGAAAGCCATCCCGCTCCTCCTTGCCGCCATCATGTTCGCATGGTTGGCGCCCATGAGCCCGGCGGACGATGGCACGGGCACCGCGTCGACACCCACCCATTTCGGCGCCGGTAATCTCCCGGCGTATATCGCGCTCTACGACGTCAACCAGAACGGCATCCTCTCGGAAGAGGAACTGCAAGCCCTCGAAACCGACAAGAAAAACCGGAACCGGCGCCAGCGATTCAAGGACCACTGGGACACCAACCGCGACGGAATCCTCTCGAATACCGAAATCACCGAGGCCCAAAACCACATCCGGATCGCCATCGAACAGCGACGCTGCGACCGCTTCGACGAAGTCGACGTCGTCGACAAGCAGGGGGCAGACCGCAGCGACGGGTTCCTCAGCCGCGCCGAGTTCGGCGCCATCAATGCCGTGCAGGTCTCCAACGCCAACCGGCCCGGCCTTGCCGACACCCTGTTCGATCACCTCGACCGCAACGACGACAACTACGTCAGCAAGGCGGAATTCCTCCACAGCCTCAGCGTGACAAGGTCGACCTCCGCCGATCCGGAAGCCGTCCCGGCGCCCCATTCAAATCAGCGCGTGACCAATCCGGGCAACTGAACCCGGTCACCGATAGCGAACGGCGAGGCATGCTTTGCTCAATCGTTGACCTTTCCCGTCGCCGTTCTCGTCAACCGCTCTGAGGCGACGCTTCCTTATCCCGACGCGCGTCCGGATCCGTGAAAATGTCCGGTTCGCGAGTCCTTGTTGAATGTTGGATATTCAAGATCCACTGGCCCCGCCCGCCTCGCCCTCCTCCCTCCCGGGTTGCCTCGCCCCGTATTCTTCTCTATCATGGGTGCATGCCGGCTTTGCCAGGCAGCACTGCGGGATTCGCCCATCCGGCCGCCCTCGTGGCCGTCGCCGGGGCGATCTTCACCGTCTCTTCTCTGCACGCCGGACTCCTGTATTCCACCGACTTCGAAGACTTCAGCGTCGGCCCCGACATGTGGGCGGGACCCCCGGACGATTGGGTCGGAACCAGTGAGGGCGATGGCGTGCACGGCATCGTCACCGGCCTCCTCCCCCTCGAAGGCAAAACCGCCTACCTCGGATTCAACGAGCCCTCCTCGGATTGGTTCATCACCGTCAACAAGTTCCTCGACCACGACCCCCTGACCGAGGGCACCGCTGCCATCGAGATCGAGTCCGTCCTCGGGATCGAAGACTCCACCAACGGCCGCCGCGACGACTTCTTCCTGAGCGTCTACAACATCGACGGCGTCTTCCTCGGCGGCCTCCGCTTCAGCAACGTCCCGGATACACGCGGAATCTGGCGCGAGGACGGCGTGACGTCCCACGACACCGGCCTCGCCTTCGTCCTCGGCGAGGCGCACTTCGTCTGGATGCGGATCGACCTCCCGAACAACCAATGGCGGGCCGAACTCGACGGAGTCCCCCTCTTCACGAACGCCCCCTTCACGGCCCGCCCCGACGACCGGGATCTCGGCTCCGTCGCCTGCCAGTGGCAGATCCCCGGCATGGATCCCGCCAGCTACGGCGACAACTGGATGCTCGTCGCAGAATGCGCCGTCTGGGCCGTCCCGCCAGGCCAGTTCCCCCTCACCATCGACAGCCTCGAACTGAACCCCGCCCGACAGCCCGTCATCACATGGACCGGCGAACCCGGCTGGACTTACCAGGTCGAATACAGCGATGACATCCAGTGCTGGTCGAGCGACCTCCCCGATTCCACCATCCATGGCCCTCCCGAACCCGCCCCCCTCACCTATACCGACCTCTCCTCGCCCCTCCCCTCCAACCGCTCCTACCGCATCACCCGCCGCATCACTCCCTAGCCCCTTCTGTAACGCCACGCCGGCTCGCGCGTCAGTTCTCATTGCATGGGTGATCAACAAGGCATCATGGAGGGTTCGCGGATTCCGAGCCGGCGGGGCAACCGCCCGCCCCCCCGGGCCAACCCGGGGACGCGCGTCGCGGACTGCGGCCCGGCCAACGCGGCCGCCCCAAAACCCCCTTGCCGCTCCCCCAGGGTCCGCCCGCTCCGCGGCGCAACGTAGTTGTGTGTTGTGGCTCCCAAAAACCCCCTCCGCCCCCTCCCGCCGCCGCCCTCGACCAACCAACGGGGCGGCGGCCTCTCTCTCCTCCGCATCGCGCTTCCTCGGCGCCCGAGGAACACCGGCCGCCTCGGCTCCTTTGCTTGCCAACCGGCGGCAAGATGCTCCAGTTGGTCCGTCCATGAACGCACACCTACGAAACTTGCCATGCGTTGCCGCCCTGGCCGGAGCGTGTCTCGTCGCCGGGGCGGAGCCGCCGCGGCCCAACATCCTCCTGGTTCTTTCGGACGACCATAGCGCGCCGCATGTCGGCTGCTACGGGGAGGCGAATTGCAGACGCCTCAACCTCACCCCGAACCTCGACGCCTTTGCCGCGAAGGGGATGCGATTCGACCGGGCCTACACCGCCGCGCCGCAATGCGCCCCTTCGCGGACCTCCATCTTCGCCGGGCGCTCGCCGGTCGGGCTCGGCTCGACCCGTTTCGCCCAGCCTGCACGCGGTGACGTGCGGTTCTTCAGCGATGTGCTCCGCGAACGCGGCTACTGGGTGGGATTGGATGGGCGCCATCAGCACCTCGACGGGAAGTTGCACGAACCGGCCCACATCGCCGAGACGCTCCGCGAGAACGGGATGAGGAACCTCGAAGGACGGTTCGACCACTTCGTCCGCCACTTCCCCACCAAGGGCAAGAACCTGCAGAAGGTCGGCGACCGGTTCACAGCCGCGTTGGACAAGGTCCCCGAGGGCAAGCCATGGTTCCTGTATTTCGGGTTCAGCCAGACCCACCGGCCCTTCGGTGACCGCCACGAGGGCATCGACCCGGCCGATCTGACGCTTCCCCCCGACTGGCCCGACCTGCCCGAGGTCCGCGCCGACTACGCCCGCTTCCTCGACGATGTGCGCGACCTCGATGAAGGGTTCGGGCTCCTCATCAAGGCGCTCGACGAGCGGGGACTCGCCGGCAGGACTCTCGTCGTGTTCATGGGCGACAACGGCGAGCCCCTGCTTCGCGGCAAGGGAACCCTGTTCACCCGCGGCATCCACGTCCCCTTGCTGGTGCGATGGCCGGGGAAGGTCCGGGCGGGGACCAGCAGTGACATGTTGATCAGCGGCGTCGATCTCGCTCCCACTTTTCTCGCCGCCGCCGGGCTCGAGAAACCCGAAGGCATGACCGGCCTGAGCTTCCTGCCGGCGCTGCTCGGCGAGCCATCCATGGGCCGCACGCACGTCTTCGCCGAACGCGCATGGCACTGGGGCCCGATCACGCGCAGCGATGGCTTCGACCTCTCCCGGTCCGTCACGACACGGCGCTATCACTACATCTACAACGCCCTGCCGAATCACCCCTACATGCCGGTGGACATGCCGGGCCATCCGGCGTGGACCGCGATCCAGGCCGCGCACAAGGCCGGCCGGCTCTCCCCCCTGCACGAACGGCTCTACTTCCGAAATCCCCGTCCGCTGCTCGAACTCTACGACTTGCAGAACGATCCATGGCAGCTTCGCAATCTCGCCAGCGACAAGGATCACAAGGATGTCGAACGACAGCTTCGCACCGAACTGGAGAAGTGGATGGTGCGCGAAAGCGACTATCTCCCGCTTCCCTCGCATGTGGTGCGGTAACCGCGGCAAATCGACCCCAAGGTTGATCGAGTCATCAACGCCGGCGGTGTTCCAGCCCGGCATCTCAAGGTTGGCATCATGGACCTCGCCGTGATAATTGCTCCCCGGCCATCCGGTTGCTTGCCTCCACGACTGTCTGGCCCGCGGCCAGTCGCTGCCGGAGCTTCCGTGTTACGTCGACCTGCTTTTCGGTGTCGCCGGGATTGGAGAGGCTTCCCTCCATTCATTCATCATGGCGGATACTCGAATGGCGGCCGTCAGGGCTTGTTGATCTCGAGGACGCTCACCAGACCGTGACCGCAGCCCTGGCCCCGCTGGAGGCTCATCACGAGACCCCGCAGGGCGTAGCCGAGCTGGGGTTCGATGATGTTCTCCCGGGGCAAGCCGAGACCGAGCATTGAGAGCCACCCCACCCCCTCCACGATCTGCCGCATCCGCCCCATGACTTCCTGCAGGGCGGAGGGATAGGACGAGGGGATGGCCGGCGGCTCCGGATCGAAAACGCGCCTGCCGCCGTCGTAGCTCACGAGCAGATTCGAGACATACTGGACCAACGTGTTCCAGCACATCTGCAGGTACTCGTAGTGCTCGTTCAGGAAGTCGAAGCCCGGCTTGGGAACGTAGTTGATGAGCAGTTCGTTGAAGTTCGTGCGCTGGTTGGTCTCGTGCAGCGCGTTCACCACGCTGCGCATCGGCTGGGCGTGCGGGTTGTAGGCCGCCGTGTCCATGTGCCGGCCGGTGAAGACGGAGCGCTCGAAGAAGCACAGCGGCTTGATCTCCACCCCGGCCTGCCTCGACGCCTCCTCGATGATGTGTTCCGCTTCCTGCCGGGTCATCAGCCGAAGGGTCAAGTGGTCCAACTCGTCGGAGCGCGCTTCGCGTTCCTCCTTCTCGTAGATGTAGTTGACCACGTAGTCCATGTTCCGGTTTTCGGAAAGGTCGTTGGTCCACAGGGTCTGCCACTCGTAGGAGTAGCGCCCCAGCCAGTCGCACACCACCACGGAGTACTTCTCGGTCCGTTTCGCGATGTCCACCAGAAGACGAATCACCGTCTCGTCCTCGTTGTGGTGCGAGAAGGTGCCGTAGGAGGAAAAATACAGGTCGAACGGCGTCTCCTCTTCCCCGAGGGGGAGCCCCTGAGTGAAGTCGGCCTGCCGGAACTGCATCTTGGGATTGTCGCCGTACAATTCCCGGGCCTGCCTCGCAAGGTCGGCGTTGAGTTCGACTCCCTCGTACAGACCCACCTTGTCGGGCGGCAGGAGGTTGACCTCGACCTCCTGAAGGTCGGCATCACGGTGGCGCACGCCGGTCAGCAACTCGTAGCCGTCGGCGCTGCCGCAGCCAAGGTCCATGATGCGCAGCCGCCGCATCCGGGCCTCGGTCTGCTCGATCAGACGCTGCAGGTGGGGGCGCAGGAACAGGCGGGTGATCTCGTCTTCCCAGTAACGGCGGACGTTGTCGTACTTGCCCACCAAGCCCGAGCGCTTGGCATAGAGCCCGCTCTTCACCGCCTCGGTGTAGACCCCCATCTGTTGGTTGGCATTCTTGGTCTTCATGAGAGATCTTCCTCGTTGCTCTGTCAGGCCATGCTGGCCGGCAGCACGTTGGGCACGTGCCTGCGGACGGCCTCCCGGGTTTCGGCCGGCAGGTGCCGGTGCGGGCGTTTCATGATTTCCAGGTATTGTTCGTGGGCCGCCCGCAAGGCGCCGCCCTCGTCGTGCTCAAGGGGGTAGCGCACATAGACCTCCTCCCGGCTCGGCAGTGGCAGGTGGTAAACATACGACCGGTGGCTGGTGCCCATCACCTCCCGGATCAGGCCCACCACCTCGTCCCGCTTTTCGCGGGACACCCCCGATTCGCGCAGGTTGTGGCGGACCACCCCGATGTGGGCGTCGTCCATGACGGCCTGCTCGGGGCAGAAGACGTTGGTCCGCTCGAGCAACCCGAACGCATAGTGGATGTACTGCGCGCCCGCCCGCGGAACCGACAGCAGCGTCAGCAGCTTCTCGGCGGTGGCCTGGATGCCCGGCAACGAGGTGTCGCCGACCCCCGCGGTCGAGTAACAGGGGATGCCGTAGTAGCGCGCCATCTGGGCGCAGTCCATGTTGTAGTGGTTGAATTCCGGCGCCCCGTACATGTCGTTCAGATTGTCCAGCCGGGTCCGCACCGGCACCGCCCCGTAAAGAATGGGGGCGCCGGGGGAGGCCAGCTGGTTCAGCACGATGCCGGCCAGCAACTCGGCGTTGATCTGGGCCACCATGCCGAATTCGTCGAACGGCCCGGTGGCGCCCGCCATCGGGCAGCTCGATATAACCACCGGCACCCGGCGGCGAGAGATCTCGATGAGCTTGTCGGTGGTGTCGTCCACCAACTGCAGCGGGCTCTTGACCGCACAGGTGATGAACGAGAGCACCGGAGCCTCCTCAAACGCCTTCTCGCCCCCCGCCACCAACTGGCCGAGCCTGATCACGTCGTCAAGGGCATCCAGCGAGGTCAGGCCGGCCTGCACGTGCTTCGTGATGTTGTTCAGGCTCGCAAGGAACATGTTGACGTCCTTGTTGGCGTCGGTCACCTCCGGATCCTGGATGTTCACGTTCCGGATGAAGAAGTCGAGGTTGTCGAGGTTGTCGCACAAGTGGGCCGAGGCGGTCAGCTTCTCAATCGATCCGGGCAGGCGCTGAAAGCTCGGACGGTCGCCGTCGAAGTCGACCTGCAGCCAGAAATTGGTTTCCGACCCGCTGCCGAAACACACCCTTGGCTCATGGGCGTCCAGCACCAACCGGTTGGCGGGATCGCGAGCGCCCAGCACGATCTTCGAGGGCGCCGACTCGAGGGCGCGGTCGATCATCCCGGAGGGAATGCGGACCCGAACGGAATCCTCCCCGGGCTCCAACGGGATGCCGGCCTGTTCGAAGATCCCGGCGGCCTGATGGTTGTAGCAGTAGAGCCCGGGATCGGCGAGGATCTCGCGCGAGACCTCATCGATCAGTTCGACTTGTCCTTGCGACAAGCGTTCTTCGGGATGCACCACGGTCCCGCGTGCCGGTTGTTGTTCAGAAGCCACGATTGTTTCCTTGTTTGTCGTATTTCTTGCCCGACGCGCCGGCGAACGATTGTTCAGGCGCTGACGGCGTTCCGGATTTCGGGGGTGTTGCGTCGAATTTCCTCCCGCATCCCGGGCTCGAGCAGCTCCTCGGCCGGTTCCTGCCGGATTCCCTGCACGAACGCGCGGGCCCGGGCCTGCGCCGTCTGTTCGGGGGCGTAGATCTCCCGCTTCTCGCGGTTGGCCAAGCGCGGAGTGAAGAACTCGCTCCGCATGAAGCGCAGGGTATGTTCCTCGGTGAGGAAATCCTCCCCGGGCCCCTTCTCGATCAGCAGTTCGGTGGCGAGGGTTTCGTCGTTCACTTCGATGCCCCGCAGAACCCGTTGGCACATGCCGAGGATCTCGTTGTCCATGACCAGCTTCTCATAGGAGACCGTCAGGTCTTCTTCCATCAGCCCCGCGATGTCGTGGATGTAGTTGGCTCCCGCCATGGCCACCAGCAAGCTCGACATGCTGCTCTCATAAGCGGCCTGAATGTCGACTTCCTTGGCATCGCTGGTGCCGGCCGTCGAGTAGAGGGGAATCTCGAAATGCTGGGTGATCTGCGCCACCGCGGCATTGATCAATCCCCGCTCGATGGCCCCCCCGAGGTGGTCCATGGTCTGGAGATTGGGGATCGACCCCACGCTGCCGCAGATGCCCGGGGCGCCCTTGTTGACGCACTGCACAAGGGCTATGCCGCCGAGGGTCTCCGCAACATGGGTGAGCACGTTGCCGGCCAGTGTGACCGGGGCGGTGGTGCCGCAGATCGGTTCGGTAGGCACCACCACCGGCAACCCCTCCCGGGCAAGGTGGCAGGTCATCTCGCCGTAAACATCGTCGATCTTGAACGGGCTGATGATCAGGGTGATGAACGACACGAAGGGCCGCTCCCGCAAAGCCTCCTTGCCCCCCGCGATCGTCTCCGCCATCCGCACCACCTGCCGGCACCCCGGCATCGAGTAAATCCCCCCCATCACGTGCTTGCGGGTGTGGTTGAGCGCATGAAAGAAGCGGTTGACGTCGATGTGGTCCTCATTCTCGATCTCGTTCGGAAACACGTTGATCGTAAAGGCGTGGATGTTCTCCAACGCCTCGACCATGCGGGCGTTGAGGATCACGTCCGCCATGGTGGACGGCCGGCGTTCGCCGGTGTCGGGATCGAGCACGTAGATCGCAGTGCCGCCGGTGGCGTAGTGGACCCGGTTCTTTTCCAGGACCGCGTCGAAATTGCCGTCGCGCGAGTAGAGGGTGATCGAAGAGGGATTCGAGGCCACGGCGTCCTCGACGAGGCTGCGGGGCAACCGCACCACGCGCGAGGATTCATCCACCTCCGCCCCGGCCGACCTGAAGGCCTCGAAGGCGGTGTCGGAGTGAACCGCCATCCCGGAACGCTCCAAAACGTCGAGCGCCGCTCCGGCCACATGGCGGACGCCCCCCGGCGTCAACGGCTTGTATGGCGAACCGGGGATTCCCGGCCGTTCGTGTGCTTGCTTGTCCAAAGCTGTGTCTTCTCGCTGGTCGTTTGTTTCGCTGCTACCCGGTCGCGCCCTCCCCGATTCCTGCCATTGCAACGGCTCGCCTCAAGGGCGTCCATGACGGGCTGGAGCCCTCCCGGTTCGGAAGAGTCTCGAAGTAGAACTCGCGCCACAAGGTTTGCGAGGCTGTCAAGAGCCCGAGGGCTTTGGCAAGCCCTTCTTGCCGGAATGCTTCTTGATCCCCGCGTTTCAACCGCTACGGTGGCCCCCGCCACGCGCCCAAAACAACCCATGACACATACCAACAGATTCCCATGAGCGGCTTTGCGGTCGGATTCGGAAACCCGCACCAGGCAACGTTGGAAGCCATGATGGAGCGAATGGCCCACCGGGGGCCGCACCTGTCAGGCGCCGGCCGCGCAGGCAAGGCGCTCATGGCCCAGAACGCCTGCCGCGCGGACGCCATGGACGCCCTTGACGGAGCGGTCCTGCCGGTCCGGGACCCCGGCCAGAGCGGGC
>Ga0180436_10002575_pt1 | contig 17120 bp, 17 predicted proteins | sample SS_ome_2_FD_132434 | JGI IMG/M metagenome (GOLD analysis project Ga0180436, IMG submission 132434) | Hypersaline lake sediment archaeal communities from the Salton Sea, California, USA - SS_3_S_2 metaG | ecosystem: Environmental > Aquatic > Non-marine Saline and Alkaline > Hypersaline >...
CAATCCGGCGTTTCCCGAGGAGAAGCTCGGCCTGGCCAAGGTGGATGAGCGCACGCAGATTGCTTCGCGCAACGACGAGCCGACGCAAATCGCGTTCCGCGAATTCCGCAAGCTGATGTATGGCGCCGACTCGCCCTACGGGTGGCACCCCGAGTACACCGACATGGCCGCCATCACGCGCCAGGACCTCGTGACGTTCCACGACCGCTTCTTCCACCCGGATCGCGTCATTCTGACCGTCTTTGGCGATTTCGATACCGAGGCGATGATGGCCGGCATTGAGCGCACGTTCGGCGCCTGGGAGCCGAACGGCAAGGGCTTGCCGCCGGATCCGCCCGTGTCGGATTCGGCCCCCGAGGGGGTCTACTACGCGCGCAAGGAAGGCGTGACGCAGAGCACGGTGCTCTTCGGGCTGCCGGGCACACTGGCCTCGGATCCGGACTACGCCGCCCTGCAGTTGCTCAATACGATCCTCGGCGGCGGCGGCTTCACCAATCGACTGATCAACGAAATCCGCACCAAGCGCGGACTGGCCTATGCCGTCGGTTCCGGCCCGGGGATCGGCTGGCACCACCCCGGCATCTGGACCTGTTTCTTGCAGACGAAAAGCGACTCGACGGTCGCGGCCGCCCAGCTAATGCGCCACGAGGTGGAACGCATCGTGTCCGAGCCGGTGACCGAGGACGAGTTGCGGCTGGCGAAGGACATCGTGCTCAACGAGCTCGTCTTTGATCTGTCCTCGGAACGCAGCGTGCTCCGCCGCAAGGCGTTCTACGAGTATCACGGATACCCGGAGGACTTCCTCGAGCGCTACCAGCAGAAGGTGCGCACCTTGACGCCGGCGGACCTGCGCGCCGCGGCGCAGCGCCACATCGACCCGGCCGAGATCGCGACGGTCGTCATCGGCCTGCGCGAGGACTTCGGGCAACCGCTCGAGGCGCTGGGCGAAGTGACCGAGATCGACATCACGATCCCCGATCCGCCCTCCGAGGTGGCGATCCCCGAGCCGACGGCGGAGGCGCTGGAGCGCGGACGCCAGGTGCTCGACGCGGCCGCACAGGCGCACGGCGCGCAACGTCTCGCCGCGGTCGAGACGATCCATACGCGCGGCGCGGGGACGATGGCGATGATGGGGCAGTCAATGACGATGACGATCGAGGAGTACAAGCGCCTGCCGGATCACTACCGGCGCAACATGAAGATCGGGGGCATGTTCGACGTCATTCAGACGCTCAACGGCGAGACCGGGTGGGCCCAGACGCCACAGGGGCTTCAGGAACTGGCGGGCGAACAACTCAGCGAGATGCGCGAGGATCTCGTCCGCGAACCGGAACACTTCCTCGTCCATCGCGATGATTTGACCTGGCAGGCGCTGGGCACCGAGGAGTTCGCCGGGCGCCTGTGCGATGCGGTCTATGTGCGCGAGAGCTCGATCAAGGATTGGATCCTTTACTTCGACCATGGGGATCATCAGCTGGCGGGGATGACCTTCCAGGGCAGCAAGCCGCAGGGTGGACCGGCAACCGTCAGGTTGCAGCTCGACGACCTGCGCGCGGTCGACGGCGTCCTCTACCCCTTTCAGACGTCGCTGCAGCTGGACGGTGAGGATTTCATGAGCCTCGAACTGGAGGCGGTCGAATTCGACGTTCCGATCGACGCAAGTCTTTTCGAGAAGCCGGAGTAGACGGCGAGTCCGCCGCGCGCGGCCCCGGACATGGTGCCCAGGCAGAGGCCGGATGTCCTTGACACCGGCCTTTGCTATGTGCTGTAATTCGCTCGGTTGTACGGTCTTGGAGGGAGTTCGGCAGCTCTTTCCTCATCCGGCCACCTTGCGGCGGTGGTTTGGGCGGGCCTCATCACCTGACTCGCCTGCGAGCCAGTGAGGCCGGCACGTGTGTCTTTCATCTGTGAGTTTCGTGGTGGCCACGAGGGCAGCACTTCTCGGCGGCGCCGCGTGTAAGCATCAGGATGAAGCGATTCCGAGCTTCATAGGGGGGTAGCAATGCGCAACATGCTACTGATCGTGGCTGCGGCCCTGTTGGTCGTGCCCGCCTACGCCGAGACGGTCGAGTACGGCTGGGAGTGCGGCGGTACGATCCTTGGCAGCTACAATGACATCGAGGCTTATAACGTTGGTGATCCGGATCCCGTTCACTCCGGTTCGTACTCGTTGAAGCTCATCGATCAGGAAGAGAATGGCACGCCGCAGGCGTACGTCGCCTGGATCGTCGGCCTGACCGACGGTGACGAGGTGACGGCCAGCTTCTGGCGCTACGACGACACTCCGGGCGCGTCGCCCTCGGGGCGCATCTGGGGTCACTACACGGCGGTTGGCGGCACGATCGATGACTATGCCGGCAGCGCGGGTGGCAACGACGACTACGGTCCCGGCGAAGGCTGGGACGAGACCGGCTGGACTTGGGTCTTTGACTCGAATGGTGGCGAGCGCGACGGCCTGGTAGTCGAAGTGCGCACCTATTCGAACCCGGGCGACACGGTCTGGGTTGACGACCTGACGGTCACGGCGCCCGACGGCGTCACGATCTTCGTGCCGGAGGATGAGTATCCTTCGCCGGTCGACAATTCGACCTGGTCGGCGGTCAAGGCGCTCTTCCGCTAGAGCGACCGCCTGGCTGTCTTGCGGCTGCAGCAGCGGCTGCACCGCCCAAAGATATGGGGCCTCCCCACGGGGGCCCTTTGTCTTGCCCTCGCCTTCCGGGGCCCGCTCGGGCGGCAGCGAAACCGACCCCGCCCTCAGGTCGCCTTGACCCCCTGGGAAGCCAGTCCTATCCTGCGGGTAGCCCGGCCCTGATGCGTGCGGCGATCGAACTGCAACCGGATGGCGCGCAGCGGGCGTAGGGCGCCAGCAGGGCACGCGGCAGGAGGTGGCCATGGATTTCCCGCAAGCGGTTCGAACCGGAATCGAGATCGTCAAGCTGCGCCGGCCCGCCTACCAGCGCGTGGCGCAGCTCCCCGAGGCGTTCTCGCAGGCGGTGCTGATCACCTTGCTCGTCGGCATCGCGCAGTGGCTGGCGCCTCCCGGCTTCCATCTGCTCGGCATCATCGTCGGCCCGCTGATGGCGCTCTTGGCGCTCCTGGTCGGATCCGCGGTGATCCACTTCGTCGCCGTGCTTTTCGGTGGCCGGGGCGAGTATCTGACGCTCGCGCGCGTGTGGGGCGTCGGCTGGGTACTGGGTTGGGCGCTCGTCATTCCCGTGCTCGGGTCGCTGATCTTCCTGTGGGAGCTGGTCGTGGCGGTCGTCGCCGTCGAGGAGGTCTATGGCCTCGAGCGCACCCGGGCGATTCTCACCGTCTTGATTCCGCTGGCGGCGTTGTTGCTGCTCGGCTTCATCATGGTCGTCAACTTCGCTCTGATCGGTGGGCTCGTGACCTGGTCGGCGATTTTCTAGCCTTAGGGGTGTGCGCATGTCGCTCAGCTTGGGCATCGTCGGCATGCCCAATGTCGGGAAGTCGACCCTCCTGAATGCCCTCACGCACGCCCACGCCGAGGCATCGAACTACCCATTCTGCACGATCGAGAAGAACGTTGGGGTCGTCGCGGTCGCCGATCCCCACCTCGATGCGCTGGCGCGCGCGCTCGAACCGCGCGAGACGATCCCAGCGACGATCGAGTTCGTCGACATTGCCGGCCTCGTCCAGGGTGCCAGCCGGGGCGAGGGGCTCGGCAACAAGTTCCTGGGTCACATTCGCGACGTCGATGCGCTGGTTCACGTCGTGCGCTGTTTCCGCGCCGAAGACGTGGCGCATGTCGGCGGGCGCGTCGATCCGGCGGCCGATCTCGAGGTCGTCGAGACGGAGCTGCTGCTGGCCGACCTCGAATCGCTGGCGCGCATCACGGAGCGCATCGAGAAGCAGGCGAAGGGCAATCCGCGGGAGGCGGACGCGGACCGCGCGCGCGTCGCGACGCTGCGCGCCCACGTCGAGCGCGGCATTCCGCTGCGGCGCCTCGATCTCGATGCGACCCAGCAGGCGTGGGCGCGCGAGTTCCGGCTGCTCTCGATCAAGCCGGCGATGGTCGTCGCGAATCTGGGCGAGCAGCAGGCGGCGGGCGACCCATCCCTCGTCGCCCTGGAACGAGCGGCGGGTGAGCAGACGCCTGTCGTGCCGGTGTCGGCGAAGATCGAGGAAGAACTGGCGGAGCTGCGGCCCGAGGAGCGCGCCGCGTTCGTGGCTGAGATGGGGCTTGCCGGCGACGGCCTGCAGCGCATCGTGCAGGTCGGCCGCCGGCTATTGCGCCTGATTACCTTCTACACGATCGCCAATGAGAAGCTGCAGGCCTGGTTAATTCCGTCCGGCACACCGGCACCCGAGGCGGCCGGGCGCATCCACAGCGACATGCAATCCGGCTTCATTCGGCTGCAGGCGATGTCGGTGCCGGATCTGCTCGCCCACGGCAATCGGGCCGCGCTTCAGAAGCTCGGCCTTGTGCGCACCGAAGGGCGTGACTACGTTGTCCAGGAAGGAGACGTTTGCCAATTCCTGTTTCAGAAGTGAGGAGTGTACAAGATGCAGAACCGAAGCCACAGAACCTGGTGCCTGGCGGCGGGCTTGGCGCTGTTGATCGCTTTGGCGGCGGGCTGCAGCGATGATGACGACGGCGCAACGACACCGAGCAACCACGCCCCCGAGATCACGAGCCTGACCGTCGTCCCGGATTCGGTGATCGTATCGCAGACCGCGGCGGTGACCTGTGTCGCCAGCGATGAGGACGGCGACAGCCTGCAGTTCGCCTGGCTGGCGTCGGCGGGCAGCTTCGCCGGCGACAGTGCGAGCGTGATCTGGACGGCACCGGCCGTTACGGGCGGTGTTGCGCTGCGCGTTACGGTGAGCGATGGCCGCGGCGGCGAGGCGCAAGACTCGGCCCAGGTCGTGGTGGTCGAGGTGCCGGACCAGCCACCCGTGATCGACAGTCTGACCGCTGACAGCCCGGTGACGTCGCCGCTGGGCGAGGTGACGCTCACCTGCGCCGCGCACGATCCCGAAGGCGGCGCGCTCGACTACGTCTGGTCGGCGAGCGCCGGCGGTTTGAGCGGCAGCGGGACCGGTGTCGTCTGGACCGCGCCCGACGCCGAGGGCATCTACTCGATCGAGGTCGCCGTGACCGATTCCGAAGAGCAGACCGTGACGGCGACGTACGCGCTCGACGTCATCGTCGGCGTGCTGCTCGTGCAGTCGCGCGATGGAATCATGGTCGTCGACTTCCAGGGCAACATGTTCACCTTTGCCGCCACGACCCGATCGGTCGAGGTGCTCGGCACACGCATTTTCTCTAGCACCTATAATGGGATGACCGAATACGACCAGAACGGCAATGTCATCGCCACGATCACCTCGAGCGAGCCCGATAGCACGGGCGAACTCGTCGTCCTTCCCGACGGGGGCTATGCGCTCATCAGCAACCGCTATGACGAGATCTACTTCAATGCTGCCGATGGCACCTTTCTCGAGACGGTGGCGATGCCGACGCTCAGTCCCTCCGAGCTGCAGAACACGGATGGCGTCGTCGTGGGAGATCGGCTGATCGTCTCCGAGACGGGCAACAACGAGTTGATCGCGATCGATCTCGAGACACGCGCGGCCTCGGTCTTCCGCACGATCTCTTCCAGCGGTTGGTTGGGGGCGATCGACGAAGAAGGGGGCGACTACTTCCTCTGCCGGTCGATGGAGCTCAATACGTTCACCGAGGCCGGCGCGGTCGAGACGCTGGCGCAGTTCGGGGAAGGGAATCTGACCGGGGTCGTAGCGGTCGGCAGCTACGCCTACGTCGTCGTCAACTTCGAAGGCACGCTCTACCGGGTGCACCGCGTGACGGGCGAGAAGACCCTGATGCGCGACGACCTCGACTACCCGCAGGATATCGAGTTCCTGCCGACGGTCATCTTGCGCTAGGGCTCCGGTCGCGGGGCGATCGCCGGCGAGACCGCTCGCCGGCGGCATCGCTGCGCGGCAGGATCGTTCACCGACCGATTCGCTCAACCGCCGAAGAGGACGTCGATGATCGTGCCCAACGAGCGCTTCCCCTCCAGGACCTCGGGGTCGTAGATCTCGGTATACCCGCACTGCCGGCACGACAGGGTCAGGAAATGGTTGTGCTGGATGTCGAAGAACTTCGAGAAGCCGGTGCCGGTTGCCCCGATGCGCTTGGCACGAGCTCCCCGGGCTCCACACTTGGCACATCGGAAGCGCTCCGCCATCAAGTCATCGATGCGCATAACTCCCCCTCTTGAAACGAGTTGAGACCCAGTATACGGCCATCTCCTGCTCCCGGTTGCCAAGCCGCCGATGGCTGAAGGTGAATCGGTCGGCGGCCGATCAATCTACGAGGGGGGTTCCGGGCCGCCCCGGCCCACCCGGCAGAACGAGGGGGGCAGTTCGGGGGCGCTGCCGATCGGAGTCATGCATGCATCGAGCCCGCGCACGGAAGAACAGGTCGGAAGCTGGTGAGGTCTTCTCGCTTAACCCGCGACCGACCAACACGCCTGCGCCGAGCTCCGATGAGCTGCTGGAACTGCCTGCTCCGGTTGGGGATGCATCCGACGCAGCGGCGCCGCTCGCCGCTGAACCGCGCACGCGTGCGACCGGCGGGAGTCAGGGTCGCTTCGCACGACCGGTGCTCGTGATCGGCCTCGTGTCTCAGGCGTCGCCCAACGGCACCTGGGCCTGGGATCTCCTCCAGCGTGTGGGAACGCAGCTCCATGAGCTGATCGACTTGACCGATCCGGGAATCCCGTACCCGGAGTTTCGGCGCATCGCGACGCGCGCCTATCGCCTCGCCGAGGCGGTTCCCCGGCGCCGGCGCGCGATCCTCGTGACCGCCATCGAGCCGGGAGAGCCGCAGACGGAGCTCACCCATTGGCACTGCGGCGGAGAGCGCGTGCGCGCAATCGCACAGCAACACCCGGCGGGAGTGGCCGCGAGGCGTCCGGAGGTCGACCCCTTCTGGCTGCTGGACGAGCTCGATGCGGGCGGCCTCGATCTCATCCGCGTGCCCCCGCGCCCGATCGGCACGGCGCGTTTCGTGCGGGCCCGGCGACGCGTGATCGCATCGCGCCTGTTGGGGCTGGTGTGGGAGATTGTGCGCGCGGCCAGTCCGGGTGCGGTCTTGCCCCGGGACCGTGCCGCCTAGGTTGTGGCTCTATTTCTGCTGATGAGATGCTGAAACTCGCTTTGAGGATAGCGGTTGCGTGACTTCCCGCCATGCGGCCGACGAACGTGGTCGCAGATCCCTTGGCTCGAGACCGATCGTCTCTCCAGTCGCCGCCGCAACAAGGGGTTCGCCCCCGGGCAATCGCTTCGCTCAGAGCGAATTGCCGGCCCCAATCAGCACAAGCCGTTCCACAACCAGGGGTCAAGAGGGGGGCGCATCGGGGGGGTGGCGATCTCCTCCCGCCGGCCGCTCCGCCGCACCCGGCGCCTCGCTCCCCGTCCCGGCCGCCCAAGCTGCCGCCGCGGCTGCCTCTTCCTCGCTGTGCGCCAGGTTGAGCTGCTGATCGCGGCCAAAGTAGAGCGACTGGCTCGGGAAGGCGATCTCCAGATCCAGCTCCTCGAGCGTCGTCATGATCCGCAGCAGCAACTCCTGGCGGATGGCCATGTGATCGTCCCACCCGAGGGGGATCGTGAAGCAGCGGATCTTGATGTCGAGCGAGCTGCCGCCGAAGTCGGTGAAGCGCACGACCCACCCGTCGGGTGAAATGCCGTCGATCGCCTGGATGTGCTCTTCGATCTTGCCAAGGAGCGTGCGCATCTGTGGCGCGGTCGTGTCGTAGGTGACGCCGATCGTCATGAAGATCCGCCGCACCGGCATCGCCTGATGGTTGTCGACGGTCATGTTGACGAGTGCGTTGTTCGGCACGACGACGAGCGTGCGCGGCCAGGTGCGGATGCGCGTGCTGCGAAAGCCGATCTCCTCGACGATGCCCTCGAATTCGCTCGTCTTGATCCAGTCACCGACGCGGAAGGGCTTGTCGATCAGAATCGTGACCGAGCCAAAGACATTGGCGAGGGTGTCCTTGGCGGCCAGCGCGACGGCCAGGCCGCCGATTCCGAGACCAGCCAGGATCCCAGAGACCGAGTAGCCCATGTTCTGGACCACGACGACAAAGGCGATCACGCCGACGAAGACCTTCAGCGCCTTGCGAAAGAGCGGCACGAGCATGTCGTCGAAGGTCGAATCTGTCTTGGCGCTGAGCTCGCCGTAGTAGGCGGCCAGGGCGTCAATCAAGCGGAAGAGCAGCCAGACGGCAACGAGCGCGATCGCGACGAGCAGCGCGCCGCTGACGAAGCCGCGCACATCCACCGGCTCGGTCGGTAGCTGCAAGACGATGGTCGCGGCGCCGATGCCAGCCATCACGACCCCCGCGGCGAGCGGGGCGCGCAGCGCCTCGAGCATCAAGTCGTCGACCGAAGTCCGCGTGCGGCGCGCGAGGGCGGCCAACCGGTTGATCACGACGCCGCTTAGCAAGCGGCGCGCCGTGAATCCGGCGAGGATCAGGAGAAACGCAACTACGAGGCGCCCCAGGGTGAGGCCGGCAAACTCGACTTCCTGGAAGAAGCTCAGTACGGACTCCATCGCTGTTCCTTCACACTCCCGAGAAGAGGCCGCCGCCTTGCCGGCTAGATGCCGATCTTGGCTACGACCGGCAGTGACCGTAGAGATTGCACCACGGGTTGCGTCTGACGCTAGCTGCCGCTGCGGTCGTTGTCCACGCCAAAGCCGCCCGCCGCGCGTCTTGACGGGGTCAGCAGGGGCGACTAGAGTCCTGCCGATTGACCCGTCGTGGCTGGCGCCGAAGGGGATGGCGATGCCGGAGCCCTCCAAGTTTCGGAGCGCCCGCGTGGTGGCTCTGCTGGGCATGATTCCGGTCGTCCTGGCCGCCGCGCCGCTGGTTGGTTACGGGATCGGCTACCTGCTCGACGGCTGGTTGGGGACCGGATGGGTGTTGCGTCTCGCCTTCGTCGGCCTTGGGTTCGTAGCGGGAGTGCGCGAGATGCTGCGCCTCGTGAAGCGCGCGCAACGGGACTTTGATGAACTCTGAGATGCCAGAGCCCCACCGGCAGCAGACGAGCGAGACGGGCGCCGACCTGGACGTCATCCGGCGGACCTTAATCGCGGTCGCTGGGTTGACAGCCCTCTTGTGCCTGGTTGCCGGCGTCTACCTCGGCGGAGCCTGGGCCTGCGGGCTCGCGGCCGGCAGTGCGGTCGGGATGCTGAATCTGATCTTCCTGACCGCCCTCGTGCGCGAGATTGTGCGCCCGGGCAAGCGGCACGCGGGGCGGATCGCGGCCCTGCTGGCCCTCAAGCTGCCCGTGGTTTACGGGGGGCTGGCGCTCCTGCTGCTCTGGCGCTGGCCACCGGTGGCGGCTGTCGTGGGCGGCTTCTCGCTCGTCTTGGTCGTGATCGTACTGAAGGCCGGGGGACGGGCGCTGATCGCGAGCGGATGGATTCGCGCGTCGCGCCAAGAGCGGGCACGGCCCGAGAGCAACTTCGGGAGCGGGATCGAAAAGGGCGGATGAATGAGACTGATCGCGCGCCGATGGAGAGGATGCAGCGGCCTACGGATCGGCCTCGTGCTCGCGGTGGCCGCCGGCGCACTGCTCATGGGCGCGGTCGTTGCCGCCAGTCCGGCGCATGATCCGGTGCCGTCCGGGGACGAGATCGAGACGCACGCCCATGGCGACGGAGGGCACGGGGAACACCCGCCCGAGCTTCCGAACTTCGTCCACCTGCTCTACAAGGCGCTCGGGGGCGAGACCGCCGGGCGCGAGGCGCCGGCCTGGATCGGCTTGCTCTACCACTTCCAGGATGTTGTCTTCGCCGCGCTGGCGGCGCTGACGATCATCCTGATTGTCCGGCTCGGCACCCGGCGTCTCGATCTGATCCCCGGACGAATGCAGAACGTGATCGAGTCGTTCGTTGACGGCTTCCGCAGCTTCATCCTCGGAATCCTGGGCCCGACGGGGGAGCCCTACGTGCCGTTCCTCGGTTCGCTCTTTCTCTACATCTGGTTCATGAACCTGTTCGGGCTGATCCCGCTGATGAAATCGCCCACCGCGGCGCTCAGCACAACCGGCGCGCTCGCGCTGTGCGTCTTTCTCTACGTGCAGTGGACCGGTCTGCGCCGCTTGGGGGTGGGCGCTTACTTGCGCCACCTCGCCGGCGATCCCCAGGATGCGATCGGCTGGGCGATGGTGCCCCTGATGCTGCCGCTGCATATCATCGGCGAGCTGGCCAAGCCGGTCAGCTTGTCGTTGCGTCTGTTCGGGAACATCCTCGGCGAGGACGTCTTGATCGGGGTGTTTGCAGGACTCGGGATCGCCTTGCTCGCCTTCGTCAAGTCGCCGGTCGGGATCCCGCTGCACCTGCCCTTTGTCTTGCTGGCGATTCTGATGAGCACCGTGCAGGCGCTCGTCTTCACGCTGCTGAGCACGATCTACATCATGCAGATGCTGCCGCACGAGGAAGAGCACGGCGAAGAACACGGCGAGGTGCACAGCAAGGAGCATGGCAAGCAGCCTAGCGGAGAGCAGGGCGAGGAACGACCGGCGGCGCACGAAAGAGAAGGCGCCGCTGCCGGTGCGCGACCGCGGGGGACCGGGGGCGAAACGGAATCCCCGGCGCGGAGCGTCGCGGGCGCCGGCGCATAGAGACGTGTTCGGCGCGCGAGCGCCGCGGAAGATGGAGCCAACAGGTCTGCCGCCGGATCTCTGACGGCCGGGCGGCAGGCCCACGGACGTAGCGTCCATAGCAAGAAAGCGAAGGAGGTTGAACGATGGAGGCAGCGACGGCCCTCGGGTTTGCGCTTCCGCTCGGGTTGGGACTGGCGGCACTCGGTTCGGGGCTCGGACTCGGCCGCGCGATCTCGGCGGCGATGGAGGCGATGGGTCGCCAGCCGGAAGCGGCGGGCAAGATCCAGGTGGCGATGATCATCGGCGCCGCATTTATCGAAGCGCTCACGATCTACGCCTTTGTCAGCGTCTTCGTGCTTTCGGGCAAGATCTAGCGTTCGCGCAAGCGGGACATCCCGAGGAGGGACGTCGTGAAGTTGATCGACTTCCAACTCGTCGTAACGCATGTCATCGCCTTCCTGATCGTGCTTTGGCTGCTGCGGCGCTTCGCCTGGGATCCGGTGCTGCGCTTGCTCGAGGAGCGTCGCAACAAGATCCAGGGCGACTTGGACAACGCGGCGCAGGAGCGGCAGGAGGCCGCGGCGCTGGCGAAGGAGTACGAAGCGCATCTGCGCAACATCGATGCCGAGCGGCGAGAGCAGATCCGCCAGGCCGTGGCGGAGGCGAATGCGACCGCTGGCCGCATCAAGCAACGGGCGGAAGAAGAGGCGCGCGCGCGGCGTGAACGGGCCAAGGATGAGGTGCGCATGATCGAGGACGCCGCCAAGGAAACGTTGCGCCGCCGCACGGTCGACCTGGCGATGCTGGCGGCCGAGAAGGCGATCCGCGAGCGCATGGATGGCGAGAAGCACCGCGAGCTGATCGAGGGCTTCCTCGACCGGCTCGACACCGCGGACGAATCACGAGGCGCCTAGCGATGAACGTCGATCCGGTCGCCAGACGCTACGCGCGCGCTCTCTTCGGCGCCGCCGAGACGCATCAGCGGCTCGATCCGGTGGCGGCTGATGTGCACGCCGTCGGGCGTCTTCTGGCGGGCGAGCCGCGCGCGCGGGGTCTGCTGACCGCGCCCCAACTCGATGCGCAGGAGAAGAGCGCCTTCGTCGAGCGGCTTCTCGCCGGGCGGGTCGATCCCCTCGTCGTCGAACTGCTGCAGCTCTTGCTCGAGAAGAAGCGCTTCGCGCTCTTCGCTGATGTCGTCACGAGCTTCGGCGAGTTGATGGACGAGGCGCGAGGGGTGCTGCGCGCGCGCGTCACGAGCGCGGTCGCGCTTCCCGAGGACTTGGCCGCGCGCCTGCGTGCCGAACTGGAGCGGCACACCGGCAAGCGCGTCGAACTCGAGCCGCGCGTCGACCCGGAGCTGCTCGGAGGGCTGCGCGTGCAGTATGGCGATCGCATCATCGAACAAAGCGTGCGCCGCACGCTCGAGGCGCAACGCGCCGCGCTGCGACAAGCAGAGGTCTACGGCTCCTAGCCGTGCGTCCGCTCCCGCGCCGCGACGCCGGAGCGCAGGCACGAAGCGAGGTCGAGGATGGGATTCAAGCCGGAAGAGGTGACATCGGTTCTGCGCCAGGAGCTGGAGCGCTACGAGACCAAGCTCGAGATGGGCTCGGTGGGCCAAGTGCTTCAGGTCGGCGACGGCATCGCGCGCGTCTGGGGCCTCGAAGAGGCGATGGCGAGCGAGCTGCTCGAGTTCCCGCACGACGTGATGGGGATGGTGATGAACCTCGAGGAGGACAGCGTCGGGGTCGTCCTCTTCGGATCCGACGAGCACGTCAAGGAAGGGGATACGGTGCGCCGCACCGGCCGCCTGGTGAGCGTGCCGGTCGGTCCCGGCGTCATCGGACGCGTGGTCAGCCCGCTCGGCGAGCCGCTGGATGGCAAGGGTGAGGTCGCGATCCAGGAGTACGCCCCCTTGGAGGCCCGCGCGCCGAGCGTCGTCGAGCGCCAGCCGGTCAACCAGCCGGTGCAGACGGGTTTGAAGGCGATCGACTCGATGATCCCCATCGGCCGCGGCCAGCGCGAGCTGATCATCGGCGACCGGCAGACGGGCAAGACGGCGCTGGCGATCGATACGATCCTCAATCAGAAACAGACGGACCTGAAGTGCATCTACGTCGCGATCGGCCAGAAGGAATCGACGATCGCCCAGGTCGTCAAGACGCTCGAGGAACACGGGGCGATGGAGTACACGACCGTCGTCGCCGCGGGGGCCTCGGACCCGGCGCCGATGCTCTACATCGCGCCCTACGCCGGCTGCGCGATGGGCGAGTATTTTCGCGACCGCGGCGAGGACGTCGTCGTCTTCTACGACGACCTTTCCAAGCACGCGGTCGCCTACCGCCAGCTCTCGCTCCTGCTGCGCCGGCCCCCGGGCCGCGAGGCGTACCCGGGCGACATCTTCTACCTGCATAGCCGCCTGCTCGAACGCGCCGCCAAGCTGAGCGACGAGAAGGGCGGCGGCAGCCTGACCGCGCTGCCGATCATCGAGACGCAGGCGGGCGACATTTCGGCCTACATTCCGACCAACGTGATCTCGATCACCGACGGCCAGATCTTCCTCGAGGCCGATCTCTTCTACGCCGGCGTCCGCCCGGCGATCAACGTCGGCGTCTCCGTGTCGCGCGTCGGCGGCAAGGCCCAGACGAAGGCGATGAAGCGGGTCGCGGGCGGGCTGCGGCTCGATCTTGCCCAGTACCGCGAGCTGCAAGCCTTCGCCCAGTTCGGGTCTGATCTCGACGAGGCGACGGTCAAGCAGCTGGGCCGCGGTGAGCGCATGACGGAGATTCTCAAGCAGGGCCAGTACGTGCCGATGTCGCTCGCCGAGCAGGTGATGGTAGTCTACGCCGGTGTGGAGGGTTTCCTCGACGATCTGCCGGTCGAGTCCCTGCGCCGCTTCGAGCGGGAGTTCCTCGCTTTCATGCATGAGAAGCACCCGGAAGTGCCGCACGCGATCATGGAATCGGAAGCACTGAGCGAGAAGACCGAAGCGGATCTGCGCACCGACATCGATGAATTCAAGCGCACCTTCGACCCCGAGGCTGAGTAACGATGGCGACGCTCAAGCAAATCCGCCGCCGCATCCGCAGCGTAGCGAGCACGCGGCAGATCACCAAGGCGATGGAGATGGTGGCCGCCTCGAAGCTGCGCCGGGCGCAGGCGCGCGCCCAGGCGGCGCAGCCCTATGCGGCCGAAATGGAAGGGGCCCTCAAGCGGCTCGCGGCGGCCGCGACCGATCTGCAGCATCCCTATTTCGAGCGCCGGACGGAGGGGCGGACCCTGCTCTTTGTCGTCGGCTCCGACCGGGGGCTCTGTGGCAGCTTCAACGCGGCGATTACCCGGGCGGCGGAAGAGCGGGTCGCCGAGTTAGGTCGCGAGAACGTCCTGCTGCGCCCGGCCGGCGGACGCATTGCGCGTTACTTCAGCTTCCGCGGCTGGGAGTTCCCGGAGGAGGGGACCGAGATCGGCGATCAGATCGATCTTGCTCTGGTGCAGCGGCTGACGCGCCGGGCGGCGGAACACTTCCTGGCGGGTGATGTCGCTCGCGTCGAGTTCCTGCACACCCGATTCGTGACGACGGTGCGGCGCGTGATCGCGAGCACCGAAGTCCTGCCGATCGAGGCGGAATCGGAAGCGGCGGGGCACGTTCCCTACATCTTCGAGCCGGATGCGACGACGGTGCTGCATGAACTGCTTCCGCGCTATCTGACCACGCGGGTGCTCGCGGTTCTCGCCGGTTCGTTCGCGGCGGAGCATTCGGCGCGCATGTTCGCGATGGGGAGCGCGACGAAGAATGCCGAGGAGATGATTTCCTCGTTGAGACTGACAGCCAACAAGCTGCGACAGGCAGCGATCACGACGGAGCTGGCCGAGATCGTGGGCGGCGCGGCGAGCCTCGCCTAGCGGGGCCGGGCCACGGAGGCGCGAGCGACTCGTGCCCCGGAGGCGCCACGAAGGAAGGACGGACCATGGGAACGGAAACGGCGCAGGGAAAGGTCGTGCGGGTGATCGGTCCGACGGTCGACATCGAGTTCCCTGCCGGGCAACTGCCGGAGATCAACAGCGCGATCGAAATCGAGAAGGGGATGGATGAAGGCGGCGAGGAGAAGCAGGTCAAGCTCGTCGTCGAAGTCGCCCTCCACCTCGGGGACCGGATTGCGCGCTGCATCGCCATGGCGTCGACCGATGGGCTCGTGCGCGGGACGCCGGCGCGCGACACCGGCGCCCCGATCAGCGTGCCGGTTGGGGAGCAGTGTTTGGGCCGTGTGATCAACCTGCTCGGCGATCCCGTCGACCCGCAAGGCCCGCTGCCGAATCAAGAGCAGCGCCTGCCGATTCATCGGGAGCCGCCAAGCCTGACGGACCAGGACACGGAGACCCAGATCCTGGAGACGGGCATCAAGGTTGTCGACCTGCTCGCGCCCTATCCGCGCGGCGGCAAGATCGGGCTCTTCGGCGGGGCCGGCGTCGGCAAGACGGTCGTCATCATGGAGCTGATCCGCAGCATCGCCACCGAGCATGGCGGCTACTCGGTCTTCGCCGGGGTCGGCGAGCGTACGCGCGAAGGCAATGATCTCTGGCTCGAAATGCAAGAGTCGGGCGTCATCGAGAAGGCGGCGCTGATCTACGGTCAGATGAACGAACCCCCCGGCGCGCGACTGCGCGTGGGGCTGACCGGCGTGACCGTCGCCGAGTACTTCCGCGACGAGATGGGCCAGAACGTGCTTCTCTTCATCGACAACATCTTCCGCTTCACCCAGGCCGGATCCGAGGTTTCGGCCTTGCTCGGGCGCATGCCGTCGGCAGTCGGCTACCAGCCGACGCTGGCGACCGAGATGGCGGAGTTGCAGGAGCGGATCACGTCGACCAAGAAGGGCTCGATCACATCCGTGCAAGCGATCTACGTCCCCGCCGACGACCTCACCGATCCGGCGCCGGCGACCGCCTTCTCGCACCTGGATGCGACGACCGTCCTCTCGCGCCAGATCGTCGAGCTGGGGATCTATCCGGCGGTTGATCCGCTCGATTCGACCTCACGCATCCTCGATCCGCGCGTCGTGGGTGAGGAACACTACCGCATCGCGCGCGAGGTGCAGTCGATCCTGCAGCGCTACAAGGACCTGCAGGACATCATCGCGATCCTCGGCATGGATGAGCTTTCCGAGGAGGATAAGCTGACCGTGCGCCGCGCGCGCCGCATCCAGCGTTTCCTCTCGCAGCCGTTTTTCGTCGCCGAGGCCTTCACCGGGCGCGAGGGGCGCTACGTCAAGCTCGAGGACACGGTCCGTAGTTTCAAGGAGCTGATCGAGGGCAAGCACGACGATCTGCCGGAGCAGGCCTTCTACATGGTCGGCAGTATCGAAGAGGCGGTCGAGCAGGCGCGCCGGATGAAGGGCGAGCCGGCGGCCGAAGAGAGCGCAGCGGGCGCCTAGGTGCAACCGGCGGCGCTCCCGACAGGGTGACGGGATGGCGGCAACCTTCGAAGTACGGGTTCTGACCGCGGCGCAGACGGCGCTCGAAGCCGAGGTCGTCCATCTGCAGGCGCCGGGTCAGGAGGGATTCTTGGGAATCCTGGCGCACCATGCGCCGCTGATCACCGCGCTGCAGCCGGGACCGCTCAGGCTGGATCGAGCCGACGGAACGCGCGAGGTCTTCGCCGTCAGCGGGGGGTTCCTCGAGGTCTCGGGCAATCGCGCCGTCGTCTTGGCCGATGCGCTCGAGCGTCCCGAGGAGATCGACCTCGAGCGCGCCGAGGCGGCCAAGCAGCGCGCGGAGAAGCGGCTGGCCGCGCGCGCGAGGGAGATCGACGTACCGCGGGCCGAGGCGGCGCTGCACCGCGCCGTCAACCGCATCCAGCTCGCTCGCGGAGGGCAGTAGGATCACGACGGCGGCCGTGAGGGGGAACCGATGCCGATGACCGATCCGGGGCCGAGCGCGGCGCGGCGTCCGGAGGCGGAGGTGCCGTTCCCGGTGCGACTCCTGCGCTGGCGGACCTACATCCTGCTCCAGACGCTGGGCGTCGCCGTGCTCGCCGTCGTCGTGAGCTTGCTCCTGCCCAACCTCTACCGCGCACGCGCGACGCTTCTTCCTCCCCAGGAAGATGTGCTCCTGCTCGGCGGGCTCAACCGCAGCGTGCGCTCCGCGCTTTCCTCGGTCAGCGGCGGGCTGTCGCTTTCGGGCGGGATGAACTTGCCGATGTGGGCGACCCCGTCCGACATCCTGGCGGCGATCCTGCGTAGCCGCCGCCTGCGGGAAGCGGTCATCGCGGAGCATGACCTGATTGCGCGTTTCGAGGTCGAGAACGTCGATCTCGCGCTCGCCGTGTTCGCCAGTCGTTCGCAGGTCGGGGTGACGGGCGAGGGGATCGTGCGCGTGACCTTTATCGACGAGGACGCCGAGCTCGCCGCCGCGGTCCTGGCGACGAGCCTGACCGAGCTCGATCGAATCCAGCGCGAGACACGCCACAGCGGGGCCGC
>Ga0180436_10002576_pt1 | contig 17117 bp, 13 predicted proteins | sample SS_ome_2_FD_132434 | JGI IMG/M metagenome (GOLD analysis project Ga0180436, IMG submission 132434) | Hypersaline lake sediment archaeal communities from the Salton Sea, California, USA - SS_3_S_2 metaG | ecosystem: Environmental > Aquatic > Non-marine Saline and Alkaline > Hypersaline >...
GGCAGTGACGCGTCTTGACGTCCGCCATGCGCGTGGCGTTCGAGAAACTCGCGCCCGTCGAGTCCGGCCCCCAACTCCACGATCCGCTGCAGTTCGATCGAGAGACCGGTCACCTGCAGCGTGGCGCCGCGCAGCGCCAGCATCTCCGCCAGGCAGAGCAGCAGGGGCACGCTCTGGTAGTGGACGTGCTCGAGCGACGTCATGTCCAGGACGACCACGCCGCCGGTGGGTAGGTCGATGCCGTCGCACAAGGAGTGCAGGGCGAGCCACTCCTCCAGCCCCCACTCGCCGCGCAGGCGCACCCAATAGCTGGCCGTGGTCGGTTGTCGTCGGTCGACGGTGCGTTGCATGCCGAACCCCCGCGCGTCGGCGCTAGCCCAGGTACTTCTCGACGAGTGCGTCATGCTGCTCCAGGTCCTCGATCGGCGGGTTCGCCGCCTCAAACGCGACCGGACTCCAGATCTCGATCCGCGAGAAGTTGCCGAAGACGATTGCCTCGCGTTCCAGTCCGGCGATCTTCATCTGTTCCTCGGTCAGGCTGATGCGCCCACTCCCATCGAGCTTGCTATGGGCGCCGTAGCGCGCCAATCTCCCGCGGAGAATGAGTGTTTCGCGATTGCCCTGGACCGGCGCCTGGAAGAGGTCGCGCGCGAATTCCTCCCACGTCGTGGGCGGGATCACGAGCAGGCAGCCACGGTGTCCGACGGTCACGATCAGCTCCACCGAGTCGTCGATCTGCGCGAGCTTCTCGCGCAGCTTGGCAGGCAGCGTGAGCCGACGCTTGCTATCGATCGAGCAGTCCCAGCGTCCCAAGAACTGGGGTTGCATCGCCGGCAGCCTCCCTCACGATCACGGCGCTCCGCGGACATCCCCGGCCCGATCTGGGTCGGGAGGGGCAGAAACGGGATGAATCACCACGACCCCCCATTTCCCCCCACGCGCACCGTACGAGAGATTCCGGGATCCAATCAACCGCTTTTTTCGCTAGGTCGGCTCGGAAGGTAAGATTTTGTCGCCCGGCGGTTTAGGCCCTCGGTCCGCAGTCGCTGCGACGGTTGCCTCCAACAGGTGCCCCATCCGCCTCGCCAGCGCGCTGCGCTCGAAGCGACCGAGCTGGTCGGGACCCAGTGCCGTTCCAGATAACTCATTGTTACGATAGAGGTTATAGTAGAAGCCGAGCGCATCGGCGATCCCGGCGGGATCGCTCGGACGGCAGCAGCGCCCGACGCCGAGCTCGTGCACGAGATCCTCCGCCGCGCCGGGCGGCACGAGGGCCAGGATCGGCCGGCGGGCGCGCAGGTACTCGAAGATCTTGCCCGGCAGGATCAGCCCTCCGCGCTCGCTCTCCTGCTCCATCAAGAGCAGGAGATGGCTGCGGCAGAGCGCCGCCACGGTGGCGGCATGCGGCCGGGCCGGCTCGAAGGCGACGACCGAGGCGAGCCCGAGCTCGCGCGCCGCGGCGCGGTCGGTCTCGTAGCAGGGGCCGAGAAAGCGCACGCGCATGACCTCACGCGCCGCCGGCTCGCGGGCCAAGAAGGCGGCCAGACCGACGAGCAAGGGCCGGGCCGGACGCTCCGGATTGAGCTGTCCGGCATGCAGGATCTCGAACGGCGTGCGGGGCGGCTCGATCCCCTCGCACGCGGCGAAATCGGCTTCGTCGAAGCCGTTGGTGACGACGGCGATCTTCTCCGCCGCCAGCTCCGGGTAGCGCTCCAGGTAGTCGCGCCGCGTCGCCTCCGAGGTCACCGTCACCCGCGCCGCGCGGGAGAGCACGCTGCGCTCGAGCGCGATGTGCCGCGCGCGGTGCCACCTCGTGGGGGGATCGAACGACATGCGTCGCGTCCAGGGGTCGCGGAAATCGGCGATCCAGGGCAGGCGATGCCGCTGCGCCAGACGCCGGCCGATCAGGTGTGCGCTGTCCGGCGAAGAGGTCGTCAACAGCGCGTCGTAGCGACCGCTGCGCAAGAGCCGCTCTCCGGCACCCAAGGCGAAAGGCACCCAGCCGATGTAGCTGTCCGGGATCAGGCACCAGTTCGCCCAGCGCCGCAGTCGGCGCAGCCCCCGAGCCGAGCCGCGCGCGCTCCCCCGGTTCGCCCCGCGTTCAGCGGTCGTGGCCCGGCCCGCCTGGCGCGGTGCCAGGCGGCGCAGCAGGCTGAGACCGGTGACCGAAGCGGTGCGCACGACATCGATCTGCGGACCGATCTCCGCCTCCAGGCTCGCGTCGTCCATCCAGTAGTCGCGGTTGCGCACGGTGACGACCGTCGCCCGCCAGCCATGGACCGGCAGATACTTGACGAGCTTGACCATGCGTTGCACGCCCGCGCCGCCGAGGGGCGGGAAGAAATAGGCGAAGACCAGTAGCCGTTTCATCACTCGCACGGCAAGTCGAGGACGGCGATGCGCCCCGTCAGCCAGCCACGCGGCGTCGCCGCGCGCACGAGGTAGAGCCCCGGCGCCACGGGAGCGCCCTCGCGGTCGCGCCCGTCCCAGATCGCATCGCCCGACCAGGCATCCTCGAAACGTCCGACGACCGCCCCGGCGACATCGACGATGACACCCTCCGCCGCGCGGCCCGGCAGGCTCGCCAATCGCAACGGCGCCGCACAGGCCGGATTGTAAGGGTTCGGGTAGACGTGCACCTCCTGCGGCGCTTCAGCGCTCGCCTCCGCGCCCGGGATGTAGCGCGACAAGCCTTGCTCCGTACCGACCCACACCTCGCGCCCGCCGGGCGCCGTACCCAGCACGGTGACGTCCGGATTGACGATCTCCGGCGGCATGAACTGCTCGAACACTTCGCTGCCGCCCTGGGTCGCAATGCGCGTCACGCCGGCGCCGCGAATCGCGACCCAGGCCGTGCCCTCGGAGGTCACGGCGATGTCGGTCACCTCGCTTCCCGGCAAGCCCCAGGGACTGGGATGATAGACGCGCCAGTCGTCTCCAGGCCGCCAGCGCGAAACCCCGGCGATGGTTCCGATCCAGACTTCCTCTTCACGGGCCGCCAAGGCGCGCACGCCGTCACTCGGCAGCGGCTGCGCGGGATCATCACTGGAGTAGGAGGTCCAGGCGCTGGGCGTGGATGACGGCAGGCGACCGCTCGCGTCGAGCGTGACGCGCGTCACGCCCTCGTTCTGGTAGCCGATCCACAGACGGTTCGACTCGCAGGCGACGGCGATCACCTTGTCGGAAAGCAACAGACCGCCGGTCGAGGCGCTGGTGTAGTTGCTCCACGTCTCGGTCGCTCGGTCGAGATGATAGACGCCCATCGCGACCGGAGAGCTGCCTTCGTACCAGGAGGCGAACCAGAAGTTGCCCCGACCGTCGACGGCCGAGTCAAAGACGTTGAAGACCGAATCATGGACCGCGACCTCGGTGCCGCCGATCTCCCAGACGTTCATCCGGCACGGTTGCGTTGTCTGGCTGCAGCAGCAATGGCCGACCCAGGCGCGGTCACCGTCGACGCGCAGATCAAAGACCCACGCATCGCTCAAGTCCGTGTTCTCGGAGTTGAAGAAGCTCCAGTCCCCGCCGGCGAAACGGGCGATGCGCCATCCGCGCTGGCTCGCCGACGTCGCCGCCCAGAGCCGACCCTGCGCGTCGATCGTCAGTGCCCGGTAGGTGGGGATCGGGTGTGGGCCCGCACGCCGGTGTTGGATCCAGGTTCCGCCGACGAACTCCCACAGTCCGTCCTGCTCCGGCTCGAGCCAACCGAGGCCGCTCTTGAGCGGACTCATCCCGGCCCAGACGATCCCATCCTGATCCTCGGCCACGCAGTAGGCTTGCAGGTTGAGCGAGTCGGGCCCGAGTCGCAGCCAGGTGGCCGTGGGGGCATCCCAGGCAAAGACACCAGCGATCGGTCCCGACTTCGTCGCCAGAAGGCGTGTCGGGCCAGCGTAGAGGTCGGTCACCGCCCCTCCCGCAGGCAGCCCCGCGGACCGCGCGACCCACTGATCGCCGGTCCAGACGACGATGCCCTGTGAAGTGGCGCAGTAGAGGCTGTCGTTCCAGGCCGCCAGCTCGACGATTTGATTCGAGGGCAGGCCGACATTGACCGTGTCCCAGATCCCCGTCGTCGCGTAGCGGAAGCGAGCCATGCCGCCGCGAGACCCTTCGCCGGGCCAGCTACCGAACCAGAGCGCATCGTCGTACTCGATGCCAGCGGTCACGTCCCACCCGGCGAGGCCGCAGATGTCAAGGCCCTGCTGGCAGGCCTCGCGCACCTCGCCGTCGCGGAGCGCGACGAAACCGCCGCGCGATCCGATCAGGCGCCAGGGCGGAGCCTCGCGCAGAAAGCGCACTTCATTGCTGGCGATCGGCCAGGTGAGTGCGGAGTAGTCGAACCAGAGACCGGAGACAGGGTCGTAGACCGAGACCCCGGCCGCATCGGTCCCGAAGGCGATTCGTCCGTCGTCCAGGGCGGCGACCGCCGAGAGGGTGTCGCTGGCGGGCCCCTCGGCGCCGCGATTCCAGGCGCGGAAGTCGGAGCGAGTGAAATCGTAGAAGAGCGCGCCGCCGCCGGTCGCGCACCAGACGCCGTCCGCGGTGACAGTCAGGTCGCGGATGTCGTTCATGTAGAGATAACTGATCCACTCGCCCGCCGCCGCCCCCACCGACCCGAGGGCCAGGGCGAGCGTGACGCCGAGCAAGAGCCGGGCGGCAGCACAGCTCGGGCAAGAGGCCGGAGCGGCCGGCAGCCGCCGTCGCGCGGGATGACTCACGGTGCCTCCCTTCGCACGTCAGGTCGTCGCTGGAGCGCTTCGAGGGCGATGCGCACGTCCTCGGCGGGGCTCCAATCCTTGCCGTACTGCCGATTCCAGGCGACGCGCTCAGCAAGCGGGGCGCCCTCCAGCTCCCTGAACCCGCCGCCCGGCGTCAAGATCCCCGCCGGCGCGTCGGGCGGATCACGGCGGTAGTCCTCGCCCGCCGCGGCCAGCTCCTCGGGCGTCAGCGGCACGAGCCCGACGAGGCTCATCTCCCCCTTCACGACGCTGGCGAGGGCGGGGTAGTGGCGCAGGCAAGGGAGACGGTGCAAGAGGCCTGCATCCCCCGCATAGAAGCGCACTCGCACTTCGCGTCCGGCGCGCCCGATGCGGCGCTCGCGGACCACGCGCACACCGCGCCCCCGGATACAGGCGAAGTGGAACGGCCAGGCGAGAACGAGCAACACGCTGGCGACGGCGAGATCGACCAGGCGCTTGAACCCACCGCCGACGCGAGCACCGCGTGCCGCCAGCCCGAGCGCCCCGAATCCCATGAAGTCCTGCACGCGACGCGCGCGATGCAAGAAACCCTCTCCCACCGGGATGTAGACCACGGGCAGTCCGCTGCGCAGCACGCGCGGCAGCAGGCGGTCGACGAGCGGCGCATGCTCGAAGCTCTCGAACAGGGCGACTTCGGCAATGCGCTCGTTCTCGAGGAAGCGCAGGCGCCAGGCAACTGCATCGCCGGCCCCCTGCGGGCGCGGCGCTTCTTCATGCGCGAGGTAGAGCGGTTCGTAGCCGAACGTGCCGTGCGCCGCGAAGCGCCGCTGCAGCTCCTCCAGCTTCGCCCGCGGGCCGAAGACGGCCAGCCGTCGCAGCTGCAGGCGCTGGTCGCGAAAGCGCCGCACCAGACGCCGCAAGTAGGCGCGTCCGAGCGCCAGGAAGAGCAAGGCATAGGGGAAGAAGATGACCACCGTGAAGCGCGACAGCGGGCGGCGGGTGAAGAGGAAGCTCGCCGCCAGAATCAGGAGCGAGAGAATCGCGATCCCCTTGACCAACTGCACGCGTTCGCGCCAGGCGTGGCGCCAAACATCCCCCCGATAGAGACCGAGGAAGTAAAACGTCCCGAGCGCGACCAGGTCCGCGAAGGGGATGAACCGCGCGTAGATGCGCAGTGCGAAGATCGGCTTCGCCTCTGACCAGCCGGGAATCGCCATGCCGAGCACATAGCGCGTGAAGTAGGCGGCGAGGAAGGCGCACGAGAGCAGGACGAGATCGCTGAGCAGCGTCGCCCCGGCCCGCAATTCGGTTGCCTTGCGCTTCCAAAGGTAGAGCAACGCGCTCCACTTCTCGTAGAAGCGCAGGCCCGACTCGAGATGCAACCGCTGCCCGCGGCTCATAAAGCCGCTGGCGCTCAGGCGCTGATGGGCGTGGACCATCTCCGCCTGCGGCACGTAGACGACGCGCCACCCGCGCCGGTGCATGCGACTGCACCAGTCGACGTCCTCGAAGTAGAGGAAGAAGCGCTCGTCCATGCCGCCGACGTCGGCGAACGCCTCGCGGCGCACCATCAATGCGCCCCCGAGCATCCAGTCGACGTCGCGCACCTGCCCGTGATCCCAGTCGCGCATCATGTGCTCGCGCAGCGCGCGCGCGCGCGGAAAGAGCCGCCCCAGAAACGTGCGCCGCAGGAGAATGACCTTGAGCGTGTAGAAGGTGCGCGTCGAGTACTGCAGCGATCCGTCGGGGCTGAAGAGCTTCGGACCGGCGATCCCGACCGCCGGTTGGGCATCCATGAAGCGGACCAGCGCCTCGACGCTGCCCGGACGGATCTCGATGTCGGGATTGAGATTGAGGAGATAGCGGCCGCGCGCGGCAGCGAGACCCTGGTTGACCGCGCGGCCGAGGCCCAGATTGCGCGCGTTGCGCCGGTAGCGGGCGCCGTGGCGCTGCGCCAGTTCGGCGGCGGCGGCATCGAGCGGCGCGTTGTCTTCGATCAGGATCTCGCAGCTCACCTGCAAGCGGGCCGCCGCGATCGAAGCCAAGCAGCGCGCCAGCAGCTCCGGCGTGCGGTAGTGGACGATGATGATCGAGACGTCGATCGGCGCTGAGCTACCCGACGCGGGCGATGGCGGCGGCGCGGCGGGGCTCAATTCGGCCGCCGGCCGCTGCCCGTCCGCGGGCGTCCCCTGCGCCGATGGCATCTGCCCGTCGGTCGGCATCTGCCCGTCCGTCGACATCAGCTCCCCCGCCGGCGCTCGCGAACCGGCTGCGGCGCGCGTTCTCGCGGTCGCGAGCGGAAAAGGTGCGTCAGCGCGAGGCGCCAGACCAGGAAGACCGCCTCGTAGACGATCTTGCGGTTCATCTTCGAAACCCCGACGCGCCGGTCGACAAAGACGATCGGAATCTCGCGGATCCGGAAGCCGCGCTGCCAGGCGAGGTAGGTCGTCTCGATCTGGAAGGAGTATCCGTCGCTATGGATCCGGTCCCAGTCGATCGCCTCGAGCACCTCGCGCCGGAAGCACTTGAAACCGCCCGTCGCGTCCTTGAAAGGCATACCGGTCACGAGACGCGTGTAGAGATTCGCGCCGTAGCTAAGAAAGAGCCGGCTGAGCGGCCAATTGACGACGGTCACGCCGTGCAGGTAACGCGAGCCGAGGATCAGATCGTCCCGCCCAGCGGCCTCCAGAAACTCGGTGAGCGCCGCCGGATCATGGGAGAAGTCCGCATCCATCTGAAAAATCAAGTCGGCATCTGTCTCGCGCAGCGCGTAGCGAAAACCATCCCGATAGGCAGATCCGAGCCCACCCTTGCCCGGGCGCTCCATCAGCCGGATCCGCTCGTTCGAGGCGGCCATTTCCCGCACCAGCCGGGCGGTCCCGTCAGGCGAGTTGTCGTCGATGATCAGGATCTCGAGCTTCAACGGCTGCTTGAGCAGCGCCAGAATCAATTCGGCGATGTTCTCGCGCTCGTTGTACGTGGGTACGACGACCAGCGACTTCAGGTCATGCGCCATACCGCTCCCCCCCGATCTTCTTTCGCCGCCGCGCGGGGCGCGTCGCTGCCAGCCGCCCGGCGCGCGCGTGCGGGGCCCATCTGCCAGACCCGTTCCTCCCGGCCGCTCCGCCATGGCTTAGAGCGTCTCCTTGAACCAGGCAATCGTCTTCTCCAAGGCCTGTTCGACGTCGACTTCCGGCTCCCAGCCCAGGCGCGCCTTTGCCAGCTGGATATCGGGCTGACGCACCTTCGGGTCATCCTCGGGCAGCTCGCGGTAGACGATCTCGCTGCGGCTGTCGGTCAGCCGGATGATCGCCGCGGCCATCTGCGCCACCGTCATCTCCTGCGGGTTGCCGATGTTGACCGGCTCGTTCATGTCGCTGTGAAAGAGCGCATCGAGCCCCCGGACCAAGTCCGTGATGTAGCCGAAGCTGCGCGTCTGGCTGCCATCCCCGAACACCGTCAGCGGCTCGTCCCGCAGCGCCTGGTTGATGAAGACCGGCACAGCGCGCCCGTCATCACGCCGCATCCGCGGGCCGAACGTATTGAAGATGCGCACGATCTTTGTGTCGACCCCATGGTAGCGATGGTACGCCATCGCCAGCGCCTCGGCGAACCGCTTCGCTTCGTCATAGACCCCCCGCAGGCCGGTCGGATTGACGTTGCCCCAATAGCTCTCCGGCTGGGGATGCGTTTGCGGATCGCCGTAGACCTCCGAGGTCGAAGCGAGCAGGAAACGCGCCCCCTTCGCCATCGCCAGCCCGAGGGCCTTGTGGGTCCCAAGGGCGCCGACCTTGAGCGTGTGGATCGGCAGGCGCAGGTAGTCGATCGGGCTCGCGGGCGAGGCGAAGTGGAGCACGCCGTCGAGCGGGCCATCGACATAGATGAAATTGGTGACGTCGTAGCGAAAGAAGCTGAACTTTGGATCATGGATGTGGGCGATGTTGCCCACGGCCCCGGTCAGGAGGTTGTCCATGCAGATGACTTCGTACCCCTTGGCGAGGAAGTGGTCGCACAAGTGCGATCCGATGAATCCCGCCCCCCCCGTAATCAGAATCCTCACCGAAACCTCCTCTGCCGCCCGGTCTGCACCGCGGCGTCCCCCCGGCACCTATCGCGCTTCATCCTCTCCCCGTGCGCCTGCGCCGCCGCTTCGGCCAGCCGGCAGGCGGCAGCGGATCGGATAGACCTCTCGCTCGCGCTGCGTGCTGGCGATCATCTCCGCCAACAGGCCCATCGAAATGAACTGGATCGCGAGAATGATCAGAATCACGCCAAAGATCAAGAGCGGGCGCACTCTCAAGGCCCCCTCATAGAGCCAGATCGCAGCCATGTAGAGATTGATCGCCGCGCCGACGGCCAGGAAGAGCACCCCGATGCGGCCGAAGACGTGCAGCGGCTTGCGTTGCGAAGAGCCGAGAAAGACGACGGTCAACAGGTCGAGAAAGCCGTTGATGAAGCGCGCCGCGCCGTACTTGCTGCGCCCGTACCGCCGCGCGTGATGGCGTACCTCACGCTCCCCGACGCGGAAGCCGAGTCGCTCGGCGAGCACCGGAATGTAGCGGTGCAGCTCCCCGTAGACATGGATCGTCTTGGCGACCTCGCTGCGGTACGCCTTGAAGCCGCAGTTGAAGTCGTGCAGCCGGATTCCGGTCACGCGCGCGGTGAGCAGGTTCCAGAACCGCGACGGGAGACGTTTGCTGAGCGGATCGTGGCGCTCGCGCTTCCAGCCCGAAACAAGATCGTATCCCTGATCCAGCGCTTCGAGGAAGCTGGGGATTTCGCGCGGATCGTCCTGTAGATCGGCGTCCATCGTCACGACGACGGAGCCAGAAACCTCCTGGAATCCAACCGAAAGCGCAGCCGCCTTTCCGAAGTTGCGGCGCAACGCGATCACGCGCACCGCCGGGTCGCGCTCGGCCAACGCTGCGAGCTGCTCGAGCGAACCATCGGTCGAACCGTCGTCAACGAAGACGAGCTCGTAGGGCTTCCCTAGCCGCCCCAGCACCTCGCTCAACTGCGCGTGCAGCGGCGCGAGACTCTCTTCTTCATTATAGACGGGCACCAGGATCGAGAGCTCAATCGGCTTCATCGTGACACTCCGCCGCCGGGGTCTGCAGGAAGCGCTGCATCCAGGCGTGCATCGCCGCCAGACCGGCGCTCAATCCGGTCCGCGGCGCGTAGCCGAGGTCCGCCCGCGCCCGAGCCGTCCGCGCGCGCGTCGCCCGCGGATCGCCCGGCTGGGAGGGCCGATGCTCGCGCGCCACCGGGCGGCCGCAGAGCTGCTCGATCGTCGCCAGGACCTCGAGCACGCTCGCCGGCGAACCGCCGCCGACATTGTAGACGCCGCCGGGCCGCCCGCGCTCCGCCGCGGCCAGCGTCGCCCCGACGGCATCGTCGACGTAGGTGAAGTCGCGCGTCTGGCCCCCGTCTCCGTAAACCGTCACCGGGCGCTCCTCCAAGGCGGCGCGCAAGAAGCGATGAAAGGCCATGTCGGGCCGCTGGCGCGGCCCATAGACGGTGAAGTAACGCAGGGCGACGATCGGCACGCCGTACCCGGAGGCGTAGGCGTGGGCCAGCCCCTCGCCGGCCAGCTTCGTCACGCCGTAGGGCGAGATCGGCCGGCGCACCGCCTCCTCCCCGACGCCCGCGGCCGCATCCTCGCCGCCGGCGGGCTGCCCGCCGGCCAGCGCACGGTCGAGCTCGCCGTAGACGGAGGAGCTCGAGGCAAAGACGAGCCTCTGCAGCGACCGGTCGCGCACTGCATCGAACAGGCGCTGAGTCGCCGTCAGGTTGGCCGCGACGTAGGCGCTGAAGCTCGCCCCCCAACTGCGACGCACGCCCGCGCGCGCCGCCAAGTGGAAGACGCAATCGACGTCGGTGAGCAGCGGTTCGAGCGCGGCCGTGTTGAGGTCGCCCTCCACCCACTCGAAGCGCGCCTCCTGCTGCAGTGCAGCCAGATTCTGGTGCTTGATGGCCGGGTGGTAGTACGGGTCGAAATTGTCGATCGCGCGCACCCGGTCGCCGCGCTCGAGGAGGCGCGCACAGAGATGCGAGCCGATGAAGCCGGCCGCCCCGGTGACCAGCACGACTCCCATCTAGCGCCCCTCCGCCCCGGACGGCGCCGGCACGGGCGCCGCCTCCGGCACCGCCGCGGGCGCCTCTTCCTCGAGTCGGCCCCCATCGGCGGGAGCGGCCGCACTCGAGTCGGCCAGCAGTTGGCGCAGCGCCGCGCGCGTTGCCTCGTCCTCGGGATGGCGTGCCAGCCAGCTCTCGATCACGGCCACCGCCGCGGGGCGCTGATCGAGCTGCCAGAGGAGGGTGAAGAGAATGCGGTAGTTGTCGAATTCCTCCGGATGGCGGCGCACCGCCTCGCGGTAGGCCGCCTCCGCCTCGCTGTAGCGCTGCTGCGCCTCGAGCGCCGCCCCGTAGAGACGGAACGCATCCGACGACCTGTCGCCCGCATCGATCATGTCGCGGAACGCCTCCTCCGCCCGATCGTACGCTCCCTGGTTCATCCAGAGGTAGCCGAGCGTGTAGAGCACGCCGGCGAAGTCGGGATTGATGCGCCGCGCCTTCTCGAGCGCGCGCATCGCCTCATCTTCGTTGTTCTGGCTAAGGGCATTGTGCGCCAACTTGACGTAGGCGGCGACGTAGTTCTGCACGAGCTTGCGCGCATTCGGATCCTTGTAGACACTCTCGTCGTAGAAGCCCTCTTCATCGAGTAGGCCGTCGAACAGGTAGACTTCTTCCAGGTTGTGCCACGTCTTCTGCGCATCGACGCGTTCCGGCTCGCCCTCCTCCTCGTCGTAGCGGAAAACCAGGCCTTCCATCACCATGTGCTCGTCGAGTTCCATCAGCTCCGGCACGGTGACGGCCACATAGATCGGCCGCTGCGGATTGACGTCAAGGATGTGGTGGACCATGATGTCCTTGACCAGTATCACGCGCCCGTCCGGTAGCATGACGCCGTGCAAGCGGTCGATCTCCTCTTCGCTGAGCGTTACGCGCACGCGCGGCTCGTAGTCGCGGATTTGACGGATGTACCACTGCGTATTGAGCAGGCTCAGATTGACCACGCGCACATCGGTTCGGATCCCCTCCACTTCCTGCAAGTACCACAGGGGGAACGTGTCGTTGTCGCCATTGGTGAAGATGACCGCGTTCGGCTCGAGTGCCACGAGCATGTTGTAGGCATATTCACGCGCGATCGTGAAATCGGTGCGATCATGCGTGTACCAGCCATGCGCCATCGGCAAGAGCGAAACGACGACCAAGATTGCGACCGCCCCAAGTCCAAAGAACCGTCCCCCGGGCGCTTCACGCCACTGCGCTCCCTCTTGGCGCACTTCACCGCGCAGCCAGCGGGCGATCGCCACCGCCCCCAGACCGATCCAGAGCGCGAAGAAGTGATAGCCGGCCACAAAGAAGTAGTCGCGATTGCGGACTTCGTCTTCCTTGAAGTTCAGATAGAAGACGAGAAAGACGCTCGTCATGAAGACCAGCGCGAGCATCAGCAGGAAGCGCTTGCGATCGCGCATGAACTGCGTCACCGCACCGACCAGACCGATGCCGTAGGGCAGCGCCATCGCGAACCACTCGGGCCGCAGCCCGAGGTGATACTGATCCTGCCAGTAGCGCCAGAAGTGCTTCGTGAACTGCACCGCCCAGGTCGCCTGGCGCTTGAGGAAGGGATTCGGCGGCTTGTACTGGTCGCGCGAAAGGACGAGCCAGAGGTTCTCCCACGTGCTCGGGTCGGCTTCATTGATCATCGGATCGAGCCGGGCACGGATGATCAGGAAGAGATGCACCGAGAGACCCAGCACGGCGAGGCCGACGAGCCAGCTCACGAGATTCCGCCGCGCCAGGCGTTTCCAGCTGCTCACGAGCAACGCCAGATAGAGCAGCATGGCCAGCATGAGACCGAGTCCGACCGCGCCCCCCGCGGCACGGACCAGGGCGAAGAGGATCAGCGCCCCCAGCACCACCGCCGCGCCGAGCAGGACGTCGCGATTGAAGAAGGTTCGCGGAGCAATGACGAGCAGGTAGAGAAAGAGCGGCGGTCCGACGAGGAAGACCCCCATATGAATCCCGATCGCCGCGAAGAGGACGTAGCCGATCAGTAGCAGGTAGTTGTGATTGCGCTGCTCACCCGTGCCCGACGCCTCCCACTTCAGCATCAGCCAGACGCAGAAGACCATCACGAAGTTGCTCAGCGCATAGACTTCCGCCTCGATCGCGTTGTCCCAGAACGTGCGTGAGAAGGCGAGGAAGAAAGCGGCCACGATGCCGCCGCCGATCGCGATCCAGCGGTCCAGCGCCGCCTCGCGCTCACGTACCCAGCGCCGTGCGAAATCGACGACGACCAGATAGGTAAAGAGGACCGCCAGAGAAGAGGCGAAGGCGGAGAGGTAGTTGACGCGCGTCGCGATCGATCCGATCGGCAGGAGCGAGAAGATGCGCCCGATCAGGACGTAGAGCGGCGTGCCCGGAGGATGGGGAATGCCGAGCGTGTAGGAGGTCGCGATGAACTCCCCGCTGTCCCAGAAGGGACAGCTGCGGGTGAGCGTCAGAATGTAGACGACTTGCGAGACGAGAAAGACCGCGATGCCGCCCAGGGCGACCGGGTCCGTGAACCAGCGCGCGATTCGCTTCATCCCTGATCCTTCCATTCCATGATCAGCTGCTCGGCCAACGCATAGGTCTCCTTGGCCGCGCGATCCCAATGGAACTCGGCCGCCCACTCCATCCCGGCGCGCCCCAGGCGCCACCAGAGGTCATCTTCGCGGAAGAGGCGGATCAATGCGCGTGCCAACGCCGCCACGTCGCCGTGGGGCACGAGGAACCCCGTCTCGCCGTCGCGCACCGACTCCCGCAACCCGGGCGCGTCGCTCGCAATCGCGGGAATCCCCAGCGCGTTGGCCTCGATCACCGACAGCCCCCAGCCTTCCTTGGGCGACGTGTACGCCAGCGCGCGCGTACGGTAGAGCGTCTCGAGCTTCTCGCGCCCGGACTGGAAGCCGAGGAAGCGCACATGGTCCCCCAGCCCGAGCTTCTCGGCCAGCGCTTCGAGCTGCGGGCGATAGTCGCCGTCGCCGACGATCCAGTATTCCGCCTGCGGCACCTCGGCCAGCACCGCCGGGAGGGCGCGGATAACGAGATCGATGCGCTTGTACTTCTTGATGCGCCCGAGATAGGTGACGATCGGCCTGGGCACGCGACCCTCACGGGCGGGCGGCTGGTAGTAGGTATGGTCAATACCGGCACGGATCAGCTGCATCCGATCCCGTGCGATCCCGCGCCGCTCCAGATCGGCCGCCGTCGTGTGCGAAAGCACCGAGAAACGCGAGCGCCGGTAGGCGAGGGGAATCAGCTGCTCCCAGCCGTAGACGTACGCCGCCAGGGGAAGCGAGGCCTGCTGGAAGACGGTCGTGCCAAACAGGTGCGGCACGACCGCCAGCACGGGCGCCTGCTTCTGAAACCAGGGCGTATAGAAGGGGATCTTGTTGATATCCTCGATCACGAGATCGAATGTCTCGGTGCGCATCAACCGCCGCAGCATCCACGGCGCGACGTAGTTGAAGGTATAGGTGTTTCCAGCGCGGTGGATGTCCATGCCTTCGATCGTCTCGCGCCGCGGCGCATCGGACCAATGGCCGGTCAGAAAACTGACGCGGTGCCCCCAGGCGGCGAACCGACGGCAGATCTCATACATGATCACCTCGGCGCCGCCGAACTCCGGATGGCGGATGTCACGGTAGCTGACGACCGCGAAGTGATACCTGCGCTGGGACACCCCTGATTCCTCCGTCCAGCCGTTACTCAACGGGCCGGCGCCCGAGAACGTTCACCATCGCAAAGGTATAGGGCCCGAGCCGCCGGCGCCGCAACCAGGCGCGCCAACGCTCAAGCAGCGGACCGAAGGGCCACAGCGGCCGCGGATACTTCGGCAGCGTCGCGATGCGCGCGCGCATCAGGGCGTAGCGCAGCGACCGGTAGCCGAACCCGGGCACCATCCAATCGCCGCCGAGGCGCGCGATCTCGAACCCCACCTGGCGCATGCGCCCCTTCAGCTCGCCAGGCGAGAACTCCGTCTCCCAACCGGCGAACCAGCGCCCGAGCAGGATCATGGCGTGCTTGGCGAGCGTGTAGGGATGGTAGCGCTGCGGCACATCGACGAGGCAATGCCCTCCGGCCGCCGTCACGCGGTAGTTCTCCTGCAGCAGGGGGCGCGGGTCGCGGAAGTGCTCGAGCAGGCCCTGGTGGAAGACGAGGGCAAAAGCCCCCTCCCGAAACGGCATCCGCGTCCCGTCGCCGCAGACGCAGAAGACGCGCGCGCCGGCGGCTGCAGCCTGCGGTCGGATCACGTCGAAGGCACTCATCACGTAGTCGAGCATCACCACGCGCGCGCCGCGCTGGGCAAGACGCAGGCTGTCACGGCCGCTGCCGGCCCCAACCTCGAGGACCCAGCGGTCGGCCAGATCGAGATCGTCGACGACGGCGAGGATGCGCTCCTCGTTGTCGTAGACGTCTTCGATCTCCTGGCGCTCGCGCCAGTAGCGGTCCCAATGCCCGGGAGTCGAGCTTCGCATCGATGCCACCCTGTCTTCGCTAAGCGATTGATCGGGATGGAAGTTACCACAGGGGGGCGGTGCGGTCTATGCGCTCCCGCCGCCGGCCTCTGCCGCGTCGTCGCCCGTGCGGCGAGCCTCCCGAGCGAGCGCATCGAGGACCCCGTTGACAAACGCGGCGCCCGGCGGATCGAGGTAGCGATGGGCCAGCCGCAAAGCCTCGTCGAGCACGACCGCGGTCGGAACCTCTTGCAGGTAGAGCAGCTCGACGGCCCCCACCCGCAACAAGGCGCGGTCGACCGCGCCGAGCCGGCCGAGCTCCCAGTGGCGCAGGCAGGCAGAGAGCGCCCGATCGACCTCCGTCACGCGCGCCCGAAAGTCGCCGACGAGCCGCTCCGCGTGGCGCCGGCCCTCCGGCGTGAAGCGAAAGCGCCCAAAGGCGAGGGCGAGCACCTCCCGCGGATCGTCTCCGGTGATGTCGGCCTCATAGAGGACCCGCAGCGCCACTTCCCGCGCCTTGGGTCGTCCGGCCCGGCGTTCGCCCGCCGCTCGGCCTGGCTGAGGCACGCGACTACGCCCCGCCCTGGCGCAGCAGGTGGACCATCTCGATCCCCGCCTGGGCTGCCTCCCAGCCGCGGCCGCCACCCTTGACGCCCGCCCGCTCGAGCGCCTGCTCGAGCGTCTCGGCCGTGACGACGCCGAAGATCGCCGGCACGCCCGTCTCCCAGCCCGCCTGAGCCACGCCGCGCGAGACTTCTTTGGCGATGTAGTCGAAATGGGTCGTCTCACCGCGGATGATGCACCCCAGCGCGAGCACGAGGTCGAAACGACCGCTGGCCGCCTGATGCTTGGTGACCAGCGGCAGCTCGAACGAGCCTGGTACCCAGAAGAGCTCGACCGCCTCCTCGCCGCAGCCGTGTTGCGTCAGACATTGCACCGCCCCGACCACGAGCCGGTCGGTCACCATCCGGCCGTAGCGGCTGGCGACGAGCGCTACGCGCAGGCCGCGCGCATCCAGTGGCGCCAGGTACTCCTTGACCATACCTCTCTCCCCTTTCCCTACCCGCGCGATGGATGGCGGGCGATAGGCCCCGGATCAGGATCCGGTTCGAATTGATGCCCCATCTTGAGGCGTTTCGTCTCGAGGTAGCGCTGATTGTGTGGAGTCGCCGGAATGACGAGCGGTACGCGCTCGACAATGATCAACCCATGCCCCTCCAGCCCGACCCGCTTGGCCGGGTTGTTCGTCAGCAGGCGAATCTGCTCGCAGCCGAGATCGCGCAGGATCTGCGCGCCAACGCCATAGTCGCGTTCGTCGGCGCGAAAGCCGAGATGCACGTTCGCCTCGACCGTGTCGAGCCCGTCGTCCTGAAGCGCGTAGGCGCGCATCTTGTTGGCAAGACCGATGCCGCGCCCCTCTTGGCGCATGTAGAGCAAGACCCCGACCGTTTCTCCAATCATCTCCATCGCCCGCTCGAGCTGCTGACCGCAGTCGCAGCGCGCACTGAAGAGCGCGTCGCCGGTCAGGCATTCGGAGTGCACGCGCACGAGCGGCGCCCGACCGGCATGCAGATCCCCGTGCACGAGCGCGAGATGGTGACGCCCGTCGATCGTGTTCTCGAACGTATGCACGCGGAAGTGCCCCAGGCGCGTCGGGAAGTCGGCCTCCGAAACGCGCTGCACGAGCGTCTCGTGGCGGCTGCGGTAGGCGATCAGATCGGCGACCGAAATCAGGCGCAGATCGAAGCGCTCCGCCAGCGCCCGCAGCTGCGGCAGACGCGCCATCGATCCATCGGCGGCCATCACCTCGCACAGAACACCGGCCGGATAGAGCCCCGCCAGGCGAGCCAGA